>Ga0308160_10000190_pt1 | contig 155092 bp, 148 predicted proteins | sample PhyFR1_FD_201036 | JGI IMG/M metagenome (GOLD analysis project Ga0308160, IMG submission 201036) | Phyllosphere microbial communities from UC Gill Tract Community Farm, Albany, California, United States - DLSLF.R1 | ecosystem: Host-associated > Plants > Phyllosphere > Unclassified | place... | reverse complement strand
GGGGCGGCCGCGAGGGCGCCGAGTACGACTCCGCGAAGGACATCCGCCAGGCGCTCGAGCGCTACCGCGAGGCCGTCAACCTGCTCGGCGACTACGTCACCGACAAGGGCTACGACATCCGCTTCGCGATCGAGCCGAAGCCCAACGAGCCCCGCGGCGACATCCTGCTGCCGACCCTCGGACACGCGATCGCGTTCATCGACTCGCTCGAGCGCCCCGAGCTCGTGGGTCTGAACCCCGAGGTCGGCCACGAGCAGATGGCGGGCCTGAACTTCGCCGCCGGCATCGCCCAGGCGCTGTACCACGGCAAGCTCTTCCACATCGACCTCAACGGTCAGCGCGGCATCAAGTACGACCAGGACCTCGTCTTCGGCCACGGCGACCTGCACAACGCCTTCGCCCTCGTCGATCTGCTCGAGAACGGCGGCCCCGGCGGCGTGCCCGCGTACGACGGCCCCCGTCACTTCGACTACAAGCCCTCGCGCACCGAGGACGAGACCGGCGTCTGGGACTCGGTCTCGGCCAACATGAACACCTACCTGCTGCTCAAGGAGCGCGCCGCGGCCTTCCGCGCCGACCCCGAGGTGCAGGAGGCGCTCGAGGCCGCGAAGGTCGCCGAACTCGCGAAGCCGACCCTGAACGAGGGCGAGTCCTACGACGACCTCCTCGCCGACCGCTCGGCGTACGAGGACTTCGACACCGACGCGTACCTCGGTGGCAAGGGCTTCGGATTCGTCCGCCTGCAGCAGCTCGCGACCGAGCACCTGCTCGGCGCGCGCTGATCCTCGCGGGGCCCGGATGCCGTGGCATCCGGGCCCTTCGCGGCCTTTCGCGGCAGTCGAGTCGCGGCATCCCGCTGGGCATCCCGTCCTCACGGTGAGTGTCCAAAACACCCGGACGAATTCGAAAAGACTCCGGGTGTTCTGGACACTCAAGAGGAGTGGGGGGGCGAGGCGGGCCTCGGCGCCGCGGGGCCCCGGCAACACAGACAACTCGGACCGCGCCGACGCAGGCGCGGCGGACAGAAGGGCAGAGCATGGCGCTCGTCATGGGAGTCGATTCGTCGACGCAGTCGTGCAAGGTCGTCGTCGTCGACGCCGAGACCGGTCGCGTGGTGAGCGAGGGGCGCGCGTCGCACCCTGGCGGGACATCCGTCGACCCGGAAGCCTGGTGGACCGCGCTGCAGGATGCCATCGGCCGGGCCGGCGGCCTCGATGACGTCGCGGCGGTCTCGATCGCGGGTCAGCAGCACGGCATGGTCGTCCTGGATGCCGAGGGCGCCGTCATCCGCGACGCCCTGCTGTGGAACGACACGCGCTCCGCGCAGGCCGCGCGCGATCTCATCGACGAGGTCGGCGCCGACGACTTCGCCGAGCGCACGGGGGCTGTGCCGGTGGCGTCGTTCACCGGAACGAAGCTGCGTTGGTTGCGAGACGCCGAGCCCGAGAACGCCGCGCGTGTGGCCGCCGTCGCTCTTCCGCACGATTGGCTGACCTGGCGTCTGCGCGGATTCGGACCCGGCGATGCCGCGCTCGAGGAACTCGTCACCGACCGCTCCGATGCGTCGGGAACCGCGTACTGGGGTGCCGACGGGTACGACCTCGACCTCTTCCGGCGTGCTCTCGGGCACGACGCCGTGCTGCCCCGCGTGCTCGGCCCGTGGGAGAGCGCCGGGACGCTTCCCGGCGGTGCGCTCGTGGGTCCGGGAGCCGGCGACAACGCCGGCGCCGCTCTGGGCCTCGGCGCGGGTGTGGGCGACGTGGTCGTCTCGCTGGGCACCTCGGGCACCGTCTTCGCCGTGGCGGACGCCCCGACCCGGGACACCACCGGGACCGTCGCCGGCTTCGCCGACGCGACCGGGAAGTTCTTGCCGCTGGTCGCCACCCTCAACGCCGCCCGCGTGCTCGACGCCTTCGCGGGACTGCTGGGCGTCACGCACGACGAGCTCGGCGCCCTCGCGCTCGAGGCCGAGCCCGGCGCCGGCGGCGTCGTCCTCGTGCCGTGGTTCGAGGGGGAGCGCACTCCCAACCTGCCCCACGCCCAGGCGTCGCTGACGGGGCTGACCCTGGCATCCACGAACCGTCCGACCCTCGCCCGCGCGGCCATCGAGGGCATGCTGAGCGGCCTCGCGGTCGGACTCGAGGCGATCCAGGCGCAGGGCGTCGAGGCGAAACGGATCCTCCTGATCGGCGGGGCCGCCGCCAACGACGGGGTGGCGCGCATCGCCGCGCAGGTCTTCGACGCCGAGATCGTCGTGCCGGCCGCGGGCGAGTACGTCGCCCTCGGTGCCGCGCGCCAGGCGGCGGGGGTGCTCGCGGGCGGACCCGTGGACTGGACGGTGGCGACGACCCGCGCGGTCGATCCCGACCACCGCCCCGAGATCCGCGCGCGGTACGACGCCGTCGCGGCGCGTCGCGCGCAGGAGTGATCCGTCGCGTCAACGGGGTGGCCACGCGGCCCCGCCCCTCGTAGCGTCGCGCCATGCCGTTGATCCGCCTGGACGCCCCGCCCTTCCGCCGCGACATCGAGGTCGACGTCGCCGCCGAGCTCGTCGAGGCCGAGGGGATGACCTGGGTGCGCGAAGGAGAGATCGAGGGTGTGCCGCGTTACGTTCCGGCGGCCGCGGGCTGAGTCGTCGGCGTCCGGATCTCGGCGTCGTCCGGCTGCACCCTCGCGTACGACGGCTGCCGTGCCGCCCGCACCCAGACCGGCCACCTCGCGCCCGGGATCGACCGCCGCACCGCGTCGAAACGCAGACCCCGGTCGTCCTGTTCGGGATCGAGGCGTAGAACGAGCCGAGCGAACGGATGCCATGAGCCCGTCGGCGTGGCGTGTCCGAGCGTGAGCACCCACGGGGTGTCGTCCGCTCCGTCGAGCTCACGCGGATCCGTCGCCGGTGGTCGCCCCGACGCGGTTCGGGCGACGAGGAGGACAGCGCCGCGCGTGCCGCGGAACGGCAGGAGCGATCCCAGGCGCGCGCGCTCGGCACGGCGGTGGGGCAGCAGCAGGAAGCGCGCGGGGACGTTCCACCCCGCGGACGCGAGCTCGATGTCGGCGACGTGCGAAGCCGTGTCCGTCTTGCCGTTCGTCGGCGGGGCGGCCTTCGGCTGCCGTTCGGCGCGCTCTCCGTGACGAATGCCCGCCGTCCCCCGCTCCCACTCCGCGAGATCCACACGCAACGCGAGTCCGATGATGTCGGGCAACGGCGCGGGGAGGCCGATCGACCGCGACACCCGCGCGACGACCGGCACCGACCCCGCGGGGGCCTCGTCGATGAAGGTGACGCCGGCGGTTCGGCATCCGGAATCCACCGCATCTCGCCGCGCAGAACGACTCCGCGGCTGTGAATGGGGCGGGGTGGGCGCAGTCGCTGCACGACAGCGAAGGCCTCGGCCAGTGCGGTACCGATCGCGCGCGCGAACGGCGATTCGTGCAGGGGCGGAATGGCGGTCGGCTCGGTCATGCGACCAGAGCATCGCGAAGACCCGCGGACGACCGAGGGGGTTGCGCGCCACTACTGTGAGGGACCATGAGCGGCGACGGCGGAGGCAAGCGCATCGGCATGCGCGAGGTCGCCGAGGCCGCCGGTGTTTCGCCGCAGACCGTCTCCCGCGTGTTGAACGACTACCCGGGAATCCGGGATGCCACGCGGGAGCGTGTCCTCGCCGCTGTCGCCGCGCTGGACTACCGCGTGAACAATGCCGCGCGCGCTCTCGGCACGAGTCTGACGCGCACCGTAGGGGTCGTGGCGTCCGACGCCGTCCTGCACGGCCCGTCTGCGGGGATCGCGGCGCTCGAGCGGGCCGCCCGGGCGCGGGGGCGGTGGATCACGACGGCGTACACCGCCTCCGACGACCCGGCCGCCGTCCACGACGCGGTGCGGCACCTGCTGGACCAGGGCGTCGACGGCATCGTGCTGGTCGCGGCCCACACGCAGACGCCCCTGACCGGTTACGATGTCCCCCTGGTGCCCCTCTACGGTGCGTCGGGGGAGCGCCAGCGCGCCGCGGCCGCGCTCGTCGTCGAGCACCTCGCCGACCTCGGGCACCGCCGCATCGTCGAGGTCGCCGGACCCGCGGACTGGCGCGAGGCGCGCTCCCGCACCGCCGGCGTGGCCGACGTCGTGGCGCGCCGGGGGCTCGAGCGCGTCGGCGCGGTCGCGGGCGACTGGAGCGCGGCATCCGGATCGGCCCTCGCCGAGGCGGTCGTGGCATCCGTGCGCGACGGGGCCACGGCGGTCGCCGTCGCCAACGACCAGATGGCCCTCGGGCTCATGGCGGCCCTCGCCGTGCGCGGCATCCGGGCTCCCGACGATGTCTCGGTCACCGGTTTCGACGACAATCCGGATGCCGCCTTCTACACGCCCGCGCTCACGACGGTGCGCCTCGACGTCGAGGGGGAGGCCGCCGAGGCCGTCGCGCACGTCCTGGGCGAGGACCCGGGGCCGCCGGCGGACCCGGTTCTGGTGCCCCGCGCGTCCACGGCTCCGCCGCGCTGACGCTGCTTCTCCGCGGGCGAAACTCCTGAGATTCCTTCCCGCCTCGGCATGTGCTCCGCGGAGATCCGGCTCTCGAGTGGGCGGGTCTGCCGATGTTCCGGAGTTCGGGCCGGCGGTCGTCACCGAGGCGCCGGCCTCAGTCCGCCGCGCGCGCGAGCGGCCCCGACAGCCACCGTTCCGTCTCGCGTGGCGAGCGCAGTCGCACGACGGTGAGGGCGGGATTCTCGGACGCGAGGCGTGGCACGCGCTCGCGGTACTTCCCCCGCGTCGAGATCGACCAGCGCACGATGTGCTCGGGGTCGGTGAAGAACGTGTGCAGCGGCGGCTCGATGTTGCCGTTCCACAGCTGCTCGCGTCGCACGCGCCGCCGGAGCGTGCGAGAGACCACGCGTGGCAGGGTCACGGTCGCGAACGGGAGGTCGAGCCAGACGAACAGGTCGGCGCGGGCCGTCAGCAGAGGGCGGGCGTCGGAGTACTGCCACTCGGTCACCCACGCCTCGCGCTCGGTGAACGCGCGCACCTCGGCGAGGAATTCCGGGCGCGGTGTCCAATCCGGGCCGTGGAACAGCGCGTCGATCTCGGTGTGCGGGATGCCGAGCACTCGGCCGATCCGTCGGGCCAGTGTCGTCTTGCCGACGCCGGAGACGCCCGCGACCGCGACCCGCCGCGGTCGGGCGGGGAGCGGGTCATCGGCGCGAAGCATCCGTCCACGGTACGCGGTCGGTCGTGCCCGTCGCAGAGACCACGCGTGGTCGATCGTGCGCGTCGCCGGGGCCGTATGCGATTGCCGAGACCGCATGCTTTCGCCGGGCATCTCCTGCGGTCTCGGCAAATCGATGCGTCCTCGGCGTGCGCGGGCCGCCGCCGGGCCGCCGGGCCGCCGGGCCGCCGCCGGGCCGCGCACCGCCCGCGCGAAGCGCCACTCGCGAACACGCGATGTTACCGGTAACATCATTTCACCGGCCCCATCGTCGAAGGAGACCCGCGTGTCCGAAGCCGCCCCGTTCGCGCCCGAGGTGCAGGAGGCGATCGACGCCGTCCGCGCCGACGTCGCGAAGCTGCACGCCGAGCTCGTGCGCTACAACCTCATCGTCTGGACCGGCGGAAACGTCTCGGGCCGCGTTCCCGGCGCCGACCTGTTCGTCATCAAGCCGTCGGGTGTCTCGTACGACGACCTCGCCCCCGAGAACATGATCCTCTGCGACCTCGACGGCAACGCGATCCCGGGCACCTCGGGCAGTGAGCGGAGCCCCTCGAGCGACACCGCCGCGCACGCCTACGTCTACCGGAACATGCCCGAGGTCGGCGGTGTCGTGCACACGCACTCCACTTACGGCGTCGCGTGGGCCGCGCGCGGCGAGGAGATCCCCTGCGTCATCACGGCCATGGCCGACGAATTCGGCGGGCCGATCCCGGTCGGCCCCTTCGCGATCATCGGCGACGACTCGATCGGCCGCGGCATCGTCGAGACCCTGCGCGGGCACCGCTCGCGCGGCGTGATCATGCAGAACCACGGCCCCTTCACGATCGGCACGAACGCGAAGGACGCCGTCAAGGCCGCGGTCATGCTCGAGGACGTCGCCCGCACCGTGCACATCGCGCGTGAGGCCGGCCCCCTCATCCCGATCCCGCAGGACAAGATCGACGCCCTCTACAACCGCTACCAGAACGTCTACGGACAGAGCACGGACGACCGCCGATGAACGCCCACATCACCGAAGGCCGGGCCAGCCTCGGTATCGAGCTCGGCTCCACCCGCATCAAGGCGTGCCTCATCGGCCCCGACGCCGAGGTGCTCGCCACCGGCTCCCACGAGTGGGAGAACGTCTACTCCGACAAGCTCTGGACCTACTCCCTGGATGCCGTGTGGGCGGGCCTCCAGGCCGCGTACGCCGAGCTGGTCCAGAACGTGCAGCAGCAGTACGGTGTCACCCCCGCGCGCTACGCCGCGATGGGTGTCTCGGCGATGATGCACGGCTACCTCGCGTTCGACGCCGACGGCGAGCTGCTCGCTCCCTTCCGCACCTGGCGCAACACCAACACCGGTGTCGCGGCGGCCGAACTCACCGAGCTCCTGGGCGTGAACATCCCGCTCCGCTGGTCGATCGCCCACCTGCACCAGGCGGTCGTGGATGCCGAGCCCCACGTGCCCGAGATCCGCTTCCTCACCACCCTCGCCGGGTACGTGCACTGGAAGCTGACGGGCGAGAAGGTGCTGGGCGTGGGAGATGCCTCGGGCATGTTCCCGATCGACTCCGCGACGCGCGACTACGACGCCGAGTTGGTCTCCCGCTACGACGGCCTCTCCGCCGGACGCGTCCCCGCGCTCCGCAATCTCCTGCCCGAGGTGCTCGTGGCCGGCGCGGCCGCGGGCGCGCTCACCGACGAGGGCGCGGCCCTGCTCGACCCGAGCGGAACCCTCCGCCCCGGTATCCCGTTCGCCCCGCCCGAGGGCGACGCCGGCACCGGCATGGTCGCGACCTGCGCCGTCGCTCCCCGCACCGGCAACGTCAGCGCCGGCACGAGCATCTTCGCGATGGTCGTGCTCGAGCGCCCGCTCAGCGAGGTGCACCACGAGCTCGACCTCGTCACGACGCCCGCGGGCGACGCGGTCGCGATGGTGCACTGCAACAACGGCGCGAGCGAGCTCGCGGCCTGGGCGAACATGTTCACCGCGTTCTCCGCCGCGGCGGGCGCGCCCCAGACCCCGGATGCCACGTACGCGGCGCTCTTCTCCGCCGCGCTCGAGGGGGAGGCCGACGCCGGAGGGCTGCTCGCCTACAACCACCTCGCCGGTGAGCCCATCGCGGGTCTCGACGAGGGGCGTCCGCTCGTGGTGCGCACCCCCGACAGCCGCCTGACCCTGCCGAACTTCATGCGCGCGCAGCTCTACGGCGTCTTCGGGACGCTCGCGCTCGGCATGGACGTGCTCCACGGCGAGGGGGTGCAGCTCGACAAGATGTACGCGCACGGCGGCATGTTCCGCACGGCCGGCGTCGCGCAGCGCTTCCTCGCGGCGGCCCTCGACGCCCCGGTCGCGGTCGCCGAGACCGCCTCGGAAGGCGGCGCGTGGGGCATGGCCGTGCTGGCCGCCTACGTCGCCGACGACTCCGGCCGCGACCTCGACGCGTGGCTGCGCGAGACGGTGTTCGCCACCGCCCCGATCGTCACCGCCGACCCCGAGCCGGCGGACGTCGCCGGGTTCTCGGCCTACCTCGACCGTTACCGCGCGGGCCTCGCCGTCGAGGCCGCCGCCGTGGCATCCCTCTGAGAACGACAGGAAAGAAACATGACTCGCACGAAGCTCAAGAACGACCTCGCCGGCTACGAGGTCTGGTTCGTCACCGGCAGCCAGAACCTCTACGGCGAAGAGACCCTGAAGCAGGTCGCCGACCAGTCGCAGGCCGTCGTCGAGGGTCTGAACGGCCTCCCGGTGAAGGTCGTCTGGAAGCCGGTGCTGAAGGACTCCGACAGCATCCGCCGCATGGCGCTCGAGATCAACGGCCGCGACGACGTCATCGGCGTGATCGCGTGGATGCACACCTTCAGCCCCGCGAAGATGTGGATCGCCGGTCTGGACGCGCTGCAGAAGCCCCTGCTGCACCTGCACACGCAGGCCAACGTCGAGCTGCCCTGGAACGACATCGACTTCGATTTCATGAACCTGAACCAGGCCGCCCACGGCGACCGCGAGTTCGGGTACATCCAGACGCGCCTGGGCGTCTCGCGCAAGACGGTCGTCGGCCACGTGTCGAACCCGGCCGTGCGCCAGCAGATCGAGGACTGGGAGCGCGCCGCCGCCGGCTGGACCGCCGCCCGCACCCTCAAGCTCGCGCGCTTCGGCGACAACATGCGCTTCGTCGCCGTCACCGAGGGCGACAAGACCGAGGCCGAGTTGCGCTTCGGCGTGCAGGTCAACACGTGGGGCGTCAACGAGCTCGTCGAGGCGGTCGAGGCGGCATCGGATGCCGACATCGACGCGCTGGTGCAGGAGTACGTCGACAGCTACGACGTCGTCGACGAGCTGCTCCCCGGAGGGGCGCGCCACCAGTCGCTGCGCGACGGCGCCGCGATCGAGCTGGGCCTGCGCTCGTTCCTCGAGGAGGGCGGCTTCGGCGCCTTCACCACGTCGTTCGAAGACCTCGGCGCGTTGAAGCAGCTGCCCGGTCTCGCGGTGCAGCGCCTCATGGCCGAGGGCTACGGCTTCGGCGCCGAGGGCGACTGGAAGACCGCGATCCTCGTGCGCGTCGCGAACGTCATGGGCGCGGGCCTGCCCGGCGGCGCCTCGCTCATGGAGGACTACACCTACGACCTCGTCCCCGGCTCCGAGCGCATCCTCGGCGCGCACATGCTCGAGGTCTCGCCCTCGCTCACGACGAAGAAGCCGCGCCTCGAGATCCACGAACTCGGCATCGGCGGCAAGGACGACCCGGTGCGCCTGGTCTTCACCGCCGACGCGGGCCCCGCTCTCGTCGTCGCGATGAGCGACATGCGCGACCGCTTCCGCCTGGTCGCCAACGTCGTCGAGAACGTCGACGCCCCCGACCTGCCGAAGCTCCCCGTCGGCCGCGCCGTGTGGAAGCCCGCGCCGGACTTCGCGACCTCGGCCGGCTGCTGGCTCGCCGCGGGCGCCGCGCACCACACCGTCATGACGACGGCCGTGGGCATCGAGGTGTTCCGCGACTTCGCCGAGATCGCCAAGACCGAGCTCGTCGTCATCGACGAGGACACGACGGTCCGCGGTTTCCAGAGCGAGCTGCGCTGGAACCAGGCGTACTACCGCCTGGCCCAGGGCCTGTAAGACCCCCGCCGTCCCCGGGTTCTTCATCGACCCGGGGGCGGTGCGGCACTCGCGCGCCCCGCTCTCTCGGGGCGCGTGCCGTGCATCGGCTCGACCGGTGTGCGGATCGTGCCCCGGAACCTCCGCAGCGGTGGGCTGCGGCGGTTCCGGGGCATTTCTCGTGTGCTCGTCGAGATGTCGCGCGCGGCAAGGCGAGTCCCCTGCGGCTGTGTGCTCGGCCAGCACCTCTCGGGACGTGGACGCCACGGCATCCGGAATCGCGGGTGATCAGTGCGGGGTGAACGAGGCCAGCGCCGCCCGGTAGGCCCGCGACTCTTCGCGGACCTCCGTCGTGACCAACAGGGCACGCGAGCCGAGCGTGCGCACGTACGGGCGGCGGCAGGCGAGGACGACGATGCGCTCGAGCCCGCGTCGCCAGGCGGGGACGAGGGCGTCGAGGTCGCGGCGCTCCGGCTGCTCGTCGAGGGGTCGAGGACGGGTGGACCGCGCTGCCTCGAAGGAGCGATCCTGCCATTGTTGGTACGAGGGATCGTCGAACACGGCGTCGCCGAACTCATCGCGCCACGAGGGACCCATGACCTGCGAGAGCAGCGACCCGCGTTCGTCGGCGGGGAGGTCACGGCCCATCAGCCGTTCCATCGCCGCGTGATCCGTCGGCCGCCCTGCATGCTCGATGACGTCTCTCCAGAGAACGGGCCAGACGGCCGCCCATCGCGAGCGCTCCGCCGCGGTCAGCTCTCGGCCGGCCGGCGCGGGCGTGTCGGTCAGGCGCGGCGGAACGTCGCCCTCGACCTCGAGGCCGTACGCCTCGCGTACCCAGAGCATCTCGTCGGCCGCGTGCGGACGGTCTTCGACGGAGATCACCATGTCTCGGGGCCACGGGTCACCGGGAACGGGGTGCGTCGACCACATCCCCTCATGGTGACAAGGGATGCGGCGCGACGGAACCCTCGGGACGGTTCGCGCAGCGTCTCCTTACGGGGTTCGGGGCGTGTTCTTCCGCGTGGGGCGCGAAACTCCCGCCCCGATCGGACGAAAAGCGCCCCGAACCTGCTTCACAGCCGGTGCCCCAGCCTTCACGGCCGGCCGGCGCGGCCCGCCGTCCCCGGGGAAAGCCGGCCGTCACGCGCGGGAGGCGGCCCGGGAGCGTGATTCGATGGTTCTCGGCGCTCCGCGACAGCTGGACCGCGCCGACAGACCGATCCCACCGGAGGACGATGACCCACCACGACGGCGCGGCCGACGACGCCTCCGCGAAACAGCTTTTCGTCGTTCAGCGATATCCCTCGCAGCACCTGGTCGCCCGGGCGATCGGCATCCTCTTCATGGCCGGGGCGGTCGTGCTGGCCGCGTCCGAGGTCATCGAGCGGGACCCTCTCGCGTACATCGGCGTGACCGTGTGGCTGACCACCCTGGGCGGCCTCGGCGCGATCATCTTCTTCTACGCCCTGTCGCTGGGCCGGGCCCGGATCCTCGTCTTCGACGACCACCTCGTCGTCCGCTCGGGCCGCCGCCGGGCGCGCATCGTGCCGGCATCCGAGATCGCCGAACTCGCGGCGCTGATGTCGGGGCGGGTCCGCGGGAAGGACGCGGCCGGCCGGACGCTGTTCGAGACGATGCGCGTGTACCAGGGGTTCCCCGAATTCGCCTCCTGGCTGCAGGAGAAGACACCCCGGCAGTGGGCCGAGATGGAGAGCGCAGGCGGCTGAGCGACGCGAAGGGGCGCGTCCCGTTCTCCGCACCGGGTGTCCCCGGCCCGGAGAGCACGAAAGGCCGCCCTCTTCGGGACACGGATGCCGGGAACCGCACCGGCCGAAGCTCAGGGCCGGCCGACGGGGCTCTGACGTCCGGCATCCGGTCCGTGCTCGATGTGGAATCGCCGCAGCCGTCGGACCGCGCCGATCACTCGAACCACGCCGTACACCGTCAGGGCCACGAACGTGATCGCCGCACCCCACCGCCACCACGGTGCGTCGGCCCACTCGGCGGCGAGCGTTCCGATGCTGCCCGCGGCGAGGAGCACCGCGCCGACCAGGGTCCAGATCGCGGCGGTGCGGGCGCGGTCGAGCCGCATCCGCTGCTGGATGAGCGACACCGACTGTTCTCTCGTCACAGCCGCTGCCCCAGCGCCCAGAGCCGGTCCGCGCGCCCCGAGATCGCCTCCGACAGCGCGAAGGCCTGGGAATCGGTGAGGGATGCCACGTAGTCCACGATTCCGCGGGAGCGCGCGAGCGTCTCGGCTTCGGCATCCGAGGGTCGACGCTCGACGGGGAGCAGGGAGTACTGCTCGCGGGCGAGGGCGATCAGCTCGCGTAGGCGCCGCGGGGTGCGCGCGCGGTCGAGGTCGTCGTCGAGCCACTCGCCGAGGGCCCGCACCGAGCGGGCGAGGATGCGGCTCATGCCGCGCTGCTGGATCGCCAGATCGGGGCGGCTGAGCACGAAGCGCTTGTGCACGAACTTCAGAACCTCGACGTGGTGCCAGGCCCACGGCGAGAGCACCACGGGGCCCGCTCGGGGCGTGTCGAGAGGGCGCAGGCGCGCCGACTCCTGGAACCGCCGGATCCACCGGTCGGTAAAGGCGGCGAGTCGGCGCTCGGCGGTCAGCGAGCCGTCGAACGGGCGGGCGAGCAGGTCGGTGACCATCTCGGCATCCACGTCGCTGACGGCGTCGAGAAAGGCCTCGTCGTCGGCGATCCACGGGTCGTCGCGGCGCATCTTGCGGCGCAGGCGCTCGAGTCCCGCGCCCGGCGCGAGTTCGGCGCGCACCTCGGCGTCGTCGCGGTCGCGCCACTCGAGCACGTCGTCGAGCCACCCGCGGAACTCCGCGGCGATGGGGGCGTGGTCCAGGATGCCGGCGCGGTAGAAGTCGTCGACGTCGTGCACCGAGTACGCGATGTCGTCGGCGAGGTCCATCACGGCGCCCTCGATGCTCTGGCGGAGGGGCTCGGCATCCACCCCCTGTCGGGCCTCGTCGAGGTCGGCGAGATCGAGGTCGTACGCGGAGTACTTGTGCACCCGGTACGCGCCGTCGGGGGAGCGACGGATGCCGCGGGGCGGGCCGATCCGTTCGATGTCACGGGCTTCGACCGACGGCGCCCACGGGTACTTCGCCGAGGCGGCGCGGACGGCTGCCGTCAGATTCAGGCCGCGCGGGGCGTTCTCGACCACGTCGAGGGCGGTGAGGATGCGGTAGGTCTGCGCGTTGCCCTCGAAGCCGTCGGGGAGACCGAGCTCATCGCGCGCGAGGCGGTCGAGCGTCGACTCGCCCAGGTGGCCGAACGGGGGATGGCCGAGGTCGTGGGCGTAGGCGGCGGCCTCGACGACGGTCGCGTTGCAGACGTCGCCCTCGCCCGCGCGGCGCGAGCGGGTGTTCAGCTGCAGCGCGACGACCCGCGCGATCGCGCTGACCTTGAGGGTGTGCGTGAGGCGGTTGTGCACGGGAGCGGCGCCGATGGAGGGCGAGACGACCTGCGTCACCGCCGAGAGCCGCGAGAAGTACGGCGAGAACTGGATCCGCTCGAGGTCGATCGACCACGGGTCGGCGCGGGCGTCGTCGTGGTCGGGATGGATACGGGATGCCGGGTTGCCGACGACGGCCTCGGTCCGGGCGGGGGTCTCCTCGTGCAGCGTCATCCGGTCCTCTCGCGCCTGCGTGGCATGGCATAGCGTCGCGTGGGTCCACGCTAACGCGGATGCGGGGGAGGTCGCGCGGGTTGCGGGAGCGGCGGCGATGCCTCTCGCGTGAGTGTCCAAAACACCCGGACGTTCTCAAAAATCGTCCGGGTGTTTTGGACACCGAGGCCACGGCCAGCGTCAGCCCCGGCGCACCTCCACCTCGACCACGCGGGCGTCGTCGGGACCGAGCTCGTAGGTCGGGCCGGTGACGCGCAGGCGCACCGCCTCGTCGACCTCGGCGCACGACGGTCCCAGCCGCAGCTCGACCTCGCCCGGCTCGATCACGCGGCGCATCGCGCGATCGCTGTAGGCGAGTCGCGACGCGGGCACCGTGAACCGGATCTCGGCGCTCTCGCCGGGATCGAGCTCGACCCGCGCATACGCGACGAGCGCGGCCAGGGGCCGTGTCACGCTCGCGCCCGTGCGGTGCGTGTACACCTGCACGACATCGGCTCCGCGCACGGTGCCGGTGTTCGTGACCCGCGCCGACACGGTGAACGCGTCGCCCGCGCGGACCTCGGGCGAGGTTCCGGATGCCGAGATCCCGGCGCTCCGCGAAGCGTCGCCGGCGCGGTGCCCGGCGGATGCCGCGCCCCCGCGCTCGCCGCCGGTCCCGCGCTCCGCGCCCCCGGCGACCCCGCGCCCGTCGGCGCCCCCGCGCTCGCCGCCGGCCTCACCGGCTCCGCGACCGCCGCCGCCGTCGACCCGCAGCTCTCCCCGCGCGAACGTCGTGTAAGACAGCCCGAACCCGAACGGCCGCACCGGCGTCGGGTCGGTGCTCGTCACGCCCGAGGGCCCGCCGAGGAGCGGGTGCAGGTACGTGTACGGCTGGGACCCGGCGGAGCGGGGCAGCGAGACAGGCAGGCGCCCCGAGGGCGTGGCATCCCCCGCCAGGAGAGAAGCCAGAGCGGGGCCGCCCTCCTCACCGGGGAAGAAGGCCTGCAGCACCGCCGCGGGACCGGCGTCGCCGTCGAGCGCCCACCCGAGGGCGTAGGGGCGGCCGGTCAGCAGCACGAGCACCACCGGCGTGCCGGTCGCGACCACAGCCTCGACGAGCTGTCGCTGCACACCGGGCAGCTCGAGCGAGTCGGCGTCGTTTCCCTCGCCGACGGTTCCGCGGCCGAAGAGCCCGGCGCGGTCGCCGACGACGACGATCGCGACGTCGGCGGCTTGCGCGGTCGAGACGGCCTCGGCGAAGCCTGCGGTGTCGGAGCCCTCGACCGTGCAGCCGACGGCGTGAGAGACCTCGCCGAACCGGTCGACGAGCGCGTCGCGCACCGTCGGCAGCGAGAAGCCGAGCGGCACTCCCGGGTGGTGGGCGAGCACATGGTTCGCGAACGAGTAGCACCCCATCAGCGCCTCCGCGCTGTCGGCGTTGGGTCCGATGACCGCGATCCGTGCCGGCGTCGCGAGGGGGAGCACTCCGTCGTTGCGCAGCAGCACCGCGCTCTCGAGAGCGAGGCGGTATGCCAGCGCCCGGTGCTCGGCGTCGTCGAGGTCGATCTCGGTCGGGGCGTCGGCGAAGTCGGCATCCAGGAGTCCGAGGTCCTCCTTCTCGGCGAGCACCCGGGCGACGGCGCGGTCGACCACGGCCTCGGGAAGGGCTCCGGATGCCACCCGCTCGGCGAGGTGCGGATACGCGTCGGGGCCGGGCAGCTCGACGTCGATCCCCGCCTCGAGGGCGAGCTGGGCGGCCTCTCCGAGGGAGTCGGCGATGCCGTGCATCGAGCGCAGGAACTCCACCGCGAAGTAGTCGGAGACCACCGTGCCGTCGAAACCCCAGCGCCGGCGCAGGAGGTCGGTGAAGATCTCGGGCGAGGAGGCGATCGGCACCCCGTCGATCTCGACGTACGCGTTCATGACCGAGCGCGCACCGCCGTCGCGCACGGCCATCTCGAACGGCGGCAGGAACACGTCCTGCAGCTCGCGCGGACCCGCCGACACGGGGCCGTGATTGCGACCCGCGCGCGAGCCGGAGTACCCGACGAAGTGCTTGAGCGTCGCGTGGACGCCCGCGCTCTGGAGGCCCCGCACGTACGCCGTGCCGATGGTCCCGACGACGTAGGGGTCTTCCGCGATGCACTCGTCGACGCGTCCCCAGCGGGGGTCGCGCACGACATCCAGCACGGGCGAGAGTCCCTGGTGCACCCCGAGGTCGCGCATCGGCCGACCGATCGCGGATGCCATGAGCTCGACCGTCTCCGGATCGAACGACGCGCCCCACGCCAGCGGCGTCGGGAACGTCGCGGCCTTCCACGCCGCGAAACCGGTGAGGCACTCCTCGTGCACGATCGCGGGGATGCCGAGCCGCGTCTCGGTCTGCAGTCGACGCTGCTCGCCCCACAGCCACTCCGCGCGCTCGATCGGGTCGACGGGGCGTGTGCCGTACACGCGCGTGAGGTGGCCGAGGCCGTGCACCGTGGCATCCGTGTAGGCGGCGGTCGTGACCTTCTCGCCCGAGAGCGGGGCCACGACCTCGTCGCCCTGGTCGACCCAGTAGCCCACGAGCTGCGCGAGCTTCTCGTCGAGGGTCATGTCGGATACGAGGGCCCGCACGCGCGGGGAGATGCCGGCCTCGAGGGCAGCACCGACGTCGGTGTGGTGGATGGTCATCGTGGATCAGCCCTTCACGGCGCCGGTCAGGCCGCCGACGATGCGCCGCTCGAACACGCTGAAGAACAGCAGAGCGGGGATCATCGACAGCGAGGTGAATGCGAGCACGCGCGCGGTGTCGACGGAGTACTGCGAGGCGAAGGCCTGCGTCCCCAACGGCAGCGTGTAGGTCGCCTCGTTGTTGAGGATGAACAGCGGCAGCATGTACGAGTTCCAGCTGTTGACGAAGGCCAGGATGCCGACCGTCACGACCGCGGGGACGGCGAGCGGCAGCACCATGCGCCAGAAGAAGCCGAGGCGGCCGAGCCCGTCGATCGAGGAGGCCTCCTGCAGCTCGTTCGGGATCGCGGCGAGGAACGGCGACAGGATGATGATCGTCAAAGGCAGGGCGAACGCGATCTGCGGAACGATGACGCCCGCGAGGGAGTTCATCAGCCCGAGGTTGCGCACGAGGATGTACAGAGGCGTGATGGCCACCGTCATCGGGAACATCAGTCCGGCGGTGAACAGGGCGTAGATGGCACCGCGACCGCGGAAGCGGTAACGCGACAGGGCGTACGCGGCCATGAGGCCGAGCGCCACGACGAAGACCGTCGTCGCGACGGCCGCGATCGCGGAGTTGCCGACCTGGCCCCAGAAGACGCCGCTGGTCAGGACGTCGGCGTAGTTCTCCCAGTTCCAGCGAGTGGGGAATCCCGAGGGGTCGACGGTGATCTCGGCGTTCGAGCGGAACCCGCCGAGGATGATGTAGACGACCGGCGCCAGCATCATGCCGATGAGGAGCAGGGCGACGAAACCGACGATCACGGACGATCCGCGGTTCGTGCCGACGGGGGATCGGCGCGGGGCTTTCCCGCCGCGCGGGGTGACGAGGGTGGCGGTGGCGGTCACTTGGTGCCTCCCGTGAGGGCGCCGGCCGTGTCGCGACGGAGCACGAACCGCTGATAGATGAGGGCGACGGCGAGCGAGATGAGGAACATCACCACGGCCACGGCGCTGCCGTAGCCGAAGCTGCCGGCGTTGCGTCCGTTGGAGACCATGTAGGTGGCCATGGTCGAGGTACCCGCGGTCGAGGCGACGTACTGTCCCCAGATGATCCAGACGAGATCGAACAGCTGCAGCGAGCCGATGATCGACAGGAACGCCCAGATGCGGATCGTCGGGCCCATGAGCGGCAGCACGATGTGGCGCTGGATCTGCCAGTACGAGGCGCCGTCGATCGCGGCGGCTTCGCTGAGCTCCTCGGGGATGCCCTGGAGGCCGGCGAGGAAGAGGATGACGGCGAAGCCGATGTACTTCCACGTGATGATGATCAGCAGCGTCCAGATCGCGAGCGCCGGGTCGGAGATCCAGTCGGCGCGGAGGGCTCCGAGACCGATCTTCTCGAGCAGCCCGTTCAGGGCACCGCCCGACTGCAGCAGGAGACCCCAGCCGAGGCCGACGACGACCTCGGAGATGACGTAGGGCACGAAGATCAGCACGCGGATGAGCGACTGCGCCCGCATCTTGCGGTTCAGCAGCAGTGCGAGCCCGAGGGCGAGCGGCCCCTGCAGGACGAGCGAGCCGATCACGATGAACGCGTTGTGACCGAGCGCCTCGTGGAACGCGGGGTCGGTGAGGATCGTGACGTAGTTGCGGATGCCGACGAAGTCGGTGGGGGTGCCGAAGCCCGACCACTTGTAGAAGCCGTAGTAGGCGGCGAGGACCACCGGGAGGATGACGAACGAGACGAAGACGACCAGGGCGGGGCCGAGGAGGATCGCGAGCTCGCCGCGGATGCGCCAGTTCTCGCGGCGACGGCGGACGGGCGACCGCCCGGCCGAGGGGGTGCGCGGGGCACCCTCCTCGGCCAGGTGGCGACCGGCGACGTCGTCGGACGCGGTGGCGACCGGATGACGCACGGTGGTCATATCGGGACTCCTCAGCGCGAGGCGGCGGCGTTGACGGCGTCGACGATGCCCTGCGGGCTGCCCTTGCCGGCGAACAGGTCCACGACGGCGACGTTGAGCGCGTTGCCGACGTTCTGGCCGTACAGGGTGTCGAGCCAGACCGACACGTACGGAGCGTCGGTGTAGGCCTTCAGCGCCGACTGCAGGGCGGGGGTGGTGACGGCATCCGTCGCCTCGCTGGAGGCGGGGATGGTCTGGAACGCCGCGGCGTAGTTCTCCTGGTTCTCCTTGTTGACGAGGAAGTTCAGGAAGTCGGTGCACTGCGCGGGAGCGTTGACCCAGCACGAGTAGCCGTCGACGCCGCCCATGATGGCGCCCTTCTCTCCCTTGCCGCCGGGGACCTCGGGGAAGGGGAACCAGCCGAGGTCCGCCAGGGGCTTCTCGTCGGGGGTCAGCGAGGCGATCACGCCGGGGTTCCAGGCGCCCATGAGCTCCATCGCGGCCTGGTGGTTCGCGAGCAGACCCGCGGACGAGCCGGCACCCTGCTGGGCGGCGGTGGTGAGGAAGCCCTCGTTGAACGGCTGGGTCGTGAGGAACGACTCGAGGTTCTCGCCCGCCTGGAGCCAGCACGGGTCATCGAAGCTGCGGCTCTGCGCCGCGGCATCCAGGACGTCCTTCGAGCAGGCGCGCAGCGCGAAGTTGTAGTACCAGTGCGCGGCGGGCCAGGCGTCCTTCGCGCCGACGGCGATCGGGGCGACGCCGGTCGCGCGGATCTTCGCGTCGGCCGCTTCGAGGTCGGAGATGGTCGCGGGAGCCTCGGTGACACCGGCGGCGGTGAGGAGGTCCTGCGCGGTGAAGATGCCGGAGGGGAGGACGGCGACGGGCATGCCGTAGTTCTTGCCGTCGACCTCGAAGGCGTTGAGCGAGGTGCCGAGGGCGCTCTTGGCCTCGGGGGAGATCTTGTCGGTGAGGTCCATGGCCTGACCGGCGGTGACGATGTCGGCGAGCTTGCCGCCGCCGCGCGCCATGAAGAGGTCGGGGGCGTCGCCGGAGTTGAGGGCGGTCTGGAGCTTGCCGTCCATCTCCTCGTTCTGCACCGCCTGGATCTCGATCGTGACGCCGGGGTTGGCCGCCTCGAAGGCCGCGGCGGTGTCCTCCCAGTACTTCTTGCCGTCGCCGGTGGTGGAGTTGTGCCACAGCGTCAACGTGACCGAGCCGTCGGCGTTCTGGCCCCCGCCGCCGCCGGCGCAACCGCCGAGGGCGAGGGTGCCGGCGACGGCGAGGGCCGCTCCGGCGAGGATTTTGCGCGTGTTCATGTGATTCCCGTTTCTCTTCGTCGAGGTGCGTCCCTCGGGGACGCGCGGTGGTCATCGGCAGCGATGCCGTTTCCGGGGAGTGTGCTGCGCCCCGGGTCTGAGCAGTGTCGCCCGGGGATACAGGCTCGTCAAACGTTTTCGAAAATGTTTTCCACGCTATCGTCGGATGCCATGACCCGACGCGCCACCATCCACGACGTCGCCGCGGCCGCCGGTGTTTCGGTGGCCACGGTGTCGAAAGCCGTCAACGGGCGGTACGGGGTCTCGCCCGAGACCGTGAGCCGGGTCCTGGAAGCGGTGAAGACCCTCGGCTACGAGTCGAGCCTCGTCGCGAGCAGCATGCGTTCGCGCAAGACGGGCGTGGTCGGCGTGCTCGTCGCGGCGATCGAGCCGTTCTCGGCCGAGATCCTCAAGGGGGTCGGCGGAGCGCTTTCGGGCACCGGGTACGACCTGCTCGCCTACAGTGGTTCGCGCCGTGAGGGCGAGGGGTGGGAGCGGCGTTCGCTCAGCCGCCTGAGCGGCACGCTCATCGACGCGGCCATCATCGTGACCCCGACCGTCGTGAACGTCACCAGCGACGTGCCGATCGTCGCGATCGACCCCCACACGGGCCGCGCCGACCTCCCCACGGTCGAGTCCGACAGCTTCACCGGGGCGCAGCAGGCCGTGCACTACCTCGTGCAGCTCGGGCATCGCCGTATCGGTTTCATCGCGGGGCGTCCCGACCTGCGGTCGGCGGTGGCCCGCGCGTCCGGGTATCGGGCCGGGCTCTCGGCCGCCGGCATCCCCTTCGACCCCGCCCTCGTCGGAGTCGGACGGTACGAGCAGGACGTCGCGCGCGAGGCCGCCGAGGCCATGCTCTCGCTCGACGATCCCCCGACGGCGGTGTTCGCGGCGAACGACCTGTCGGCCCTGTCGATCATCGACGTCGCCGCCGAGCGGGGGCTGCGCGTTCCCGAGGACCTCTCGGTCGTCGGCTTCGACGACGTCCCCGAGGCCGCGCGCGCCCAGCCCGCACTGACGACCGTGCGTCAGCCGATGAAGCGGCTCGGCGCCGAGGCGGTGCGCATGGTGTTGACGCTCTTGGCGGCGGAGGAGTTGGACGAGACGCACATCGAACTGCCGACGCGCCTCGTCGCCCGCGGCACGACGGCGCCCCCGCGCCCGCGCTGAGCGCGGTGCCCGCCCGACCCATCTGAGTGTCCAAAACACCCGGGCGCCTCGGAAAAACGTCCGGGTGTTCTGGACAGTGAACGGGGCGGAGCGCGGGGAACGGGGCGGAGCGCGGGGAACGGGGCGGAGCGCGGGGAACGGGGGGATCGCGGAGCGGGTCAGCGAGCGGCGAGGCGGTACAGCACCTCGGGGCGTCCGCGCGCGCCGAAGCGGTGCGAGACGTCGATCTCGCCGCGGGCCACGAGAACGTCGAGGTAGCGGCGCACCGTCGCGCGCGACGCACCCGATGCGGCGGCGATCTCGCGCGCGCTCGTCGGGGTCACGGGGTGGAGCGCGGAGCGGATGGTGTGCATGGTCGACTCCGCGAGCCCCTTGGGGAGGAGGGGATCGGATGCCACGACCGTGCGCACCGGAGAGGTGACCGGCGACACCAGCCGGTCGATGTCGCCCTGGCCCATGCTCACGGGTACCTCGGCGGGCCGGTCGGCGCGGCCCCGGCGGTACTCCTCGAGCCGGCGGACGAAGGCCTCGCGGGTGAAGGGCTTGGCGAGGTAGCCCACGACGTGGGCGGCCGCGGCCTGGCGGATCGTCAGGGTGTCCCGGGCGGAGCTGATCACGAGCACGTCGACGTCCCACTCCCGCACGAGCCGCAAGCGGTGCAGCACCTCGACCCCGCTGAAATCGGGGAGGTTCATGTCGAGCAGCACGAGATCGACGTCGGTCCCCGCCGCGAGCGCCGCCCCCGCGGCGCCGGTCCGCGCCGTCCCGACGAGGCGGAATCCGGGCAGCGCCTCGAGGTACGCGGTGTGCAACCGCACCACCGCGGGGTCGTCGTCGACGATGATCGTGCGGATCACGGCATCCGGGGTCATCCGCGCCCCTTCACCCGTGATCCGTGCGTGCGCTGCGCCCCTCGCGCGCCCCGGTCACCCCGCGCGCCCCGGTCACCCTGCGCGCCCCGGTCACCCTGCGCGCCCCGGTCACCCTGCGCGCCCCGGTCACCCCGCGCGCCCCGGTCACCCCGTTGAGTGTCCACAACACCCGGACGCCTCGAAAAATCCTCCGGGTGTTCTGGACACTCGATCTCGGGGAGGGGCGCGCGGGAAACCCGGATCACTGCCGCACCCCCGCCCGGGGCAGCTCCACGGTGAAGCGCGCCCCGCCCGAGGCCGACCGCCCGACCGTGACCGCGCCGCCGCGCGCGCCCGCGATGCGGCGCACGAGGTCGAGACCCACGCCGCGCCCCGCGGTGGCCTTCGAGCTGACCCCGCGGTCGAAGATCCGCGTCACGTCGGCGGGGGCGACGCCGGGACCGTCGTCGGCGACGTCGATCGTGAGCCGTTCGTCGCCCGCGAGCACGAGCACGTCGATGCGTCCTCCCGGGCCGGCCGCCTCGGCGGCGTTGCGGACGAGGTTTCCGACGACCGTCAGCACCTCGTCGTCGACGCTCCCGCGCGGCACGAGGCTCGCGGGGTCCACCCGCAGCCCCGGGACCTCGGCGGCGAGTCCGTCCAGCAGCGCGCGCAGAGCCGGGTCGTCGATCGGGAGACCGGATGCCACGGGCGCGAGCCCCCCGATGTAGGTCAGCGCCTCGCCGGTCTCGCCCTCGGCCACGAGCCCGCGGATCACGTGCAGGCGCGTGTGGAACTCGTGCGTCTGCTCGCGCAGGGCCCCCGAGATGCGCCGCTGCGTCTCGAGCTCGCGCGCGTCGGCCTCGAGGCGTCGCACGCGCCGGCGGAGAGCGGCGGTGAGCAGGCCGCTCAGCACGACACCGAGCACGATCGAGCCCGCCACCCACGGCAGCATCCCGCCGACGGCCTCGTCGAAGCTGCGCGAGATCTCGGACTCCAGCACGCCCACCGAGGCCGTTCCCACCACGACCTCCCCGTTGCGCACGGGAACCTTCGCGCGCAAGCTCGGCCCGATCGTCCCGGTCTCCGTGCCGAGGAACGTCTCTCCGGCCAAGACCGCGGTGGCATCCGTCGACACGGTCCGTCCGCGCTCCGTCGGATTCGGATGGGTGAGTCGGATGCCGCGGGCATCGGTGACCACGACATAGTCGACCCCGGATGCCGCGGCGACGACGTCGGCGAGCGGTTGCAGCTCCGCGGTGGCGGTGTCGGTGTCGAGAAGAACGGCGCCCTGCACCTGGTCGAGCTCGACGAGGCTCATGGCCACGTCGAGCACGCGTTCCTCGGTCGCGGCGCGGATGCTGCGTTCCTGCACCGACATGGCCACGAGGGTCGTCGCGAGCACGCACACGAGGACCACGGTGCACTGCAGGGCGAGAAGGACGGCGAGGCGCACCCGCACGGGCGCACGGTCGGGCCGGGTGAGCGACATGAGCACCTCCTCGTGCGGCTCGCTTCGCGAGCGGATCGTCGTGAGCATCAAAGAGCGAAAAGGCTCCCGAGCGCGCCACCGGGGGAGAGGCGCTGACAACCTAGCTTCTCATCCGGCAACGACGATGTCCCGGGAGGGCTTGATGCAGCATCCGACGCCAGCAGAGGCGCAGCACCCCGCGCGCTCACCGCGACGCCGCCGCGTGACGGGGGCCATCGTGGGCGTGGTGGCCGCGGCGCTCTTCGTGACGGCCGGGCTCAGCGCGGCCGCCACGGGAGGAGTCGCCAACCCCCGCACGAAGCTCACGATCGTCGCCCCGGCGGCCCCGGGCGGTGGGTGGGACACCTTCGGTCGCGAGGCGCAGCAGGTCATGCGCGAAGAAGGGATCGCCGGGGCCGTGCAGGTGATGAACATCCCGGGCGCGGCGGGAACGATCGGTCTCGGCGCGGTGGCCGAGATGGGCGACCGGCACGACATCATGCTCGTCACCGGCGGGGTGATGGTCGGCGGCGTGATCGTCAACCGTTCGCCCGTGAGTCTCGAGGACGTGCGTCCCATCGTGCGCCTCGCCGACGACTTCAACGTGCTGGTCGTGCCGGGCGACTCGCCCTTCCAGACCCTCGACGACTTCATGCAGGCGTTCCTCGCCGACCCCGAGGGCACCGCGATCGCGGGCGGATCGCTCGGCGGGATCGACCACCTGCTCGCCGGAATGCTCGCGCAACAGGGCGGCATCGACCCGCAGCGCGTGAACTATCTCGCCTACCCGGGCGGCGGCGAGGTCGTCACCTCCCTGCTCTCGCACACCACGCAGGCCGGCCTCTCCGGCTACAACGACTTCCGCGACCAGATCGAGTCGGGCAACCTCCGCGCCCTCGCTCTCTCGGCGGAGGAACCGCTCGACGACGTCGACGTGCCCACCTTCCGCGAGCAGGGCGTCGACGTCGCGATGTCGAACTGGCGCGGGCTCGTGGCGCCCCCGGGCATCGACGACGAGGTGCACGCGGAGCTGGTGGCCATGGCATCCGAGATGCGGGAGACCGCGGCCTGGCAGGAAGTGCTCGCCCGCAACAGCTGGGTCGACAGCTTCCTCGCCGGCGACGAGTTCGCCGCGTACCTGTCGGACGAGACCGAACGCACCACCGCGATCATGAAGGAGCTGGGCCTGTGAGCGAACCGTCCACCCTCACCACGGGGTCGCTGCGCGTGCAGCGGACGCCCCGCTGGTACACCGGCCGCAGCGAGCTGGTGGTCGTCGCGGGGGTCTTCGTCCTCGCCGCGTTCATGACGTACGGCACCGCGACCATGCAGGTGCCCGCCGACGTCGCCTTCCCCGGTCCCCAGTTCTTCCCGATGCTCGTGAGCGGCTTCCTCTGGCTCGCCGGCGTCGCTCTGCTCGTCGAGGTCCTGCGCGCGACCCGTCGCTCGCACGTCGCCGATGACCCCGTCGAGATCTCGAACGAGATGCTCGAGGACCTCGGCGCGATCGACGAGACGGGCGAGATCCGGATCGTCTCGCCCGAGGACGTGGCCTCGAGCGCGAAGCCGGCCTCCGTCGACTGGCGCACCCTCGGCATCGCGGTCGCCGCCCTCGCCGGGTTCATCGTCGTGCTCCCCGTGCTCGGCTGGATCATCTCGGCCGCGGCCCTGTTCTGGGTCATCTCGTGGGCGTTCGGCAGCCGCCGGCCCCTGCTCGACATCGGCGTCAGCGTCATCGTGTCGTCGCTCGTCCAGCTCGCGTTCGGGGCGGGCCTGGGCCTGTCGCTTCCCGCCGGCATCCTGGAAGGACTCTCGCCGTGGATCAGTTGATCAACCTCGCCGACGGCTTCGCGGTCGCCTTCACCCCGCAGAACCTCCTCTTCCTCGTCATCGGGGCGATCCTCGGCACGGCCGTGGGTGTGCTCCCGGGGCTGGGCTCGGCGATGGCGGTCGCGCTGCTGCTGCCCGTGACCTTCAGCCTCGACCCGACCGGCGCGTTCATCATGTTCGCCTCGATCTACTTCGGGGGTCTCTTCGGGGACTCCACCGCCGGCATCCTGCTCAACACCCCCGGCAACTCCTCCGCGATCGCGACGACGTTCGAGGGCCATCGCATGGCGAAGGACGGCAGAGCGGCCAAGGCGCTCGGCACCTCGGCGATCGGTGCCTTCATCGGCGGCACGATCGCGTGCGTGCTGGTGGTGTTCTTCGCCCCGTACATCGTCGAGCTCGCCAAGGTGTTCGGACCCGCGGAGTACTTCGCGCTCGCCGTGTTCGCGTTCGTGGCGATCTCGGCCGTCGTCGCCGACTCGATCGTGCGCGGCCTCGTCGCCCTGGGTCTCGGTTTCGCCCTCGCCCTCGTCGGGATCGACGGGATGACGGGAGCCGAGCGCTTCACCGGGGGAAGCCCCGTGTTCTTCGACGGGATCTCGATCATCGTCGTGACGGTGGGGCTCCTCGCGATCGGCGAGGTCCTGCACGTCGCGGGTCACATCCGCCGTGCGGGCGGACCCGGCAAGCTCGTCGCCCCCAGCGGCTCGCCGCTGCTGTCGAAGCGCGAGTGGCGGCAGGCGCTGCCCGCGTTCCTGCGCGGCACGGCGTTCGGCGTGCCGTTCGGTGCGATCCCCATCGGCGGCTCCGAGGTGCCGACGTTCCTCGCGTACGGCACCGAGAAGCGCCTCGCCCGTCGTCGCGGCGACACCGACTTCGGCTCGCGCGGAGCGATCCAGGGCGTCGCCGCCCCCGAGGCCGCGGGCAACGCCACGGCCGGCTCCGCGATGGGTGCGCTGCTGGGTCTGGGCCTGCCGACCTCGGCGACCGCCGCGATGATGATCGCCGCCTTCCAGCAGTACGGGATGCAGCCGGGCCCGCTGCTGTTCGAACGCTCCGGCGACCTCGTCTGGCCGTTGCTCGCCAGCCTTTTCCTGGGGCTCATCATCCTGCTGATCATCAACCTGCCGTTCGCGGCGGTGTGGGCAAAGCTCCTGCTCATCCCGCGCCACTACCTCTACGCGGGGATCACCGTCGTGGCGATGCTCGGCGTCTACGCGATCGCCTCGCGCGTGGTCGACCTCTGGCTGGCCCTCGCGATCGGCGTGATCGGCTTCGTCATGCGGCGCTTCTCGATCCCGCTCGCCCCGGTGCTGATCGCGGCGATCCTCGGGCCGATGGCCGAGACGCAGATGCGCCGTGCGCTCGCCGTGTCGGAGGGCGACCCGACGGTCTTCGTCTCGTCACCGCTGACCGTGGTGCTCTACGCGCTGCTCGCGATCATCGTCACGGTGAGCGTCCTGCAGCACGCCCGTCACGCACGGAGCCAGCGTCTCGAGGCCGCCGCCCGTCGCGACGCCCCGGTGCCCGCCGGGCGCCGCTGACCTGAGAGATCCCGGATGCCGACCGGCTAAGGTCGGCGCGTGACCACCGTGCTGCTCGCGCCCGACGGGTTCAAGGGCTCGATCACCGCCGTCGACGCCGCCGCCGCGCTCGCCGCGGGCTGGCATGACGTCCGCCCCACCGACGTCATGATCGCGCGCCCCATGGCCGACGGCGGAGAGGGCACGGCCGACGCCTTCCTCGCCGCCGTCCCGGGCGCGCGCCGGATGCCCGTGCGCGTGACAGGTCCGCACGGGCGCGAGGTCGCGGCATCCTGGGTCCTCCTCCCGCCGACGGTCGCGGCGCCGAACGGCACCGGGGTGGTCGATCTGGCATCCACGTCAGGCATCGAACTGCTCGGGGGAGACCTCCGCCCGCTCGACGCCGACACTCGCGGCTTCGGGCAGGCGATCGCCGCGGCCCTCGATCACGGGGTCTCGCGACTGGTGCTCGGCATCGGCTCGAGCGCCTCGACCGATGCCGGGTTCGGCGCTCTCGCGGCCCTCGGTGCCCGGATCACGGATGCCGCCGGCACCGACACCGTGCCCGGATTGCGGGGGCTCGGCACCGCCGTCCGCCTCGATCGTTCCGGCCTTCGCCCGCCGCCGCCCGGCGGCGCGATGGTGCTGACCGACGTCCGGAGCCCGCTCACCGGCCCCGGGGGAGCGGCCGCGGTGTTCGGCCCGCAGAAGGGGCTGCTCGACCTCTTCGCGGCGGACGCCGCCCTCGCCCGCGCCGCGGTGCTGCTCGACACCGACCCTCTCGCGCCGGGAGCCGGAGCCGCCGGAGGAACCGGCGCCGCCCTCCGGGCGTGGGGCGCCGAGCTCGTTCCGGGCGCCGAGATCGTGGCCGACCTCGTCGGCCTGCCCGACGCCGTCGCGCGCGCCGACGTCGTGATCACGGGGGAGGGGGCTTTCGACGCGGGCTCGGGCGCGGGCAAGGTCCCCGGGCGCATCGCGTCTCTCGCCGGTCCTCGCCCGGTCGCGCTCGTCGCCGGGCGCATCGCCTCGGATGCCGACACCTCGGCCTTCAGCGCGACGATCTCGCTCGTCGACCTGGCGGGATCCTCCGCCGCCGCGCTCGCCGACCCCGCCCGATGGCTGCGCGCCGCGGGCCGCGCGCTCGCCGAGCGGCTCGGCCCGCCCCCGCCGGGCGCGCGAAACCCCTGAGCCTCGCCCCTGCCGCGCCCCTGCCCCTCACCCCCGTTCGCCGCGTGAGTGTCCAAAACACCCGGACTCCTTGGAAAATCGTCCGGGTTTCTTGGACACTCAGCGCTGCGGACCACCGCCCCGGGCCGGGACCGCGCCGACGGATCGTCCGGAGTTCGGCCCGCCGCGTCGGGCTCGCCCCACCCCCGCAAACGCGGCCATCGCCCCGCGGCTCCGGTACCGTCGTCATGTGGCTACCGCAAGCAATAAGGATGACGAGGTCGATCTCCTCATCGACGCGTGGTCGCGCCTGCTCCCCGACATCGACCTCACTCCGCTCGACGTCATGTCGCGCCTGCGTCGCGCGGCCTTCCACCTCTCGAAGCTCCGTGCGCGGGCCTTCGCGAGCGCCGACATCGCGCTGTGGGAGTTCGACGTCCTCGCGGTGCTCCGCCGCGCCGGCACCGAGCTGAGCGCCACCCGGCTCATCGCCGCGACGATGATCGGCAGCGCGGCGATGACCAACCGCCTCGACAAGCTCGCCGAGCGGGGTCTCGTGCACCGCCGCCCGAACCCCTCCGACGGCCGGGCAATACTCGTGGCCATCACGCCCGAGGGCATCGAGCGCGTGGACGCCGCGATGACCGAGCTCGTCCGTCTCGAGGCCGAGGCGCTGCGCGGGGTCAGCCGCGCCGACCAGGCTCTGCTCGCCGATGCCCTCCGCGTCCTCGCCGCGGGCGAGACGCACGAGGCGTGATCGATCTCGCCGCGACGCTCGCCGAGCGCCCGGTCATCCTCGACGGCGGACTGGGGACGCTGCTCGAGTCGCGCGGCAACGACGTCTCGTCGTCGCTGTGGTCGGCGCGGGTGCTGCGCGACGACCCCGACGAGGTGCGCGCCGCGCACACCGAGTTCGTCGCCGCCGGCGCTGATCTGCTCATCACGGCCTCGTATCAGGTGGGCTTCGGGGCGGGGATCCCGGATGCCGAGGTGGAGACGCTGCTTCGCCGTTCCGTGACGCTCGCCCGCGAGGCCGGAGACGTCGTCGTCGCGGCATCCGTGGGTCCGCTCGGGGCGCTGCGCGCCGACGGCAGCGAGTACACCGGCGATGACGGACTGACCGTTCCCCGGCTGCGAGAGGCACACCGCCGCCGCCTGCACCTGCTGGCCGAGGCCGGAGCCGATCTGCTCGCCGTCGAGACCGTGCCCTCCCTCCGCGAGCTCGAGGCCCTGGCGCGGGAGCTCGCCGACCTGCGGGTCCCCGTCATCGTCGGTCTCTCGGCCGACAGCACGGGCCTGAGCGCTCCCGGCGCGATGGCGCAGGCGTTCGAGATCGCGGCATCCGTCCCCGGAGTCCTCGGCGTGGGCGTGAACTGCTGCGCTCCCGAGCACGTCGTCCCCGCGCTCTCCGCGGCGCCGTCGATGCCGCTGGTCGCGTATCCGAACTCGGGGGAGCGGTGGGATGCCGAGACCCGCACGTGGAGCGGCGGAGCCACCGCGCTGAGCGACGCCGCCCCCTCGTGGGTCGAGGCGGGTGCGCGCTTCGTCGGCGGCTGCTGCCGGTCCACGCCCGCCGACATCGCGGCCATCGCGGCCGCGGTGCGCTGACGTCGCCCCGCCCCGCCCCGCCCCGCCCCGCCCCGCCCCGCCCCGCCCCGGTGCGGTGCGGTGACGCGACCGCGGTGCGGTGACGCGGACGCGGTGCGCGACGCCGCTCCGGTGCGCTGACGCCGCCCCGGTGGCATCCGGTCAGGGGTCGATGCGGATCCGGCCCCGGGCTCGGCCTCGCGGGGCGCTCGAACGATCGGTGAGCAGCTCGGTCTCCTCGGGCCGCCACCCGTAGGCGGTGCGCATGCGGTGACGGAGCGTGGAGACGGCGCTCGGCAGCGCGACCTCCACGCCGTGCACGGCATCGACGGCGGAGGAGTCCAGTTCACGTGCCGCGAGCCGCAGCTCGAGCAGCAGGCCGAGGACCCGATCCGTGCCGAAGGCGGCGGTGGCGAGTCTCCAGTCGCCGATCGAGACCAGGGTCCGACGATGGTCGTCGCTCGACTCGGCGCGCGCGACCGGGCGCCCGACGAGACCCACGGCGACCCCGGTCATCAGCATCGCGGACACCGCGGCGATGCCGGCGCCCGTCGACGAGAACAGGCTCTGGCTCAGGGGCGACTCGGGGGTCGCCGCGACGACCATCCGGAGTGCGGAGTACACGCCGTAGGTCACCAGGGTTGCGCCGAGGACGCGCATCGTGGCTCGCGGGAGGACGCGGTTGCGCAGAGTGATCACCGCCCCGAGCGCGCTGGTCAGCGTCAGGACCCCCGCTTTCACCGCTAGCGAGGCATCGGGCGGGAGCAGCGCCGAGCTGAGTCCGGTGAGGGCGGCGAAGCAGAGGGCCACGGCGATCCCGAGCGGGGACGCGCTTCCGCCGCTTCTTGGATGCCAGACCGCCACGCACAAGAGGGATGAGGCCAGCACCATCGCGGTGTCCGCCGCGACGAGGACGCCCGTGCCTCCTCCGCTGAAACGCACGATGTACATCGCACCGGCGCCCACCGCCAACGCCCCGGACACCGAGGCGAGACGTAGGAACAGTCCGAGAGGCGTCGGGCTGCCCAGGCGCGGCAGGACCACGCGGATGATCCCCGCGGCCAGCCCGACGCACATCGCGACGACCCCGATCGACAAAAGCATGATCCCCCCGATCTCATCATGCGGTGATCGCGGTCACCGCGCTGTTCTCGGCTGCTCTCTTGACGTGCGGATGCCGTTGTGCCGGGGAATCAGCCGGTCAGCGTTCCTCATCGCGGTGATGGACGTCGCGGCGGTGCGCGGCGCCGGGGTCGCGGCCCCACGTCCGAGGCGGCTCGTCGCACAGGAGGTCCAGCTCCGGTCCACGCCACCCGAAGGACGTGCTGAGGTGCTGTTGGACGGTGGCGAGACGTATCGACGCGCCGGTCTCCACTCCGTGCCACGCGTCGACGCTCGATGCATCGAGCTGACGGGCCGCCATGCGCAGTTCGGCGACGATGGCCGACAGCTTGTCCGCTCCGAACGTCCGTCGCGCGTCGTGCCAGCCGCAGATCACGATGCGTCGTCGTGTGCGCCCCGTCGCGCGGGGCGCTGTCGAGGGCGCCCGTCCGAGCGAGATCCCGAACACGGCCAGGCCGATCGTGGCGATGGCGACGAGCGCGCTGGTGGCCGGGGCGAAGACGACGGCGATCTGCTCGGGGACGCGCCCGGGGAAGAGGCCGACGAGCAACCGCACCACCGAGAACACCATGTACAGCAGGGTGGACGCCGCGATCACGCGTCGGGCCGACAGGGGCAGAAACGTGGCCCGCACGGCACCCGCGCTCGCCGCACCGAAGACGAGGACGAGCGCCGCCACCTTCACCAGCACGGACGTGTCCGCCGGCAGCACCGCGGAGCAGACGATCACCACGAGGGCGAGGGTGGCGGCCAGTGCCCCCGCGATGCGGTGGTGGCGAGGCGTGTACAGCGCGACGGCGAACAGGGCGGGTGAGAGGACCATCGTGGCGTCGGCGCTGACGAGCGATATCGCCCCTCCGCCGTTGTACCGGATGATGTACAGCGCCGCGCACCCGATGGCCAGGACCCCCGAGATCGCGGTGAGCCGAAGGAAGTCGGGGAGGGGCGGCGGGGCGTCCAACCGCGGCATGATGACCGCGATGACGCCGGCGCCGACCAACGTGCACATCACCAGGACTGCGATCGAGAGAAGCATGGGAACCCCCGCTCCTCATCATGCGCGTGCATGAATCTCGCGCACGAGACTTTGTCAACGGTGTGACCGAAGTGATATGTCGGCCGCAGACAGGAGGTGATCCGCCGCCGGCGGGCGGATCACTCGTAATCGGGCAGCGTGAACGCGTCGGCAGGGGGACGGAACAGGCCTGCGGTCAGCCGCCTTCCTGCGGGCGACGCGGCCGCTCGCAGCACGCCGTGGAAGACGACTCTTCCGAGGCGAGAGCGCGGATTCGCGAGCCGCGGTGTACCCGGGGGCAGATCCTGGGCGCGCTCGACGAATGGGCGGAGGACGTCCTCGTATCGCTGAAGCGCCGTCTCGACGTCCGTGCCGCGGCTGAGTTCGCCGGCGAGGACATAAGCGCCCACGAGCGACAAGGTCGTTCCCATGCCGCTCAGGGGAGATGCGCAGTAGGCCGCGTCGCCGACGAGCGCGACCCTGCCCCGGTGCCAGGCGTCGAGGTGCACCTGGCCGACCCGGTCGAGATAGAGCTCATCGGCGTCGGTCATCTCGCGAAGGACGCGCGGCGCCTGCCACCCGGCATCCGCGAACCGCTCGCGCAGTGCGTCCCGCACATCACCGGAGTCGTCGTCGCCTGCGTCGCTCCGCTCGTCGCCGCGGGTCGGGTACGACAGTGTGGCGCGGATCGTGCCGAGGTTGTCGGGACGCAAGGTGACGCTGCGTCCGCCCACGGCCGAGTACCACTGCCACCAGTCGGTGTCGTCGGGTGTGCGGGGGATCGTCAGGTACGCCGTCGACATGTTCTTCGAGACGATCGGATCGATGCCCGGGAAGACCAGTCGGCGGGTACGGGAACGCATCCCTTCGGCGATCACGACGAGGTCGAACAGCTCGTCGGTTCCGTCGTCGAACGTGACCTGGATGTCGGTACCTCGATCATCGAGTGAGCGGATCGTCGTGCCGAAGCGGAAGACGACACGATCCTCGGTGAGATCGAACAGAACGCGCGACAGCTCGCCGCGGAGGATTTCGAGCTCAGCCGTCGCTCCACCGGTGTCGTCCCGCCCCGCGGGGAAGCTGGCCACGGTCTGCCCGCGGCTCCCGATGAAACGTGTCCCCACCTCCTGCGTGGTCCGGGCCCGGATCGCAGCCTCCACCCCCATGCGGCGCGCCACCTCGCGGCCGGCCCCCCGGATGTCGATGTTCTGCCCGCCCGCGCGAAGCTCGGGTGCGCGCTCGATCACGGTGACGTCCCACCCCGCGCGGTCCATCCAGAAGGCGAGCGTCGGTCCCGCGATGCTCGCGCCGCTGATGAGGACTCGTCTCCGCGCGGTCATCGTGCCGCTCCCGTCCTGGCCAAAGCGAGGGCGACGGTGATCGGGCCAAGCCGGCGGCGCGTGTTGTCGGATGGTGTCATCGCGATCTCCTCATAAACTTTTACAGTCAAATAGTTCTCTCGAAGAATAACTTGATGAAGTGATAAACTGCAAGTCGGACCACAGCAGGTCGGGACGGGAGGCCGGATGGGCAGCGATGATGCCGCTGACGCTGTGGACGGGGTTCGCATCTCGGTCACGGATGCGCTCCACTCCTATGGCGCCACGCATGGGCAGGTCGCTCGGGCCTTCGCCGCTCACGCGGGTCTGCACTCCACCGATGCGACGGCGATGATCGAGATCCTCGGGGCTGAAGAGCGCGGCACGCCGCTCTCGCCGGCGAAGCTCAGCGACCAGATCGGCCTGAGCTTCGGTGCCACCTCGACTCTCTTGAACCGGCTCGAAGCGGTCGGCCATGTCACCCGCAGCCGGATACAGGCTGATCGCCGAGTCGTGACGTTGCACTCGACGTCCGAGGTGCAACGACTCGCCGCCGAGTTCTTCGATCCACTGGGGCGGCGCCTCGATGCGCTGCTGGCTTCGCACCCTCCCGCGTTCCTCGCCGAGTTCGCGGCCTTGCTGATGGCGCTGCGGGATGCCACTGACGAATACGTTTCCGAAACCTCGGGCGACTAGAGGCGCTGTTCCGGCAACGCGCCCCTAGTCGAAGTCGGCCGCGACCGCGTTCCGGTGGTACTCGAAGATGATGCTGGTGCGGGTGGATGCCACGCTGTGCCGCGCCGAGAGGTGATCGACGACGAAGCGGCGCACAGCCGAGGAATCGTCGACGGCGATGTGGACGAGGAAGTCGTCCGCTCCGCCGAGGAAGAAGAGCTGGATGACGTCCGGATGCCGCCGCACCTCGTGCGCGAACGCGCGGATGCTCTCCTGGCGCTGCCCCGGCCTGAGGGTGACCCCGACGATCGCCTGCAGACCGCGGCCCAGCCTGCTCTGGTCGACGGCTGCGTGGAAGCCGGTGATCAGGCCCCGGTCGACCAAGGAACGCAGACGCGTGTGAGCCGTCGAGGCGGCGACCCCCAGGTCCTCGGCGATCGCGGCGTTCGTCATGCGCGCGTCCGCGGACAGGAGTTCGATGATGCGTGCGTCGTGCGGGTGAAGCTCGTCATCGGGCATCGCAGATCCTTCGGTCGACAGGGGTTCTCAGGGCTCAGGCATTCGACGATACGCCGAAGAGATGGCATCCAGGAGAAGAATCAGCGGTGTAACGCCACCGAAACACTCGTTTCTGCGATTCTCTCCGCACTGCTCATCCGCCCCAGGAGGACCCCGTGCGCGTTTCCGTGCCGACCGAGATCAAGAACAACGAGAACCGCGTCGCGATGACGCCCGCGGGCGTCGACGCGCTGGTCCACCGCGGCCACGAGGTGCTGGTGCAGGCCGGAGCCGGTGAGGGCAGCGGGTTCTCCGACGACCAGTACCGCGCCGCCGGTGCCGAGATCGTCGCCACCGCCGACGAGACCTGGGTGCGCGCCGAACTCCTGGTCAAGGTCAAGGAGCCGATCGCTCCCGAGTACGGATTCCTCCGTCCGGATCTCACGCTGTTCACGTACCTGCACCTCGCCGCCGACCGACCGCTCACCGACGCCCTCATCGCCGCCGGCACCACGGCCGTCGCCTACGAGACCGTGCAGACCGCCGACCGGGCCCTGCCGTTGCTCGCCCCCATGAGCGAGGTCGCCGGCCGTCTGTCGATAATCGAGGGCGCGCACCACCTGCTGCGCGCCTCGGGCGGGCGGGGGCTCCTCCCCGGGGGCGTTCCCGGCACGCCGCGCGCGAAGGTCGTCGTCATCGGCGGCGGCGTCGCGGGGGAGCACGCGGCCGCCAATGCCCTCGGTCTCGGAGCGCGCGTGACGGTCGTCGACATCTCGCTGCCCAAGCTCCGCCAGCTCGAGGAACGTTTCGGCGGCGCGATCGAGACGCGCGCGTCGACCCGGCTCGAGATCGCCGAGCAGCTGGCCGACGCCGACCTCGTGATCGGCTCGGTGCTCATCCCGGGCGCCGCAGCTCCCAAGCTCGTCACCGACGACATGGTCGCGGCGATGAAGCCCGGCTCGGTGCTCGTCGACATCGCGATCGATCAGGGCGGATGCTTCGAGGGCTCGCGCCCCACGACACACGACGCCCCCACGTTCCGCGTCCACGACTCGCTGTACTACTGCGTCGCGAACATGCCCGGTGCGGTCCCGCACACCTCGACGCGGGCGCTGTCGAACGCGACCCTGCCGTACATCACGCGTATCGCCGACGCGGGCTGGGAGGCCGCGGCATCCGCGGATCCCGCCCTCGCGAAGGGCCTGAACGTCCGCGCGGGCGAGGTCACGAACGAGGGCGTCCGCGCCGCCTTCGCCCTCTGACCCGCGCCCTGCCCTCCGCCCCTCCCGCGCGCCCCCGCCCGGTATCCGCCCCATGCCCCACCCGCAGCGTTGAGTGTCCAAGAAACCCGGACGATTTTTCGAGTAGTCCGGGTGTTTTGGACACTCAGCGCTCACGAGGAGGCGGGCAGAGCAGGTCAGGCCCGCACCCACGCGTACGTGATCTCGGGGCGGCCCGGGCCGCCGTAGCGCGGCTCGCGGCGCACGCGGCCGACGTCGGCGAGGTGCTCGAGATAGCGCCGCGCCGTCACGCGCGACATCCCCTCGCTCTCGCCCACCTCGGTCGACGAGACCGCTCCGGATGCCGTGCGCACCCGCTCCGCGACGGCCTGTAGCGTCTCGTCGCTCAGGCCCTTCGGCAGCCCCGGCGACGTGACCGTGCGCAGCGACCCGAGCAGCGCGTCGACCTCGGACTGCGTCGCCTCTCCCGCCGCGCGATCCAGGCCTTCGACGTACGCGCGATACGCCTCGAGGCGCTCGCGGAAGGCCGCGAACGCGAAGGGCTTGATGAGGTACTGCACGACCCCGATCGAGACCGCGGCGCGGACGGTCGCGGCATCCCGGACCGCCGTCACGGCGATGATGTCGACGCCGGATCCGGCCGCGCGGACGCGCCGCGCGACATCGAGGCCGTTGCCGTCGGGCATGGTCATGTCGAGCAGCACCAGGTCGATCCGGCGCTCGGGGTCGGCCAGTGCCGTCAGCGCGGCGCGCGCCCCCGATGCGTGCCCCGCGACCTCGAACCCCGGCACCCGTTCCACGTAGGCGGCGTGCAGCTCGAGGGCGAGGGCGTCGTCGTCGACGACCAGGACCCGGATCACAGCGCCTCCTCGGCGTTCGGGAGGAACACCCGCACCGTCGTCGGGTCGGCGGTGACCTGGAGCGTTCCACCCCGGGCGGCCACGATATCGCGCACGAGCGCCAGCCCCACACCGCGCCCGCCGGGAGCCTGCGCGGTCTTCGTCGACGCTCCGAAGGCGAAGGGGTCTGCGAGCGACGGATCGAATCCGCCCCCGCTGTCCGCCACCTCGATCATCACGTCGCTGCCGTTGTCCGCCAGCGCCGCGCGCACCCACCGGGGCTCCGCACCCCCCGCCGCGGCATCCAGGGCGTTGTCGACGAGATTGCCGACGACGGTCACCGCTTCGGCGGGCGCGAGCGGCAGGGACGGCCGCGGTTCGGACACGTCGAGATCGAGGCGCACGCCGCGTTCGGCCGCTTCGTCGAGCTTGCCGAGCAGCAGGGCGACGACCACCGCGTCCTCGTCGTCCGAGACCAGACGGTCGGCCAGCTCCTGGCGTTCGCCGGTGGATGCCACGATCAACCGCCGCGCGTCGTCGATCCGTCCGAGCTCGAGCAGCGCCAGCAGCGCGTGCAGACGATTGCCGTGCTCGTGGGTCTGCGAGCGCAGGGTGTCGCTGAGCGTGCGGACGCCCTCGAGCTCACCGAGCAGCGCCTGCAGCTCCGACCGGTCGCGCAGCGTCATGACGTGTCCGCGCTCGGGGGCGCGGCGCCCGTTCAGGTCGCGCGCGTCCTCCTGGTTCACGAGCAGTACGCGGTCGCCGTTGACCACCGTCTCCTCGACCATGCGGCGCCCCGTTGCGATGGCCTCGGCCAGGGTGGCATCCATGTCGACGTCGTGGGGGTCGAGCGAGACCTGACCCATCGTCGCGGGTGGGAGTCCGAGCAGGTCGGCGGCCTCGTCGTTGTAGAGAACGATCCGGCCCTCGCGGTCGGTCACGACAAGCCCCTCGCGCAGGGAGTGCAGCACCGTCTCGTAGCTCTCCACGAGCCGCGACAGCTCGGCCGGGGTGTACGACCCGGTGACCCGGCGCGCGCTGCGCCGCACGTACAGCGCCCCGAGAACGCCGACGCCGACGATGGCGGCGGATGCCACGGCGATCAGCGGCACGCGAGCGGCGAGGTCCTGCTGCACGGCGCCGAGCGTGACCCCGACCGAGACGAGCCCGACGATGGGGCCGTCCTCGTCGCCGCCCTCGCGGATCGGCGCGATCGTGCGCACCGACGGGCCGAGGGTCCCCTCGTACACCTCGGTGTAGGTCTCGCCGGCGAGGGCCTCCTCGCGCGACCCCTGGTACTCCTGCCCGATCTCGGAGCGATTGCGGTGGGTGAGACGGATGCCGTCGGGCGTCATGATCGTGACGAACGACAGGTCGGCGTCGCCCAGGATCGCCTCGACCATGGGCTGCAGGGTGTCGGAGTCGCGGCGCTCGACGAGGACGGCGACGTCCGGTTCATGGGCGAGGGTCTCCGCGACCGACCGGGTGACCTGCTCCGCCTGGCGCTGCCCCGAGTCGGAGAGCTGGAAAGACAGCAGCACCGCGAGGACGCCGGCGACGAGCACGACGACACCGAGAGAGACGAGCGCCAGCCGCCCACCCACGCTCAGTCGCATGCCACACCCTTCGTCGCGCCTGCCGTGAACAATACGACCACAAATGGTTCCTCCGTCCCGCCTCGATCAAAGTCGTCACATCGACCGGCGCCCCCGCCGGACTCAACGAAGGCGTTAGAAAAGGGGAACTCCCAATGGCACTCTCACTCCGCACCACGCGTGACGGTCGGCCCCGCAGGAAGATCGACCGCAACCATTGGCTCTACATCTCGGTCATCATCGCGGTCGTCGCGGGCGTGATCGTCGGGCTCGTCGCCCCGGCGTTCGCGACGGCCCTCGAGCCGATCGGCAAGGGCTTCGTCAGCCTCATCAAGATGATGATCGCCCCGGTCATCTTCTGCACGATCGTCGTGGGCATCGGCTCGATCGCGAAGGCCTCGACGGTCGGCAAGATCGGCGGCCTGGCGATGGTCTACTTCCTCGTGATGTCGTCGTTCGCGCTGATCATCGGCCTCGTCGTTGGCAACATCATCCACCCGGGTGAGGGGCTCAGCATCGCGGGCGCCCACTACGACGCCCCCACGACCGAGGCGACCACGACGCAGGACTTCATCCTCGGCATCATTCCGACGACGTTCTTCTCGGCATTCACCGGCGGCAGCATTCTCCAGGTGCTGTTCATCGCTCTTCTCGTGGGATTCGCCCTGCAGGGAATGGGCGAGCGCGGAGCGCGCATGGTCGAGGGCATCCGCAACTTCCAGGCTCTCGTCTTCCGCATTCTCGGAATGATCCTGTGGCTGGCCCCGATCGGTGCCTTCGGCGCGATCGCCGCGGTCGTCGGAAAGACCGGATTCCAGGCCGTGATCAGCCTCGGCATCCTGATGGGCGCGTTCTACATCACGTGCTTCCTCTTCATCGCCGTGGTGCTCGGGACGCTCCTGTACGTCGTGACCCGCGTCAACATCTTCACGCTGATGAAGTACCTGGGCCGCGAGTACCTCCTCATCGTCGGCACCTCGTCGTCCGAGGCGGCTCTGCCCCGCCTCATCGCGAAGATGGAGCACCTCGGTGTCTCGAAGCCCGTTGTCGGCATCACCGTTCCGACCGGCTACTCGTTCAACCTCGACGGCACGGCGATCTACCTCACGATGGCATCGCTCTTCATCGCCACGGCCATGGGCTCGCCCATGTCGATCGGTGAGCAGATCGGCCTCATGATCTTCATGATCATCGCCTCGAAGGGCGCGGCCGGCGTCACCGGTGCGGGCCTCGCGACCCTCGCCGGCGGCCTCTCCGCCTACCGCCCCGACCTGGTCGACGGCGTCGGCGTGATCGTCGGCATCGACCGCTTCATGTCCGAGGCCCGCGCCGTCACCAACTTCACCGGCAACGCGGTGGCGACCATGCTGATCGGCGTCTGGACCAAGCAGTACGACGGCCAGCGCGTCCGCGACGTTCTCGCCGGCACCATCCCGTTCGACGAGTCGCTGCTCACCGGCCACGACCACTCGGCGACTCCGGCGGCGGATGCCAAGGAGCAGGCGTCGCTCGAGACGGGCACCGGCCCCACGGTCGACACGTCCTCGCTCGACGCGTTCCGCGCTCAGGCCGAGGCGGAGGCCGCGGCCCGGGGTCGCTCGTGACCCTGGCGCACTCTCCGGCGGGGGCGGGGGCGGCTTCGGCCGCCCCCGCCCCCGCGCGTGTCGACCTCGCGCGCACGTGGATGCTCCGCTCGCCCCTCGCCGGTGATCTCGAGACCGCGGCCGACGTGCTCGTGCTCGACCTCGAGGACGGCCTGCCCGCCGGACGCAAGGCCGAGGGCCGCGACCGCGCACGCCGCGCCGCCACCCACGCACCGGTGTGGCTGCGCATCAGCGCGGCCGGAACCCGCGACGGCGAGGAGGACCTCGCGCTGGGCCGCGAGCTCGGGTCGCGTCTCGCGGGTGTCGTCCTGGCGATGTGCGCCGGTCCCGTCGATGTCTCCCACGTCGCGGCATCCCTCCCCGACGGCGTCCCGATCGTCGCGATGGTCGAGTCGGCCGCGGCCTTGCTCGCCGCCCCCGCGATCGCGGCGCACCCCGCGACGCGACGCCTCGCCTTCGGCACCGGCGACTTCCGCCGCGACACCGGCATGTCCGCCGACCGCATCGCGCTGTCGTGGCCGCGCGCGCAGCTCGTCATCGCCTCGGCGGCGGCGGGGATCGCCGGTCCCGTCGATGGTCCGTGCGGTCCGGTGGATCAGGCGCGGGATGCCGCGCTCCACGCCGTCGCGATGGGCTTCACCGGCACTCTCGCGCTCCAGGATGCCGCCGTCCCCGGCGCCCACGCCGGGTTCACGCCCGCGCCCGACGAGGTCGAGCGCGCCCGGGCGGTGCTGTCGGCGACGCCCGACGGCCCGGTCGACGGCTCGTACGCCCCGACCCTCGCGCGTGCCCGCGCGCTGGTGGAGCGCGCCGAGGCCCTGGCTGCGCTGTAGCTCGCCGGGCGGCGCGGCACCGCGCTGCACCGCCGCCCCGCCGCCCGCGTGTCCGCGTGTCCGCGTGTCCGCGTGCCCGCGTGCCCGCGTGCCCGCGTTGAGTGTCCAAAACACCCGGACTGTTTTCTGGAGCGTCCGTGTGTCTTGGACACTCAACGCCGCGACCCCGGCGCGTTCAGCGCGAGCGCCGGAACCACCGCCGCCGCACCACCGGCGCGACAGCCGCCGCCTCTTCCCGCGCGCGACGACGCTCGGTCCACGCCGCCACCTCGGCCTCCACGTCGACCGTGGGCGTCACCACCGGCGGCCCGCCCTGCAGCTGCCGCCGCGCCTCGATGACGCGCCGGTTGAAGTCGTGCAGCGCCTCACGGACATCGGGCTCGCGGGCGATGGCATCCATCCGCTCCGCGCGTTCGGCGTACTCGACACGCAGCGTGAGCGCCGGTGGGCCGAGACCGGTGAGCTGCTCGGCTTCGATCTTGCGGCGGATCCACCAGTCCGGATCGTGCGCGCCGCCGAGGTCGGGGAGGGGTTTACCGGCGCCGGGCAGGTTGTCGAACTCTCCGCGGCGGATCGCCTGCTGGATCGACGTCTCGACGTAGGCGGCGCGTTCGGCGGCGGTCGATCCGCGCTCCGGTCCGGTCGTGGCGGACTCGGGCTCGAGACCGCTCTCCCGCAGCTCGCGGTCGAGCCGGTAGCGCTCGGCCGACTGGCGTGGGTCGTCGCTCATAGGCACCTCCGGTCCTTCCAGGCTACGACGGCCCCGCGAGGCCGGGGGCGGCCCCGGCGAGAACGGGGCGGTGCGGGCGCCGGCGGAGTCTCGGGCGGGCCGGGCGCGGCCGGCGTCGCGTGCCGAACTCCGGAGAAACGGATGCCACGGCCAGAGCTCGCAGCCAAATCGGCGTCGAAGCCACGAAAGCTCCGGAGTTCGGCACGCCGCCCCGCCCGCGCGCACCCGGCCCCCGCCCGCGCGCACCCGGCCCCCGCCGCCCCGCGCGTGCGCCCCAGACCCCGCGTCACATCCCCAGGCGCCGCAGCCTCTCCCGCGCCATGTCCTGCGCGCGCGGGCCCGACCCGAGGGCCCGCTCGGTCACGCGCAGGATCAGCCGCGTCACCGTCAGCACGGGAAGGGGCGAACGGCGTAGGCCGAGCATCCGCCGGAACCGGGGCGGGATCGTCGCGACCGCGGCGGCGAACAGCACGCGGTACGACACCCCCATGAGCCCGTGGAACGGCGGCTTCTTCAGGAACCGCACCACCTCGTCGACGCGCTCGTCGTGGCGCAGTTCCCCCCGCTCGAGGAATCCGTCGAGCTCGGCGCGCAGCGCCGCACGGGTGAGGGGCGGGTCGACGACGCGCATCAAGCGGCCGGCGGTCGCCCAGTCGGCGACGTAGGCATCGGGGCCACCGGGGATGGGGCGGCGCGACACCTCGTGTCCCGACAGGAACGCGTCCGTGAAAGCGAGGTGCACCCAGCGCACGAGGTCGGCCGCTTCGGCCGAGTACGACCGTTCGCTTCCGTCGCCCGCCCGGTATTCGCCTTTCACGCGCTGGTGGAACCGGCCGACGCGTGCGGTCTCGGCATCCGCCTGTGTACGTGAGCCGTAGGTGAGCGTGACGACCCAGCGGACGGTTCCGGTGAGGCGCCCGAGCGGGTCCTCACGGTACCGCGACCAGTCGTGCACGCCCGCGAGAGCACCCGGGTGCAGGGCCTGAAGGAGCAGGGCCCGGATGCCGGCGACCAGGGTCCCCGTTCCGGCGTGCACGGTCCACGCGGGACCGTTCTCGGCGAAGTACCCGGCGTCGTCGCCCTCGGCGATCGCGCGGACGTACGGGGCCATACCGGTCGGGTCTCCGGCCAGGGCGATGAGGAGCTTTCCCCGCAGCGACGGAATCCAGCCGGGTGCGGGGGAGGGGGAGTCGCTCACCTCTCCAGCGTGCCACCGCCGCGCCCCACGGGCGCCGAGGTGTCGCGGCATCGAGAGAGTCAGTGCCCCTCGTGCGAGATGACCGGCACGGTGCCGTCGTCGCGCAGCAGAACGGCGTTCTGCGTCGCGCCGAGGGCGGGGGTCACCACGACCGCGATCACGGCGGCGGCGACAAGGAGCCCGACGACGCTCATCGGCTGCGCGGTGCGGGTGGTGGTCGTCGAGCGGCGTTCACGCCGCAGGTGCACCGCGGCGCTCGCCCCGACGATGACGAAGAGAAGGGATGCCGCGGCCACCGCGAGCACGCTCGTGTGCGCCGGGACGACGAAGAGCAGGACGGTGACGCCGAAGATCGCGACGAGGCTGCCGCCGAGGACGACGGCCGGAACGACGAGGCGTCCCGCCCAGAGGACCACGCCGCCCCACGCGAGGGCGGCGAGTCCGAGCACCACCAGTGCGATCCCGAGGCCGCTTGCGACGGCCCCGGAATCGGCACGGGTGATGGCGCCCGCACCGAGGGCGGCGGTGATGAGGCCGGCCCCCCATGCGAACACAGAGGGCCACGACCGCACGAAGGTCGCAGCAGTCATGCTCAGACCGCCGCGGTGCGGGGGACGTTGCGCTCGGTGCCGAGGCCGACACCCAGCAGCACGACAGCGCTGGCGAGGTGCAGGAAGTGGTCGGGCACGTTCAGGGCCAGGATGTTGGCGGGGCCCATCAGGAAGAAGCCGACGATACCGAGCAGCAGGTAGACGGCACCGACGGTGGTGTTGACACCCTTCGCCGCGCGGGCGTTCGCGAGGCCGGCGACGAGCAGGGCGCCACCGATCAGGAGGTGAGCGATGTTGTGCAGCGGGTTGACCTCGAAGATGCCGAGGAGCAGACCGCCCTCGTTCGAGATGAAGCCGACGCCGCCGGTCACGGCGAAGCCGAGCAGACCGACGAGCAGGTAGACGGCCCCGAAGATGGTGGCGACGAGGCGGTTGGGCGAAGAGCTCATGGTGAACCTCCCAGTGAGTTAGCAGCGACCTCGTGGCCGCCTTCCTCACATCTTCGGAGACAATGGGTGGTTCGGATTGGCCTTTGCTTCGCCGTGCGTTCTCCGGTAAAAGCTGTCGCACGAATGCCTCAGCCCGGAAACGACAGAAGGCCCCCGAGTACTCTCCGAGGCCCTCCGCAACAGATGCCACCATACGGAGCGACCGGATGCCTCCCGAGGGGATTGCATTTCACACGCTGTTCACGTACCCCCTGCTCTGCCACCATCGGCTCATGACGTTCGAAACGACTCTGCTGCAGATGGGCAACAACACCGGCATCGAGGTTCCGGCCGAGGTCGTCGAGGAACTGGGCGGCGGAAAGCGCGCCGCCGTCATCGTCGACGTCAACGGCTATGTGTTCTCGAGCACTCTCGGCGCCATGGCCGGGAAGACCCTCATTCCGTTCTCGGCCGACAAGCGCGCCGCGACCGGTCTTTCCGGTGGGGATGCCATCACCGTCGACCTGAAGCTCGACACCGCCCCGCGCACGGTCGAGGTGCCCGATGACCTCGCCGCGGCTCTCGCCGAGGCGGGCGTGCGGGCCGCTTTCGACGCCCTCGCGCCGAGCGTGCGCAAGGCGCACGTGACGAACGTCGAAGGGGCGAAGGCGGCCGAGACCCGGGCTCGTCGCATCGAGGCGATCGTCGCCAAGCTCGTGTAGTCCGACCGGCTCGTCGGAACCTCCCGACCGATAACCTGGAGCGGGAGGATCTCGTGGGCCGCACAAAGGATGCCATTGCCGAGGGGCTGTCGATCGCGACGGCGGCGGCGCGGCTCACCGTGCGCAATCGGATCCTCGTCGAGACGATCGCCCGCGGTGGCCACTTCGACAGCGAGGTGTTCGCGGACTTCGCCCGCGCCACTCTCCGCGCCCTCGCCGACGAGCAGGACCAGGCCGCAGAACGGGTGACGAACCAGCGCAAGCGCGCGTGGGGGCGCTTCTCCGACTCGTCGGGTACCCACGACTACCGCGACCGCGACACCCGTAACCTGCGCCGTCGCGCCAACCAGTCGCGCGGTGTCGCGAAAGAACTGCGCGCTCTCGCCGACGACGCGACGCGTGTGAACGCGCTCGTCGCCGACGCCCGCATGGCCGCGTGGGGCGACGTCGAGGCCAACCTGAGCCAGCGTCTCGACGTCGAGGGCATGACCGCCGACGCCGATCCCGACTACGCCACCATGCGTCGCGCGCGCATGGACGCGCTCCGTATGGTCGACCTCGCCCGCCTCGCCTCGCAGGCGAAACGCAAGGCGAAAGAGAAGGCGTCCGAGCCGGCCGAGGCGGATGCCGACGACGACGACAAACCCGCCAAGGGCGGCAAGAAGAAGAAGTCGGCCGCGCGCTGACGCTGGATCTTTCGCGGCCGCGATGTCACACGACGACGCCGGCCGGACATTCCCGGGTATGGACGAAGCCGAGCTGTGGCGCCGCGTCGCCGCCGACGGCGACGACCGGGCACTGAGCGCGCTGTACGAGCGGCACGTGGATCGCGTGTTCCGTCACGCCGCGCGATTGGCATCCGATCGCCGGGATGCCGAGGATGCCACGGCCGTGGCCTTTCTCGAACTCTGGCGTCGGCGTGACGCGGTGCGTGTCGTCGACGGCTCGCCGCTGCCCTGGCTGCTCGCGACCACGACGAACGCGCTGCGCAACCTGCAGCGCGCCGCCGCCCGCTACCGGCGCCTGCTCGACGCTCTTCCCCGCGCCGCCGACGCGGCATCCGCCGAGGAGGCTGCCTTCGCCGACGAGGACGCCCTCGCGTTGCTCGCGCCGCTGGGCGCTGTCGATCGGCAGCTGGTCACGCTCGTGCACCTGGAGGGGTACCGGGCTGACGAAGCGGCGGTGGTTCTGGGCGTGAGCGCCGTGGCGGCGCGGGCTCGTCTGTCGCGTGCGCGGGCGAAGCTGCGTCGCCTCGTGCCCGGGGATGCCGCACTCGAGGAGGATTCCGCATGAACGCACCTCGCATCGACCCCGTCTTCCGCGCGGGTCTGCAGCGCGAGCTCGTCGCGCAGACGAGGCTCCCGCAGCGCCGCGGTCGAGCGCGGCTCTTCGTCGTCGCCGGCGTGGGTGTTGTCATGCTCGCCGCGGGGGGAACGGCGGCCACTGCCGAGCTGTGGACGCTGCCGGGTGGCACGGCCGTCAGCGAGCTGGGCGTGCCGACGAGCGTGGAGGGCTCGGGTGGGGGAACGCTCGCGCTCCCGCCGCGCCCCGACGGCGCGAACCATGTCCGTGTGGAAGTGCGGTGCCTCACTCCGGGGACGTTCCGCTTTCCCGGCGGCTCCGCCAGCTGTACGGCCGAAGAGCTCTCCGCCCGTCCGGAGGGCGTGGTGTCGTGGATCGACGTGCCCCTCGACGCGGTCGGTTCCGACGTGGTGGTGTCGGCGGGTCCCGGCGAGAGGTGGCGCCTGACCGCGACCTACCTCGATGCCGAGCCGGTGCCCCTCGCGGTCAACGACCGCGGCCAGACCTACGGATCCTCGGGTGCGGGGGAGGAGCCCGACCTCGTCGCGGTTGTGGCGACCAACGGGCGCCAGGGTTACGTGGATGCCGACGAGCTGGCGGATGCCTCGGGCTCGAGCCTCACGTTCGCGTCGCCCGAAGAGGCTCTGCGGTGGCAGGACGAGCGTGCTGGTCGGGCGGTCGTCGTGCCGGTGTACCTGCCGGACGGCGTGACGCGGGTCGGGGATTTCGTGGTGCAGTGACGAACGAGAGAGCCCCCGTCGACCGGAGTCGACGGGGGCTCTCTCGAAGCTGTGTGCTTACGCCTTGTTCTCGGCGCGGTTGCGACGAACCTTCGCGGCGACCGCGACGGTCGCACCGGCGAGCACGAGCGCGCCACCACCGATGTAGATGCCCATCAGCGACTCGCCGTTGACACCGGTCTCGGGGAGAGCGTTGGTGCCGCCGTTGTTGTTGCCGCCGCCGTTGTTCGAGCCGCCGCCGCCGTTGCTGTCGGCGCGGGCGCCGGACGCTGCGAGGGTGTACGAACCGCTCGGGTTGGCGGGGAGGGTGACGACAGCGGTCGCTGCGCCAGACGAGTCGGCGGTCTTGGTGACCGACGCCGAGGTGACGGGGAGGTTCGCCGTGGCGATGTTGGCACCCGTGACGCCGCGGCCGACGAGCGTGAAGGTGACCTCCGCGCCGGGCTGGAAGCCGGAGACGGGGACCGGGCCGTTGGAGGTCACGGTGATCGTCACGGTGTTGGGGCCGGTGGGGACGTACGCCTGAGCGGCGACGGGCGCGGCGAGGAGCAGCGCGGCGGCAACGGATGCCGAGGCAACCGCCGTAGTGAGACGACGCTTCATGAGAGCCTGCTTTCGAGACCGGTTAAGGCAGTACGAGGTGGGTCCGCGCGCTGCCGCCAATCGTCCCGGTGGCGCGTGAGGACGAGAATGTAGCGGTGTCGTGCGGCTAATGCTTTATTGAGTATCCCCTACGGATCCGCTGGATTGCAAACCGTAACGGTTTCCAACGAGTAAATGTTGCGCGACACGTATTCGACCGCGAGGTCCCAAGAAAATCTCGGGACCGCAGTGAATCAATCGATTCCACACGTAGCGGTGACGATGGGACTGATCGCGGGGTCGGCGGAGGGGGTAACGAAGGCTTCCGCCTCGGAGGCAGTCGATGTCGCTCGGACGGTAACGGACGCGCTAGAGGTAACCCCCGGCGCGAGGTCTGCACCGAAGGTCATCACTTGGCGGCCCTCGAAGGACCCCTGAGTGAAATCGGAGCCGGTTGTCGTGCCGGCCGAGACCAGTTCGAAACCTTCCGGCAGGTACACATTGCCGACCACACGGGCGACACCCGGTGGAACGCCGTAGATACCGCCTCCCGTGATGTACCAGGGAAGAGACGTGGCCGCGTCGGTAGGGGCGGTGTTCGTGAGGCTGATGGTCATCGAAATTTGTCGCTGAGCTTTTACGTCACCGGAGCCGCAGGCGTCCCACGTCAGTGAAACCTCGGGCCTAACGTAATAGCTCATTTTCGAGCCCGTTCCGTCGTTCAGGAAAACCCCGAATCGGGCTGTCCGGCTGCCTGTGGAAGGAAGTTGTCCCGCGACCGGCGCTCCGTCGATCACCTTCTGCTCTGCAGGATCCGCACTCCAGAGGAGTATGCGGTGTTCGTCGCTCGCTCGTGCCAGGGCAGATATCAGGTCGGATGCCGAGCCGCGGCCATCAAGGAGACCCTGAAACACGGCGCCCGAGGCGCTCGCGAAGACCGCATCCTGGGCAGCGGGATCCGAATACCGCAAGTACACCTCGTTGAGGAGGAACGGCACTGCATTGTCCGCAGTAAGCGTGTCTCCTGTTGGCAGAGTCAGTGGACCGATTGCTTTGAGCAGGTAGGACAGAGCAACGGGGTCAACGGCCAGAACGCCGTCCACCTCAACACCTGTCCTCAACCGGTACATCTCACGTGCCAGGGGCCCGTCGACAGTGAAATCAGGGATCTGGGTGAGGTTGTGGAAATAGCGTGCAGGTCTGGTGTCGTAGATCGCCTTGACGTCATCAGGTAAATCCACGACGGGTCCGGTGATCCCGATGGAGAGCGACGTCGCCGACTGAGTCTCCACCATCGATACAGACCCCTGATCGGCGCGCATCAGAATGGCGGTACCGGTGATCCCCCCCAGCGATCGCCATTCCGCATTGTTCTGGACGAGGAGCAGGTAGTTGCGAGGTCCATCTCTGCCGAGCATTTCGGGCAGAAGCTGGGATGCCCGGGAAAGTCCGTCGACAGCATCAGCAACCTGACCGAAGAGATCGCCAGCTTTGTCCACGGCTGTGTTAGTCGCTCCCAGCAGCGGTGTTCGATCAATGTCGTCGATTGCGCTCGCTGCTTCACGGGCTTTCGTAGCAGCCTCCTGAGCGGGCTGAACGAGTCCCGTCAGTCGTTCGGTTTCAATGCGGCCACCAACGGGCTTGAAGGACTCGACTGACACGTCCTTCGCGGCTGTTGCGAGGGGGAGAAGGCTTTCTCGCAGAAGCTGGTCGGACGAAGCAGCGACCGTGCCGAAGGCGGCGAGCTGAGGTCCTACCCAGGGGGTGCCTTCCGCCAAGGTCCACACGGGGTCGGACGTCAGCTCACGCGCTTCAACGGCATCTGAAGCCAGCCTTGCGAGTGCCGCGCCTGCCCCGGAGGGGTCGGAGGCCACGCTCGTCGCCGCGGCCTGTGCTCCAGCCTGCACATTGGCGAGGTGCTGGTACGCCAAGGCTCCCCTGACGCCAATCCATGCAATGCCGAGCCCACACACCAGAATCACACCCGCCAGCACCCACCCGACGGCGCGGCCAACTGTGCGGAGTTCCTTAGGCGATATGGACCCGTACATTTCACCTTCCGATCTTGTTCGTAGGGGACACTTCCCGATCTCGCGAGGATCCAACGGCCCCGCGCGGATCGGTCCAGCAATCGGTGGCCTAGTGGTTGAGCGCCAGTACGGCGATACGAACCTCAGCCGTCCCTGTTCGCCTCGCGTGACGTGCGGCGGGACGGGAAGCCGAGCTCTTCGAGCGTTGGCTCAGCCGGGACGGTGGCGAAGGGAGTCGATCGTCCCTGACGTTTGGATTCTTTCCTCGTCGCCTTGTCGCTGGAAGAGGGAGCAGTTTGGTACCTATACCCGTACCCGTAGCCGTACCCGTAGGCGGAGTAGTAGGAATCCGGCCCCCGCGTGGGCACCATCGACATAACGAAGCCGGCGAGCTTGGCGCCCACGGTGTTGAGAGCTTCGGTAGCAAGGGCCAGTTGGTGCCGCGTGGTGCGCCCAGCTGAGACGACCATCAGCGCGCCGCTCGTCGCACGGGCGAGGATCGCCGCGTCCGTCACAGGGAGAAGGGGAGGTGCGTCGCAAAGGACGACATCGAAATCCCTCTCCAGCATCTCCAGGAGCACAGTCATCTGCCGCGAGCCGAGTAACTCGCTGGGGTTGGGCGGGATCTTGCCAGCAGGCAAGACGTAAAGGCTGCGCCCACCCCAGGGCAACATGACCTCGTTTACTTTCGCTCGACCGATGAGGACGTCGGTGAGCCCCGCTCCGCCTTCGATGCTGAGATACTCAGCGACCTTGGGCTTGCGAAGGTCGGTATCGAGCAGGGCGACCCGCTTACCTGCGTCAGCGAGCGCGATGGCCAGATTGATGGTGGTCGTCGACTTACCCTCGCTCGGGATGGAGCTCGTGACGACAAAACTGGAGCGTCCACCCATATCGAGGAATTGCAGGTTGGTGCGAAGTGCGCGAAACGATTCCGCCCGCGGACTCAAAGGGTCCGCATGGACGATAAGGGGCCGATCTTTTGCCTTCGTATCGAAAGCGATGGCCCCGATTCCGGGTGCTTTCGTGATCTGCTCGGCTTCGCGCGGAGTGCGGACCCGGTTGTCGAGGCGTGTCCGGATGACAGCGACTGCGAGGCCAAGGATCAACCCGACGAGCGTGCCCATGGCGAGGTTCACAGGAACATTGGGGCTCGACGGGGTTGACGATGGTTGCGCATCTCGCACTCGACTGAGGCGGACCGGACTGGCGCCGTCTCCGGTTTCGGGCTCGAGCTTCGGCACAGTCGTCGCAAGGCTTGACGCGACTGCGTTCGCGATGTCCGCCGCCTGTGCAGGATTGGGGTCGGAGGCAGTGATTGTGATCAGGGTCGAGTTCTGCCCAGCCACGGCACTGATCTCAGCTGCGAGTGCCTCCGCAGTTTTGGGCATTCCCAACTCCGCGATTACGGGGTCGAGTACCGCGGGCGTTGTCGCCAATCCGACGTAGGTGTTGATGCGCGCCTGCGTGAAGGTCGATCCCTGCTGCAGTTCCGCGGCCGTGCCACCGGTTTGCGTCGACACAAATACTGTGCTCGACGACTGGTAGATCGGCGTACGTGTGAGTGTGAACACCGCCACCACGCCCAGGCCCAAGAACGTCAGCATGACGATCACGAGCCAGTTTTTGCGAAGGATCCGGATGTGGTCGCTGAGCTCCATGTTGCCTCTCGAAGACGCGCTGACGACCTACGGCGGCAAGATTCGTCAATCTCGCCAAGTGTGCCACAGGTAATGTTTCACGCCGATGTTCAGAAGGTGATCGTGCGACACGAACTCTCGAGAACGAGTCCGTGGCATTTCTCTCACCTGGTTCACGTCAGTCTCCATGCCGTCTGTATGCAGATTCCTACCTGGCCGACTGACCGCTAGGTTGTCCACGTGCCTGCTCAACCTCCTGATGCCGCCTCGAACGCGGATGGTGTGCGCATTGCGGAACAGGTCGTCGATGAGGCGCCCCGCCCCCGGCGCCGTCGACGAAGGCGCACAGACTGGAGGCAAGGGGGAAGGTCAGTTCGCCGGTGGGATCTCTGGCTTCTGTCCGCAGCCCTGATCGGTGTGGGGTTTGGCCTCGTGGGAGGTGCGACCATCAGCCGAATCGGGTTGCCCTGGGCATCTTTCGCCTCAACCCTCCTCCTTTGGCTGGGAATGGCAGTCGTTGTCGTCTTCGCGCTGACACGATCGATCCCCGCGGGACTGTTGACCTTCCGCCCGATGGACCTGATGTGGGGTCTGGGACTCGGACTGGGACTCCGTCTCCTTCAGGGATGGACGGAGGGGGTCGAGTCATCAGCATTCCCTTCTGTAGCAACCATCGATGGGTCTCTTCCGCAGGAATGGTGGTTCACCACCGCGGTGCCTGCGAGCGTGATCGCGCCGCTGATCGAGGAATTCTTCTTCCGTGGCGTTGTACTCGTTGCGGTCTATCAACTCTTCAGACGAAGTGTGGGAGTCGTTGCGTCTAGTCTGACGGCCCTCCTCGCCTCGGCTGGAGGATTCGTGCTCCTTCACTCCGCGTTCGAATCGCTGGCTCTCGCCAGCGGAGTTCAACTGTTCGTCGTGGGTGCAGTCTGCGCGTTGACCGTTTTGCTGACCGGAAGAATGTGGGGCGCGGTATGCATCCACGTCGTGTACAACGTCTCCTTCCTGATGCTCGCTGTGCTCGGGACGATGCTCGCGTGACGTGGCCTCTTGAGCAGCATTGAGGTTCGGCACCTGAAATATGCCGTTCACCCTTAGTGACTGAGCCGGTGACGTCGCCCTGTTACTGTTCAGCCGGGTGATAAGTCGTGGTGGAGAGCGCGAAGGTGACGTCGGTGAAGAATGCTTCCTTGGGTCCGATGCGCCGTCACCTGGGCAGTCGCCGGTGTCCCATGGTGGCTGGACTTCAACTCGGAGGAATCTCGCTTGAATCTCGGAAATTGCGTTCTTGTGAATGCGTACTCGTATCACAACGCTGGCGACGCGGCGATCATGATTGCTTCCGAGCAGCTCATGACCGACCTGGGCGCCGAGTCCGTCGTTTTGTCCAGTAGGTACGCGGATAGCGACTCCTACTCCAGCCACGGCATCAGGGTTGTTCCCGAGATCCTGCGGTTTCCTGCTCGCGGAGACTCGGGGGCTGCTTCGAGAGTGGCGACCTTTCTCTGGGCGGCCGCGCGTGGCGCGTTGGTGGTAGGCGCCTCGAAGGTGAGCCGAAAATTTGGAAAATTTGCGGCAAGGGTGCTGCTCCCGACCTCCGCGCGACTGCTGTCCGACTTCGAGACCCTCGTCGTTGCTGGCGGAGGCTACATGTACTCGTCCCGTCGGGTCTTCAATATGAGCCTGTGGCACAGTCTGCTGACGATCCGGGTGGCGCAGGCGATGCTCGAGGGGACTGTGATGATGCCTCAAAGCATCGGACCCGTGAAGCGCCGAATTGACGCCTTCCTCATCGATTGGGCGCTTCGCAATACCACAGTCGTGGTTCGGGAAAAGGTATCTTTCTCGAAGTCCACTGTACTTCCCCGCGTGGCGGTAAGAGCGAAGGAGATTCACGACGTCGCGTTCTATCTGAAAGACGCTCCTTTCGACTCCACGCAATCGGCAGAAGCGAGGCTGGTTCGTGTGGTCGTCATGGACTGGCGCTGGTCGACGTCTGTCCGCGAGGACGCCTTTGCTGAATACCTGCGGGAACTAGCGCGCTTCATCGACGATCTGCATGAGAACGGATATGTCGTTGAGGTTGGTGGTCATTCAGTAATTCCGGAGCATGCTCAAGACGACGTCGAGATCGCACGCCTTGTTGCGTCGGCGTGTACTCGACCGCCCGTCGTCGATGAAAACTGCGACGTACAGCACCTGCTGAACCGGTATCGATCCTCGGCTCTCGTCGTTGGCACGCGACTCCACGCGTGCATTATGTCGATTTCGCAGGGCACCCCGGCAATTGCGCTGGCTTACCAAGAGAAGACAACGGGGGTCATGGCCGCCCTCGGTCTGGGTGATTTCGTCTTCCAAGCCGACTCGTTGAATGCAGACGAACTTGGGAACGCTGTCGCGCACGCTCTATCCGACGAATCTCCCGACATCAAGGTTCTTGCTCGCTCGATTCGGGAGAAAATTTCGAGCTTTTACGAAGAGGTCATCTCGTGATTGCACGCGGTGATGGCCTCGGCCTCACCTCCATACTTCACCCGACAGGAAATTCCAATGTTCGAATGGCGGCTCGCGCCCTGTTTGACGTGGGAAACCTTGATCAACTCGTTACATCCATCGGCCGACCGAAGTCTCGTCCCTTTCCTCCTGGTCTACCGGAGGCCCTGAAGCGGGAATTGCGTAAACGCTCGTACGAGTTGCCCTCGGACAACATCCGGCAACGTCGCCGCGAAGAGATCTTTCGTAACGTCCTGCTTCACTCGCCTTCGCGGCAGGCTCGCCGGCTGGCCGAGCCATGGTCTCCCTTCGGGGTGAACTGGGTAGCTCGGAAGATCGATCAAAGTTTCGCCCACTCGATGCCTGGCCGAGCGGGCTTGCAGGCGGTGATGGGGTACCAGGGGACATCTGTCGCCTCTTTTCGTCAAGCTAAGGCATTGGGGCTCGCCCGTGTGCTCGAGATCACCCATGCGCACTGGCGGACGACGGAATTGATCTACGACCGGAGCGCGGAACGAGATCCCGAGTGGAACTCCACCATCGCGCGCCCAAACTCCGCTGGACGAGAGGAAGCGGACGAGCAGATTTCGCTTGCCACGATCGTCCTCAGCCCGAGCCGGCAGGTGACCGACAGTCTGAGGGCGGTGAACCCGCAGCTGCCGATCATTTTCAACCCGTATGGCTGTCCGCCTGTACAGAGTGACGTGCGAGTGCGATCTTGGGACGGCTCAGCGCCCCTACGTGCTTTGTTCGTGGGTCGTCTCACTGCAGGAAAGGGCATTGCGGCGCTGGCCGCTGCGGTAGAGATGGTCGGCAACGCAATGGAGCTGACGATCGTCGGTGCACGGCCTAACGCCGAGTCCCCCGCCCTTGATCGTTTGATCCAGCAATCTCGCTATCTCGGGACCCTGCCTCACGGTGAGGTCTTGGCTGAGATGCGCAAGGCCCACGTGTTCGTTCTTCCAAGCCTTGTCGAAGGTCGTTCACTCGCTGCGCTCGAGGCGATGTCGAGCGGTCTGCCAATGATCGTGAGCCCCGGCAGTGGCGTCGATGACCTTGTGGAGGAAGGTGCGGGACAGGTGGTCCCAAACGGTGATGCCATGGCTTTGGTGCACGCAATTCAGGAAATCCTCACCGACCGCGCGTTGGTGCAAGGCTACAGCGAGCGTGCGATTGCAATCGCGGCCGCAAACGGGTGGGACGGGTACCGCCGAGTGATTCAACAGCTGTCGTTGCCGTGAGGCGGCGCCTAAGGATATCGTCGCCGATTTGACTGCGAGATGAGCGATGTGCAGATGAGCCACGAGAAAAGACCTGGATACATACCTGCGCTTGATGGGTTGCGAGCGCTCGCCGTTCTCGCTGTTCTCGCCTACCATTCCGAAACGGCGCTGAGCTCACATCCTGGTGGCATCGGTGGCGTGGACGTGTTCTTCGTCATATCAGGATTCGTGATCACGCGTCTCCTGCTCAGTGAACTGAGTCGAACGTCACGGATCGACCTGGTCAGGTTCTATGGGCGCCGCGCAATTCGACTGTATCCGGCACTCCTGTGCGTGGTCTTCGTCGCGTCTCTCTTCTGGTGGGTGATGGCGTCACCCAACATCTACTACCTCTTCGAGGTGGTGGGCTCGCTTCTGTATCTCACACCGGTGACGACTGTCGTATTGCCCCACCTGGTCATGTTCAGTCACACCTGGACACTAGGGATCGAGGAGTATTTCTATCTCGCGCTTCCCCTTTTTCTTTTGGTCGCTCGTCCCTGGCGGCTCAAGTCGGCCCAGTTAATCATGCTATTCATGTTTGCCGGTCTGGCAATGCTTGGGTCGATCGCCATTGCAAGGTTCATAACCGAAGACCCGAGCGCTCTGTTGAACTACTTCCTTCGCGCGGGTGGCCTATTCCTGGGTTGTGCAACGGCAGTTCTCGTCAAGGATGGCAAAGTTCTTAGGAAATCGGCTCTCGTATCGTTTGCCGGGATCCTTGGCATCGCCGGGGGAATGGCGATTCTGGGCCTGCCTAAGTTCGGTGGCCTCGGCTTCTTTGTTATCGATATCTCGACCATGGCGGTCATCGCCGGCGTGGCCTCGGCGCACGGAAATGCTGTCAGCGGGGTGCTTGGTTCGAAGCCCCTTGTTTATCTCGGTCGCATCTCCTACGAGATCTACCTGTGGCATCTCCCGCTGCTTGTGGCTGTTGGATTTCTCTTGCCGAACACGGGCCTTGTCGTTCCGGCCGTTTCGTACGCCCTGACGTTCCTTCTTGCGGTCACGACACACCACGGGCTGGCCCCGTTGCAGCTCATTCTTCGCCGTTCGCTAGATCGACGGTCGGTGGCCGTGGGACAGACTGGTCGAGGGGGAGCCCCGTTATCGTGACGGGGAAGCAACGAAGATGATGATCGCCGAGCGGTGAGACCCGCACTCCGCGTTTTGCGCGCGAGCGGCGGAGTGAGGCGCATCGTCCCCGATGCCGCACAGATCACAGCGTCTCCACCCTCCGCCGCTGGCTCTCGCTTGCGCTCGAACGCGAAGCTGTGCGGCTACCTAGTCCCGGCGGCGTCCGAAGGTTCTGCGGGCGCCCGATAGAAGCACGACAGTTTGAGTCGTCAAGCCGACAAAGGCCTGGCAGGCCATCCACAATGCCGCCTGCCTCACGTCAGAGAGGTCCAGCGCGAACAGGCCCAACAGGAGCCACGCGACGAGCGCGGGGATGTAGACCCAAGACCACCGGACCCACCCAAGTGTGTTGTTCAAGGAACGCATCGCGTCTGCCGTCATGATGCCGGTGGTGCCTAGTGCGACCAGGAAGAGAGGTAGTTGTAGGCCTTCGTAGCCGGTGCCGAGTAGCCACAGAAGGAGCGGAGCGAACGCCGTCAGAATCGCGGTGAGCACGATCCCTGCTCCAAAGAATGCTCCGATGACCGAGGCGTAGCTCCTTAGCAGGCGGCGCGAAGATGATTGGGCGCCAGCAACGAGTCCGGTGCCTACGTCATTGACGACCGCCGAGAAGACGGCCAGCACCGCAGCGAAGCGGGACAGGGCGGCGATCTCCGCGAGCGTGTCAGTGCTGCCGAGCACCCCGATGAGGACGGTTACAAGCTGCGTCTGCACCACAACGCCGATGCTGACGGGGAGCGCTTTGAAGTAGACGGTCTTCAGCTGGCTATTGACGGCCGCGTCGAACGAAGCAAGCAGGTTCACGTCGCGAGCCATTCCTCGGCGTGCAATAAGCACATCGAGTGCGTTGGCGGCGACCGTCGTGACGGTGAGGGCGGGGATGGAGATGCTTCGGACCACCGTCAGTGTCCCCACAAGCACCAACCTGAACGTGGCATTGGCTCCGTTCAGGATTTGCAGCCGGGTGTAATCCCGCCGGAAGCGCCGATAGGCGACGCTGATGGATCTGTTGGCGAGCGGCACGCACACCAGCGCGAACCCCGTGGTGAGAACGGCAACGGTGAGGATGGGGACCTGTAGCACCAGGAGTACGGACGCGAGGCTGATGGTGCCGAGAAGCGCCTGTGGGAAGGCGATGCGGCGCTGCAGCCGGAAAGCGGTCCGAAAAAGCCCGCCCAATTTCGATTGGTCATCCGCACTGCTGGCTGCGAACCCAATCACTGCACCCGACAGCCCGGAGTCGGTGAGCAGAATGTACGCCGCTACGAATGATGTGAAAACCGCATAGGCGGCGTAGTCGTCCTTGGACAAGCCTCTGATCACGAGGACGCCGACCACGAGGGCGATCAATTGAGTCAGCGCGTTCACGCTTACGAAGCGTGCGAGGATGCCACGCCACTTCTTCACGGCGACGACACAAGTGGGCTCTGCGCAACCTCTTGTTCGCCTCGGCTGTGCGTCCGCTCACGCATCTTCGTTGAAAGGAAGATCACGAGCAGGATGCCGAAGTACCCTTGGGTGCTGGGTTGTGTTGTGATGGAACCGAACAGCAATACCTGGATCAATCCCGCAGCGCTCAACGAGCTACTGAGGGGGGATCTTCGAGAGCCTAGGACGATGCTCGCGGCGAGCGCGGCGGCAAGCAACACGCGGAGCCAGGCTAGAGCGAATCCGACGAACCCCAGCTCTGCGACCCACCTCGTGCTGTCTACCTCGATCCAGGATTTTCCAGAACCGAGTGCGATGCCGATCGACGAGTATATTCCCGCTCCACCTCCGAGGAACGGGATGGGTTGATCATTGAATCCGAATACAGCTCGCCCCAATCGTTGTACCGTGTTCTCGTCCTGGGATGCATTGACGAATCTCATGACGAAGGCGTCGAAAACGGCCGGCACTGCGTTAATCACGGCCCACCCAGCGGCTGTACCGACCGCGAAAACGGCGACCATGACCAGGACCTGACGTGGCCGCATCACAATAGCTGTGTGGCAAAACCATGCGACCAACACGAAGGCCGCGGCGAAGACGGCGCCACGAGAACCGCCGATCGCGATAAGAACGATTGCAGAGACAATTGCGAGCCAGCCCAGCCAAGGGCTCACTTCGCTCTTGCCTGAGGTGATGACGAGCCCGGCGATCAGGCATAAAGTGGCGAAGAGGATGAGTCCAGCTGGTGCGGAGAACGTCCCGGATGCGCGAACGATGCCGCCTGCCGTCGTGAAGAATGCCTCGTCTCCGCCGGTCTGGATATTGATCCAGGCTGTACGCGGGCTGCTCACCTGAACGAGCGTGAGTGCCGCTTGGACGGGACCGTAAAGGGCGATCGTTCGGAATAACCGTGGCACAAGTGACCCGAAACCATCTCGCGCAACGAGGATGGGGAGGAGAATAGGCGCTATGTAGTTTCGTACGCCCGCGACTCCAACCAGTATCGGTACGTCGAGCTGAGTCACCTGAATTGCGAGCAGTATTGCCCATACGGAAACCAAAGCCCAAAGTATGTAGCTCACCCACCGGCGATATGTGGGTGGACCATAGAGGACGAAAACAACCGCAATACCGAGGATCAGGATCCCGTCCCGGGCGAAGTAGAACGCGGAATCGAGCTGCGGGATCCACTTTCGGAAGGCGCCCTCGAGTATCCAAAGGTGCACATAGGTCAGGGCGAGGAGATGTACCGCCCGTTGACGCCGATCATGGCGCAAGATTGCATTTTCCGAACTCGCCAACAGCGTCACGCGAGAGCCCGAACCGCGGCGTCACAAGCATCAATGTAATGCTTTCCATAGCCGAATTGTAGTCCCAGTGCGTTTGCCGACTCGATCAGCTCATCTGGATGCGTGTTGTCCCAGAGGTCGACGACCTCCTCGGCGAACGCGTTTACGTCCCCAATGGGGACTACCCGCGCGCAGTCGTGCCCACCGAGGATCATGGACGGGCCGACCGCCGCATACGCGACGTTCCCGCAACCCGCCAGGAGAGACTCGACCACAGAAATCCCGAAATCCTCCGACTTCGCAACGTGGGCATAGATTCTCGTTCGACTTAGAGCCTCGGCCACCTCGCTCGCCTTGGCATCGACGAGTACGGAGGTGCAGGTGTCCAGGCCGCTGGAACGGATCAGGCTCATAGTGCGCTCGTAATGCTGTTGTTGCTCTTGATTCGCGATAGATCCGATGATGCAGAACTTCGCATCGGGCTTTGCTTTCCGGACTTCTACCGCGATGCGGACGAAATCTTCGTGGCCCTTGTACGGCTGCCAACGGCCAATCATCGTCATCGTTTCGCGGGGTTGGGAGATGTCGAGGGGTCCTGCAACAGCCGTGGGCAGCACCACAGCGTGTGGAACCTTTCGACCGAGCTTAGCCTCCACGCTCGCGGCGGTGACGGGCGTGTTTGCAAGCAGTTTTCTTGTGAGCGGAGCAGCGACGCGGGAGATAGGGTCATCGCGCAATGGACCGTGCAGGAGAGAGACCCTCCGAGCGAGTGGCAGGAAGACCGCCGACAGGATAATGGAGCGAGGCAGATTGCTGATCACGAGGTCAGCCGGCCACCGATGGATAGAGCGGCGAAGCGCGAGTCCGTTACGGGCCACGAGATCAGGCCGCGAGATCTTGAACTTTCGGCCAGAGAGGATCGTTTTGACTCCCGCCGAGGAGAGCTCTTTGGCGAGGTCTTGTCGTTCGCCGGCTATGAAGACCCTGACGTCGTGGCGAGCTTCCACGAGAGCTCTTGCGAAGTCTCTTACGTAGAACTCGCCCCCGCCGAATCCATCATTCGTCATCACAAACAGGATCTTCATCCGTCTGGGGTGTCCAGCGACATCTTCACCTGAAGTGCTCAACGGCTCACCTCGGGGGAGTAGACGTGAAGGAGCTTGTCTACGACGATATCCATATTGAGTTCTGACTCGATGAAGTTCCGAGCTCCTTCCCGAAGGGAGTTCGCAAGACTCGGGTTTTCGACAACCTGTTGGACCGCGTCAGCGAGCGCAGCTGCCGAGCCGTCAGTAACGATCGCTGCTCCATACTGTGTGCATTTATCAGCGATGCCGAGTGAATCCGTCACGACGGTCGGTGTTCCCGCGCGGAAGGCCTCGAGGACGGACATTGGGAAAACCTCCCCGACGGAGGGGAGGACGTACGCTCTGCCTCCGCCAAGGAGAGCATCGGTTTCATCCGGATCCACTGCGCCGATCCAGGAGACTTGCGAGCCGAGATTGAGGGAAGCAATGAGATCAGTGACTTCGGCTCCTTGGCCCTCGTCGGGTCCAGCGAGGATGAACTCGAACTGCAGACCTCTTTCGACCAATATTGCCGCCATTTTCACGAACTCGGCGGGTCGCTTCCGTTCCTGGAGGCGAGCGAGAAAAACAACCCGATTCATGCGCGTTTCTATGGGGGGCATGTCACGATGGGCGATGCCGTTGATTATGGGGATAGTGATCGCGGCCGGTGCGATCGCAGCGATATCTTCGGCTTCCTTACCGGTGAGGGTTAGAACTGCGGCGGCGTTGTGAAGGGAGGGTTTGACCTCCCACGAATCAACAGGACGTGCCAGGGGATGCGACGACTCGTCAATCATTCCGTGGGGCTGCAGAATGACCTTCGAACCGCCCTTTCTGGCCACTCGCGCGGCGGGGAGCGTGACGAGGTCTCGTGCGAGATGGATGTGGACAGCGTCGAACCGCTGCAGATCCCGCCTGAGAGCGGACGTGAGGCCGGGGGCGTACATGCCTGCAAATCCGAGGCGCTTCGACACGTACTTTGCCGGGAAAGTGCGGATCGTGAACCCCGCCTGCTCGTACACCCGCGGTTGACGGTCAGGGGCAGCAGCGAAAACCTCGACTTCGTGCCCTCGGGCCGACAGCGCCTCGGCCTGAGCGAGAGCAACACGAGTGGGCCCACCGAACGCTCCGTCGGGCGAGATATAGGTCACCACCTGCGCGATCTTCATGAGAACCGATTACCAACCCGCCCCGAGTTGTCCCAGATCGCATTCGCGTCGACGTCACGGTCCACGCGGGTGAGCGGACGAACGAGCGCAGATCGGCCGATGGTGACGCCCCCGAGAACGACACATCGACTGGTTACCCACGCACCGGCACGAATAGTGATCGGGCGCGTAATGAGAGCCATGTCGACGCGATGCCTGTGGCTTCCGGTGGAAAGGAAAGTCTCCTGCGACACGACGACGTCATTCTCGATGTGTATGTGGTCCTGGTTGTGGAACCAGACGCCTTCGCCGATCCATGACCGATCCCCGATGTGCAGCTTCCAAGGAAACTTCACGCGAGTCCTCGGGCGGAAAACGACCCCTCGACCGATCTCAGCTCCGAAGGCTCGAAGCACGCGCACTCGAAGACCTGAGCTGATCTGCCACGGATTCGTCACAAACAGCAACTCGAAAATGGCCCAGAGATACACCTGCCAGGCGGGCCGATCCCAGGCCGCGCGCTCGCCTGGGGCCTTTGAAAGATCGATCACCGGAATGTCGCTCACGGTGGACCCTCTCCTGTAACTGTGTTGTAACGGTCGCGGCGGTATTCTCAGTCCGTGAACCCTCCGCGAACGCTCATCTTCGGGCTGAACTATCCCCCGGAGACTACGGGAATCTCCCCGTACACCGGCGCCATGGCCGAGGGACTCACGCGCCAAGGGCACGAGGTTCGTGCTGTGGTCGCGCACCCTCATTATCCGCAGTGGAAGATCACGCCAGGTTACGGGCAGTGGTCACGTAGCGAACGGATCGCGGGTGTTGACGTTCTGCGGGTGCGTCATTTCGTTCCCGAGAGCCCTTCTTCGGTGCCACGGGCGTTATCCGAAGCGACATTCGGTGTTCGTCAGAGTCTTACTCGATGGGGTCGCCCGTCGGCGATCGTCGTGGTGTCGCCGGCCCTGATCTCCTCCGTTCTCGTGCGCGTACGTTCGCTGCTGTCGCACCGCAAGACACCTTTCGTCGTCTGGGTGCAGGATCTCTACGGCATCGGAATGACGGAGATCGGGCAGGGGGGCGGCGCGGCGGCGCGCGTCATCCGTGAACTCGAGCGCTGGCTGCTGCGCTCCGCATCGATGGTGGTCGTGATCCACGATCGCTTTGCCGACCGTATCCACAATGACTTCGGTGTGGCGCTCGAGCGCATCGCTGTCATTCGTAACTGGACGCACCTGCCACCTCTGCCCTCTGTCGACGTCGCAGCCGTTCGCGCTTCGTACGGGTGGGACGACGATGAGACGGTGGTTGTGCACACCGGGAACATGGGAGCCAAACAGGGGCTGCATCACGTGGTCGATGCGGGCCGCCTGGCTCATCAGAGAGGGGAGCGAGTGCGCTTCGTTCTCGTGGGGAACGGCTCGCAACGGGAGCAGCTCGTCGAGCGCATCGCCGAAGAGCCGACGACCACCGAGGTTCTGCCTCCCCTCGACGACGCCGCCTTTGCCGCCATTCTGCAGTCGGCCGACATGCTGCTCGTAAATGAACTACCTGGTGTCGCCGAGATGTGTGTGCCGAGCAAACTGACGTCATACTTCACGTCCGGTCGGCCCGTTCTCGCAGCGACCGACGAACTCGGTATTACCGCGCAAGAAGTCCACAATGCGGACGCCGGCATGACTGTCGCGGCCGGCGACCCTCAAGCGCTTCTCGAGGGGGCTCTCGCCCTGGCTGCTGATCCCGAAGAGGGGCTCCGCCTCGGCGAGAACGGCAAACGTTACAAAGAGACCGTCCTGAACGAAACATTTGCTATCGAGCGATTCGATAGTCTGCTCGCGGATCTGACCGCCGAAGTTGCCGTGAAGACTCCAGTGTGACTCTCTCTTTCTCGCTTCCCGAACGGCAGAAAAAACGTGGCAAAACGCGCCCTGATTACCGGCATCACTGGTCAAGACGGTTCCTACCTCGCTGAACTCCTCCTTGCGAAGGGGTACGAGGTGCACGGGGTCATCCGTCGCGCTTCGACCTTCAACACGAGCCGCATCGACCACCTCTACGTCGATCCGCACGACCCGAACGCCAAGCTCTTCCTGCATTACGGCGACCTGTCCGACGGCGCGCGACTCGTCACGCTGATGTCGGAGATCAACCCCGACGAGGTCTACAACCTCGCCGCGCAGTCGCACGTGCGGGTGTCGTTCGACGAGCCCGAGCACACGGCCGACACCACAGGAACGGGGACGATCCGCCTCCTCGAGGCGGTGCGCCTCTCGGGCATCGAGACGAAGTTCTACCAGGCCTCGACGTCGGAGCTCTACGGAGCGACGCCCCCGCCCCAGAACGAAGAGACCCCGTTCTACCCGCGCTCGCCCTACGCCGCAGCCAAGCTCTACAGCTATTGGATCACCAAGAACTACCGCGAGGCGTACGACATGTTCGCGGTGAACGGCATCCTGTTCAACCACGAATCGCCCCGCCGCGGCGAGACCTTCGTCACGCGTAAGATCACGCGCGCGGTCGCTCGCATCAAGGCGGGTCTGCAGAAGGATCTCTACCTGGGCAACCTGGACTCGATCCGTGACTGGGGCTACGCCGCCGAGTACGTCGAGGGAATGTGGCGGATGCTGCAGGCCGACACCCCGGAAGACTTCGTGCTCGCCACGGGCGTGGGCTACACCATCCGCGAGTTCCTCGAGACGTCCTTCGGGCACGTCGGCCTCGACTGGAAGGAGTTCGTCAAGTTCGACGAACGCTACCTCCGGCCGACCGAGGTCGACGCCCTGATCGGAGACCCCACCAAGGCCGCTGACAAGCTCGGCTGGGTTCCTTCGGTACGCGGCGACGAGCTCGCGAAGCTCATGGTCGACGCCGACACCACGGCGCTCGAAAAGGGGCCGGAGTGGATCGACACGGTGTCGCTCCCCACCTGGAGCAACGCCGAGCTCTTGGGGGCGCGTGCGTGAGTACCGCTGTCGACGGCGTGAGCTTCACCCCGCATGAGTTGGATCGCGACGCCACGTTCTACGTCGCGGGCCATCGCGGTCTCGTCGGCTCGGCGATCTCGCGCAAGCTGGCATCCGCGGGTTTCGAGAATGTCGTCGGAAAGACCTCCCGCGAACTCGATCTGAAAGACCGGGACGCCGTCTTCGCCTACGTCGGAGAGGTCAAGCCGAAATACCTGGTTCTCGCTGCGGCGAAAGTCGGTGGCATCCTGGCGAATTCGACATATCCGGTCGATTTCCTCAGCGACAACATGCGCATCCAGGTCAACGTTCTGGATGCCGCTCTCGCCAACGATGTGGAACGCGTGCTGTTCCTCGGGTCGTCCTGCATCTACCCGAAATTCGCCGAGCAGCCGATCCGAGAGGACTCGCTCCTCACGGGCCACCTCGAGCCGACGAACGACGCGTACGCGATCGCCAAGATCGCCGGCATCCTGCAGACCCAAGCGGTTCGTCGTCAGTACGGACTGCCGTGGATCAGCGCGATGCCGACCAACCTCTACGGTCCGAACGACAACTTCTCACCGCAGGGCTCGCACGTGCTGCCCGCGCTGATCCGTCGCTACGACGAGGCCGCGCAGGCGGGGGCGCCGAGTGTCACCAACTGGGGGACGGGCACGCCGCGGCGTGAGTTCCTGCACGCCGACGACATGGCCGACGCCTGCCTGCACCTGCTCGAGCACTACGACGGGCCCGACCAGGTCAACGTCGGTACGGGCTCGGACGTGACGATCCGCGAGATCGCCGAAACGATCGCGCGCGTCACCGGGTTCGAGGGTGAGACCGAGTGGGACACCTCCAAGCCCGACGGCACACCCCAGAAGCTCCTCGACGTCTCGAAGCTCGCCGAGGCGGGCTGGACCGCGAAGATCTCGCTCGAAGAGGGCATGGAGCGCACGGTCGCCTGGTACCGCGACCACGTCGGCGCGCTGCGCCAATAGATGTTCCGCCACGTTGTTCTGTTCCGGGTCCGCGACGATGTCGCGGACCCGGACGTTTCGGCGGCGATCGCGGAGCTGCGTGCGGTGGGGGAGGGGCCCGGCATCCTTTCGTGGGATATCGCGCTGTCGCTCGATACGCGCAAAGGGCGGATGATCGTCGAGGACGGGACGTTCGTCGACCGCGCCGCATTCGACGCGTGGCGCGTGACCCGTGCGCACCTCGCCGTCGGAGAAACAATGGCCACGATCAGCGACTGGTGGGTGGGGGACTGGGAGCGGAACTGAGGCAGCGGCTCGTGGGCATCCGCGTATTTCGCGATCCGAGGAATGCATTCTTCTGCCTCGATAAGCTTCGGCTGTGAAGACCCTGGGAGCGACCCGTCGCCCTTCTCGATTTTTTTCCGTTCTCGTAACGCTCGCCGTGGCGGCGACGGCTCTCGTTCCGGCCGGCACCGCCGCAGCCGCATCGACGGTCGACCTCTCGCCGACGTCGGAGATCGAGGCCTGTCGGGCGCCGGCGGGAGACAGCCCGGTGCGCGAGGGGTTCCCTCTCCCCTCGAACGCGCTCCCCACGTCGGGGTCGCCCGTGATCCAGACGCTGTACGTCGACTTCGACGACGCGCCGGGCGACGATCGTGAGATCCCGGGAATCGAGGAGACGTTCGATGTCTCGGTGAAGGCGCTCGACGAGGCGTCGCGTGGCGCGCTGACCCTTCAGCGTCAGTCCCACCCCGTCTGGACGCGCCTGGCCGGGACGTCCGCGGAATGGGAGGAGAGCGGACGAGACCTCGCGATCGCCGTTGCCGCGGCGGACGACGTCGTGGACTTCTCGAACATCGATGTCGTCTGGGTCGTCTGGATGACCGCGAACCCGCGCGACGCGTTCCGTTCCCACGCGGGCAGCGACTACCAGGTGGTAGCCGACGGGCGCACGCTCACGCACGGGTCGCTGATGCGACAGCTCGACCTCAGCCGCGGCGGGCACTGGGTGCCGACGCACGAGATGGGTCACGTCCTCGGCCTGCCCGACCTGTACGACACCTCGAACGACGGCGAACCGACGACGCGATGGACCGGGCCGTGGGACCTGATGGCCTCGACGAACGGTCCCGGGCGCGCCTATCTCGCCTGGCATCGATGGATGCTGGGCTGGGCGAGCGACGCGCAGGTGACGTGCGTGCTGCCCGGCGAGACGCGCACCGTATCGCTCTCGCCGGTGCAGTCCGACGGCCCCACCCTGCTCGCTGCGGTGCGACTCGACGCCTCTCGCGTCCTGACCGTCGAATCGCGGCGCGCCGAGAAATGGGACGTCGGCATCCCCCGCGAGGGTGTCCTCGTCTCCACCGTCGACGTGTCGCGCACCACCGGTGACGGCCCGGTCCAGGTCGAGTTCGCCGACGGCCGGCATCCCGATGTCCGCGACGAGACCACACTTCTCGACGCTCCGCTCCGCGCCGGCGACACCTATACCGATGCCGCCACGGGCGTTTCCGTCCATGTGAACGACACGGGCGGGAACGTCGACGTCGTGCGGCTGGACGCCTCGTCGATCGCCCCGCGACCCATCTCGGCGAAGAAGACGATCGCCCTGTACCGGACCACGCAGGACGGCTCGCGGGTCGTCTCGCTCGACGATCTCGTCACCCGGGACACGGGAGTGGATGCCGTCGCCTTCGGCACCTTCGACCTGAGGGAGGACGGGGGCTTCGTGCGCAACGGTGAGCCCTTCTTCGCCGACACCGATCCGGACGCGCGGGCGGAGCTCGCCAAGGTGCGTGCGGCCGGGATACCCGTCCTCGCGACCCTCGGCGGGGAGTCCGCGTCGATCTGGTCTCTGCTGAGCCACGACTTCGACCGCTACTACGCGAACCTTCGCTTCTATCTCCTGACGAACAAGTTCGACGCCCTCGAGCTCGACATTCGTACCGGACTCGACGCGGCTCTGATCGTCCGGCTGCTCGACTCCCTGCGCCGCGACCTCGGACCGCTCACCACCGTTTCTCTGGTGGGAGACGCGGCTGCTTTCGCTGGGGGGAACGACTCGGCTCCCGACTATCCCGCGGTCGCGGCGGCACGCGGCGAGGACGTGGCGTGGTTCGCGCTCCGCCTCACCTGCGATGCCGCCCCCACCGGCGACGATTACCTCCGGCTGGTCGCCCAGCTCGGGATGCCGCCGGAGAAGGTGGTCCTGTCGGCTACCACCTCGCCCGGCCTCTGTCCCGCGGGAAGCGCACTCACCTCACCGGACGAACTCGCCCGGTCGCTCCAGGACATCGTCGCCGCCGAGCCACGCTTCGGCGGGGTCCGGGGCGACGAGTACGCGAGTGCCCTCCCGGGCGGCGCCTCCGCGCCGTGGCAGTGGTTCGCGACGATGACCGCCGCGATGAACGACCCGGTGCCGCGTCCGACGGTGTCGCCGCTACCGACCGCGTCACCGGACCCGACCGGATCGCCGGAGCCGACGGCATCCCCGAATCCGACCACGTCGGAACGCCCGAGCGCGCTCGCCCAGAGCGGCACGGGGGAGTGGGGTGGTCTTCTTCCTCTCGCGGGCGTGCTGCTCGCCCTCGGCGTCGTGCTTGTGGCGCGGAGGCGTCGGACGACCGTCTGAGGTCGCCGCGGCTCTGCCCATGACGTCAGGGGAAGGCCGTGCCGGCCGGCGGAGGGCTCTCGTCAGTTCGCGGACGGCTTCGGTGAGCGCGCGGTCGACCCGCGCACGAGGAGAGCCCTTTCGATCAGCGGCGGCTGTCTCGAGGAGTCGCCGTCGAGGCGGCTGATGAGGAAGTCGACGGCGGCCCGGGCGGTGACCTCCGGCGCGAGGTCGACCGACGTGATGGGGGGAGTGCTTCGGCGCGTCTGCTCGCTGTCGGAACCGGCGACGATCATCACGTCTCGCGGAACGGAGAGTCCCGCGTGCTGCACGCCGGCCGCGAGCCCGGCCGCGTGGCGCCCGGTGAGGCAGTACACCGCGTCCGCTCTCGGCCCGGATGCGTCCACCAGCGTGCGGGCGAACGCGCGTCCGCCCTCTTCGCCCAGCGTCTCGTCGCAGTGCGATACGAGAGGCTCTTGACCGTGTTCGCGTGCCCAGTTGCGGTAGGCGAGCTCGCTGTCGCGATTCCACGCATTCGCGTCGGTGCCCGTCAACAGGGCGATCCGACGTGCGCCTCTCTCTCGGAGATGCGCGATCACCGCCAGAGTGTCAGCTGTCGAGGTCGATCCCACCCAGTCGGTGAAAGACGGACGTTCGATGTCACGCCCCACCGTGACCAAGGGGATGGCGTGGCGGTTGAGCAGGTCGATCACCGGATCGAGGGCCACCGGGTCGGCGATGATGTATCCGTCCACGGCCATGGCCACTCCCGGCACATTGGGGGTGGTGGGGTCGCGCACGAGCATGAGACCGAATCCTCGATCGAGCGCCTCCACCGCCGCGGCGCCGGCGAAGCGCACGAAGTAGTCGACCCCGACCGGTGAGTAGGAGTCGAGGGTGTCGAGCGGGCGAATGACCAACCCCAGTACCCCGAGGCGGCTGCTGCGGAGACTGCGGGCGATCGCATCCGCGCTGTAACCCAGTTCCGCGGCGATCTCGACGATGTGCTGGCGGGTGCTGTCTTTGACGACTCCTTTGCCGTTCAGCGCGTGGGAGACCGTGGTGATGGACACACCGGCCCGCCGCGCGACGTCGTGGATCGTCACACGGCGTCGCCCCTCTGCTGACGTCACGAGAGCAGGATACCCGCGTGAACGCGGCTCCCAAATCGTTTTCATTCTGAAACAAACAAAACGTTTTGGTTGCGTAGCGTTCCTCGGGTATCGCACTCGACGCCCGTTCCGGGTGGCGCTCCGCATTCGAACGCTAGGGGACCTCAATGAAGAAGAAAGCAGCACTCGGTATGTTCGTGGCTGCCGGGCTCGCGCTCGCCGGCTGTACGGGCCAGGCGACGAATACCGCTCCGACGCTTTCGACGAGCGACCTGCTCGTGACGACCCCGGCCGCCGCGGGCGACCTCGAACTCGCCACGTGGAACCTTCCTTTCGGCGAACCGAGTTTGATCGACCCGATCAAGGCCTTCAACTACCCCGAGAACACCGTGGTGGCCAATCTGTGCGAAGGCCTGATGCAGCTTCAGCCCGATTACAGCATCAAGCCCAACTTGGCCGAGCGCGTCGACACCCCCGACGCGACGACGTACGTGTACACGCTGCGCCAGGACGTCACCTTCTGGGACGGGCAGCCGATGACCGCCGCCGACGTCGTGTACAGCCTCAAGCGCCACCTCGACCCGGAAGAGGGCAGTTACTGGGCGGGAGACGTGGTCGGAAACATCGCCTCCGTGGAGCAGACGGGCGACGCGGAAGTCACGGTCAAGCTCACCGCGCCCGACGCGACCTTCAACTCCTACATGGTCACCCCCATCGGCACCGTCGTCGAGCAAGCCTTCCGCGAGAAGGCGGGAGCGAGCTTCGGAACACCGGCGGGCGGCGTGATGTGCACGGGGCCCTACTCTGTGGGGCAGTGGAACGAGGGGCAGTCCATCTCGCTCACCCGCAATGACTCCTACTGGAACGCCGACAAGGCCGCCAAGACGGCGCAGGTCGACATCAACTTCATCGTCGATTCCGCCGCCATCGCCAACGCTCTGAACACCGGTGCCATCGACGGCTCGTACGATGTGCCGCTCGGCGCCCTCAGCACTCTGCAGGGCTCGACGCAGGGCACTCTCGACCTCGGCCGCTCGCTGCAGTTGGTCGCCATCATCAGCACCGGTCACGGTGCGTTCGCCGATCCCGCTGTCCGCAAGGCGCTCATGCTCGCCACGGACAGAGACGCGATCGCCGAGACGGTCTTCGAGGGGACGGCCCTGGCGTCGCGCTCGTTGATCCCGGCCGACGGATGGGCGTATGGATCCGAGGTCTTCCAGTCCGGTCGCGAGGCTCTCGCTCCCACGTCCGTCGATATCGAGGGGGCGAAGGAAGCCCTGAAGGACGCGAGCGTCGACGTGAGTCAGCCCATCAAGATCGTCTACCCCTCGGAGCGCACCTACTACGCCGACATCATCTCCGAGATCTCCAACGGTGCGCGCGCCATCGGACTGACCGTGGAGCCGTCCGCCGTCCCCAGCGCGCAGTTCGGGGCGTTCTTCTCCGACCCCGCGGCGCGAGAAGGCAGCGATGCTTTCGTCACCAACAACTACATGGACGTCCCCGACCCGCTGGCCTACCTGCGCACCATCATGGGGACCGGGGGATCGCAGAACTACAACGACTACAGCAACCCTCAGGTCGATGAGTTGCTCAGCGAGGCCGCAGCCACCGCGGACGATGACAAGCGTGCCGCCCTTGTGAACGAGATCCAGGACATCGCCCTCGCGGACCTGCCCTGGATTCCCATCGTCGATCCGTCCGTGCGACTCTTCCTGAACAACCGGGTCACCGGGGTGCCGGCGTCATTCGTGTACCTGTACTACCCCTGGGCCGCTGACCTCGGCGCCTCCGGAAAGTAGGGCCGCGATGAGGAAGGGGTCACGCCCGTGATGTACGTGCTGCGCCGATTGCTCGCCCTGGTGGGTGTGCTTCTCGTCTCGAGCTTCCTGGTGTTCGCGGCCATGTACGCAGCTCCCGGCAGCCCGGAGAACTTCCTGGTTCAAGGCCGCACGGTCACCCCGGAGGTGCTCGCAGCCATCCGCCGGCAGTACTCGCTGGACGACCCCTTCCTCGTTCGCTTCTGGAACTGGCTCACGGGGGTGCTGCACGGAGACTTCGGCCAGTCGCTCACGAACCGGCAGGAGGTCGGCGACCTGCTCGCCAACCGCCTGCCGACCACCCTCGCCCTCGTCGCCATGGCGGCGGTGCTGATCGTGGTGCTCGGCGTCGGTCTCGGCATCGTCGCCGGTGTGCGTGATGGAGTCGTCGACAAGATCGTCGTCCTGGGGTCCACCGTCGGCTTCGCCGTGCCGACCTTCTTCGCGGCGCTGCTGTTGATGAGCGTGTTCAGCGTGTGGCTGGGCTGGTTCCCCGTGTTCGGCTCCGGCGAGGGGTTCGCGGATCGTCTCTGGCACCTCACGCTCCCCGCGCTCGCTCTCGCTCTTCCCTCCGCGGCGGTGGTGGCGCGCATCACCCGCACGGCCATCCGAGACGAGCGGGATTCGGAGCACGCGGTGATGGCCATCGCCCGAGGCGTGCCTTCCCGAATCGTGATGCGACGCCACCTGGTGCGCAATTCGATGCTCCCGGTGAGCACCGTCGTCGGCGTCCACATCGCCGGCCTCATCGCCGGATCGTTCGTCGTGGAGTACGCCTTCACACTCGACGGACTGGGAACGCTTCTCGTCACCGCCGTGCAGACCAAGGACTTCGCCGTCGTGCAGGCGATCGCGATCGTCCTGGTGGCCGGATTCGGCATCATCAACCTTCTGGTCGACCTGCTCTACGCAGCCATCGACCCCCGCGTCGGATCGAGGCACACCGCATGAAGCGATTCGTCCACAGGATGGGACCGCTCGGCATGGTGGCTGTGGGCATCCTGCTCCTGGTCGTCCTGGGTGCGCTGTCGGCCCCTCTGATCGCCCCCTACGACCCGACCATCGGGTCGGTCACGCAGCGGTATCTCGGCCCCAGCGCCGCGCACCTTCTGGGTACCGATCAGGCCGGGCGCGACATCTTCTCCCGGCTCCTGTGGGGCGCGCGGTCCAGCTTGATCGGCCCGCTCATCGTCGTCTGTGTCACCGCCGCGCTGGGAACACTGATCGCCCTCACCAGCGTGTGGTGGGGAGGTGCGGTCGACTCCCTCCTGAGCCGCCTGCTCGACCTGCTGTTCGCATTCCCCAACCTGCTCCTGGCCATGCTCGCGATCGCGGTCTTCGGGCCGGGACTGCTGACCGCTGCGTTCGCGCTCGCGATCGCCTACATCCCGTACACCGCCCGCGTCATCCGCAGCACCGCGCTGCGAGAGCGCAACCTGCCCTACGTCCGGTCGCCGGAGCTCCAGGGAATCACCGGCCCGACCATCGCCGTCCGCCATCTGCTGCCCAACGTGGCGCCGTTGATCGTCACCGGCGCCACCATCAACTTCGGATTCGCCATGATCGAGCTCGCAGCCCTTTCTTTCCTCGGGCTGGGCGTCCAGCCGCCCCAGGCGGACTGGGGGCTCATGGTCGCCAACGGTCAGCAGTCTCTGCTGAAGGGGTATCCCGCCGAGAGCATCCTGGCGGGTTTGTGCATCGTGCTGACCGTCGCCTCCCTCGGCTACGTGGGCGACAAACTCGGCGGACGCGCCGCAGCGGGGAGGAAGGCCTGATGCTCGACATTCGCGATCTCACCCTCTCGATCACCGGAGAAGCCGGGCATATCGACATCCTGCGTGACGTGTCGCTCTCGGTCGCTCGTGGCGAGGCACTCGGCCTCGTGGGCGAATCGGGCAGCGGCAAGTCGATGACGCTGCGCTGCCTTCTGCGGATCGAGCCGCCCGGCTCCACCGTAGGCGGCGTGATCACGCTCGACGGTGCCGACGTCCTCGCGCTCGGCGGCGAGCCACTGCGGAGGATGCGCGCGAGTTCCGTCGCGATGATCGCCCAGAACCCGCACGCCGTGCTGAACCCCGTGGCACCCATTCGTCGTTATCTCCAAGAGGGAATGCACGACGCGCAGGGACTGTCGGTCACGGCGGCGCGCGTGCGCGCGGCTGAGCTGTTGGAGCGGGTCGGACTCGACGACGTCGACCGCGTCCTCAACTCCTACCCGCACGAGCTCTCGGGCGGGATGTTGCAGCGAGTCGTGATCGCCGGAGCGATCGCCGGGCAACCGAAGCTTCTGCTCGCCGACGAGCCCACCACCGCGCTGGATGTGACGACGCAAGCCGAGGTGATGGCGATCCTGGACGATTGTCGACGCGAACTCGGGATGGCGTTGCTCTTCGTCACCCACGATCTCGATCTCGCCGGGGCCGTCTGCGACCGGATCGCCGTGATGAAGGACGGCGAGATCGTCGAGACCGGTGTCCCGGACCAGCTACGTGACAACCCCGCGCACGCATACACGCGGCAGCTGATGGACTCGCGGCCCGCGGGCATCACGTGGACTCCGGATGCCGCCGTGCCAGGCGAAACGCCGGACGAGAAGGAGCAACGATGACCTTCCCCGCTGACGGCTCGACGCGTCCTCCCATGATCGGAGTCGACGCCCTGAGGAAGACGTTTCGCTCACGCGGACGTGCGGTCGTCGCCCTCGACGACGTCTCGTTGACCGTGCCGACAGGATCCTGCCTCGCGGTCGTCGGCGAGTCGGGATCGGGCAAGACCACACTCGCACGCTGCATCGTGGGGCTGGAGAAGCCGGATGCCGGTCGTATCGTCGTCGCGGACCGGCCGGTCCTCGCGCGCGCTCGACGGGCGGAGCGCAAACGTCTGGCGAAGTCCGTCCAGATCGTGTTCCAGGACCCCCAGAGCTCGTTGAATCGACGGCTGCCCGTCAGCACGGCCGTCGACGAGGTTCTCCGGGTCCACACCACTCTCGGACGAGTCGCGCGTCGACGGCGTTGTGTGGAACTCTTCGCTCAGGTGGGGCTCCCCGAGAGGTTGCTGCAGGCGAAACCCGGGGCGCTCTCCGGCGGGCAGCGTCAGAGAGTCGCGATCGCGCGCGCCCTGGCCGCCGAGCCGGACGTGATCGTGCTCGACGAATCGGTCGCCGCTCTCGACGTCACGGTTCAGGGGCAGATCCTCGCGCTGCTGGACGAACTGCGAAGCGCCGAGAACCTGACGTACCTGTTCATCACCCACGATCTCTCCGTCGTTCAGCTCATCGCGGATCAGGTCGTGGTGATGAGGCGGGGCCGGATCGTGGAGCGCGGGGCGACAGCCGAGGTTCTCGCGCGGCCCCGGCATCCGTACACCCAACTCCTGCTCGCCTGCGCTCCGCGGCCGGGATGGAAACCCCAGCGCGGCGTCATCCGCGCCCTCCGTGAGGAAGTCGCCCAATGACGGACACGATTCCGATGATCTCGATCGACTCCGTCGACGCCGTCGAGCGCGGTCGTCAGCGCGGCCGCGCGTTGAAGGATCGCGTGAGTGACGGCATCCGGATCTACCTCGCCCTGTTCGAGACGTGCGGCATCCGTCCGGATCAGGTGCGGCGCGGCGCGGATGTCACCTTCGCCGCGACCGAAGCGTGGGCGCCGGAACTGGCCGCTGAGATGCGCGGAACCGCCGAGGGCGCCGAAGTGCCGCTGTGGCAGATCGCCGCCCTGAACGCCCGGACAGAGATCCTGTCGGGAAGCCGAGGGGCGAAGCCCGGCGAGTGTTCGACGATCATCAACGCGTCGGGGCGACCGGTCGGGGCGCAGACCTGGGACTGGCACGAGGAACTCGGCGAGAGCTGGCACCTGCAACGGGTGCGCGCCGAGCGCGAGTTCGTCGGGCTCACGGAGCACGGCATTCTCAGCAAGGTGGGCGTGAACGATTCGGGTGTCGGCATCCTGCTGAACATCCTGGGTCATCGCGCCGATCGCGCCGACGGCGTGCCGGTCCACCTCGTGGGGGCTCGTGTGCTGGCCGAAGCGCGCACGCTCGATGAGGCGGTCGACATCTTGCGTACGGCGCCGGTGAGCACGTCGAGCGCCATCACGGTCCTCAGCCCCGACGGTGCGGTGATCGTCGAACTCAGTCCGCTCGGCGCCGCGGTGATCACCCCGACGGACGGTGTGCTGCTGCACACGAATCACTTCCTGGATCCGCAGCTCTCCGTCGACGAGAAGTCGGGGATCTACGATCCCGACTCCCAGCTGCGGCTGGGAGTGCTCACGGAGCGCGTGTCGAAGGTGACTCTGCCCGCCGAGGCCGACGCACTCGTGCCGTACCTCGTGTCTCACCCCGGAGACGTCGCGGCCCTGTGCTGCGTTCCGGACCCCGGTGCCGTGTTCGGAGACCGATGGGCGACCCTCGCCACCGTCACCATCGACGCCGGAGCGTGCACGATGACGGTGACGCGCGGCACTCCCGCGGAGGTGAGCCACCGGAGCGCCGTCGTGCTCGCGGCATCATGACGGAGCGCACGGTCGCCTCATATCCACATCTGCCCACCGCGCGCCGGAAGGACGACGGCCCGACCGCCGCCCCACCGGCGCGCGAGATCGTCAGCGCCCGAACATCACCAGCGCGCGGGCATCACGCCGTGGCGCACGAGGAGGTCGAGGCGCACGTCGAGGCGCACGTCGATGTGCACGAGGACGACGACGACGAGGAACACGTCGAGCCGAAGGCCATGTCGGAGTAGTCGACGAAGTCCTTGACCTCGAGGGTCTCGACCTCGAAGGCGTCCAGTTCGGCGGCGAGGGATGCGAGTTTCATTGCGTCTTCCTTTCAGGGATGGTCTGCGAGCGTGGTCACGTCGCAGGGGATGCCGATTCGCGAACCGACACGTCAGGCGACGAGTCGGCGCGCACGCGACCCGATCGTCGAGCCGAATGGAGGGCGAGGACGTACCCGACGCACATGCCCGCGGCGAGCGCGCCGGACACGGGCCAGGCCCAGGCCGTGCCATCCGGTCCGCAACTCCACGCGATCACCGTCGCCACCACGATCCACCCGAGAGCCCACGCGTCGGCGGCTCGGCGGAAGGCCACCGCGAGGCTCGCCACGTGCACCGTCACCGTCGTCAGGAGAAGGGGGAGGGCGAGCCAGCGGAGGTCGGCGACCAGGAACGTCGCCACGGCGCCGGCGAGTCCGATGGCTTCGGCGAACGACGTCAGGGCGACAGCCCGGAGCGCGCGGGCACCCGGCTGTCGAGCCGGGTGCCGCGCTCGGCGCGCGAGGCACCACGCCCCCAGGGCGATCCCGGCCCCGAGCACCGCGGCACCCGTCGCCCACCACCAGGTGGGCGCCCACGCGAGGGCGACGATGTACAGCGCGGCGAATGCCAGAAGCGAGACGGTCGTCCCTCGCGCTTTCCGCGCCGGGCCTGAGGCGGGGGAACGGGTCATGAGAACGGGTGCGGCAGGTCGCGGAGCGCGGACGGGCGGCGGCCGGTGAGCAATCGGGCCTGGTCGAGGGGCCGCGTCGAGGTGCGCACGCGTTGCGCCTCCCACCCGAAGTCGAGTTGCGACAGGGCGGGGGCGAGTGTCATCACCGTCTCCAGGCCGAGATGCTTCTCGAAGGGGGCGCTCTGGACGACCCGGAAGGTCTCGATCCCCTCGTCGGCGAGGAGTCGGACGAGAGCCGACCGGATGCCGCGGATGTCGACCCCCGCACCGTTGTCGCCGTCGCGGAAGAGACGGGTCCCGGCATCCGCGAACGAAGAGATCTCGTCGAGCGGCAGAGCCTCTCGCGGATCCCCGCACATCGTGGCGTAGGCCGGATGCGCGCCCCGCACGGGAAGCAGCGGGTGGTCTTCGATGTGCCGGGCGCGGCGCGGGTCGCGGCGAAGCTCGTCGACCCTGTCGGCGTTGTCGGCGACTTCTGCGATGCGTCCGGGGGCGTAGGCAACCGCTTCGGTCATCGCGCGCAGACCGGCGGTTGCGACGTCGAGATGGGCGGCGGCGCCGAAAGCGCGGACCTCGCCCGTGTCGACGGCGGCGACGAAGACGGGGATGTTCCAGGCGTTGCGCAGGAGTCCGAGCTCCATCCGCCAGCCCAGCAGGCGCACACGGGCGAGCATCCCGGCGGCACCGGGAAAGCCCTCGGTCAGGGCCGGCACGGCATCGATACCGCCGTACCAGGCGTTGACGAAGGTGTCTCTCTCGATGAGCTCGAGCAGACCGAAGACCGTCGCCTCGTCGAGGGAACTGCCCGTCGCGCACCCCGAGGACGTCCCCAGAGCCCATCGTCCGTTCTCGGGGATCTCGGCGTAGTAGACGAGTTCGCGAGGAATCCAGACGTGCGCGTCGTCGCGCAACGAGAAGCCCGACACCCACTCGTGCGGCCTCTCGGCGTCGAAGCGCTCGACGAGGTGCCCGTAGGCCGCGTCGAGGTAGGGGGCGAACGCGCGGGGCGTCAGCACGCGCCCCTCGAGCGCCCGCGCCGACCTCAGCGGATGCCGCGGGGTGAACTGCTGCCCGCCGACCAGCCGTTCGATCCCCTCGACGACGGCGGAGCGCCGGGAGCCCGCGAACGATTCCCCCTGCCCCGACCACGTGAGGCGTCGGGCGCTGTCACGCGTCCGGGTGGCTGTCGCGCCCGAGGCGGGGGCGAGGGTCGTGCACGCGACGGCATCCGTCACCTCGGGGGCGAGGAGGGCGGCGATCGGGTCGATGAGACCCGCCGACTCCCACTCCCAGCCGGCGAGATCGCGCTCGCGCAGGGAGACGGCATCCACTCGGGGGGCCTGCGCCGCGGACCCGCTGCTCGGTGTCGCGATCTCGGTCAACTCGGTGTGCCGGATGAGTCCCGAACGCTGGTCGACCTCCCACACGTTCGTCGCCTCGGCCGCACCGGCCGACGCGAAGTCACGGAGAGAGCGCACGATCCGACCGAGCAGCTCGCCGTCCTCCGGCCCGCCGACCCTGCGCACACCGGACCGCGACACCACCTGCGCTTGCACATGGGGCCGTGCCCGGAACCACCGGTCGGCGATCACGGCGTCCCGCTCGGCGTGGGTCATGCCTCCCGCGCCGACGACGACGGTTGCCGGCGCGGTCCAGACCGCGGCGCTGTCGCGCGACGGGGCGCTGTGCGCGAGACCGATCATGGGATCAGCTCAGACGCATCGTCTTGCGGGCGACGAGGAAGAGCCCTGCACCGATGACGAGGAGGTACGCGCTGGAGATTCCGACCTGGCCCCAGTCGCCGACGCCGACGAGGAGGAAGGTGAGCACCTCTCTGATGTGGAAGACCGGGGTGTAGGGGGCGATGTCCTGAACCCATGTCGGCAGGTACTCGACGGGCATCATCGCTCCGCCCACGAGTCCGAGCCCGATCACGACGATCAACGAGAGCATCGTGACGGCGGTCATCGAGGGGACGAGATTGGCGAGGATCACGCCGAGGCCGAAGAAGAAGAAGTAACCGAGGGCGACTCCGAGGATGCCGAGCGGTGCCGTCGGGACGAGCTGCATCCCCAGCCAGGGAGTGACCGCGATCACGATGAGGAACACGGCCTGGACGATGGCGAGGACGGCCCCGACGGCCGCTTGCGCCGCGAGGACGTGCCCCGACCCGACCGGAGCGGATCGCAGCACGTTGAGCATGCCGTTCTCGCGCCACGCCGAGATGTGCTGAGCACCCGCGAAGACCGCGACGAACGCGATACCGAAGGCGACCACGTTCGACGAGATCTCGTTGACCGAGTCGCCACCGTGCGGCGAGGGGATCTGTCCCATCCCGAGGACGAGGCCGACGAGAAGGCCCGCCGGGAACACGAAGGTGAAGAACAGGGTGGCGAAATCGCGGAGATCCGCCTTGAACATGACACGCGAGAGCGTGGTGGTCGCAGTGGTCATTCGAAGCTCCGTCCGGTGTATGCCATGAACGCGTCCTCGAGGGACCCGCTCGTGACCTGCGAGTTGGTCATGTCGATGCCCGCGGCCGCGAGGGCTTCGAAGGCGCGTCCGACCTCGCGCGTGCGCACGCGCAGCCCCGCCGAATCGACGTCGACCGTCGTGATCGCGTCGAGCCGAGCGACGAGGTCGGCCTGGTGCACGGCGGCCGGCAGCAGGATGGACGTCTCGCTCCCCGTCTCGTACACGAGCTCGTTGGGCGACTTGGTCACGAGCACCCGGCCGCGATCGAGGATCGACACGACATCGCACAGGCGCGAGGCCTCTTCGAGGTAGTGCGTCGTGTAGATGGTGGTCATGTCCCGGAACTCCCCGGAGCGCAGCATCTCGACGAGGTTGTGCCGCGCGGTGGGGTCGAGCCCGGCCGTCGGCTCGTCGAGGAAGAGGACGCGCGGCTGATGGACGAGCGCCGAGGCGATCGCGAGCCGTTGGCGCTCGCCGCCGGAGAGCTTCTCGGTGCGCGTTGCGGCGTGGCGCGTGAGATCGAGCGCCTCCATGAGCGTGGTGATGCGCGAGGCGCCCATCCCGTAGATGTGGGCCAGCGCCGTGAGGTGCTCCAGCGCGTTCAGCTTGGGGAAGAAGGCCGTCCGCTGCGGCTGCACCCCGACCTGGCGGTACAGCTCGACATCGCGGGGACGCGTCGGCTTGCCGAGGACGCGGACGCTGCCCGAGGTCGGGGCTCGGAATCCGAGGATGACGTCGAACAGGGTCGACTTCCCCGCGCCGTTGGGGCCGATGATGCCGTGGAAGGTGCCGGCGGCCACCTTGAGGTCGACGCCGGACAGGATGTTCTTGCCGCGGATGGCCAGCGAGACGTCCGAGACGTCCACCGCCCACGGATCCGATGGGTTCACGATGCTCTCCTTCAGGTGATGCGGTGCTGGGACGAGGGATGCTCGCCCCAGCACCGCAAGTGGGGTGAAGCGGGGATCAGCCCGGGGTCAGGCCGTGGCGCACGACGACGTCGAGGTGCAGCACGAGGTGCACGTCGACGAGCAGGACGACGACGAGGACGACGAACACGTGGAGCCGAACGCCATTTCGGAGTAGTCGACGTAGTCCTTGACCTCGACGGTGTCGACCTCGAAGGCGTCCAGTTCGACGGCGAGCGATGACAGGTTGTTCATGATTTCCCTTTCGAAGGTGTGCCGAGCCGCGGGTGCGACTCAGCTCAGTGCCAGCCGGACGACGAGCACTCCCGCCAGCAGCACCGCCAGGACGGTCGCTGAGAGCAAGACTGGATAGACGCGGACCGCGACGCGGGTGAGCAGCGGGAGCGCGCGAGGCAGGCGGTAGCGCCGGGAGATGGTGCGGAAGGCGACAGCCTGGATCTGATCGACGGATGCCACCGCCTCGAGGAGTCGACTGCCGTCGGTGTTGGGGAAGAACGACAGGGCGAGGCCGACGACCGCGAGGTCGAGGAGGAGCGACGCGGCGGCGAAGAGCTCGAGGACGCTGCCCCCGGGGGCGAGGACGAAGACGGTCCACGGCACGAGGAGCGCGAGCAGCGAGACGAGCGGGCCGCTCGCGACGACGCGCACCTTCCGCCCCGGATCGAGCAGACCGACTCCGTCGAGCTGGGTGTTGATCATCGGGACGACGCCGAGGCGCGTCACCGACAGGCGCGCGCTCCGCCCGGAGAGCGCGCGGAAGGTGCTCATGTGAGCCCCTTCGTGCGCGAGGGTGACCCCGAGGTTCCAGACCACCGCGAGCACGGCGGCGGGCACGAGCCACAGAGGGTTCGTGAGGTGCGTCACCGCGATCACGGCGGCAGGCCATGCCGTCGCGGCCAGGACCGTGGCGGCGGCGCCGATCACGAGTGCGACGACGAACGACGGCCACGACGCGAGCGCCGACCGCACCCGCGACGCCCGACCGGAACGGGCTCCCGTGGCCCACACCTCGGAAAGGTTCTCGGCGGCGATCTCGGCTCGCGTGTCGAGTGCCTCGATCGTCGGGGCCGCCACGGTGAACGGGCGCTCGACGAGTCCGAAGGCGAGGAACCGGTTCAGGGATGCCATGACGACCTCGGCAGGAGCGGGGAGCCCCTGATCGGTCAGGGACGTGTGGATCTCCGCCACCGTCCGCCGCCCGTCGATCGCGTCGAGGATCAGTCGCTCCCGCAGACCGAGACGCAGGATGCGGTTCTGCCCGGCGACGGACGCGTCGCTCTTCAGCTGCTCGCCGTTCCACCGGGCCGGACCCACCTGCACGCCCGGGACGACCAGGGGGCGCCACGGGGCGGTGTCGGGCAGCACCGGCGTGGGCGTCTCGCCGCTCATGCCGGCGTCCCCATCGCTTCGGCGATCTGGTACGCGATGAAGGCCTCGTCGGCGACCGACACCATCATGCGGTTGTTGGTCATGTGGATGAGCGAGTGGCACAGCGACCACGCCGCCGCCGACGGCGACTCCGGCGCCCGCCGTCCGTCCTGGTAGTCGAAGCGGAGGACGTCCCTGTCGAACAGCTCGTCCAGTCCCGCACGCACGCGGCGGTTCGTCTGCGCCCAGTCGCGGAGCCGCTGCGGCATCCCCTCCAGGTCGTCGGCGACGAGGCGGTCGAGGAGCGGGAGGAGACGGCGGCGGAGGTTGACGGCGGTCAGGGCGTGAGTGCGGCGCCCCTTCTCGGTGGCGTAGGGGGTCTCGTCGGCGTAGCCGGAGGCCCATCGGTGGTGATACGCGACGAAGAAATCGGCGACGAGATCGCGGTCACGCAGCAGCGTGCAGGCGGTCACGAAGCTCAGCTGCGAGGCGATGCCCAGCAGGAGGCTCCGGACGTTCTGGTTCCCTCCGCCCATCACGTCGCACGCGAGGCGCGTCGAGGCGACGAAGTGCTCCTCCGCGAGCATCATGCACTCCGGGCCGCCGTAGCGGAAGGTCTCCCGTTCGTAGTCGCGCCGCTCGATCGAGTTGTTGGGCCGGAAGAGCGGGACGCCGTCGTCGTCGAAGTGGCGCGGGCGATCGGCATCCGTGAACTCCCCGACGAAGAGTCGCTCGTAGAAGCCGTTGTCGGCGAGCTCGAGCATCGGATGCATCGAGGGTTTGCGCGCGAGATAGCTCTCGACGGCGGGGAGCACGAGGCTGTCGAGAGCGGCGTCGGTGCGTTCGCGAGGAACGCGCAGCCGCAGCCGGACATGGCTGCCCTCGAGCCAGTAGTTGATGTAGAACCAGTCGCGGACGACCCCGTCGCGCACGAGCGCGTCGGCGAGGGGGATCAGACACTCGGTCAGCAGGATGTCGGGGGAACCGCCGTAGAAGACGTGGAAGGACACCCAGCGTGCGTCCTCGTCGTCCACGCGGGCCGCCCCGGGGCTGTGGGGGAGGGGGATCACGGCGCTCATACGCTTTCCTTCCGGGTCGATCGGTCGATGATGCTGATGCCCGCCATCGCCTCGGCGACACGGGGGGATCCGTCGCCTCGTTCGGCCGCACCGTGGGGGTCGGGCAGCGCCTCGGTGATCTCGAGGACCGTCTGGTCCTCGGCATCCCTCATCTGGCTGTGCAGGTTCGACAGGCACAGCGCGAGCGTCACGTCGAGGAAGAACGGCTTCGCCCGTCGACCGGGAGTCCCGTGGAGCACGCGCACGTACGCGCGGGGCGGAAGCGCGTGGCGCGCCCAGAACCGCTGCCACGCGAGGTTTCCCTCGCGCGTGAGCGGATCGTGTGTCGGCACGTCGGAGCCGCGGAGGAGGGCGGCCGCGCGCACCACGACGACGTCGCCGATGCTCATGCGGCGGCGCACGACGACCGTGCCGGCCTCCGGGACGACCCGCAGCAGATCCGCGGGCTTCGAGCTCAGGCTCGCCGAGGGGGTCAGCAGGGACAGCGACTGATGCAGGCGAGGCGTCGCCGCCGGCACCAGGTAGCCCGCATACTCCGGGTGAACGATCATCCCCGTGGCCCGTTCGACGAGCATGACCCGCTCGTGGGCGTCCGACCACCGCACCGCGAGGTCGTCGAGCCGGATGCCGGAGTCTCCCGGTCGCACCGGGTCGCCCGGCACCGCCAGACGGACGCGCAGGACGGGGGCGTGCAGGTTCAGATTCGAGAAGACGGTTCCGCCGCTGATCTCCACGAGCCGCACGCCCGCGGTCTCGGCGGCCCGTTCGACGTCGTCGGTGAGCTCCCACGCCGGCTCGGACATGACGTGGGAGAAGCGGGAGACCGAGAAGCCGACCCCGCCGAAGCAGTCGTTCATCACGGTGACCCCCGACGCGACGTCGTGCTGGAGGAGGAGATTGAGGTGACGGAACGGCGCCGTCAGACGCGAGGTCGTCGCGGAGATCCGGCGCGCCTCCACCTCGAGGTCGACCGGCGGCGCGTCCAGTTCGGCCGCGATGTCGATGCCGTCGAAGGGGACGGCGCGCTGGTGGCGGAGAAGGACCGACAGCAGCTCACGGCGGGCCGCTTCGCGTCGCCACGCGCCGCCCCAGCGGAGCCACGGGTCGGTCTCGAGCGCATCGTCGGCGATGTCGGAGAGGACGTAGCCCTCGAACGACTCGAGCAGGTCGACGTCGAAACCACGCAGGAACGCGGCGACATCGTCGACTTCCTCTCCGGCCTCGCGGAGGTGGCGGTAATAGCCGTTGAGGAGATCGCGCTTCACGTGACTCGTGTCGAGCAGATCGACGAAGGCCAGAAGAGCATCGGCACCGGATGCCGAGGTCGCCAGCGGCTCCGCGAGACTCGAGCCGGACGCGGGGAAGACGACGTCTTCGTAGACGACCGATCGCGGCGGCTCGGCGGTGATTCCCGCGGTGGCGTAGATGTCCGCGACCAGCCCCCGGAGCCGTTGGACGTGCGCGGCGCGCTCGCGGGGATCGACGACGTCGACCGTGGCGGCGGCGTCGTCCCGATAGCGGCGCAGAGCGACGGCGATCTCTTCGGCGCGCGAGCCGCCGCCGGCGATCTGCTCCAGAGTGGTGTCGAAGGCGTCCGCGTCGAAAGCGTCGATCGTCAGTGCGGGGGCGACGAGGACGCCGAGCCGAACGAGGCTGGCGACGAGGTCCGAGGCGCGGTCATGGTCGAGACCCGCCGAGTCGACGAGCTCGTCCGTCAGCGCACCCCACGTCGTGTCGTCCCCGAGCCGGTCCATGATCTCGTCGACCGCGGTGAGGACGCCCTCCGCGGGAAGGCGCACGCGGGATTCGACGCACGCCGCGTAGTCGTCGCGGGTGTCGACCTCGGAGAACGTCCAGGTCGCACGGTCGACGAGGGTCGCGGCATCCTGTCGCCGGACGTACGGGCTGCGGCGGAGCGAGACGCCCGCGACGAGGTCCGCGTCCTCGGCGATCGCCGACAGCACGCGGGCGAGCGGGTACACCGACCAGCGGGAGCGCGCGAAGCGGCCCTCCTCGCCGCGCGGGCGTGGTGTCGCACCGGGGAAGGCGACAGGGCCGAGGGAGGAGAACGGCGTCGTCTTCGCCGCCGCTCGGGTCACGTACGACACGAGCGAGCGTTCGACGCGCTTGCCCCGCTTGTCGACCCGTCCCTGCGCCGCGAGCTCCCGGCCGTACCGGTCGACCTCGGCGACGAGGTCGGGGGCCGAGAGGGCGAGACCCGGAAGGAAGCCGTGCTGCGCCACCTGTTCCCAGAGCCGTGTGCGCTGCCCGGCGAGCATCTCGTCGAAGTCCTCGCGGTGCCGACGCTCGTGCGCCAGCCATGCCCGCAGCGGCGCCGCGTGCTCCGCGAGGCGGCCGAACACGTCGTCTCGTTCGATCGGGGTGAGGGCCGCGAGGCGACGCTCGACCGCGTCGGCGTCCTGCTTGAACAGGGCGCGACGGAGGGCGACGAGCGTCGCGGTCTCCGCCCCCGCCTCCCGCCGCGCGGAGATCAGGCCGTGCAGGGCGTCGCTCACGGCCTGCTTCGCCGCGGACAGGTGCCGAGAGGCATCCCAGAAGGATCCGAAGCTGTCGCGGTGCGCCGGGTCTTCCAGCTCGCGGACGACGGATGCCGGCAACCCCCCGAATCTCAGCTGCCACCGAGCGTCCACGGCCGCGCTCACGACGCCACCTCGGCCGTCATGTCGGCGCGCACGCGTCCCGAGCCCGGGGTGTCGACCCCCAGCATGATCATGAGCATCGGGGTGCTCTCCCGTGGATCGATGCCGGCGTGCCGCGCGTGGGCGGCGGCGTCGAACCCGAGGGCCGTGCCCGTGGCGACTCCGACGGCGTTCGCGTCGGTGAGCAGCGCCTGGCACGCGGCGCCGACGACCGCGTTCGTCACGCGGTATCCACGCACGCCACGGGTGCGAGCGGCGTCGATGACGGCGGCACACACGATGAGAGTGCACGCGGCGCGCCGCCCCATGTAGTTGTGCAGGAAGTACGTGCTCTCGAGGAACGACGACTGATCGCCGTCGTCGAGGGGACGACGCCCCTCGTCGTCGTCGAGGTACAAGCCCGGTTCGAGCCCCTCGACCCGGTGGGCGTAGACGAGGAACGAGAGCGCGGGCGCGTAGGGAGCCCCGCCGATGAGCGCGTGGGCGGCCGATCGGCCGCGAGCGACGATCCGGTCGAGCGCGTCCTCGGTGATGGACTCTCCGCTGAAGCGACCGAAGCTCGTCTCCCGGGCGGCGAGGCGACGGCGGCCCGCGTCGTCGGGGACGGTGGTGTCGGGGACGATCGCGAGCTTCGTCCGTGCCGACACATCCGGGCTCTCCCGGCGAATGTCGTCCTGGAGAGCGGTCGCGGTGGGGAAGCGGACGACCGCGCGGTCGCGACGGAACGCCGCGACAGGCAGAGGCGCCGGCGCGACGACCTCGCGCTCCGCTCCTGCCGGGATCGGTCCCCACGCTTGCACGGCGTACACGCCCTGATCCCGGGGATCAATGCCGAGCAGGGCGGCGAGACCCGTCTCGTCGACCTCCATGTCCCACGTGCCCGCGATGTCGTCGCCGAGGGTCTCCCACTGCGCACCGAAGAACGTTCCGACGTCCATCGCCGTCGCCTGATAGGCGAAATCGCTGTACTTGAATGCCGAGCGCCAGAAGTTGACGGTCGCCACGAGGTACGACCGCGCCTCGCGGACGTAGCTCTGGATGCCGTGGACCTCGCGGGTGCGATCGTGGCGCTGCAGTTGCTCCCACCCGTTGGCGATCACGTTGAAGTGATAGACGCCCGCGTCCAGTGCGGCGTCTCCGCCGTGGACGAGATAGAGGTCGATGCCGTAACGACCGCCGCCCGATGCGGATCCGCGTCCCCACTTGACGTTCGCGACCCGCGCGTGGACCTCGGGGCGGTCGTTGAGGTTGACGTTGAGTCGCGGACCCGTGATGCCGTAGGCGCTCAGACAGACCGCGGCGATCGTACGGCTGAGAGCACGGGGCGCGGCTCCGTCGACGTCGGTCGACTCGTCGGCATCCATGAGGCGCAGCGGCGCGTCTCGATGGTCGGCCACCGTGAGGGGGGCGTTCGTCCAGTCGACCTTCCAGTCGTCGTTCGGCATCCCGTCCCGCACGCGATCGAGGATGAGGTGCGCGTATCGGACGGCTGCCGTCCCCGGGAGGACGCCGGGCCAAGCGTGAATCGACATGTCAGGTTCTCCGGCTCAAGGAAACGGGTGGGGGCGCTGGTGCGGCAGGAATGTCTCGACGGCACCGCCGTGCTGCCGTAGCCAGCGCTCGCTCTGCTCGCGGAGGCGCGGCATGCGCAGCGCGCGCTGGTTCGACCACCCGAAATCGATGGGCAACAGGCCCGGGACGACCGCCTTGACGCAGCTGAACCCGTAGCGGCGGGACAGACTCGAGCCGACGTCGACGACGAGGGGCGAGAACCCCGCGGCGGCGATCGCTTCGACGACGAGATCCAGGTCCGTCTCGACGCCGGCGCCCGCGGCGGCGTCCCGACGCAGCTCCGCGAGCGCGACCTGCGTCGATACGGGGGTCGGAGTGTGCGCCCACGTGGTCAGCCATTCGCGGGCGCCGGGCAGCCCGTACAGGTCGGCGTGGTCTTCGACGCCGCGGACGCCGTCGGGGTCCCGCAGCATGTCCTCGAGCTCGTCGCGTCGCTGATGAACGCGGGTCTCGATGACCTGGAAATCGGATGCCACTTCGACGAGCGCCGATTTCAGCGCGCGTTCCGGGTCGGGGTGCGACCCCGCGCCCAGGCAGACGCCCCCGGATGCCGTGTCGCACACCGCGACGACGGTCGGGATGCCGACCCCGACCGTCGCGTCGAGGAAGCGCACGGTGCGTCCGACGAGTCTCAGTCGCCGCAGGTAGTGGCGGGACTCCTCGTCGCGGATGCTGTCGGTGCGGATCTCCCGGAGCGGGAGGTCGCCGTACCAGGCGAGGAGGAAGGCATCGCGTTCGACGACTTCGAGCAGGCCGAACAGCGTGGCTTCGGCATCGCTGCCTCCGGCCGCGCACCCGCTGGACGAGTCCTGGACATAGACCGGATCCGCGATCGGTGCCTCGTAGAAGACGGTCCGTGTCGGGAGGGCGACGGGGTCTCCCGTGACCAGGTCCCGGCCGAGGGTCCACGTGCCGACGACGGGGTGGGGGATCCGCCAGGAAGCGGCATCCACTCCGAACTCGTCCAGCCCGATCTCGCGCACGCCCTCGGGGACCGCGCCCCACAGGTCCGCCGGAGACGGCTCGGCGCAGCAGATGCGCTCGATGCCCTCGACCAGCCCGACCCACCGCGATCGTGCATAGCTCTCGCAGTGCCCGCCCCACGCGCGGACGTAGGGGCCGTGCTCGCCGTGCGACATCGTGAACCCCGAGACCTTCGCGGTCACGAGCGAAGCGACGTCGTCCGTCGCGTGAGCCGACAGGACCCCCGTCACCGGGTTGCACAGCTCGGGCGCCTCCGGGGCCGTCGCGAAATATCCCGCGAGCGGATAGGGGCGGTACCCGTCGCCGCGCTCCCGCGGCACGACGACCGAGGCGCGGGCGTGCGGACAGTGCGCCGCGTCCACGACCTCACCGTGGTGCACGCGCAGATCGTGCACGCCGATGGCCGTGTAACGCTCGTCGACGGTCGTGAGATCCGGGACGAAAGCGTCGACGAAGATCGAGAGGAAGGGGTTCGTCGCGGCGGCGCTCACCGATCGGCGCCGGTCCGCGGGACTGCGGAGCTGGAAGTCATCCATGTCGCCGAGGCGCTTGCGGGCGCACTCGGTGCAGTGGTGCGGCGCGGGGGCGAGCACGTAGCGGTCGGATGTCAGCAGCTTCACGGTCCGTCCCGTCATCCGAGCACGACCGCGGCGGCGGCGTGGAGGTCGGCGGCGGTGAGCACAGGGGCGCGAAGGGACGCGGCGACCACCCGTGCCCGCGTCGTGCGCGTCACGGCTTCCGCGCTCTCCGTGGTCTCCGCGGTTTCCGGGGTCTCCGCGGCGACGAGGGCGCGAGGGTCGATGCCGGGCCAGATCTCCATCGACGGTGTCCTCGCCCCCGCATCGTCGTACTGGCCGAGGGCGATCACCTCGGTCGCCGCGGTGGCGGCGGCGGCTGCGGCGCTGTCTCCGGCCGCGACGTGCCACAGCAGGCGGTCGTCCACGGCGAGCGTCGCGATCACCACGTGGACCTCGAGCGTCGTCCCGGCGACGGCGAGCGACCCGAGGGCGATGTACCCGAGGTCGCCCGAGCCGGCGGAGGCATCGGCGAGGAAGGTGAGGACGGTGCCTTCGGGCGCGGCGGACAGCACGGCCCCGGCGGGCTCGGACACGTGCTGCAGCAGGAGGTGCTCGGTGGCCGCCTTGAAGAGCGCCCGGAGCACGGCATCCCCCTCGGTGAGGGCGACACCGACCGCGGCGGCGGAACGCTCATAGCGCCCGGCCGCATTCGCGCGAGAACGGCGGAAGATCCGCGCCGCGTCGATTTCGGCCCTCTCGCCGTCGAACGACGTGAACGGCAGGAGCGGACGGGGCGGTTCGAGGCTCGCGACGAGCTCCTCGTACACGCGGGCGATCGCCTCGCTCCGCGCGTCGGCGAGGGTCCAGAGGCTCGGTGCCCGGACCGCGGCGCCCTCGCTCGTCATCGCGACGGCGACCTTCAGGGGGAGCTGGATCAGGTGCTCGTCCGCGAACCCCGTGACCGGCATGGTGAGGGAACCGACGAGACGCTCCCACCGTCCGTAATCGTCCGGTCGAGAGTCGTCGGGCGTGAGGCTCGTGGCCTTCTTCGTCGGGGAGGACGCGGGTGCGGACGTCACGCGGCTGCGCTGCGTGCTCGGAAGAATGCGGTGCGCCACGGTCTCGCCGGTGGTCGCGTCGAGCGAGATGGCACCTGCCTCGGTCTCGGGGGCGAGAGCCCCGGTGAGACCCTTGAAGATCTCGTACGAGAGCAGGGCACCCAGCATCCGCTGGACCTGCACCGATGCGGCGCGACCCTGCAGCGGGGTGAGGCCTTCCTCCGCCGCGGCGAACAGCGTTTCGAGGGCGGGGGCGACCCCGGCCCCCTCGAGCGCGATGACGGCGTCCTTCCAGTCGGGGGCGGCGTGGGCGTCCGCACGCCACGCGTGGGGCAGGACCCACAGCCGGTCGCCGACGGGGAGGACGAGCAGGCACCGCGCGGGATCCAGCTGCCCCCGATGCCGCGCGAACCACGCGTAGGCCTCGGCCGTGGGCAGGATCAGCAGGTGGACCGCGTCACGGGCATCGTCCGAGAGCGGGCCCGCTTCGGACGTGTCGACGACGGTCAGGTCGCGGTGCCCGTTCGCCGCGAGGTTCTGGACGACGGCGTCACCGAGCGGGCACTGCCCGACGAGAGAGACGGGCGCATCGCGGAACATCGCGAACGAAGCGTGGGGGGTGTCGGTGTACTGCGCGAGGAACGCGATCTGCTCGGCGTAGGCGGTGCGGTCGTCCTCCCCGACCGTGTCGACGTCCTCCTGGGCGATCCAGCGGAGGAAGCCGCGCTCGGCGAGATGGCCGAGGATCCGCTCGACGACCGGCCAGTGCACGGGGCCGAGAGCTGCGCGCAACTCCGCGCGGGACACCTGACCGTCGAGGAACGGCGCGATCCGCTCGAAGACCGGGAAGGAACCGCGTCCGCTCAGGTGGAAGGCCGGCCCGGCGGAGGCGAACTGGACTCCGTCGTCCGCTTCGGCGTAGAAGGTGTCCCGGCGGAGGAAAGGCCGAGCGCGGTCCGCCGCGTCGAGGGTTTCCCGCCGGACCGGTGCCGGGGTGACGATGGTCGCGCTCATGGGCAGACGTCTCTCTTCCGTCGGGGAGGGATGGCGATGGTCACTTGCACATGCGGAGGAACGCGCACCAGAAGTTCAGCGGGAGGTACGCCTGCGAAGCGTCCGCCGAGACGGCCGAGACGGCGGCGGGAACGGGGGCGGGAGCCGCCGCGGGCGATCCGGAGAGGGCGAGGACGAGGGTGGCGGTGACGGCGGCGGAAGTGAGCATGAGAGACCCTTCGAGGAGTTCCGGCGGTTGTCGGAAGCGCTTGATCCGACCCTGTCGGCTGCCGCGAAGGGCCGGCATATACGAAAGGACACACCTCAGCCGGACGGCGAAGAGTGTGGTCGAAAGTTCATGTCGGACCAAGCCCGCCGGTTAGGGTGGCCACGTGGTAGGACGTCCACCCCCGTGGTTCACCGAGGTCAAGCCCCTGCCCGGAAAGTGGATCGCCCGCGTTCTGCTCATCGCGGTGACGGCTGCGCTGATCGCCGTCGACATCAGCGCGGGAGAGCTGGACCTCGCGACACCCATCGGCTGGGTGTTCCTCGTCGTCCCCTGTCTGCCGCTTCTCGCCCTGCTCGTCGGTGCGGTGCCGGCCGCCGTGACGCTACTGCTCGCGATCGTCGGCCTGCTCGCCGCGCTCGCCACCGTGGGCACCGAGTATCAGATCGCGCAGATGACGTTCCCCACCGCCATCACGCTGGGCTTGTGCGCGATGATGCTCCCCCTCCGGGTCGCTCTGGTCTTCGCCCCCGCGAGCATCGTCCTGATGTCGCTGTCCATGGTCGTCCACCCGACCGAGCTCACCATCTCGACCGTTCTCGTCGTCCTCCTGATCATGATCGTCGCGGCCGGCGCGGGACTCGGCCTCGGCGTCTACGGTCGACGCAACGATCGCAGCGCCGCTCAGATCCGTTCGCTCCGCGAACAGCAGGCGCGTATCCGTGCCGACGAGCGCATGACGCTGGCGTACGAGCTGCACGACATCGTCGCCCACGACGTGACGATCATCGCGATGCAGGCGCGTCGCGCGCAGCTCGTCCAGGACCCGAGCAAGACGGCGCAGATCATCGAGGGGATCGGCGACTCGGCCCAGCAGGCGCTGACCGACCTCCGCAGTCTCGTGCTGCTGCTCAAGAGCGACGCCGTCCAGTCGGCCCCCTCGGACGAGGCCGACCTGCTCGGCTCCCCGGAACTGTCGGGGGAGACGACGAGCGCGGTCGGCCTCGCGCATGACCTCGAGGGGGTGGCGGACGCCCTGCAGCGCGCGGGCTTCGACGTCGTGTTCACCCTCGAAGGCGAACTCGCCCGTGTCCCCGCGAGCCTGCGACAGGCCCTGCGGCGCACGATCCGCGAGCTGGGCACGAACGTGCTCAAGCACGCGGATCCCTCGCAGCCCGTGGAGATGACGATGACCGTCGGGTCCGACGCGGTGATCGTCAGCACGGTCGATGCGCCCGCATCCACGAGCCCCCTCTCGTCGACGACGACGGGCCTCGAGGCGATGCGCGCGCGCAGCGAGGTCTTCGGGGGATCGGTCACCAGCGGAATGAGCGAAGGAAAATGGCGAACCATCATGACTCTTCCGCTCGAGCGGGCGCTACAGCCCATGAAGGTCACGGAGGAGACACCGTGATCCGGGTGCTGCTCGTGGACGACGAGGCGATCACGCGCGAGATCCTGCGGGACTACGTGGGGTCCGATCCGAGTCTCGAGATTGTGGGCGAAGCAGCCAACGGCCAGGTCGCCGTGGCGCAGGCGAGCGCCCTCCGGCCCGACGTCATCCTCATGGACATGCAGATGCCGATCATGGACGGTGTGCGGGCGACCGCGCAGATCCACGCGGAGTTCCCCGAGATCGCCATCCTCGGCCTCAGCACGTTCTCGACCGATCGGTACGTCGTGGATCTCCTCCGGGCGGGCGCCTCGGGCTATCTCGTCAAAGACGCGCTCCCGAACGACATCGTCGCCGCCGTCCACGCCGTCGCCGCGGGAGAGTCCGTGTTGTCGCCCGACGTGACGCGGCACGTCGTCCGTGGCCTCGAGGAGTCCACGCCCGCCACCCTCGAGCCGGATGAGGCGCTGATGAGCGTCCTCACCGAGAAAGAGCTCGAGGTCATCGCGCTGCTCGCCGACGGCCTCAGCAATCGGGAGATGGCGCAGCACCTCTTCGTGACCGAGTCCACGATCAAGGCGCGCTTCGTGAAGATCATGGAGAAGCTCGGCGTGCGCGACCGCGTGCAGATCCTCGTCACGGCGATCGCGCGCGGGCTCGTGACCATCACCGACGATCCGCACTTCCGCCCGCGCGAGTGAGTCAGGTCCGGCCCAGCACATCGACGACCGGCTTCAACAGCCCCGAGATCGCTTCGCCCACCTGGGCGGCGGACACGCTCGCGAGAGCGGATCGAGGGTCTCGGACGAGATCGCCGTCCCAGCCGAGCGTCTCGTAGCGCGTCAGCGCGCGGGCGAACTCCACGGGAGAGTGCCGGTGGCCCTGGAGCTCCGCGATGAGGGACTCGCGTGAGACGGACAGCATGTCGGGCTCGACGCGGAAGCCGAGGGCACCTGCATCCAGCACCGCCTCGAGCGCGAGGAGGCCGGCGCGTTCCGGGGCGTCCACCAGCCAGGTGACGGTGGAGACACCGTCCTGCAGTCCGCGGATGAACCGTATCGTCGCGGTGAGCCCCGATCGGCCGACGATGGACGGGAGAAGAGGATTCGGGCCCTCTGCCGCGGCACGGAAGGCCAGCGCCGCCGCCGGCCCGCCGAAACGCAGCGCCGGGTCGATCCCCGTGATGGTGGTTCGCGTCACGCCGTCTCTCGTGCGTCGATGCAGGACGCTTCGCACCGGAGACGGGGTGAATCGTGCGCCGGTGAAGGCGACGGCATCCAGAGCCGCCCCCGCGGACGCCACGGCGCCTTCGTCGCCGACGACCGCCGAGACGGGCGGGCCGACGCCCTGTTCCGCGGCCGCGTGGAGCAGTCTGACCAACCACGCGGGGTTCGCCTGCGCCGGGACCAGCGCGGTCACCTGACCGGCGCCGGGATCGGCGGACCACGTCACGAGGAGCGGCTCACCGCCCTCGGAGATCGCGGCCGTCACCGCCGCCCGGAGCCCGTCTCCCTCGGTGAGGCTGTGGTGGCGCCAGCCGAGAGACACCGCGGGATGGGGATAGCGGCCGTCCACGATCTCGAAGCGACGCGACCGCGTGGACGCGAAGCCCGCCCGCTCGCGCTCGTCGTCGAGAGGACGAAGCGAGTGCCGGGGTGGAGGCGGAGGGGGCACCCTTCGACGCTACGTCCGTCCGGCGCGTTGCGACCTGTACTCGAGTACACACCTGGCAGCGGCACGGTGGATCATCGCTGCCCGGAAATGAGACAAGGCCCGGCTCGGAATTTCTTCCGGCCGGGCCTTTCACTGTCTCAACACAGTGTGCGCCCGAAGGGACTCGAACCCCTAACCTTCTGATCCGTAGTCAGATGCTCTATCCATTGAGCTACGGGCGCAGGGCCTCCGCGCGAAACGGCGCGCAGGCCGTGGTCCAGCATAGCCGCGACCGGCGGAGACGTCTAATCGGCCCCGAACGGCGTGCATCCCGGGCGTGGCGGGCGAGTGACGTCGTGGTGATCGCGTGGTGACGCGACAGCGCCGTACGCTGGCGGAATGAGCGCATACACCTCCGCGTTCGAGCTGTTCTCCATCGGGATCGGACCCTCGAGCTCCCACACCGTCGGCCCCATGAAGGCCGCCCTCCAGTTCGTCACGCGACTCGAGAACGACGGCATCATCGGCCGCGTGGCCTACGTTTCGTGCTACCTGTACGGCTCGCTCGGTGCGACCGGGATCGGGCACGGGACGCCGGATGCCGTCGTCGCGGGGTTGCACGGATGGGATCCCGAGACCGTCGACCCGACTGCGGTTCAGCGACTCTGGGCGGACTGGCCCGACGAACGTCGGCTCCCGCTCGCCGGGACGAACGAGATCCCTTTCCGCAAGGCCGACATCTCGCTCGAACCCCGCAGGCGCTTGCCGGGTCACCCCAACGCCATGACCCTCGTCGCGCGCGACGCGCGCGACCACGTGATTGCGGAAGACACCTACTACTCGATCGGCGGGGGATTCATCCGGCGCGAGGGAGAACCGCCGCGCGTCTCGACCGCGCCGTTCCCCCTCGCGTTCGACGATGCAGCGACCCTGATCGCGCTGTGCGACGAGCAGGGCATCACGATCGCAGAAGCCGCGCGCCGCAACGAAGAGGCCTTGCGCTCCGACGAAGAGATCGCCGCGGGCCTCGACCGGATCTGGGATGCCATGGCCGCTTGCGTGAACGCGGGACTCGTGCACGACGGGGTGCTTCCCGGCATCCTGAAGGTGAAGCGACGCGCCTCGGCGATCCGGGAACAGCTCGAGGCCATCGAAGCCGGGGGACACCGCGAGCTGCCGGGGGAGTGGCTCGGGGCGTTCGCGCTCGCCGTGAACGAGGAGAACGCCGCCGGTGGTCGGGTGGTCACGGCCCCCACGAACGGGGCCGCGGGCATCCTGCCGGCGGTGGCGATGTACTGGTGGCGGTTCCTCGCCGACTCGGGGCTCGGCGTCGGCAATGCCGTCACCCCGCACGGCGAGCTCGTGGGCAGCGCGCTGCTGGGATACGACGGGCACGCGGTGACCCGGTCCGAGGTCTCGCACTGGGACGACGAGGACGTCGCCGAGGCGAACCGGCGCCGCGGCATCCGTCGTTTTCTGCTGACCGCGACGGCGCTCGGATCCCTCTTCAAGGCCAACGCGTCGATCTCGGGTGCCGAGGGCGGGTGCCAGGCCGAGGTCGGCTCCGCCTGCGCGATGGCCGCCGGCGGCCTGACCGCGGTGATGGGCGGCACGAACCGCCAGATCGAGAACGCCGCCGAGATCGCGATGGAGCACCACCTCGGACTGACCTGCGACCCCGTGGGCGGGCTCGTGCAGATCCCGTGCATCGAGCGCAACGCGATCGCCGCATCGACCGCCGTGACCGCGGCGCGGCTCGCACTGCGCGGCGACGGTTCGCACTACGTGTCGCTGGACGCCGTCGTCGAGACGATGCGTCAGACCGGCATCGACATGTCGACGAAGTACAAGGAGACGAGCGAGGGCGGCCTCGCGGTGAACGTCATCGAGTGCTGACCCGGGCGGGCGTCGCGAAACCGCAGGCGTGTGTCGAACCCGCACGTGATTGCGGCTCTTCGTGTACGGGCTCGGTGAATTCGCGAGGTCTCGGCGAGGACGTTATGCCGCCGGTCAGGCGGAGCCGCGGAGCTTCGACGTCAGAGCGCGCAACTGCGCGAGTTCGTCGTCCGACAGGCGGGCCATGCGGTCCGCGATCGAGCGCCCGTGCGCCGCGGCGATCTTGCGGAACACGACGGCTCCGTTCTCGGTGGCCGTGACGAGGGAGCCGCGGCCGTCATCGGGGTCCGCGCACTTGGTGAGCAGGCCGCGCGCCACCATCCGCTCCACCAGGCGCGAGACGCTCGGCTGGCTGATCAGCATGTTGCCCGTCACGTCACGCAAGCGCGCGGTCATGTCGGGAGCGCGGGTGACGGTGAGGAGCACGTCGTACTCGGCCTGCGTCAGCTCGGTGCCGTCGAAGTCCGTTCGCAGTTCTTCGAAGACCTCGTGCTGCGCCCGGAAAAGGCTCTCCCAGGCCTGGACGGCGAGGCGGCGATCGGTCATGCCTCCACGATAGAGGGGCTGGTCGCTCGGGCGGCGAGGTCGACGGCGGTCCCGGCACAGAGTAAGGGCCGGTCGGAGAGGCTTCCGACCGGCCCTTGTCCCTGCACCAAGAGTGTCCTGCAATCACATGTCGGTAGCTGCCACAGCAAAACAACTACCGTGCGAGCACTCTATAACGGTGAGATAACGGAAGGGAAGAGGGCGGCGTTATCTTTTCGTGATTTCTTCCGGGGGCCCTCTCGGAGGGGCGTGTCAGCGCCCGCGCACGTGGTTCCACTGCGTGATGACCTCGTTGCCGTGCTCGAAGCCGAGCTCGCTGACGGCCGAGGTGCCGAGCACGAAGTAGCGCCCGCCCGCCGCGGTGAGGCCGAGCCACACGCCCGCGAGGGCGCGCAGGAAGTGGGCGTGCGAGAAGACGAGGATCTGTTCGCCGGCCTGCAGGCGGGGGCGCAGATCGTCGAGAAGGGATGCCGCGCGCGCGGTGACCTGCTCGATGCTCTCGCCCGGAGTGGCTCCGGCGGGCGCACCCGACTGCCAGATCGTCCAGGGGCGGCCCAGCTGCTCGATGATCTCGGGGGTCGTGAGCCCCTCGTACGCGCCGTAGTCCCACTCGACGAGCCGCGGCTCGGGGCGCGCGTCCGGGAAGCCGGCGCGTGAGGCGGTCTCAACCGCGCGCTGCAGGGGACTGGTCAGCACCAGATCGAAGCGCCGCGTCGCGAGGAGCGTGCCCGCGAGCTCGGCCTTGTACGCGCCCGTCTCGGTGAGCGGGATGTCGGTGAGCCCGGTGTGGCGGCCGGTGCGGCTCCATTCGGTCTCGCCGTGGCGGACCAGCACGAGGCGTCCGTCGGGTTCGGTGAGGTCTGCATCGTTCACCCCCTCATCCTGCTGCCTCGACGGATGTTCCGGGCCTCGGAAAGGGACGTGAGAATGACGAAGGGCCGGCCGAGAAATCTCGACCGGCCCATCTCTGCACCAGAGTGTCCTGCAATCACATGCCGGTAGTCGCCACAGCAAAACAACTACCGTTCCCGCACTCTATAACGGTGAGATAACGGAACGGAAGAGGGCGGCGTTATCTTTTCGTGATTCATAGAGGGCGCCGTCGAAACGTCGTCACCTCGCTCGACGGTCCGCCCCCTGCGTGGCCCGTCTCCCGCACACGTATTCCGCCCACACGCGCGTGCGGGAGACGGGAAACGCAGAGAGCAGTGCCGCGGAGCGACATCTTCTCCCGGTGGGGAGTGCGCGGCTTCGCGCGCTTCGCCATGATGACGGCGGGGAGCGCTACCCGAGCGCACACATTCACCGCCCGCGACGACGCGGCGGTTTGGGGGATCGATGGAGAACATCAACCTGCCCGCGGCCGGATGGTACGCGGCGCCGCACGCCGGCGGCGAACAGCGCTACTGGGACGGAGCGGCGTGGCACGAGCCCGCCGCGGCGGAACAGGCGACGCCGTTCCTGAAGAAGACGCTCACGCGCCGCACCGGCGCCCTCGTCGCCGGTGCGGCTCTCGTGCTGGGGCTCGTCGTCGGAGCCGTGTCGGGCGGGGCGGGGAGCCAGTCCGAGGTGGCCGCCCTGAAGGCCCAGGTCTCCGGGCTGCAGTCGGATGTCGCCGAGGCGCAGACGGCGGCGGAGGAGTCCGCGGACACCGTGGCGTCGGCGACGGCGACGAGCGACGCGATGACGAAGCAGCGCGACTCGGCCACGGCACGGGTCGCCGAACTGGAAGCGGCGGCGACGGCCGCGAAAGCCGAACTGGACGCCCGGGCAGCGACGATCGCCGACCTCCAGGGGAAGGTCGCGGCGAAGGATGCCGCCCCGCCCGTCGTCGAGGTCGCTGCACCGGAGGCCGCTGCACCCGAGGCTCCGAAGTCCGTGTACTACAAGAACTGCACGGCTGCCCGCGAGGCGGGTGCGGCTCCCGTGCGCCGGGGAGACCCCGGTTACGGGTCTCATCTCGATCGCGACGGTGACGGGATCGGCTGCGAGTAGCGTTCGAGGTGCCACCCGCTCGACCTCGTCACGAGGTCAGAGGGGTGTGGCATCCAGGGCCGCGTCGAGGTCCGCGAGCAGGTCGTCCGCGTCCTCGAGCCCCACCGAGAGCCGCAGGTGACCGTACCGGCGGAACTCCGCGGGGTAGGTCGCGGTACGCGGTCCGTCCGCGGCGGTGTGCACGATGAGGCTGTCGTCGTGGCCGAGCGAGAATCCCGACGTGATCAGGCGCAGGTTCGACACGAACCGGTTCTGGGCGTCGGGGTCGCCGTCGAGGGCGAACGCCATCATGCCGCCGAACTCCCGTCCGCCGAACTGGCGGCGGGCCACGTCGTGCCCGGGGTGCGAGGCGAGGCCGGGGTAGGCGACGAAGGCGACCCGCCGGTCGGCGTCGAGGAACTCGGCGATCCTCTGCGCCGACGTGAAGTGCTGTCGGAGACGCAGGGGGAGCGTGACCGATCCCCGCTGGATCATCCACGCGTTGAACGGAGAGATGACGCCGCCGACGTCGACCATCGCGTCGGCTTTGATCGGCTCGATCAACTCGGAGCGTCCGATCACCGCGCCGCCCATCGCGTCGCCGTGACCGTTGATGTACTTCGTCAGTGAATGCACGACGAGGTCGGCCCCGTCGGCGAGGGGGCGGTAGAAGGGCGGAGGCGTGAACGTGGAGTCCACCATGAGCACCGCTCCGACCTGGTGGGCGATGTCGGCGAGCATCGCGATGTCGGCGACCTTCGTCGTCGGGTTGGCGATGGCCTCGACGCACACGAGACGGGTCTCGGGACGCATCGCCGCGCGCACGGCATCCGGGTCCGTCACGTCCACGAAGGTCGCCTGGATGCCGTAGCGGCGGGGGAGGAGCTCGGTCCACAGCCGCCAGGTCGCTTCGTAGACGACGTCGCTCACGACGACGTGGTCACCCGCGCGCACGTGCGTGAAGAACACCGCGTGGAGGGCGGCGACGCCGGACGCGAGGGCGACCGCGTCCTCGCCGCCTTCGAGCGCTGCGAGCTTGCGCTCGAGCGCCTGCTGGTTCACGCCGGTGTTGCGCGTGTACAGTCCCGGAGCGGTCGCCGACCAGCTGATCTCGCTGGGGTCGTCGGGCAGCGCGAACGAGTTCGACATGACGAGCGGTGTGCGGAGGGCGCGCGTGCTGTCGAGCTCGATGCCGGCATGGACGGCGAGACTCGCCTCGGAGAGCGTGCGCGCGTCGGTGCGGTCAGGGCGTTCGGCGGCGGGAGTCATCGCCTCAGCGTACTGAGCGTGCCGTGTCGTCCGTCCGGCGCGCGCGGCGCGGAGTTCCCCTGCGCCGGCTCCGCCACCACTTGTGTGCGAGCGCGGCGATCGAGGCGTGATCGACAGGGTTGTGCAAGGGCGAACCGGCTTCGACCGTGCGGGGCTCGGCATCCATTACTCTGGCTCGCGGCGCCCGCGAGTTCCGTCGGCATCCGACTCGAGAACGAATCCGAGGACACCCATGGACCGACCGTCGGCTCCGGCCGCCGCTCACCCGAGCCCCGAGCGGCAGCTGCGCCGCGCGATGAGCGCGCGACACCTCGTGATGATCGCCCTCGGCGGCGTGATCGGGTCGGGGCTGTTCCTCAGCTCGGGCTACACGATTCACCAGGCCGGCCCTCTCGGTGCCGTGCTCGCGTACCTGCTCGGGGCTTTCGTGGTCTGGCTCGTCATGGTGTGCCTGGGCGAGCTCGCGGTCGTCTACCCCGTCTCGGGCTCGATCCACATCTACGCGGCCCGCACGATGGGCCCGGCGACCGGTTTCGTGACGGCGTGGCTGTACTGGCTGTGCTGGGTGGTCGCCCTCGGGTCGGAGTTCACGGCATCCGGGATCCTCATGCAGCGGTGGTTCCCGGGCGTCGACGTCTGGGTGTGGTGTCTGGTGTTCGCGGGCATCCTTTTCACGCTCAACGCGATCTCGGCGCGCGTGTTCGGGGAGACGGAGTTCTGGTTCGCGGCCATCAAGGTCGTCGCGATCCTCGCGCTCATCGTGCTGGGGACCATGGCGATCTTCGGCTTCACCCCGCTGTCGTCCAGCCCGCACGAGGCGGTCCTGCTCAGCAACTTCGAGACGCCGGACGGCCTGCTGCCGGCGGGGCTGGGCGGCGTGCTCATCACCTCGCTCGCCGTCTTCTACGCGTTCAGCGGCGCGGAGCTCGTGGGGGTCGCCGCGGGCGAGACGAAGGATCCCGGCCGCAACATCCCGCGCGCGCTGCGGTCGACCGTGCTGCGTCTGCTCGTGCTGTTCGTCTGCTCGATCGCCGTGATCGCGGCTCTCCTTCCGTACGAGAAGGCGGGACTCAGCTCGAGCCCCTTCGTCGACGTCTTCGAGTACGTCGGGGTTCCGTACGCGGCCGACATCATGAACTTCGTCGTCATCACCGCGCTGCTCTCCGTGGGCAACAGCGGCCTGTACTCGTGCGCGCGGATGCTGTTCTCCCTCGCCGAAGAGGGCTACGCGCCGCGCTCGTTCACGCGGCTCACCCGCCGCGGCATCCCGATGGTCGCCCTGCTGGTGAGCCTGGCGATCGGGCTGGTCTCGCTCATCTCGAGCGTCATCGCCGCCGAGACCGTCTACCTCGTGCTCGTGTCGATCGCCGGGTTCGCCGCCGTCGCGGTGTGGATGTCGATCGTCGCGGCGCAGTACTTCCACCGGCGCGCGTTCGTCCGCGGTGGGGGAGACGTCTCGACGCTCGTCTACCGCACGCCGTTCTATCCGGTGGTGCCGATCCTGGCGTTCGTCCTGCTGACGGCCTCGATCGTCGCGATCGCCTTCGACCCCGAGCAGGCTCCGGCGCTGTACTTCGGCATCCCGTTCGTCGGCCTCTGCTACCTCTTCTTCTGGTGGCGGTACGGCCGCAAGGGCGTCACCCCGCGCGCGCTCGACGAGGAGGCGCCGGTCGCCTGACGGGCGACGCGCCTATACGCGCCGTCGATCCCCGCACGCGGCACCGTACGTCGCGGTGACTGTTGCGGCCCGGCGCGGCCCAGTACCGTCTCGGGAAAGGTGACGCGACCCCGCCGGGGCCGCCGCCCGAACGCAGGAGGCATCCATGGAGACCGTCGACACGATCGTCGTGGGAGCCGGAGTCTCGGGGCTCGCGGCCGCGCGGTTGCTGACGCGCGCCGGGCGCCGGGTGATCGTGCTCGAGGCGCGCGACCGCGTCGGCGGCCGCACGTACACGGAGCGCTCCGGAGGGCACGTCACCGATCGCGGGGCGTCCTGGATCCACGGGATCGACGACAGCCCGGTCGCCGATGCGGCGCGCGCGTTCGGGATGCCGATGGTCGAGTTCACGGTCGGTGGATACCAGCCGGCCGGACGGCCGCTGACGTACTTCGGCGAGGACGGCTCGCGTCTGTCCGCCGAGGAGGTCGAGGGGTACGCCGCCGACATCCGCGCGCTGAACGCGGCCCTCGTCGACGTCATCGCCGACTCCGCTGCGGATGCCACCTACGCGGACGTCGTGGACCGCGCCCTCGCCGCGCAGGAGTGGGATGCCGCGCGCGCGGCGCGCGTGCGCGAGTACAACGACCGGCGCGCCCAGGAGCAGTACGGCGTCGCGATGACCGGGCTCGGGGCGCACGGCCTCGACGACGACACCGTGAACGGCGACGAGGTCGTCTTCCCGCGCGGATACGACGAGCTCGCGCAGAAGGTCGCCGAGGGGGTCGACGTGCGGCTGTCGCACGTGGTGTCGGCGGTGCGCTGGTCGCCCGAGGGGGTCACGGTCGAGACCGATCGCGGCACCTTCTCGGCCGCGAGCGCGATCGTCACCGTGCCGGTGGGCGTCCTGCAGGCCGGCGATCTCGTGATCGAGCCCGAGCTACCCGAGGCGCATCGCCGCGCCCTGGGCCTCTTGCGGATGAACGCCTTCGAGAAGGTCGTGCTGCGCTTTCCCGAGAGGTTCTGGGATGCCGGGGTCTACGGCATCCGTCAGCTCGGCGCCGAGGGCGAGTGGTGGCACTCCTGGTACGACCTCGGCCGCATCCACGACGAGCCCGCTCTGCTGACGTTCGCGGCGGGACCCGCGGCGGTGGCGACGCGGGAGTGGTCGGACGACGAGATCGTCGCCTCGACGCTCGCGCAGCTGCGGCGGCTCTACGCCGACGCGGTTCCCGAGCCCGAGAGCGCGGTCGTGACGCGGTGGCAGGACGACCCGTTCGCCCGCGGTTCCTACGCCTACATGCTTCCGGGTTCGGTCGGGTCCGACCACGACGAGCTGGCGGTTCCGGTCGGCGGCGTGCTGCATCTCGCGGGCGAGGCGACGTGGGGCGATGACCCCGCGACGGTTCCGGGCGCGATGCTGTCGGGCCACCGCGCGGCCGAGAACGTTCTCGGGCGGGAGATCCCGCTGAGTGCGCTCTGGTCGTAGGGCGCTGTCGGTGGCTTCGACGTGCTCAGCCACCTGCGTTGCGGCGGAGGTCCCTGAGCTTGTCGAAGGGACCGGAGCCTGCCGCTACCGCGGCTCCGGCCCCGTCGCCACCGGCAGCTCCGCGTGGTTCGACCACTGGCTCCACGACCCCGGGAAGACCCGCGGCTCGAATCCCGCGAGTGCGAGAGCCACGGCTTGGTGCGCCGCGGTCACCCCGGACCCGCAGTAGACCCCCACGGTCATGCCGTCCTCGGCGCCGAGCATCCGGAACCGCGCGCGCAGGTCGTCGGGCGCGAGGAAGCGGCCGTCGTCGCCGACGTTCTCGGTCGTGGGAGCGCTGATCGCGCCGGGGACGTGGCCCGCGCGCGGGTCGATCGGCTCGACCTCGCCGCGGTAGCGCTCGCCGGCGCGGGCGTCGAGCAGGAGCTCCTCGATCGCGAAGTCGGCGACGGCATCGAGGTCGAGCACCGGCAGAGAGCCGTACGCGAGCTCGATCGAACCGGGCGTCGGGGTTTCGGCATCCCCCTCCTCGAGGTCGTGCCCGGCATCGGTCCAGGCGCGGAGGGCGCCGTCGAGCAGGCGGACGTCGGCGACCCCCGCGTACCGCAGCAGCCACCACGCGCGAGCGCTCGACATGTTCTTCAGGTCGTCGTAGACCACGACCGTGTCGCCCGGATCGATTCCCCACCGTCGCGCCGCCTCCTGCAGCGTCTCGACGGGAGGAAGAGGATGCCGGCCCTCGGTCGGCGCGCCGTGGGCGGCCAGATCGTGGTCGAGGTCGACGTACTGCGCGCCCGGGATGTGTCCGGCGCGGTACGCGGGACGCCCGTCGGGCCGGTCGAGGCGCCAGCGGACGTCGAGCACCCGGACGGACCCGCCGTCGGGGAAGGCCCCGGCGGCGAGGGCTGCGTGCAGGTCGGGCGCGGTCGTGAGGATCGAGGGCATGATCCCAGTCTGGCCCTCAGGCGATCGCCGCGGGACCCCGGGTCCGCCCGTCGGCCACGCGGGCCCGGGCGCGGTCATGGCGGGAGGCGACCGACACGATCTCGGTGGCTTTGGGGAGGCCCATCGGCGGTGTCGCGACGTAGATCGTCTCGGCGCGCTCGACGACGTGCGTCTCGTGCCAGATGCCGACCGCGCCCGGAGTCTTCCGCGCGCGTCGGTTGAAACGGGTCCACGCGGGGCGGTGCGCGTGCTCGGGGGCGGAGGCGTACGCGTACAGCTTCTCCAGCGACGACCAGTACTGCACCAGATACGGCCCGCGCGAGCCGAGCAGCATCGTGAAGCCGAGCAGTCCCGACTCGCGGTCCGTGCTGAGTTCGCGCAGCATCCGGGGCATGTCGCCCATCAGCGGCATCCACTGGTCGGGTCGCCACCACTTGTTGACGGTCATCCCGATGTGGAAGACGACGAGTTCGCCGTCGTAACGGTGGGTCATCCGACCCGGATTGATGGATGCCATGGGCTCGTCCTTGCTCGATAGTGTTGCTATCCAGTGTTGGATAGTAGGGCTATCCAGTCAAGGGGGTCACCGTGCGGATTTCGGAGTTGTCGGCGGAGAGCGGTGTCCCCGTGGCGACGATCAAGTACTACCTGCGCGAGAAGCTGCTTCCGGAGGGCGAGCGCTCCTCGCCCACGCAGGCCTCGTACGGCGTCGCGCACGTGCAGCGGCTCGGCGTCATCCGCGCGCTCGTCGACGCCGGTGTCGGGATCGCGGGGGTGCGCAAGGTCGTCGGCGTGCTCGAGGAGCCGCCCGAGAACCCCTACGACCTCCTCGGCGCGGCCAACGCGGCTGTGACGCCGGAGGTCGTCGGGGACCCCGACCTGACGGAAGCCACCGCGCTGCTCGAGCGGATGGGCGGAAGCCCCGAGAAGTGCTTCCCGGAGCAGCTCGCGGCTGTCGCGCACGCGCTCGCGACGCTTGAGCGCGCCGGGTTCACCGTGCCGGAGCCCGTGATGGCGTCCTACCTCGAGCACCTTCCCGCGATCGCCGAGGCGGAGCTCGCCGCCACCCCCGAGACCTCGATCGAAGACGCGGTGCGGTACGTGGTCCTCGGCACGGCACTCGTCGAGCCGCTGATCCTCGCGCTCCGCCGTGTCGCCGAGCAGGTGGCCGCCTCGCGACGCTTCGGCGGGCCGTGACCCGGGCGCGGCCCGGCGATGTCGGCACCCCGGGGTACGGTCGAGAGATGGCCGTCACCCTGCACCGGGCGCCCGTCGCCGAGATCGCCCCCCGCACCCTTTACCGCCTGCTCTGGCTGCGCGTGACCGTGTTCGTCGTCGAGCAGGAGGCCGCGTACCCCGAGATCGACGGCCGTGACATCGAGCCGGGTGCCGAGCTCATGTGGGCGAGCGAGGGCGACGACGTGCTCGCGACCCTCCGCCTCCTGCGCGAGCCGTCGAACACGCGCATCGGTCGGGTCGCCACCGCTGCGTCCGCTCGCGGCCGAGGGCTTGCCGCCGACCTCATGCGCGCGGCCGTCGAGATCCTGGATGCCGAGGCCCCCGGCATCCCGATCCTGCTCGACGCGCAGGCGCACCTGGCGTCCTGGTACGGACGATTCGGCTTCGTCGTGTCGGGGGCACCGTTCGCCGAGGACGGGATCCCGCACGTGCCGATGCGGCGGACGCACCTCGCGACCGAGCGTCTGGTGCTGCGCGAATGGACCCGCTCCGACGACGATCGCGCGTTCCTGTTCGACATGTACCGGCGCCGCGAAGTCCGTCAGTACCTCGCCAACGGCGAGGTGATGACCGACGCGGACGAAGTCGGCCCGCTGCTCGATCGGTGGGCGGGCCTGGCCGACGGCATCCTGGGCGTCCGGGCCGTCGAGACGCGCGACGGCCGGCGGTTGGGGTCGGTGCTGCTCAAGCGCATCCCGTGGTCGGCGGGTGCGGGCGACGGGCAGCCGGAAGACATCGAGATCGGCTGGCACTTCCACCCCGACGCGTGGGGTTCGGGGTACGCCACCGAGGCCGCGGCCGCGGTCCTCGCGCTCGCGCACGAGCACGGCATCCGTCGGATCGTGGCGGTCACGAACCCGGCGAACACGGCATCCGGCGCGGTCGCGCAACGCATCGGGCTGCGTCCGGTCGGTGAGGCGGCCGACTACTACGACACCACTTGCGCGCTGTACGTCGGCGAGGCCGACGCGTGAGAGCCCGCGCGGCGGCGGCGACGGCCCTGGCCCTCGCGTGCATGCTCGTGCTGGCCGGGTGCGACCTGGGATTCTCGCTCGGCTTCGGCGGCAAGCCCGACGGGCACTTCGAGGGCAGTGAGCTCACCGTGCCCGTGCTGTACGTCAGCGGCGGCAAAGGGGGCGTCGCCTCGCAACGGATCACCGCCGCCTCGGCCGACGGCGGGGATCTCAGCATCGACATCACCGAGAACGACGTCAGCGGCGTCGCCGCGGTCACGCAGTCCGCGACCTGGACGGCGGTGACGGCGGCCACGCTGCTCACCGGGGCACGCCCCGACACGGCCTACACGTTCGGCTTCGACGCCCGCATCAACACCCCGGCCGCCGGCGCCGTGACCGCCGTGGGGGTGCTGGCGCTGTACTACGGCACCGAGGTGCAGCCCGGCGTCGCCCTCGCGGGCGGCGTGACGCCGTTCGGAACCGTGAGCCCGGTCGCGGGCCTGCCCGAGCAGGTGGCGGCGGCGATCGAGGCCGGTGGGATCGACACGATCCTCGTCCCCGCGGGGCAACGCATCGCGGCGGATGCCGACGGCCAAGCGGTCGACCTCGACCAGGTCGCGGCGACCGGGGGGATGACCATCACCGAGGTCGCCGACGTCGCCAGCGCCTACGCGATCATGACCGGAGAAGAGCTCCCCGAGGTCGCGTTCCCCACACCGGCCGCGTCGCCCACGCCCCTTCCCACCGCCACCGAGAACCCGGCGGAGGCGGACACGGATGCCGATGCTGTGGCCTTCGCCGCCGCGGTCGACAGCGCCCTCTCTCGCACCGAGGCCTCCCTCGCCGCGGCGACCGACGCGTCCCTCGCCGAGCGGGCGCGCACCGCCGCCGATCGGGCTCGCACGCTCCGCGAGGCCGGAGGCGCGAACGGCGCCTTCGCCGCGGCCGCGACGGCCGCCGACCTCGCCGCGGCGGCCGCGGGCTCGACGGCGATCGACGCGACGGCGATCGAGGCGACACGCACCGCGGCGGAGGAGCTCCTGGCGAACGCCGCGCGGAACGCGCCCGACACGCTCGACGCGGCCGACCGCTCTCTCGAGGTGGTGGGAGCGGCCGCCGACGCCTATGCGCTCGCCGCGTACGCGCAGAACGCGCTCGCCGACGGTGAAGAGGCGGGGCCGACCGCGGCCGCGCTCGCGCAGTCGTCGCTCGCCCGTGCGCGCGAGGGTGTCGACCTGCGCGACGCCCTCGGCGAGGGGGTAGGAGCCCTGTCCCGCGACGCCGACCTCGACGGCCTCGGATCGCTGCTGCGCCGCGCGGCCATCGCCGCCACCGAGGCGTACGCCTCCCGCGCGGGCGACGCACCCGTGCGGGCGGGGGATATCCCCGCCGTCCGCCTCAGCGCCTTCGACGACGCCCGCGACGATCTCGAGGCTCTCGCCGGCGACGACGCCTGGCTCGGCCTCGCCCTCGCGACGACGTCGTTCGCGCGAACGGTTCCGCCGCTCCTCGCGCAGCAGGCGGTGCGCGTTCCCGACGGCGTCGATCCCACGGCCGCCGTGCAGCAGCGAATCGCCGTCGGCGACGAGTACGCGGTCCGCGCCGTCGACGCGCTCGCCGATGCCGGATCCGCGGTGCCCCTGGTCCGCGGGGCGCTCACCGACGCGACGGCGACAGCGACGGCCGCGCCCGCGCCCGGGGCGTCGGCGGTGTACGCCACCCCGTTCCTGCGGGCCCGCGTTCTCGCGTTCGCGGCCGGTGTCGAGCGCGAGTAGAACTTCGGCCTCACGGGGACGCCGGATCGGAGCCTCCGGTCCGATCCGGGGATCCGGACGATTCCCGCGTCGACACGCGGCCGTCCCCACGGCGCCGCACCGCGCCGCGCCGCGCTGTCAGTGCGGGGCGTGGTACTCGGCGGTCCCGCGCTTCCAGTAGCCCTTGACCACTGCGGCGGCGGGATCTCCCGACCACCGGGAGAGCAGGAGCGCCCGCCCCGCCCGCACGATGGACTGCTCGGCGGCGACGAAGCCGAAGACGCACCCGTCAGGCTGCTCCTCGACGTCGAGCGCGTCGAGCCAGTCCGCGAGCTCTTCGCCGGCGGGCCGATCGCCCCGGTGCACCTGGACCACCTGCACGCCCGGGGGCGCGGCCACGGGGAGGTCGTGAGCGGCATCCGGGACCTCGATCGCGATGCGCCCGACGGCCTCGTCGTCCATCGCCGCGGCGAAGCGACGGATCGCGGGAACCGCCGTCTCGTCGCCGGCCAGAAGCCATGCATCCGGGCGTCCGACGAGCACCATCGACCCGCGCGGACCGCCCACGCCGACCGGTGCCCCGATGGGCGCGGACTCGGCCCAGCGGCTGCCGACACCGTCGCCGTGCAGCGCGACGTCGACGTCGAGCCAGCCCTTCTCGGCATCCCAGCTCACCGGGGTGTACTCGCGGCTCGGTGCGGATCGCAGATCGCCTGACCCCTCGGCGGTCTCATCGGGGAAGAACACGCGGATGTGATCGTCGGCGCCGGGCGAGTCGAAACCGCGGAGCTCCGGGCCCTCGAAGCGCAGTCGCACGTACGCCGGGGTCAGGAACGTGCGGGCGGCGAGGGTCGCCGAGCGGAACACCAACTCATGGCGACGGGGTTCGAGACGGGCTCCGAGAGCCGGGTTCGACATCTTCACATAGCTAAGGCTAACCTAACTTTCCGGCCGGTCGCGAGGCGTGATCGGCCGTCACCGCATACACAGCACTGGAGAGATTCCGTCATGAGTACCCGTCTGATCCGTCCCCTCGCCGCCGCATCCCTCGTGGCAGCCCTCGCCCTCACCGGCTGCGCCTCGGAAGCCGCCGCGCCCGCCGAGAGCGCCGCGGCGATGACCGTCACGGTCGAGGACAACCACGGGTCGATCGAGGTGCCGGTGGCGCCGGAGCGGGTCGTCGCGCTCGACAACACGACGTTCGAGACGCTCAGCGAGTGGGGCGTGACCCTCGTCGCGGCCCCCAAGCCGCTCATGTACGACCTCTGGCCCTCGCTCTCGGGCGGCGACGAGGTGCTCGACGCGGGCCTGCACCGCGAGCCGAACATCGAGAACATCCTCGCGGCCGACCCCGATCTCATCGTCGGGGGCTACCGCTTCCGCGAGATCTACGACCAGTTGAAGCAGATCCAGCCCGCGACGATCGAGACGAGCCCCCGCGACGGCGAGGATCACACGTCCGAGCTCAAGCGCCAGACCGCCATCCTCGGCCAGGTCTTCGACAAGAACGACGAGGCGGCGACGCTGAACGCCGACCTGGATGCCGCCATCGCCGACGCGAAGGCCGCGTACGACCCGTCGCAGACGGTGATGGGGCTGATCACCTCCGGGGGGAAGATCTCGTACGCCGCTCCCGGAGAGGGCCGCGGGGTCGGACACCTCTTCCCGACGCTGGGCCTGACCCCCGCCCTCGACCGCGCGGCCGAGGACGCCTCGCACGGCGACGACATCAACGTCGAGGCGATCGCTGCCGCGAATCCGGAGTGGCTGTTCGTGCTCGACCGCGACGCGATGTTCGGGGAGGACGGATACGTCTCCGCGAAGGAACTCGTCGAGAACGCCGAAGCGCTGAAGAACGTCCCCGCGGTGCAGAAGAACCAGATCGTGTACCTCGACGGCAGCTTCTACCTCGACGAGGGCATCCAGGCCTACACGAAGCTCTACCGCTCGGCCGCCGAGGCCTTCGCCTCCTGACCCCGTCCGCCCCTCGCGCGCGTGAGGGGTCAAAAACTGTCGCTCGAGCCCGCCCCCGGCGACAAAAACTGACCCCTCACCCGCAGGCGAGGCGGGTGGGGAAGGGAATGTCATGCACCAGACCGTCCGGAGAACTCGGGCCGCGCTGACCGCGGCGGGTATCGGCGTCGCCGGCCTCGTCGTCCTGTCGCTCTTCGTCGGCGCCTACGACATCGCCGGCGACGGTTTCGGCGCCGAGATGTTCTTCATCTCGCGCGTGCCCCGCACCCTCGCCCTCGTCCTCGCCGGCTGCGCGATGGCCGTCTCCGGCCTCATCATGCAGCTGCTCACGCAGAACCGTTTCGTCGAGCCCTCCACCACGGGCACCTCCGAGTGGGCCGCCCTCGGTCTGCTCGCGACGGTGCTCCTCGCGCCCACCGCACCCCTCATCGTCCGGATGGTCGTGGCATCCGTCGCCGCATTCGCGGGGACCATGATCTTCATCGGCATCCTGCGCCGGATCTCCCTGCGATCCTCGCTCGTCGTGCCCCTCATCGGGATCATGCTCGGCGCGGTCGTCTCGGCCTTCACCACGTACCTCGCCGTCTCGACCAACTCCCTGCAGATGCTCGGCACGTGGTTCATAGGCAGTTTCACCTCGATCGTGCGCGGACGCTACGAGGTGCTGTGGGTCGTCGCCCTCGTCGTCCTCCTGGTCTTCCTGTACGCGGACCGCATCACGGTCGCGGGCCTCGGGCGCGACATCGCGACCTCGGTCGGGCTCGACCACACGCGCGTGATGCTCATCGGCACCGCTCTCGTGGCCGTCGCCACGGGCGTCACCACCGTGGTGGTGGGTTTCCTGCCCTTCCTCGGGCTGGTCGTGCCGAACCTCGTGTCGATGTGGCGCGGCGACAACGCCCGCGCCAACCTGCCCTGGGTGTGCCTGGGCGGGGTGGCCATCGTCGTCGTGTGCGACATCGTCGGGCGGGTGATCCGGATGCCGTTCGAGGTCCCCGTCTCGATGATCCTCGGGGTCGTCGGGTCCGCGGTGTTCATCACCCTGCTGCTGCGGGTGCGCGCCCGTGGCTGAGGTGCTGGTCCGCTCCGCCCCGCCGCGCACGGCCCGACGCCCGCGGATCGCCCTGCGGTTCGGCATCCTGATCCTCGTCGTGGTGGTCGCCGCCGTCGGGGTCCTCACCTGGAACGTGCCGGGGGAGCCGGGCTCGCGGGCCTTCTGGCTCGCCGTGAACCTCCGCGTCGTGAGCGTCGCGACCATCGCCCTCGTCGCCTGCTGCCAGGCGGTGGCGACGGTGCTGTTCCACACCGCGACGGCGAATCGCATCCTGACCCCGTCGATCATGGGCTTCGACGCGCTCTACGTCGTCATGCAGACGGCCCTCGTGTTCTTCTTCGGCAGCGCGGCGCTCTCTGCGACCGACGGCCTGCTCAAGGTCGTCGTGCAGAGCGTGCTCATGGTGGGCTTCGCGACGTTGCTGTACGGCTGGCTGTTCGCCGGTCGTCGCGGGAACCTCCACATCATGCTCCTGGTCGGGGTGGTGCTGGGCGTCGGCTTCGGTTCGCTCTCCACCGTGATGCAGCGGCTTCTCACACCGAGCGACTTCGACATCCTCTCGGCCCGCCTGTTCGGCAACCTGTCCAACTCGGATGCCGAGTACCTGCCGTGGGGAGCCCTCGTCGTCGCCGTGGTGCTCGTGCTCGTCTGGCGCGCGCGGCACCGCCTCGACGTGCTGGCGCTCGGCCGCGAGGCATCCGTCAATCTCGGACTCGCCTACCGGCGCGAGGTCATCGGGATGCTCGTGCTCGTGGCCGTGCTGATCTCGGTGTCGACCACGATGGTCGGGCCGATGACGTTCTTCGGCTTCATCGTCGCGACCCTCGCGTATCAGCGCGCGGGCTCGGCACAGCACCGCGTGGTGCTGCCGTTCGCGGTGCTGCTCGGCATGGCGACCCTGCTCGGCGCGTACGTCGTGCTGCGGCACGTGTTCTACGCCGCCGGGATGCTCTCGATCATCATCGAGTTCGTCGGAGGCGTCTTCTTCCTCGTCTACCTCCTCCGAAAGGGGAGCCTGTGATCTCGCTCACCGACGTCACGATGACCTACGGCGACCTGACCGTGCTGGGCCCCGTGACCCTCGACATCCCCGCCGGTGGGGTCACGGCGCTCGTCGGTCCGAACGGTGCCGGCAAGTCGACCCTGCTCACGATCGTCGGGCGCCTGACGACCGCGACGAGCGGCCGCATCACCGTCGCCGGCCACGACGTGACGACGACGTCGGGGCGGACACTCGCGAAGATCGTGTCGATCCTGCGGCAGGAGAACCACTTCGTCACGCGTCTCACGGTGCGCGAGCTCGTCGGTTTCGGACGCTTCCCGCACTCGCAGGGCCGTCTGACCGCCGCAGACCACGCCACGATCGACGAGGCGATCGCCTTCCTCGACCTCACGGAACTCGCCGGACGCTATCTCGATCAGCTCTCGGGCGGGCAGCGCCAGCGGGCGTACGTGGCGATGGTGCTCGCGCAGGATACGGACTACATCCTTCTCGACGAGCCGCTCAACAACCTCGACATGAAGCACGCCGTGGCGATGATGGGGCAGCTCCGCCGCGCGGCCGACGAACTCGGCAAGACGATCGTCATCGTCGTGCACGACATCAACTTCGCGGCGGCCTACGCCGACCGCATCGTCGCTCTCGCGGAGGGGCGGGTGGTGCACGTCGGCACCCCGGGAGAGCTCATGACCCCGGACACCCTCGAGGAGGTCTTCGGCACCCCCGTCGACGTGCGTCGAGACGGACCGTATCCGCTGGCGGTGTACTACCGGTGAGCCGTCAGAGCTGGATGCCGTTGTCCTCGTCGTTGACGCCGACGTTGCGGCCGCGGCTGGACTCGTACGCGATGAGCCACCCCACCGACACGGCCGCGGCGAGGATGACGCCGAGCCACACGTTCTGCCAGATCAACCCGACCAGGATGCCGAGACCCAGCAGCAGCACGCTGCCGAGCACCCAGTACGTGCGTCCGCGCGGCCACCCGGTCCCCGTCTGCGTCATGTCCCCAGCCTAGGGGCACCCCCCTCCTCCTCTCCGACCTCAGCCCGAAAGACGACATGGCCCGTACAAACGCCGCGCAGACGCGGCAGAAGCCCCTCGACAGCACACTCCTCACCCTCCGCGTCCGCGAGCGGCGACGTCTTTCGCCGTCGTTCGCGCGTGTCACGCTCATCGGTGAGGATCTCGCGAGATTCACGCCGATGGGTCGGGACCAGTGGTTCCGCCTGTTCCTCCCCGTCGCGGAGGGCACCCTCGCGCGCCTGCCGCAGAGGCTCGACACGCTGGCGTACGTCCGGTATCTCGCGATCGCCCGCACGGAGCGGCCGGTGCTGCGCAACTACACCGTGGCCGGGTTCCGCCCCGCCGGCGAAGACGGACCCGAGCTCGACATCGACTTCGTGATCCACGGCTCCGCGGCCGAGGGCACCGCGGGGCCGGCGGCGACCTGGGCCGAGACCTGCGAGCCCGGCGATCCCGTCGCCATCCTCGACGAGGGGATCCTCTTCACTCCGCCCGCCGGTGTCGCGGGGCCTTTCGCGCTCGTGGGCGATGAGACCGCCCTCCCGGCGATCGCCGGCATCCTGCGATCCCTCCCGCCGGATGCCACCGGGACGGCACTCGTCGGGGTGCCCGACGCGGGAGACGTGCGAGACCTCGTCGCGCCCACCGGTGTGGACGTGCGATGGGTCGTCCGTGTCGACCCGGACGCCACCGTGGGAACCGGCGTTCTCCGGGCGGCGGTCGAGGCGGACTCCGCGGTGCCCGCGTACGCGTGGGTGGCGGGGGAGCAGGGGCTCGTGGCCGCGATGCGCCGGCACTGGGTGCGCGCGGGCGTCGACAAGCGCGCGATCTCGTTCACCGGATACTGGCGGGCGCCACGCGGGCACTGATCTCGGGTCAGAGAGTCGGCTTCGCGCGCGGTCGCTCGGGTGTGCTCCGGCCGCCGGCGTCAGCGGTCGCGATGGTCTTCGGGATGCAGCCGGGGACCACGGCGCGGCTCGAGCGCCGAACCGGCGTAGATCAGCCGGATGACCCGTTGCCGGTGCCCCGCGAAGGGCTCGAGCAGCTCGAGCATGCCGTCGTCGTCGGTGCGGTGACCGGTGAGGGCGTAACCCACCTGGTGCGCGAGATGGTAGTCGCCCACGCTCACGGCATCCGGATCCCCGAACGCGCGGATACGCGTCTCGGCGCTCGTCCAGATGCCGACCCCGCGCAGGCTGATGAACACGCGGTCGCGGGCCTCGCCGTCGGTGGCGGCGCTCGCCGCGCGCACGATGGACTCGCCTCGGCGCGCCGTCTCGACGATCGTGCGGGATTGCGGGGGTTCGAGACCGGCGCGGTGCCAGGCCCACGAGGGCACGTGACGCCAGCCCTCGATATCGGGCGGGGCGAACATCGGTCGCGGCGTCGGCCCCGGCGCGCGCTCCCCGTACCAGGTGACGATGCTGCGCCAGGCCGAGAATGCCTGCAGGCTCGTGACCTTCTGCTCCATGATCGCGCTGACCAGCGCGTCGAACACGAGGTCGGTCCGCCCGATGCGCAGATCGGGATGCCGCCGATGCCACTCCGCCACCGAAGGATGCCGGGACGCGTCGAACTCGTGGGGGTCGTCGAGCTTTCCGCACAGCGCCGGGAGCTGATCCAGTGCCCACCCGGCGCCCGGACCCCACGCCGCCGCGCGGACGGCCCCGCCGATGCTCTGGCGCAGCGCCAGGGTGGCGACCCCGAGCGGGGTGCGGCTGACGCGCCAGACGATTCCGCCAGCGCTCAGGGGTGTGGACGAGAAGTAGGTCGGATCGTTGCGGCCGTGTCGTTGCGCGGCGACCGCGCGACCGACGTCGACGGGCTGCGCCGGGCGGTACTCGCTCTCGATCGGGCGATCGGTGGGGACCGGCAGGTCGCGCGGCGCCTGCCGTGTGCGCACCCCGGTCGGTCTCATGCCGACACCCTACGTCGCCCCACCGACATCGCGGCATCCGGTGGTCCGGTCGTATGCCGACGGCAGGAGGCGTGGGGCGGGGCCGCGCTCTACGTGGGGTGCGGGGCGGAGTCGCGCGGGGTGCGGGGTGTGCGCCGGGATGCGCGGCGTGCGGGGTGCGCGCCGGGACGCGCGGGGTGCCGGGGCGGCGCGGGGCGCGTGGGGCGCGATCAGAAGCGGTCGGGCGAGGGCGTGCCGTGACCGTACCGGATCGAGACGTCGGCGTGACGGTCGAAGCGGTAGCCGACGCCGCGCACGGTGCGCACGATGTCCTCGTAGGCGCCGAGCTTCGCCCGCAGGCGGCGCACGTGCACGTCGATGGTGCGCTCACCGGGGGCGTCGTCGTCGGTCGCGCCTTCCCAGAGGGATGCCACGAGCTCGGCCCGCTCGATCGTGCGGCCCTCGCGCAGCACGAGGTACTGCAGCAGCTCGAACTCCTTGAAGGTGAACGCCGCGGACTCCCCGTCGATCAGCACGCGCTTGCGCGAGATGTCGACGACGACGCCTCCGGGGGCGCGGTCCTCTTCGGCGGGCTCGTCTTTCGTACGCGCGACGGCCGACGGCTCGTGCAGGGCGAGGCGCACCACGTCGACGTCGCGGCCGCCGGCGCCGGTGGGGGCGAGGGCGACGGTCGCGTACGTCTCGGCGGCGGGGGCCAGCTCGCCGAGCGTGCGGCGCAGCGCCTCGACAAGAGTGCCGAGGCTCACCCCGGCGGCAGCCGCCTTGGCCTCGTCGATGCCGACGTACAGGGCGAAGCCGCGGGGCGCGGAACCCGCGGGAAGCGCGGGGCGGGCGGCGGCGGGAGCGGTGGGGGCCGGAGCGGCGGGGGCCACCGCGGGGGCCGGAGTCACGGCGGCGGCGACCGGGGCGGTGGGGCGCGCGGCGGCGGGGCGGATGGCGGAGGTGGAGGGGCGGTCGAGAACAGCGGAGATCGACATGAGGATGAAGTCCTTGGGTGTGTGAACCCGGGCGTCGTCAGAGGCGGGGTTCGACGGGAGGTGGGGGCCGAAGGGCCGGTGCGCGGTGCCCGGACACGCGTGATCGACGCGTGACGCAGACGACCGGGGGACGATGTCGGCGTTCAGAAGCTCGAGATCGTCGGAGCGAGGGTCGCTGTTAGCGGCACATTCGACAACACATGACAACGCGGCCGGGCATCATGATGCCGGCAGTCCCGTTCGCCTCCCGGGCGGACAGAGAACGCGCATTGACAGTCATGGGGGGATTATGACGCACGAAGTCGGATCACGTCAAATCCCGCCGGATGCCCCCTCCGCGGGCATTCTGTACGGTCGAGCCGGGTGAAAGTGGGAGCCGACCGTGCATTCTGCGCACTCGCGTCCCGCCGAGTGAGGCGGGCGTAGCCTCTCGTCATGGCTGACCTGCTTTTCGCCGATGACAAGGCCGCGTCCCGATTCACCCTTCACCGCGGGGACGATCTGGTCTCGGTGCTCGACTATCGCGACGACGGGCGCACCATCGCCCTCACCCGGGCGTTCACCATTCCGACCTTCCGCGGACACGGGTACGCCGCCGTCATCACCGAGCGCGCGGTCGATGCGATCGAGGCCGCCGGCGGCCGGGAGATCCTGCCCGTCTGCTGGTACGTGGGCGAGTGGTTCGAGGCGCACCCGGAGCGTGCCGGCATCCTGAAACAGCGCGCCTGAGGGCTCACTACGCAGCAGCGGAGCGGGCGTCAAGCCCTGCGCGTTCTCCGGTCGCCGCGACGATGCTGGACGCGTCGAAAGGGGAAGTCATGAACGACGACCGCGACCTGCCCGAAGGTGTCATCAACGCCGACCCGCCCGGTGGGTGGGAGAGCGGCGCCGTCGCAGACGGTGAGACCGCAGAGCAGAACGAGAACGCGAAGGGGTCGTCGCGCCTGAACGACGCGGCCCCCTCGGACCCCATCGAGGGGGATGCCGCCAGCCAGGGCATCGACCCCGATATGAGCACGGAGGACTGACATGTCGGACGAGACCCGCGCCCCGGAACCCTCCGCCGGCGCCGACGGCGGCGCATCGCCCGCCGATTCGGTCGGCGGTGCGCTGCACGACGAGGGCAAGCACGTTTCGCGCCCCGGCGAGCAGTCGGAGCCCACGATGGACACGCACCCCACGGACGACGAGGCCCGCATCGCGGGCGTGGTGGTCCAGACCCGCGCCGACGTGGGCGGGAAGAGCGACGAGCGCGTCGCCGACGTCCTGCGCCAGCGCTTCGCCGACATCGGCCTCGAACTGGGCGACGACCGCATCCGCGCGCTGGCCGCCGAGGTCAACGCCTCCTGAACCCCCACCGGTGACGCCCCGCCCGGCCCGGCCGAGCGGGGCGTCGTCACGTGCGGGCGGCGGCCCTGCCTCCGCGTGTTGTGGCAGCCGGGGCGTTTGCTGCGAGCCGATGTCGGAGGGTCGACGTACCGTGTCTGCATGCGCATCCTGCACACCTCCGATTGGCACATCGGGCGCTCTTTCCACGGGCACTCGACCCTCGACGCGCTCGCCGGCGTGCTCGACGTCCTTGTCGCGCAGGTGACCGAGCACCGGGTCGATGTCGTCATCGTCGCCGGCGACGTCTTCGACTCGGCGACGCCGTCCGCCGCGTGCTACCCGCTGCTCTCCCGCACCCTCGGGGCACTCGCCGACGCGGGTGCCCGCGTCGTGGTCACGAGCGGCAATCACGACTCGGCCGCGCGTCTCGGTTTCCAGTCCGCGCTCCTCCGTCCCGAGATCTCGGTGGTCACCGACCCGCTGTCGATCGGGACGCCGGTCACCGTCGACGATGAGCACGGACCGGTTCACATCTACGGCATCCCGTATCTCGAGCCCGCGATCGTGCGTCACGCGTGGGCGGGTGTCGAGCTGCGGAGTCAGGCGCAGACGATGCAGCACGCGCTCGATCTCGTCCGTGCCGATCTCGCCGAGCGGGGCGGACGCTCGGTCGTCGCGGCGCACTGCTTCGCGGCGGGGGTCGAGGCCACACCGGGGGTCGAGCGAGAGATCCGTCAGGGCGGTCTCGACGTCGTCCCCCTCCCCGCGTTCGACGGCCCCGACTACGTCGCCCTCGGGCACATCCACGGTCGCCAACAGCTGTCCGACCGCGTGCGCTACGCGGGTGCGCCCCTGCACTACAGCTTCGGCGAGGCGGGCAAGCCGCGCGGGTCGTGGCTGGTGGAGCTCGACGCCGCGGGGCTCTCGGCGGTGACCTGGATCGATCTCCCCGTCCCGCGTCCGCTCGTGACGCTCCGCGCGCCGCTCGACGCGCTCCTGAGCGACCCGGAGTTCGACGGACACGACGAGCACTGGGTGCGCGCCGAGTACACCGATGCCACTCCTCAGCCCGATCCCATGCGCCGGTTGCAGGCTCGGTTCCCGTGGTGCGCGACCGTCGTCCACGCACCCGCGACGTCGCGTCCCGACGACGGGATCGGCTACGCGCGGCGGGTGCGCGCGGCGCGTGACGATGCCGAGATCATCGACGCGTTCCTCGCCCACGTCCGCGAGGGCGAGGGGGCATCCGAGGCGGAGCGCGAGCTGATCCGCGAGGTGTTGGACGCCCGTGCCCTGACCGAGGCGCGCTCATGAAGCTGCACCGGCTCGAGCTCGAGGGCTTCGGACCCTTCCTCGACGAGCAGGTCGTCGATTTCGACGCGTTCGCCGACGACGGCATCTTCCTGATCACCGGGCGGACGGGGGCGGGCAAGTCGAGTGTGCTCGACGGCGTATGCTACGCGCTCTACGGCGGCGTGCCGCGGTACGACGGAGCCGAGCGCCGGCTGCGCAGCGACCACTGCGCACCCGACGACCCCACGCGCGTGACCCTCGAGTTCAGTGCCGAGGGCGAGCGCTGGCGGGTGACGCGTTCACCGGAGTTCGAGCGCCCCAAGCGCCGGGGCGGCGGCACGACGAAAGAGCCCCATCGGGCGTTGCTCGAGGTGCGCACGGGCGAGGGATGGGAAGGCGTCGCCGCGCGTCCGGTCGACGTCGGGACTCGGCTCGACGAGATCCTCGGTCTGAGCCAGCAGCAGTTCCTGCAGGTGATCCTGCTGGCGCAGAACCGCTTCGCGCGCTTCCTCCTCGCGAAGAACGACGAGCGGCTCGGCCTGCTGCGCACCCTTTTCGGCACGCGGACGTTCGAGGAGTACGCCGCCCAGCTCGACGACAGGCGCAAACGCTCGCAGGACCGTCTCGCCGCGGAGGGCGTCGAAGTCTCGACGCTGCTCGACGAGGCCGAGCGCCTCGCTGCCGAGCTCGACGGCGACGAACGGGCGGCGGAGGGGCTCGCTGCGGCAGGCTCGGACACCGCGGCCGTCGACGACGCCCCGACACCGTCCGCGCCGTTGTCGGTGGGGGAGCGCCTCGCGCGAGTCGTGCGCGCGGTCGAGCGCGCTGACTACGACGTCGAGACGCGTGCCCGTGAGCGCGACACGGCCGACGCCGCGCTCGACGGTGCACTCGCGGCGGAGCGCGACGCACGAACGCTGCATGACCGCCAGCTCGATCGGGTGCGGCTCCGCGAGCAGCTCGCGGCCCTCGAGTCCGACGCGGAGCGCATCGACGCCGCACGTGTCGAGGTCGCCGCGGCGACCGAGGCCGAGGCCCTCCGCTCCGCGATCGACGCCGAGCGCCGGACGGCGACCGACCTCGCGGCGGCGCACGAGCGTCTCGCCGCGGCGATCGAGCAGGTCCAGGCCGTCGGTGAAGATGCGATCGACGACGCCGAGGCCCTTCGGCTCCACGACGACGAGCTGACGGCCCTGCTTTCGCGGTGCGAGGCGGCGCGAGCCGCGGAGACGGCTCTCACCGCCGCGAACGCCGATCAGGATCGGGCCGCGGCGCGCATCGCCACGCTCGAGGCAGAGCGCACCACTCTGATCGAGGGCCGCGCCCAGGTCCCCGAGGTCCTGAAGGGGCTCGACGACCGGCTCGCCCTCCTCGCCGGCTCCGCCACGCGCCGCGAGGCGGCTGCGGCGCTCCGCGAGGAGACCCGCTCTCGCCTCGACGCGGCCCGCCAGGCCGAGCGACTGCTCACCCAGCGCGAGCGGGCCGACATGGCGGCGCTCGTCCGCGGAGAAGACATGCGGAACGCGACCGACGCGTGGACGGCGTTGCTGCGACGTCGGCTCGCGGGGGCCGCCACCGAACTCGCTCAGAACCTCGTCGACGGGGAGCCGTGCGCGGTGTGCGGGTCGCGGGAGCATCCGCATCCGGCGACCGGAAACGACGCCCCCGTGACCGATGAACAGCTGGCCGCGGCGGAGGAGCGGAAGAACACCGCCGTCGAGGAGGACCGCCTCGCGTCCGATGCGGCACGGATCGCGCGAGACGACCACGCGCTCGCCTCGGCTCGCGCCGGCGGAGAGGACGTCGAGACGCTCTCGGCCCGTCTCGTCGAGGCGGAGCAGGCTCTCGCTGCGGCCCAGGCCGACGAATCAGAATGCGAGCGGGTTCAGGCCGAACGTCTGCGCGCTGCCGAGCTCGACGTTCAGATCTCCGCCGAGATCGAGAACCTCACCGCCGCTCTCGCGACAGCCCGGCAGGACGAGGCGTTGGCGCGTCAACGGGCCGAGTCGCTCCTCGGCGATGTCGAGACCGCGCGCGGACCGTTCCCCACCGTCGCCGACCACCACGCCGACCTGGATGCCCGTCGCACCGCGGTGCGCGCGCTGACGACCGCCCGCCTCGGCCTCGCCGACGCGACCGTCGCGCACGGCGAGGCGGCGGCCGCTCTCGCCGAGCTCGTCGCCGGGAGCCCGTTCGACACCGTCGAACAGGTCGTGGACGCGCTGCGCCCGGCCGCGGAGCGGCACCGCCTCGACGGCGTGATCGCCGCGCACGCCGCCGCCGTGGCCTCGGCGCGTCAGCGTCTGCTCGACCTCGAGCTCCTCCTCGTCGATGCCGAAGACGAGCCCCTCGACCTCGCGCCCTCGGCCGCCGCCGTCGTGGCGGCGCGCGACAGCGTCCAGCGGGCCACCGCTGCGCACGCCTCGGCGCGAGACCTTGCGCATCGGCTGCGCGATCTCGCCCACCGCGCCGACGCCGGACACGCGGTCGTGGCGACGCTCGCCGACGAGCACGCCGTGGTGGCCCGCCTCGCGGACACCCTGGCCGGTCGCGCCCCCAACACGCGTCGCATGACGCTCGAGACGTTCGTCCTGGCCGCCGAGCTCGAAGAGATCGTCGCCGCGGCGAACCTGCGTCTCGAGCAGATGTCGACGGGGCGTTACCGCCTCCAGCACACGGACGCCCTCGCGGCGCGGGGAGCGGCGAGCGGCCTCGGTCTCGAGGTGATGGACGCCTTCACCGGTCAGTGCCGCCCGCCGCATTCGCTCTCCGGGGGAGAGACCTTCCTCACCTCGCTCGCCCTCGCGCTCGGTCTCGCCGAGGTCGTCACGGCGCGGGCGGGCGGCATCCGACTCGACACCCTGTTCATCGACGAGGGCTTCGGATCGCTCGACGACGACACCCTCGATCTCGCGATGCGCACGCTCGACGAGCTGCGTCAGGGCGGGCGCACGGTCGGCGTCATCAGCCACGTCGCGTCGATGAAGGACCAACTGCCGGCCCAGCTGCGCGTCGTCGCGACCCCGCGCGGCCCGAGCGTCATCTCGCAGGATGCCGCCCTGCAGGCCGTATGAGCGCCTCGCGGCAGCCGTCCGCCTAGGCTGGGGTCATGCGGAAGAGCACCCTCTGGACCATCCTCGGTGTCGTCGCTGCCGTGATCATCGCGTCGATCATCGTCAACATCGTCTTCTCACTGATCGCGTTCGTGTTCCGCCTCGCCGCGATCGCGGTGGTCGCCCTCATCGTCTTCTTGGTGCTGCGTGCCGTTTTCGCGCGGCGCGACGCCGACTGACGCTCGCACTCGACGCAACCCCGCCCGTGGTGTCCGACGCCAGGAGTAGCGTCGGCCACGATGCCTGATCACGCCCCTCCGCCGAACGCCGCTCATCCCCCCACGCGCGACATCGTGCTGTCGCCGAAGCACCGCTGGCGCGCGTACTGGGTCGCCGTGTCGGTCGCGGCCCTCACGATCCTCGATCTCACCAAGGTCAACGTCGCTCTTCCCTCGATCGAAACGGCGCTGAACGCGGGACCCACCGAACTACAGCTCGTCGTCTCGGGCTACATCCTCACGTTCGGTCTCGTGCTCGTTCCCGCGGGCCGGCTCGGCGACCTGCGCTCGCGGCGCATGCTGTTCCTCGTCGGGCTGTCCCTGTTCCTCGTCACGAGTCTCGCGTGCGCCCTCGCGCCCAACACCACGGTGCTGCTGGTGGCACGCCTGCTGCAGGGGGTGGCCGCCGGCATCCAGATGCCCCAGGTGCTCGGTCTCGTTCAGCAGCTCTTCCAGGGCAAGGAACGCGGTCGTGCCTTCGGCCTCTTCGGCGCGACGGTCGGTATCGCCACGGCGTTCGGCCCGACCCTCGGCGGGCTGCTCATCGCGGTCGGGGGCGACATCGACGGATGGCGCCTGATCTTCTGGATCAACATCCCCCTCGTCGCGATCGTGATCGCGCTCGCCGCGTGGCTGCTGCCCGACACCCGGACGAAGTCCCGGCGGCGGCTCGACCTCGACCCGGTCGGCGTGCTCCTCTTCGCGTTGACGATCCTCGCCCTGATGTGGCCTTTCCTCTTCACCACGGGATCTCCCGACGACGATCCCCGCCGCTGGTGGTTCCTCGTGGCATCCGTGGTCTTCGCCGCGATCTTCGTGTTCTGGGAGCGCCGCTACGCCGACCTCGGGCGCACCCCGCTCATGCCGTTCTCGATCTTCTCGCTGTCGTCGTACCGCAACGGGGTGCTCATCTCCACGGCGTACTTCTCCGCCATTCCCGCCATGTTCCTCCTGGGCACGCTCTTCCTGCAGGGCGGGCTCGGCCTCGAACCCGTGTTCGCCGGCATGGTCACGATCGGCTTCGCGATCGCTTCGGCATGGAGCTCGTGGATCGGCGGGAACCTCGTCACCCGTCTCGGGCGACCCCTCGTGGTCTGGGGGATCGTCGGCATGGTCGCCACCGCCGGTGGGCTCGTGCTGGTCGCCCTGTTCACCCCGCCCGAGTGGACGCCGTGGGCTATGGCGGGTGTCATGGTCGTCGGGGGCTTCGCGGGTGGCCTCGTGATCTCCCCGAACCAGACGCTCATGCTCGCCGACATCCCCGTCTCGAGCGGGGGAGTGGCGGGCTCGGTGGGCCAGCTCGGACAGCGGATCGGGACGGCGGTCGGCACGGCCATCGCCCTCGCGCTGTTCTACGCGACGATCTACCGCGAGCAGGGCGACGTCGACACGGCTGTGGTGTACCACGACGCGTATGCCTCGGGCATGATCACCGTCGGGATCTTCCTCGCCCTCGCCCTGCTCGTGGGGGTGGCCGACCTCGCCGGGCGGGCTCGTTCGGGGTCTCAGACGCCGTAGCGCGCGCGGAACTCGGCGCGCAGCTCGTGGCTGCACCGCTCGACGACGACATCCCACAGTTCGGTCGCGCCGTCTTGCGCGCGGTCCGACACGGCCCGCAGGACGCTGATCGGCATGTCGAACTGCTGCGCGACCCAGATGAGCGCGTACGTCTCCATGTCGACGAGGCCTGCGCCGAGTCCACGGATGAGGCGGACCGCTTCGGGGTCGTCGACGAAGTGGTCGCCGGTCGCGATGACCCGTCCCTCGTGGCCGGTCTCGACCCGGGTGGGCAGGGCGACGTGTTCGCCGAACGTGCCGTCGAGCCCCTTCACGTCGTGCTGGATGGCGGCGGCGATGTCGTAGATGCCGCCTTCGATCTCGTCGTCGATGGCCCCCGCGGTGCCGACGACGACGATCTCGTCGTACTCGCCCTCGCAGAGCGCGCGCGTGAGGGCGTACGCGGCGGGGATCTTCCCGACCCCGGTGAGCAGGCGCTCGAAACCGGGGATGTCGTCTTCGAAGGCGACGAGTTCGGACGCGTGGGCGGCGACGAGAAGCTTCACCCTCTCATTGTCCCCGATGCGGGGACGCCCTCTGGACGCGCGGCGGTCCCGGGCGCGGCACGCACCCGGGACCGTTGCGATCAGTCCTGCGCGGCCTCGGAGGCCTGCGACAGACGGGCGATCTCGTCGGCGCTGAGCTCGAGCGAGGTGCTGGCCAGCAGGTCCGTGACCTGTTCGACCTTCGACGCGCTCGCGATGGGGGCGGCCACCGCAGGCTGGGCGCGGAGCCACGCGAGTGCCGTGGTCGCGATCGAGGCGCCGTGCGCCTGCCCGACCTCTTCGAGGGCGTCGATCAGGGCGATGCCTGCGGGCGTCGCGAGCTTCGCGGCGCCCTCCGCGCGCGGCGAATCGCCCGCGGCATCCGGGGTCCGGTACTTGCCGGTGAGGAATCCGCTCGCCAGCGCGTAGTACGGGACGAGCGACATGCCGTACTGCTCGGCCACGGGGACGATGTCGCGCTCGACCTCGGTGCGGTGCACGAGGTTGTAGTGCGGCTGGATGGCGACGGGGAGGTCGGCCCCCGCGGCTTCGGCGAGCGAGATCCACTCGCGGATACGAGCGCCGGTGTAGTTCGACACGGCCACGTAACGGACGAGACCGTCGGCGACGAGGTCGGCGAACCCGGCGACGGTCTCTTCGAGCGGCGTCTCGGCGTCGTCGAAGTGGGCGTAGTACAGATCGATGCTGTCGACACCGAGGCGCTGGAGCGAGGCCTCCGCCGCGGCGCGGATGTTCTTCGCGCTCAGCCCGCGGAACGCGGGGTGCTGGCTGACCTTGGTCGCCACCACGACGTTCTCCGGCTTGCGGGAGGCGAGCCATTCGCCGATCAGCGTCTCGCTTTCCCCACCCGAGTTGCCGGGCACCCACGCGCTGTAGGCGTCGGCGGTGTCGATGAAGTTCCCCCCGCCGGCGTGGAAGGCGTCGAGGACGGCGAACGAGGTGTCGCGGTCGGCCGTCCAGCCGAAGACGTTTCCGCCGAGCGAGAGGGGGAGGATGTCGAGGTCGCTGCGTCCGATGCGCGTCATGATGGCCTTCCTGTCGTGGTTCCGAGTGACCTCAGACTCAACGACGGCCGCGCGTCGACATTCCCGCAACGCGCCGCCCGCAGCGCGACCCGCGCGGAAGGCTCGCGCTGAACGGGCGGTCGACGCACCTCAGCGATCGAGTGCGGGCGTGCGGGTCAGGAACCGCCGGACAGGATGCCGATGAGCCCGCTGATCAGGAACCACAGGCCGATGCCCGCGCCGGCGATCCAGATGACGACCGTTCCCGCCGGGTACTTCTTCTTCTCGTTCGGGTTCTTCTCGCCCGGACCGTCACCGGCCGATCCTTCCGGCGCGGTCATGAGCGCACCATGGTGATGATCGAGGTGATGAGCACGGCGAGACCTCCGATGGCGGCGATGGCGGCGATGATGGGCCCCCCGCCCGAGAGGAACGCGACGACGCCGAGAGCGATGAACAGCACACCCAGCACGATGCCGACCACTTGATACACGCGATATCGCGACGTACCGTGATGGACTTCCTGTTCGCTCACGTCGACCCCCTGGCCTCCAATCTAGCGAAATCCTGGGTGTCTCCTGAGACAGCGAGCGCACGATCCGATCTCGATCCGAGCACGTTCTGCGAGGCGTAGCGTATGCGCATGGCACGCCCCGTTCCCGACCCCGTCCGCCCCGGCCAGGAATCCGTCTGGGATTATCCGCGTCCCCCGCGCGTCGAGCGTGTCCGCAGGAGAGCGCAGATCGACTTCGGCGGCGTGCGCATCGTCGACACCGACGATGTCATCCGCGTTCTCGAGACGAGTCACCCGCCGGTGTACTACCTGCCGATCGATGCGTTCGTCGACGGGCTGACGCTCGGAGACGGTGCGTCGTTCTGCGAGTTCAAGGGCGGGGCTCGCTACTTCGACGTGCACGGTGGTGGGGGAGCGGTGGCACCGCGCGCGGCGTGGAACTATCCCCGCCCCCTGCCCGGATACGAGGTGCTCGCCGATCGGGTCGCCGTGTACGCCGGCCCGATGGACCGCGTCATCCTGGGCGGAGAGACCGTCGAGCCGCAGCCGGGCGGTTTCTACGGCGGCTGGGTCACGAGCGATCTCGCCGGTCCGTTCAAGGGCGTACCGGGGTCGATGGGCTGGTGAGGTGACGGCGCCGTCAGGCGCGCGGGGCGCCGTCGAACGCCTGCGGCACCGCCGCGTGCAGGTCGGCCAACCACACCCGAGCGTTCCCGTCCGAGGGGGCGCGCCAGTCGCCGCGCGGCGACAGCGAGCCCGCCGGTGAGACCTTCGGCCCGTTCGGGATGGCCGTGCGCTTGAACTGCGCGAAGCCGAAGAACCGTTGCAGGAACACCTCGAGCCACCGTGCCACGGTGACGAGGTCGTAGGAGGGGCGCTCGCCCGCGGGGTAGCCCGCGGGCCAGGTCCCGGCATCCGGATCCGACCAGGCGTGCGCGGCGAGGAAGGCGATCTTGGAGGGCCGGAAGCCGAACCGCAGCACGTGGTACAGCGTGAAGTCGTGCAGGTTGTAGGGGCCGATGCGGTCTTCGGTGGACTGCATGCGTCCGTCTTGCCCCGCGGGCACGAGCTCGGGGCTGATCTCGGTGTCGAGCACCCCCTGGAGCACCTCGACGGTGTCGTCGTTCAGTTCCCCCGAGGAGATCACCCACCGGATGAGGTGCTGGATGAGGGTCTTCGGGACGCCCGGGTTCACCGAGTAGTGGCTCATCTGGTCGCCCACGCCGTAGGTCGACCAACCGAGCGCGATCTCGGACAGGTCGCCGGTGCCGACCACGATGCCGCCGTGCTGGTTGGCGAGGCGGAAGAGGTAGTCGGTGCGGAGTCCCGCCTGCACGTTCTCGAACGTCACATCGTGCACCGGCTCGCCCGCGGCGAAGGGGTGCCCCATGCGGGCGAGCATCTCGGATGCCGCGGGCCGGATGTCGATCTCCTCGATCGACGCCCCGACGGCCTCGGCCAGGGCGATCGCGTTGCGCTTCGTCTTCTCGCTCGTCGCGAAGCCGGGGAGCGTGTACGTGAGGATGTCGCTGCGGGGACGTCCCATCCGATCCATCGCCCGGGCGATGACGAGCAGGGCGTGGGTGGAGTCGAGGCCACCGCTGACGCCCAGGACGGGCTTCGGGTTGCCGATGGCCTGGAGCCGCTGCACGAGGCCCGACACCTGGATGTTGAACGCCTCGTAGCAGTCCTGTGCGAGGCGCGCGGGGTCGTCGGGGACGAACGGGAAGCGGTCGAGGGCGCGGCGCAGACCGATGTCGGTCGTGGGAGGCGCGAGCTCGAAGGTCACCGTGCGGAACACCGGGCCGCTCGTGCGGCGATTGTCGTCGAACGTGCCCTGGCGGAGGCGGTCCTGCCGCAGCCGGTCGAGGTCGACGTCGGCGACACTGCGGCGCGGGCCGTCCGGGAAACGCTCGGTCGTGTCGAGGAGCTGCCCGCCCTCGTAGATCATCGTCTGGCCGTCCCACGAGACGTCGTTCGTCGACTCGCCCTGGCCGGCCGCGGCGTACACGTAGGCCGCGAGGCACCGCATCGACTGCGACTGCGACAGCAGGTTGCGGTCGTCGGCGCGCCCGATCGTGATCGGGCTCCCGGACAGGTTGGCCAAGACGGTGGCGCCCGCGAGGGCGGCTCCCGACGACGGGGGGATCGGCACCCAGACGTCTTCGCAGACCTCGGCGTGCAGGGTCAGACCGGGAACGTCGACGGCCTCGAAGAGCAGGTCGGGGCCGAACGGCACGCTCTCTCCCGCGACCCGGATGTGCTGCCCGGCTTGATCGTCGCCGCGCGCGTACCAGCGGTGCTCGTAGAACTCCCGATAGGTCGGTAGATACGCCTTCGGGGCGACTCCGAGCACGCGCCCACGATGGATCACCAGCGCGCAGTTGAAGAGCCGGTTCCCGTGACGCAGCGGCGCGCCCACGAGCAGCACGGGGAGAAGATCGACGGATGCCGCGACCAGGCGTTCCAGAGCCGTCCCGACCGCGTCGAGCAGCGGATCCTGCATGACCAGGTCGTCGATCGCGTACCCGGTGAGGCAGAGCTCCGGGAAGACGGCGACCGCGACGCCCTCCGCGTCGCAGGCACGGGCGGATTCGAGGACGGCGTCGGCGTTGGCGGCGGGGTCGGCGATCGCGACGGGGATCGTGCACGCGGCGACGCGCGCGAATCCGTGCCGGTAGACGCTCTCGAACGGCAGGTCGGTGATCACCCCTCCAGTCTGGCAGGCCCGCCCGACACCGCGCTGGTCGGATCGCCCGCGCGGTCGGACCTGTGGACGGCCGACGGGCGATGTCGGGGGTCGCGGTTAGCGTGGAGGCATGCGGTACATCGAGCGCGACGCGCGCATCGTCTGGAGCGCCAGCGACCTCAAGGCAGCGGCCGAATGCGAGTTCGCCTGGCTGCGCGCCATCGACGCGAAGATCGGGCGCATCGCCGCCGTCGATGATCCCGAAGACGCCACCCTCGAGCGGGCCGCGCGCCTCGGGACCGCGCACGAGCTGCGCGTGCTCGACGAGTACCGCCGGAGCCTCGGGCCCGCGGTGCGCGAGATCCCCGCCGCGCGCTCCTCCGACGCCGAGGCTCTCGCCGAGGCGGTGCGCCTCACCGACGCGGCCCTGGCCGACCCGTCGGCCGAGGTCGTGTACCAAGCCGCGTTCGCGACCGACGAGTTCGTCGGATTCGCCGACTTCCTCGTGCGCGAGCCCGAGGCGCTGCCCGACGGGACGCGCCCCTGGATCGTGCAGGACACCAAGCTCGCTCGTCGAGCCCGCGTCACCGCCCTCATGCAGTTGGCGGCCTACGTCGCACAGCTCGACAGGCTCGGCGTCCCGCGCTCGGGCGAGGTGCAGCTGCTGCTCGGCGACGGTACGACGAGCACGCACCGTGTCGACGACCTCCTCCCCGTCTTCGAGCTGCGCCGTGAGCGACTGCGGGCCCTCATCGCCGACCGTCGCGTCGACCTCGGCGTCGCCGGTCCCGTGATCGGGTGGGGCGACGCACGCGGCGACCTCGACGTCGTCGCGTGCGGGCGCTGCGCGACGTGCGAGCTCGAGGTGGTGGCCCACCGCGACCTGCTGCTGGTCGCCGGCATGCGTCCGGTGCAGCGCGATCGGCTGCGGGCGGGAGGCATCGCGACGATCGACGCTCTCGCCTCGGCGTCCGCCGCGCCCCCGGCGATGAGCGCCGACACGTTCGCGTCGCTGCGTACCCAGGCGCGGCTGCAGCTCGACAGCCCCGCGGGCGTGCCCGGCGCCGACGCCCCCGAGCACGCGGTACCCACGTTCGAGGTCGTGGCACCCGCGTCGCTGGGCGTGCTGCCCCGTCCCGATCACGGCGACCTCTTCTTCGATTTCGAGGGCGACCCGCTCTACACCGAGGGGGTCGGCGCGCACTGGGGCATCGACTACCTCTTCGGCTGGGTCGACACCCGCGAGACCTACGGAACGATCTGGGCGCACACGTTCGACGAGGAACGCGCCGCTCTCGAGCGCTTCCTCGACATGGTGGCTCTGCGTCGACAGCAGTACCCCGGCATGCACATCTACCACTACGCCCCGTACGAGCCGACCCACCTGCTGACGATGGCCGCGCGGTACGGCGTGCGCGAGGCCGACGTCGATCGGCTGTTGCGCGACGGCGTGTTCGTCGACCTCTACCCGGTCGTCCGTCGCGCCCTCCGAGTCGGATCGCGGTCGTACTCGATCAAGAAGCTCGAGCCGCTGTACATGGGCAACGAGGTGCGCACCAGCGACGTGCAGCGCGGCGACGACTCGATCGTGAAGTACGTCGAGGCGCGCGCGCTCGCGGCCGACGGCGACGCCGACGCCGCGCAGCGCGTCCTCGACGACCTGGCCGACTACAACCGCTACGACTGCGTGTCGACCCGCCGCCTGCGTGACTGGCTCGTCGACCGCGCGCGCGAGGCCGGGGCCGTCCCGGCGCGCGGTGCCGAACCCGACGAGCAGGCGTACGAGCCGTCCCCGCGCGCGACCGCGCTGCAGCGGTGGGCGAGCGATGCGGTCGACCCCGACGACACGGCGCTCCGCCTCGCCGCCGCCGCGATCGACTACTACCCGCGCGAAGAGAAGAGCTACTGGGCGACGCACTTCCTCCGGCTGCGCGAACCGGTGTCCGTGTGGGAAGAGACCCGCGACGTCGTGGTGGTCGACGCCGCCCGCTCGCGCGTCGTGACCGATTGGCACATTCCCGAGTCGGGGCGCGGGTCCGAGCGCCGCCTGGTCGAGCTGCGCGGCGAGCTCGCTCCCGGTACACGATTGACCGCGGATGCCGAGCCCTTCGCGATCTACGACCTTCCGGCGCCCTTCCCCCTCGACACCCGCCCGCGGTGGATCCACGGCGCTCGCCGCGTGACCGTGCGGGAGGTCCTCGACGACGGCGCCGTCGTGGAGGAGATCGCGGCGGACGGCGTCACCTGGGACGAGCTCCCGCTCGCGCTCACCCCTCCGGCACCACCCCGCGCGGGCAACCAGCAGAAGGCGATCGACGCGTGGGCCGATGCCGTTCTGGCATCCGCGCCGGCGATCCCCGCCGGCCCCGCGGCAGACATCCTGCGCCGCGTTCCCCCGCGGACCCGCACGGGGGCCCTCGCCCCCGTCACCGCTCTCGACGGTCGACCGGGCGACGACGAGGTCACGGCGATCTCCCGCAGCGTCGCCGACCTCGAGCACAGCTACCTCGCGGTCCAGGGGCCCCCGGGTACCGGCAAGACCTACGTCGGGTCGCACGTCATCGCCCGCCTCGTCGCCGAACGCGGATATCGCGTCGGCGTCGTGGCGCAGTCGCACGCGACGATCGAGCACATGCTCGACCAGGTCATCGCGGCCGGGGTTCCGGCATCCCGCGTCGGCAAGGCTCCCAAAGACCCGAGCGCCCCGCACGCGTTCACGGTGCTGCCCAAGAACGGGGTGGCCGCCTTCACGGCCGAGAACGCGGCGAACGGGTTCGTCGTGGGCGGCACCGCGTGGGACTTCAGCCACGAGACGCGAATCCCGCGCGGCAGCCTCGACCTGCTCGTCATCGACGAGGCGGGACAGTTCTCGCTCGCGTCCACCATCGCGGTCTCGCTCTCGGCGCAGCGGCTCCTGCTGCTCGGCGACCCCCAGCAGCTCCCGCAGGTGAGCCAGGGCACGCACCCCGAGCCCGTCGACACCTCGGCCCTGGGGTGGATCATCGACGGGGCCGAGGTCGTGCCGCCCGAGCTGGGCTACTTCCTCGCGCGCACCCGGCGGATGCACCCGGCGGTGTCGGGACCGGTTTCGCGGCTGTCGTACGAGGGGCGGCTCGCGGCGCACCCGTCGACCGCTCTGCGCCGGCTCGAGAGCGTCGATCCCGGCGTACATGTGGTCCCGGTGCGGCACCGCGGAAACGCGACGTGCTCCGACGAAGAGGCTGAAGAGGTCGCGCGCCTCGTCCGCGACCTGATCGGGCGCGAATGGGTCGGTGCCGAGGGAGGGGCGGGAGATTCCGCCGTCGTGCACGAACCGCGACCGCTGCGAGCCGACGACATCATCGTCATCACGCCGTACAACGCCCAGCAGGTGGCGGTCGAAGAGGCTCTCGCGGCCGCGGGCTTTCCCGACGTGCCCGTGGGAACCGTCGATCGCTTCCAGGGCAAAGAGGCGGTGGTGGCGATCCTGACGCTCGCCGCGTCATCGGGCCGCGAAGCGCCGCGCGGACTGGAGTTCCTCTTGCTGCGCAACCGCATCAACGTCGCGATCTCGCGGGCGATGCAGGCGGCGTACGTCGTGTACTCCCCGTCGCTGCTCGACGATCTGCCGCGGACGCCCGAGGGCGTCGCCCGTCTCAGCGCCTTCGCCCGGCTGGTCGCCGAGGCCGGCTGAGGCCCCCTTCGCGAGACGACGAGGGACGCTCCGGGGAGGCCGCCTCGCGGTCGGGAGGGGGTGGTGCCTCGCCGCGGGGAGCCGTGCATCGCCGCGGGGAGACGCGCCTCGCCGTCGGGACTGGTAGCTCGCCGCGGGGACCCGTGCCTCGCCGCCGGGAGCGGTGCCTCGCCGCCGGGAGCCGTACCTCGCCGCCGCGATTGGGGCGATGTTCTCGCTGCGGGGCGGGATTCTTACGCCCCACCCGCCCGAACCCGCCCCGAACGGTACGACGAGGCACGAAGAGCGCACGTGCGGGCCGAACCCCGGCGCAGGCGCCGGCCGAACCTCGTGTCAGGCCGTGCCGTACAGGCGGTCGCCGGCATCGCCGAGACCGGGGACGATGTAGCCCTTCTCGTTGAGCCGCTCGTCGAGCGCGCCCAGGACGAGCGTGACATCGTGGCCCTCGACCTGCTTCTCGATCGCGGCGACACCCTCGGGGGCGCCGAGCAGACAGATCGCGGTGACGTCCTGCGCGCCGCGCGCGAAGAGGAAGTTGATCGCCGCGCCGAGCGAGCCGCCGGTGGCGAGCATCGGGTCGAGCACGAAGCACTGGCGGTCGCTGAGGTCGTCGGGGAGGCGCTCGGCGTACGTGGTGGGCTGGAACGTCTCCTCGTCGCGCACCATGCCGAGGAAACCGACCTCGGCGGTGGGGAGGAGCTTCACCATGCCCTCGAGCATGCCGAGGCCGGCGCGCAGGATGGGGACGACGATCGGGCGGGGCTCGCTGATCTTGACGCCCTCGGTGACGGTGACCGGTGTCTTGATCTCGATCGTCTCGACCCGGACGTTCCGCGTGGCCTCGTAGGCCAGCAGGGTCACGAGCTCTTCGGTGAGCTGCCGGAAGACCGGCGACGAGGTCTGCTCATCGCGCAGCACGGTCAGCTTGTGGGTGATGAGCGGGTGATCGGCGACGTGGACACGCATAGGCTCAAGGCTAGTCGCTCGATCTCGACGACTCCGCCGGAAATTTCGGAAGCGCCCGTGATCCCCACCCCCCTCGACCTCACCGCCATGCGCCGCGCGCTGGTCCTGGCCGACGCCGCCGCGGCGGAGGGCGACGTGCCCGTCGGAGCCGTCGTGGTCGACGCGTCCGGGACGATCCGGGGCGAAGGCCACAACCTCCGTGAGGCCACCCATGACCCCACGGCCCACGCCGAGGTCGTCGCCCTCCGCCGCGCCGCGGAGTCCCTCGGGACGTGGCATCTCGTCGGCTGCACCCTCGTCGTCACGCTCGAGCCGTGCGTCATGTGCGCCGGCGCCGTGCTCCAGGCACGCGTTCCGCGCGTCGTGTTCGGAGCGTGGGATGCCAAAGCCGGGGCCGCCGGGTCGATGTACGACGTCCTGCGCGATCGGCGTCTGCCGCATCGGGTCGAGGTGGTCGGCGGGGTCGCCGAGAGCGAGGCATCCGTGCGCCTGCAGGCGTTCTTCGACGTCCGACGCGCCGGCGACTGACCGCCGTCGTGCCCGCGTCTGAGCGTCTGCATCGCGCCGCTGCCGGACACGCTCACGCGTGCCGGTGCCGACACCCGCGGGGTCAGCGCGGAAGGTGCGGGACGACCTCGGTGCCGAGCTGGTCGGCGTGGTCGACGTCGCGCAGGTCCATCAGCTGGAAGTACACGCGGCTCGCGCCGAGGTCGCGCAGACGGCCGACCTTCTCGACGACCTGCGCGGGCGTGCCGATGATGTTCGCCCCGTTGTCGAATTGCTCGCGGGTCTGACCGATCGCGGTGAGGCGACGCGCGATCTCGGCGTCATCGGCTCCGACGATGGTGGGCAGAGCGACCGACATCTTCAGCGTGGCGGGGTCGCGTCCGATGTCCTCGCACGCGGCGCGCACGACGTCGAACTTCTGCGCCACGACGTCCTCGGGGACGAAGCCGATGTTGAACTCGGTCGCGTAGCGCGCCGCCAGGGCCGGCGTGCGCTTGGGTCCGCCTCCGCCGACGATCACGGGCATCCGCTCCTGCACGGGCTTGGGCAAGGCCGGCGCCGCGTCGAGCCGGTAGTGCTCTCCCTCGTACGAGAAGGTCTCGGCATCCGGGGTCGCCCACAGGCCCGTCACGATCGCGAGCTGTTCCTCGAGGAGGTCGAACCGCTTGGCCGGGAACGGGATGCCGTAGGCCTCGTGCTCGCGCTCGAACCAGCCCGTCCCCAACCCGAGCTCGGCGCGCCCGCCCGACATCGCGTCGACCTGCGCGACCTGGATCGCGAGGATCCCCGGGACGCGGTAGGTCACGGAGGAGACCAGGGTGCCGAGCCGGATGCGCGAGGTCTCGCGCGCGAGTCCGGCCAGGGTCGTCCACGCGTCGGTCGGTCCGGGACGCGGGTCGCCCTCGCCCATGCGCAAGTAGTGGTCCGAGCGGAAGAACCCGTCGAGACCGTGCGTCTCAGCCGACCGCGCGAAGGCGAGCTGGTCGTCGTACGAGAAGCCCTGCTGGGGTTCGGTGAACAGGCAGTATTCCACGATGGCCTTTCGGGCGGGGCGGGGTGGGGGCGAAGAGAGCGGGGCGGCGCGTCAGTCGGCGGAGCGCAGGATGATCGCCTCGGTGGGAGGAGCGGGATCCGCCGGGCGTCCGACGTACCCGATGTGGGTCAGCAGGGCGCGCCGGAACACCGCGGGACGCTCGAGATGCGCGGCGTGACCGGCTCCCTCCACCGGCAGCTCGGTCACCTCGCCCCCGGCAGCGGCGTAGGCCGCGAGCACGTCGCGGGTCTGCGACACCATCGGCTGGGCGGGCGCGACGTCTTCGCCGGGCCAGTCCGGGACCACCCCGAGCGCACCGAGGTGGTTGAGGTCGTAGAAGGACGCGTCCGAGACGATGGCATCCGCCGTCCCGTAGATCCACAGGACCGGGGGCTTGTCGGCGAGATCGACGATCCCCGAGACGTCGAAGTACTTCGGCGCCATGGTGTTGAGGACGCCGCTCGTCCCCGGGGCGAAACCCGGCCAGTTCGGGCTGGCGACGGCGTCGCCCGGGTAGTTGCCGCCGGCGGTCGAGGTGGTCAGCATCGACTCGACCCAGACGTCCTCGTTCTCGCTCGTGTAGCCCGCTGCGACGTACCCCGCCCGGAACACCGAACGCGGCGAGGTGGGGGCGTCGTCGGTGGTGTCGCGGTCGGTCAGGCGCTGGACGAAGTCGGGGTTGGCCCCGCCCGCCCCGGTGCCGGCGTCGTCGTCGGTGAGCCGCGAGCCGTCGCGCCGCGTGCCGCCGAAGCCGAACGGCGAGACCGGCGACTGCAGCGTGAGCGAGAGCACGGGGTGGTCGAGGGCGTACTGCAGCACGACTCCTCCGCCCATCGACCACCCGACGAGGTGGGCGGAGGGGATGCCGAGGACCTCGAGGGTGGCGCGGATGTCGTCGCTGAAATCGCGGACGCCGCGCGTGGCGTCCACGGGCATGTGCTCGGTGCCGCCGAAGCCGCGGAGGTCGATCGCGAGGACGCGCAGATCGCTCGGCAGGTCCTGCATGATCTCCTGCCAGAACAGCGACGACGACACGTTCCCGTGCACGAAGACCACCGTGTGCTCGGGCGCGGTGGCCGGATCGTCGCCGACCCGCTCGAGCACGTTCACGCTCAGGCGATCGGTGTCGACGAGACGCGCGGTGATGCCGTCGAAGAGAGTCATGAGAGGGTCCTCCGTGTCGCTCGCGGGTGCCCCGGTACGCCCGCGATCCGACTCTAACGCGCGCCCCTTTCGGTCGCACTCAGGGTTGCCCCGGAGGTGATCGGTGCGCTTCGTAGACTGTCGGACATGACGGATGCCACGACCTCGCTGCCCCCGATCGCCATCCTCGGCGCCGGCTCGATGGGAGGAGCGATCCTCCGCGGACTCGTCGCGGCCGGGCTCACCGGCGGCGGCGTCACCGCGACGAACCGCTCGATCGCGAAGGCCGCCGAGCTCGCCGACCTCGAGGGCGTGACGAGCGTCGCCCTGGAGGCGGCTCCCGACGGCAACACCGCGGCGGTCTCCGCCGCCGACATCATCCTGGTCGGGGTGAAGCCGGCGATGGTGCCGGACCTCCTCGACGAGATCGCTCCGCACCTGCGTCCGGGCGCCGTCGTGGTGAGCCTTGCGGCCGGCGTCACCCTCGACACGTTCGCGACGCACCTCGGCGCCGACGTGGCCACCCTGCGCTCGATGCCGAACACCCCCTCCCTCGTGGGCAAGGGGGTGACCGGTCTCGCCGCCGGGCCCGCGGCATCCGCCGACGACGTCGCCGTGGTCCGCGCGCTGTTCGAGACGGTCGGCGTCGTGCTCGAGGTCCCCGAGGCGCAGATCGACGCGTTGTCGACGATCTCGGGCTCGGGCCCCGCCTATGTCTTCCTGCTCGTCGAGGAGTTCACGAAGGCCGCCGTGCGGATGGGCTTCGACGACGCCCAGGCGCGCCTGCTCGCGGAGGAGACCTTCACGGGAGCGACCGCGCTGATGGCCGCCTCGGACGTGGATCCGGCCGAGCTGCGCCGCCGGGTGACGAGCCCGAAGGGCACCACCGAGCGGGCCGTCGCCGTGCTGCAGGACGCGCGCCTCGACGACACGTTCACGACCGCCGCCGAAGCGGCGCTCGCGCGCGCGAAAGAGCTCGCCGCCGGGAGCTGAGCTCAGCGGTCGAGGGCCGCGAAGCGCTCGATGTCGGAGTTGGTGCCCGAGACGATGACGAGGTCGTGGTTCGTGACGACCGTGTCGGCCTCCGCGTAGCGGAACGGCCGACCCGGGCTCTTCACACCGACGACCGTCACGTTGTACTTCGTGCGCACGCCCGACTGGTTCAGGCCCACGCCGCGGATGAGCTTGGGCGGGTACATCTTCGCGAGGACGAAGTCGTCGTCGAAGCGGATGAAGTCGAGCATGCGCCCGCTCACCAGGTGCGCGACGCGCTCCCCGGCCTCGGCCTCGGGGTAGATGACGTGGTTCGCGCCCACGCGGGCGAGGATCTTGCCGTGCGACTGCGAGACCGCCTTGGCCCAGATCTGCGGGACCTTGAGGTCGACGAGGTTGGCGGTGATGAGGACGGATGCCTCGATGAGAGAGCCCACCGCCACGACCGCCACCTGGAAGTCCTGCGCCCCGATCTGACGCAGGGCGTCGATGTTGCGCGCGTCGGCCTGGACCGCGTGCGTGACGCGCTCCGACCACTTCTGCACGAGTTCGAGGTTGCCGTCGACGGCGAGGACCTCGCGGTCGAGCCGGTCGAGTTCTCCGGCGCACGCCGCGCCGAAGCGGCCGAGACCGATCACCAGGACGGGGGCGTCACTGCGGATGCGTTCAACCAACGATGGGCCTTTCGACGGGCAGCGCGTACAGCTGCGATCGAGACGAGGCCGCGACCGCGGCGGCGAGTGTCACAGTACCAATGCGTCCCATGAACATGGTCACGGCGAGGACGTAGACGGCGGGGTCGGGCAGCTCCGCGGTGAGACCGGTGGACAGGCCGACCGTGGCGAAGCCCGAGATGACGTCGAAGAGGACGTGTTCGATCGGCGCGTCGGTGATCCGGCTGATGGTCACCGTCGAGACGGCGACGATCGTCGCGCCCCAGGCCACGACGGAGAGGGCGACGCGCTGCACGTCGCTGGGGATGCGTCGACCGAACGCCTGCACCGACGGGCGTCCCTTCGCCTCCGAGAACACGGCGAGGGCGAGGACGGCGAGCGTGGTGACCTTGATGCCTCCGGCGGTGGATGCCGAACCCCCGCCCACGAACATGAGCATCGACCCGACGATCAGAGTCGCTCCGTTCAGGTCGCCGATGTCGATGACCGAGAACCCGCCGGACCGGGTCATGGCGGACAGGAAGAACGCTTGGAACGTCGTGTCCCAGGCGTCCATGCTCCCGAATGTCAGCGGGTTGTCGTATTCCAGCAGCAGAATGACGCCGGCTCCGGCGAAGAACAGGATCACCGTCGTGATGATCGTGAGCTTCGCGTGCAGCGACCACTGACGGAACCGCCAGTAGTGCCGCCACAGCGTGAAGATGACGGGGAAGCCGATCGAGCCGAGGAAGACGCCCATCATGAGGACCGTCAACAGGAAGTAGTCCTGGGCGAAGGGGGTCAGGCCGTCGGCGTTCGGCACGAAGCCGGTGTTGGTGAAGGCCATCGCCGCGTAGTAGGGCGCTTCCCACAGGGCGACCAGGGGGTCGATCCCGCCGATCACCAACGAGGGGTAGATGAGCACGGTGAGCCCGGCCTCGATCACGAGGGTCGAGAGGGCCACGGTGCGCAGCAGCTGACCGACCTCGCCGAGCCGCACGGTCTGTCCCTCGTTGACGGGACCGCCGTGCGCGCGCAGGGGGTTGCTGTCGCCCGCCGCGATGAGCTTCGCCCGCAGCCCCAGGCGCTTGGAGATCACCAGGCCCAGGATCGACGCGAGGGTCAGCACGCCGAGCGCGCCCACGTTCACGCCGATGTAAGTGATGACGTGGCCGAGCGGCGACCAGTGCGTGTACATGTTGACGGTCGACAGCCCGGTGACGCAGATGGTCGAGACGGCGGTGAAGAGGGCGTCCGCGAGCGGGGTGCGTTGACCGGTCGCCGAGGCCTGCGGCAGCGAGAAGAGCGCCGTGAACAGCAGGATGAGCGTGACGAACACGAGGACCGCGAATCTGGCGGGGGATGCCGTCGTCAGATTCCGCAGCCGATCCCATGCCTCCTCCGCCATGCGTCGTGCGCGCACGGAGAGCCGCACCTCGCTCGGCGTCGCTGCCATGCGCCGCTCCCTTCGGTGCCCGAACCCGAATCATGGTACTCGGGCGAGGGCGCGGCTAACCTAATGCCATGGCGGACATCTTCGACGTGATCGCTGACGGAACGCGTCGCGACATCCTTCAGCTGCTTCTGGACCGAGCGACCGGAGGCGAGCGTGGAACGAGCGTGTCGCAGATCGTGTCGGCACTGGGTGTGAGTCAGCCGACCGTCTCGAAGCACCTCAAGGTGCTGCGCGAAGCGCAGCTCGTCACGGTGCGGGAGGAGGGGCAGCACCGGTACTACAGCCTGGCCGTCGCCCCTCTCGACGAGGTGGACGACTGGCTGGTGCCGTTCTTCTCGGTGGATGCCGAGAACGAGCCCGCTCTCCCCGAATCGGCGATGCACTACGCCGAGGTCGTCGGTCGCGCCGCCGCGTCGGTGAAGCATTCCGTCACCTCGGCATTCCGCAAACTTCCCGGTCGCTGAGTCTCGCGCGGGAGCGGGTCCCGACATCTTCAAACCACAGTGGCCTCATAGGTTTACAGCCGTCGCACCCAGACCCTAGAGTGTCCAGCATCGAAGGGTGAGTCCACCCGGAACGAAGGGTGAACGATGGCAGAGCTTCCCGACATGCGCTTCCTCACGGTCGCGGAGGTCGCGGAGCTCATGCGCGTCTCGAAGATGACGGTCTACCGTCTCGTGCACGCCGGAGAACTCCCCGCCGTGCGCTTCGGCCGCAGCTATCGCGTGCCGGAATCAGCCGTAGCGGAGGCCGTGCAACGCCCGGTGTCCGACGTCGGCTAGACTGATCCGAGGCTTTTTTCCAACGCCTGCTGTTCCCGGGGGCCGACATCGGCACCCAGACCCCGACTTAGTGAGGTTTTCCGTGGGTTCTGTCATCAAGAAGCGCCGTAAGCGCATGGCGAAGAAGAAGCACCGCAAGCTGCTTCGCAAGACTCGTCACCAGCGCCGCAACAAGAAGTAACGCGGCCACCACACCGAGCGCCTGTCCTGTTGCGACGGGCGCTTCGTGTATGCCGTCGCGCCGTTCGTCTTTCGGAGGAAGCATGCAGTCCATCACCATCGCCGACCTGCGCGCCGGACGGGACCGTCCGCTCATCGACGTGCGCGAGGAGCACGAGTTCGCCGCGGGCCACGTCCCGGGCGCGGTGAACATCCCCATGTCGACCCTGGGCGATCACCTCGACGAGATCCCCGCGGAGCCGTTCGACGTCATCTGCCAGGCGGGCGGCCGTTCCGCCCGCGTGGTCGAGGCCCTCTCGGCGCGTGGTCACGACGCCACGAACGTCGAGGGCGGAACGGGTGAATGGATCGCGGCGGGTTACGACGTCGAGGTCTGACCGCCCCGTTCATCCTCATAGGATGAAGACGTGACGACCCTCACGCTGATCGGTAAGCCCGACTGTCATCTCTGCGAGGTCGCCGAGCAGATCGTCGAGACGGTCGTGTCCGAGCTTCCGCCCGCGGTGGCGGATCGCGTCACGATCGATCACGCCTCCATCGCGGACGACGCGGCGCTGTACGACAAGTGGTGGGAGAAGATCCCCGTCATCCTCGTGGATGGCGAGCTGCACGCGCACTGGCGCGTGTCGGCCGACCGACTGCGCGCCACTCTCCTGGCTGCCGACACCGAAGGAGCCTCCGCGTGAGCATCCGACACATCGTCCTCTGGAAGCTGGCCGCCGACGACGCCGACACCCGCGCGTTGCACGCCGAGCAGATCGAGGAGCGCCTGTTGGCGCTGCGCGGTGTCATCGATGAGATCGAGCACCTCGAGATCGGCCGGAACGTCGCCTACCCCCAGGCCAACTGGGACGTGGCCCTCGTGAGCCAGTTCGCGGATGCCGAGGCCCTCGAGCGCTACCAGGTGCACCCGGCCCACCAGGAGGTCGTCGGCTTCGTGCGCTCCGTCGTGGCCGAGCGCGCCTGCGTCGACTACCCGGCCTGACCGAGCGGGACTCGTGCCGCGCGGCATCCCCGCGTGAACGAACCGGTCAGCTGATCGGGCGGATCGTCGCGGGAACGGTCGCGAGGGCCACCCGCACGCGGTCTCGAAGATCGAGCCGCTGCTCGGAGGGATGCTCGACGACGACCTGGACATCGTCGGCGGTGCGCACCGTCGACCGCCGCGCGCTCCCGAGGAACGTGGTCGCCTCGACCACGGCATCCATCCCGGGATCCTCGGTACCGACGATCATCACGCTCTCGGGGCGGACGACGACCTCGCAGTGGCCGTCGGCCGCCGGATGCGCCAGCGGGAGTTCCTTCCCCCAGACCTCGACGATCGCGCCCTCCACGATTCCGGGGACCGCGTTCACCGGTCCGAGGACGTCGGCGACCGTTGCGTCGTCGACGCGGGCGTAGAGCTCATCGGGAGACCCGTCGGCCACGACTCGCCCCCCGTCCATGACGATCAATCGATCGGCGACGGCGGCGGCCTCCGCCGTATCGCGCGTGAACCACAGCGTCGTCACCCGGCGGGCGCGCAACTCCTGGACCACCCGGTCGCGCGTCTCCGCCCGCGCCACCGTGGGAAGAGCGGCGAGAGGGTCGTCGAGGGCCAGCGCACCCGGGTTCGTGGCGAGTGCGCGCGCGAGAGCCCAGCGCTGCCGATCGCCGTGGGCGAGCCGATGGACGAGCTTCTCCCGCGCGCCGAGACCGACGACCTGGGCCAGTCGGCTCGCCTCGGTGTCGGCATCCGATCGTCCGGCGTGCCGAGCGGCGGCGGCGATCGAGGTGAGGACGCGACCGAAACGCGCGACCGGGGCCCGGTCCCGCACCTCCGGGACGCGCGGAGCCGCGATCCCGGAGCGGCCGTCGACGGTGACGACGCCGGTGTCCGGGCGTTCGGCTCCCGAGACGACACGCAGAAGCGTCGATGCCCCGCAGCCGGGAGGCCCCACGAAAGCGACGATGACACCCGGATCGATCTCGAGATCGATGTCGCACAGGACCGGCGTGCCCGCGCGAGCCCGGCTCACCCCCTGGAGCGAGATCGCCCACCCCGCGCGACCCGCGTCGTCGCTCGGCGGCGACAGGTCCACGGAGCGCACGGCGTTCATGGGCCCACGGTAGGCGGGGGTCATGACGCGACGACGCCCGGGGAGTGAACCCCGGGCGTCGGTCGCTCGAACCCTGGACGTCGACGCTGCGGGGAGTGAACCCCGGGCGTCGGTCGCTCGAACCTTAGGGGGCGAGGCGGGTCGGGCCGCGGAAGAGGTAGGTGACCTCGCGGATCGACGACTCGCCGAGCAGCAGCATCAGCACGCGGGCGAGGCCCATGCCGAAGCCGCCGTGCGGGGGAGCGCCGAAACGGAAGAAGTCCAGGTAGAAGTCGAGGTGCTCGGGGTCGAGACCCTTCTCCTTGGCCTGTTCGATGAGCACCTCGACGCGGTGCTCGCGCTGCGCGCCGGTCGTGATCTCGACCCCGTTGAAGAGCAGGTCGTACGACTTGGTCAGCCCGGTCTCCTCGTCGCGCATGTGGTAGAAAGCGCGGATCTCGGGGTGGTAGTCGGTGATGAAGACGAACTGGTGCCCGTACGTCTCGGCCACGTGCGCCGCGATCTGGCGTTCGCCCTCGGGGTCGAGGTCGCCGTCGGTGCGGGGGATCTCGTAGCCGCGGGCGGCGACGATCTCGCGCGCCTCGGCGAGCGGGATGCGGGGGAACGGCACGGTCGGCACCTGGACCTCGATGCCGAACAGCTCCTGGATCTCGGCGCCGTGCTTGTCGGCGACGGCCTGGAACGCCGTCTGCAGGAGTTCCTCCTGCATGCGCGCGACATCCTCGTGCGAGTCGATCCAGCTGATCTCGGCGTCGATCGAGGTGAACTCGGTCGCGTGACGGCTGGTGAAGGACGGGTCGGCGCGGAAGGCGGGCGCGATCTCGAAGATCTTGCCGAAGCCGGCGACCTGCGCCATCTGCTTGAAGAACTGCGGGCTCTGCGCGAGATACGCCGTCTTGTCCTCGAAGTAGGGCACTTCGAACAGCTCGGCGTTGGACTCCGAGGGGGATGCCATGAGCTTGGGGGAGTGGACCTCGATGTAGTCGCGCTCGACCCAGTAGGTGCGCATGGCGTGCTCGAGCGTCGTCTGCACGCGGAAGATGAGGTTGTTGCGGCGCTGACGCAGGTCGATGAAGCGCCAGTCCATGCGCTTGTCGGGGCTGCTGTCGGCGGCGATCGGGGTCTCGGGGTTCGCGGCGGCCGCGATCACGAGCTCGCCGACCTTGATCTCGACCCCGCCGAGCTTGACCCGCTCGTCGTGCTTGAGCTCGCCGCGCACGGTCAGGAACGTGCCGGTGGCGAGAGCGCCGATCGTCTCGGTGAGCGCGAGGGCGGCGGCATCCTGGTCCGTGGCGTCCTCGGCCGGGCGGGTCGCGGGGTTGACCAGCTGCACGGCGCCCGTCTCGTCGCGGAGGACGACGAACTGCACCTTCTTCTGATCGCGCACGGTTTCGACCCATCCCGACACCTCGACGGGGCCGGCGGGGAGGGATTTCAGCTGGTTGACCAGGACGCGTTCGCTCACGATCGACCAGTCTACGTGCGGGATCCCGGCCGTCGTGCGGTCAGCGACCGGCACCGGCCGACAGACCCGCCTTGACGTGTCGCTGCGCGGCGAGGATCACCACGAGGGCCGGAACGCTCGCGATGAGCGAGGCGGCCATCGTCGCCGCCCACGTGTTCAGGTTGGAGCTGCTCAGGGCGTAGATCAGCACCGAGACCGGGTACATCTCGTTGCGGTTGACCAGCGTCAGTCCGAAGAGGAGGTCTCCCCAGCTGAAGAGGAACGCGAAGACCCCGGCGGTCACGATGGCGTTCCGCGAGAGGGGGATGACGATCCGCCAGAGCGTACCGAACGGTCCGAGCCCGTCGACGGTCGACGCTTCGATGACCTCGGTGTCGAGGCGCAGCATGAACGCCCGCATGACGATGATCGCGAACGGGACGCCGGCGGTGGAGTTGGCGAGGATCAGGCCGAGGAAGGTGTTCAGCAGGCCCCACGAGTTGAACATCGCGTAGAACGAGGTCGCGAGCACGACGCTCGGGACCATCTGCGCGAGCAGCAGGAGGATGAGCGCCAGGCTCACCGCCCGCGAGCGCAGGCGGCTGAGAGCGTAGGCCGCGGGGACCGCGACGACGAGGGTGACCAGGACGGACCCCAGGGAGACGAGCACCGACACCCGCAGGCCGCCGAGGCCGGCGTCGTCGAGGGCGGTCTCGTATCCGCCGAGCCCGGGCGAGGTCGGGAACCACGCGGTGTCGGCGGAGTTCGCCGACGGCTGGAACGACGCGGACACCATCCAGTAGACGGGGAAGAGGTAGCCCGCCAGCACGATCACCGTGACGAGGGTCCACCCCCAGCCGCGACGGCGGCGCCGGGGGCGGGGTTCCGGAGACGCCGCCGGGGCGAGCGGCGCGGGGGAGACGGGGGTTGCTTGCAGGGTGGTCATCGTTCGGCACGCTCCCTGCGCATCGACAGGACGGTGTAGACGATCGCGAACACGATGCTGATGCCGAGCAGCAGCATTCCGTACGCCCCGCCGAGGCCGAACTCGAACTGCTGGAACGCCTGCCGGTACGACAGCAGCCCCAGGGTGACGGTGCTGTTGGCGGGACCGCCCGCGGTGAGCACCAGCACGAGATCCACGATCAGCAGCGTGTACACGACGCTCATGACGACGAGGACCGAGACGACCGGCCAGATCGTCGGCAGGACGATCGCCGTGAGACGACGCCAGGACCCGGCCCCGTCCAGCTGCGCCGCTTCGAGCTGTTCCGCGGGGACCTGCTTGAGGGCTGCGCCGAGGATCGTGGCCCAGTACGGCAGGCTCGCCCACACGGCCACGACGATGACGGCGGGAAGAGCCGTGGCCGGGTTGGCGAGCCACGCTTCGGCCGGAAGGCGCAAGGCCGTCAACACCTCGTTGAGGGGGCCCTCCCCGGCCAGAAGCGACTTCCAGACCGTGGCGACGACGACGGCCGGGAGCAACCACGGCAGCAGGATGAGCGTGGGCAGCCACCGGTTCCCCGGGAACCGCCGCGAGAACAGCAGGGCCAGAGCGAGGCCGAGGACGAGCTCCACGACGACGGAGACGACCGTGATCACGACCGTGTTGACGAGGGCGCGGGTCGTGACGGGCTCGGCGAGGATCGCCTCGAAGTTCGCGGTGCCGACGAAGGGCGCCCGCCCGGTGATGAAGGTGCCGGTGCGGAACTCCGTCGTGCTCATGAAGACCCCGTACCCCAGGGGGAACAGGAAGAAGAGGAGGAAGAACACCAGCGCCGGCGCGAGGAACGCCGCCAGTTCGGCGCGCGAGCGACCGGCCAGAGACAGCCGGGGCCGGCCGGGGGATGACTTCCCCGGCCGGCCGGCCGTTCTCACGTCGGTGGCGGTCACGAACCGGCGACCTGCTTCAGCGCGGCTTCCGCGGTCTCGCCGCCGACGGTCGCCGACTGGATCGCGTCCACGTACTTCTGCTGGAGGGTGTTCCACTCCGTGCCCAGCTGGGCCGTGTTGTAGGCGCCGTCGACGGCATCCACGAACGGGGCGGCCGCGGGCACCTGCTCCACGAAGGTGGCCTGGGCGCTGGTGAGGGCCGGGATGTAGCCGCCCTTCGTCGCGGTGTCGATCTGGTTGGCCTCGGAGGCGCGGCACTTCACCAGAGCGGCGGCGGCCGCTTCCTTCTGCTGGTCGGCGTTGGCGGCCACGCCGTAGACGTACCCGAGGAGGTTGGCGCGGGGCGACTCGCCGGCCGTCGCGGTGGGGAAGGGGAAGGTGCCGTATTCGAAGGGGATCGAGGTGTCGACGAGGTTCCACGGTCCCGAGACCGTCATGGCGGCCGCGCCCGAGGTCCACTGGTCGATCGACTTCCAGCCCTGGTTGACGAACTCGGGCGACAGGGAGCCGTTCGCGACGAGCTTCTTGTAGAGGTCGACGCTGTCGACCGCGCCCTGACTGGTCGGGTCGGCGGGGTCGCCGCCCGCCGAGAGGAGGAACGGGAGGAAGTACGTCGCCGTCGAGCCGTCGCCGCCGATCCCCGGCAGGATGATGCCCTTCTGATTCGCGGTGGTGAGCGAACCGGCGAGCTTCACGAGGTCGTCGAAGGTCTTGGGGGCCGTCTCGGGCACGCCCGCGGCGGCGAACGCGGCCTTGTTGTAGAAGATCGCGTAGTCCTCGACCTGCACCGGCAGGCCGTAGAGGGTGCCGTCGTAGTCGCCGAGGCCCGCGACGCTCTCGGCGAGGCCGTCGGTGGAGACGTCGTACTGTCCGAGGTCGGCGAGCACGCCCTGCGAGGCGAGCTGCGGAAGCTGGGTGTCGGTGGAGAGCAGGGAGACGTCGGGAAGCGCCTTCGCCCCGGCCGCCTGCAGCAGCTTGGTCGTGTAATCGCCCGACTGCGTCTGGACGTCGACCGTGATGCCGAGCTGCGAGGCGCAATCCTCGAAGTACTGCTTCTGCAGGCCCTGGTAGGGCTCGAAGTCGATGCTGTTCCACACGGTGAGGGACACGCCCTGGAAGCCGTCCGTCTGCGCCGGGGCCGACTGCCCGCCCGCGCACCCCGCCAGCGTCAGCGCGCCCACGAGTCCGAGCGAGGGAAGAGCGAGGCGGCGCAGCCGCGACGAGGAGAGAGCCATGGGTGGTCCGTTTCCCGACCGGCTCGCCATCGCCGATCGCTGAGTGCTGTGTGGGGGAGCGGGTCGGGAGCCCGCGACGATGATCACTCTGCTGCCTCCACATGACGAACAGGGAACAAGAACGTCACGCGGTGTAACACCTTCCCCCGCGCGCGTGCGGGGGAAGGCAGGCTGAGAGCATCCCCATCTCTGCACCAGGAGCGCTCATGGCATCCCTTCCCGTCCCTCCCCTCGACGCGCCCCGGGCCCGTCAGCGCGTGCTCGTCGACACCGACACGGGTCTCGACGACGCCCACTCGCTCATGTATCTGCTCGCGCAGCCGGATGTCGAGATCGAGGCGATCACGACGATCTACGGCAACACGCCCGTCGAGGACTCAGCGCGCAACGTCCGCACCGTTCTGCGGCTCGCGGGTCGCGAGGACATCCCCGTCCACCTCGGTGAGGCCGCCCCCATCGAAGGCGAGGCCTCGATCGCCGACTTCGTGCACGGCACCGACGGACTCGGCGATCGCTTCGAAAGAGCCGAGCTGCGCGTCGAGGAGGAGAGCGCGGTGGATGCCATCGTCCGCATCGCCGCCGAGAACCCGGGCGAGGTCGACCTGCACCCGCTCGGCCCGCTCACGAACATCGCCCGGGCGCTCGAGCGCGACCCGGAGCTGTTCCTGAAGTTCCGTTCGGTCGTCATCATGGGCGGCGCCGGCGCGTACCCGCCGCCCGGCGGAGCGACCCTGACGGATGCCAACACGGCGAACGATCGGCGGGCGGCCGAGATCGTGTTCGGCGCGGTCAACAACGGCAACGTCGTGATGGTGGGCGTCAACGTCACCGCTCAGGCGATCCTCGACGAGCACGTGCTGGGTGTCCTGCGCGGGATCGGCACGCCGTGGGCGAGCTTCGCAGGCGAGGTGCTCGACGCCTACAACGACTTCTACCAGTACAAGTGGGGGCGCCGGATCTCGTCGGCGCACGACGGTCTGGCCACGGTCGTGCTGCACCGCCCCGAGATCGTCACCGGCTGGATCGAGGGCCCGGTGGACTACACCCCGTACGCCGACTCGCTCGCCACCCGCATCGCCCTGACGAACGACGGGCTTCCGTTGATCTGGGGGACGCCGAAGGGGCCGGCGGTCCGCGCCGTCACCTCGTTCGACAAGACCGCGTTCCTCCGGCGGTTCGTGCAGGCCCTCTCGACGGGTCCCGCCCCGCGCGACTGAACGGGGTTCGCCCCCCTCGCCTCACGACGCCCCGCGCATGTCGCGGGGTCGAGGCATCCGGCTCGCGCGATGGCTCGCCTCAGTGCGGGAGCGCGCGGGCCGGGTGGTCGTCGGTGAGCCGGTCGCGCCGGTCGGTGCGCAGGCGTGAGCGGAACGTGCCGTCCTTCGGGAATCCGCCGTACAGCCCGCGTGCGGTGAGGGCGGGCACGAGCAGCTCGGCGAAGTCCTCCACGGACGCGGGCGACAGGAACGGGTGCAGCAGGAAGCCGTCGACGCCCGACTCCTCGACGAAGGATCCGATCGCGTCGGCCACGGCGTCCGGCGTACCGATGAATCGGTCGTCGGCGAAGGCGGTGACCTTCGAGAACTGACGACGGACATCTCCGGCGGTGAGCACCGGCGCGTCGCCGCGAGTCTCCTTCGTCTGCGTCGCGTTCGTCGCGCGCTTGACCAGGGGCTCGTCGTCCGCGTACTGCGAGAAGTCGATGCCGCCCCACCCCGCGTAGGCCGCGAGCTGCGCCTCGGACGAGTAGTGCGCCTGGAGGGTGTCGATCTTCTCCTGCACGGCGATGTCGGTCGGGGCCACCACGAGGTTCATGCCGACCACGGCCCGGATGTGCGCGGCATCCCGGCCCAGCTCTTCGGCACGGCGACGGATGCCGGCGAGCCCCTCGCGGATCGCGACCGGGTCGCTGTCGCCCACGAAGATCAGCTCGGCGTGACGGGCGGCGAACTCGCGGCCGCGCGGCGACCACCCGGCCTGGATGATGACCGGTGTGCGCTGCGGGGACGGGGTGCTCAGGTGCGGGCCGGCGACCCGGAAGTGCTCGCCCTCGTGGTCGATGCGGTGCACCTTGGCGGGGTCGGCGAACAGGCCCGAAGCCTTGTCTCCGACGAAGGCGTCGTCTTCCCAGCTGCGCTCCCACAGCGCGTAGGCGACCTCGAGGAACTCGTCGGCCCGGTCGTAGCGCTGATCGTGCGCGAGCACGTCGAGGCCGAAGTTGGCGGCGGCCCCCGGCAGATACGACGTCACGACGTTCCAGCCGATGCGCCCGTCGGTGAGGTGATCGAGGGTCGAGAACCGGCGCGCGTGGGCGAAGGGGTGCTCGTACGTCGTCGACACCGTCGTGCCGAAGGCGAGCGTCTCGGTGACGGCGGCCAGAGCGGGGATGTGCAGCATCGGGTCGAGGGCGGGCAGCTCGACGCCCGTCTCGAGCGCGGTGGCCGCCGACCCGCGGTAGGTGTCGTACATGCCGAGGACGTCGCCGAAGAAGAACAGGTCCATGCCGGCGGCCTCGACGCGGCGGGCCTGATCGGTCCAATAGCGCAGAGAGGTCGCGGACAGGCGGTCGTCGGCCGGGTGGGTCCACATGCTCGCCGCGGACGAGCCGTTGCCGACGCACGCCTGCTCGTAGAGGCCGAACAGCAGCGGGCGGGGGTCAGACATTCGCGGTGATCCGTTCTTCTCGGGCGGGGGTGCGCCAGCGGACGTCCCCGCCCACCACGGTGAGAGAGGCCTCGGCGGGGCCGGCCTCGACGAGCTCCACGAGCGCGTCCGCGGGGGTGGTGGCCGAGACGGGGAAGACCGCGAGGTCGGCGCGGGCGCCGACCTGCAGGATGCCGGTCGGGTCGGCGGCATCCAGTCCCAGGGCGTGCGCCCCGCCGGCGGTGGCGGCGTGGAAGAGGCGGGCGTGCAGGTCCGGGGCGGCGTAGCCCTGTTCCCGGGCGAGACGGTGGAGAGCGGCGACGTCGTGCCACACCGACAGACTCGGCGACGACGACAGGGAATCGGTGCCGACGGCGATCGCGTTCCCCTCGCGCAGGTAGGCCGCGATCGGCGGCGGGTCGAGGCCGATGACGGCGTTGGACCGCGGGCAGAGGGCGACGCTGACCCCGCGGTCGCGCAGGAGACGACGATCGTCCGCGTCGACGTAGATCCCGTGCGCGAGGTGGGTCGTGGGCGTGAGCGCGCCGAGGGAGTCGAGGTAGGCGATGACCCCCGTGCCGGCTCCGTTCCCGCTCAGGAGAGCGAACTCGCCGCGGCCGTTGGCGCGCCAGCGCTCGGCCAGATCGCCGGTGCCGGTGCGGACGTAGGCGTCCTCCCACGCGGACTCGGCCGCGTGGATGTGCTGACGGACGCCCCATTCCGCGGCCAGGCGGGACAGGTCCCGGATGACCTCGGTGTCGAGCGAGTAGATCGCGTGGGGGGACAGACCCACCGTCGGGGGAGCGGGCAGCGCGCTCAGCTGCGCACGGACGGTATCGGGTCCGCCGAGCCGCCAGGCGCTCTCGGTCCACCCCAGCACCTCCCAGAAGGCGATGCCGTGCAGCCCCGCCTCGTGCACGGCGCTCCCGGCCTCGGCGTCGGTGACGATCTCGGCGACGGCCGTCGTTCCCGCGCGCAGGCACAGGGCCGCGCCCTCGGCCGCGGACGCGCTCCAGTCGCGGGGAAGGGGATAGAGCTCCATGAAAGCCCCCATCCACGACTCGAATCCCTCGTGCGCCGCGCGTCCCACCGCGGCCATGTCGGTGTACTGCAGATGGGTGTGCGCGTTCACGAGTCCGGGCGTCAGCGCCCCGTCCTCTTCGTGCACCGCGGCGTCCGGGAACTCGCTGATCACGTCGTCGAAGCGGCCGACCGCCGCGATGCGCCCGTCGCGCACGGCGACGGCCCCGTCGACGAGTGGGGGAGCCCCGGGGGAGAGGACGGCACGGGCGCGGTGGACGGTGACGGTCATTCGTCGGCGCCCTCGGTGGACATCCACGAGGCGAGGAAGTCCCGCTGAGCGGCCGAGACCGTGTCGACCGTGCCGCCGAACGAGGCCAGGGCGATCGCCGCGACCTCGTCGTCGGCGGCCCGCGGCAGCTCGTGCACCGCGGCGTCGAGGCCGCGAGTGGTGAGCAGGTACTCGACCGAGGCCAGTTGCACCCCGAAGGACAGGTCCATGATCTCCACGGGGTTGCCCTCGGCCGCGCTGACGTTGAGGCAGTTCCCGTCGTCGAGGACGTGCACGACGGAACCGCTCGGCATCCGCAGCGTCGACACCGCCCCGTCGCGCGCGATCTCGGTCGCGCCGGCCGCGCGGGCGGCATCCAGAGCGATCTCCTGGGAGACGCCCCCGCCCACGGCCACGATCGCCCCGGTGGGCAGGGCGTCGAGATGACCCACGTCGACGGTGTGCCGGATGCCGGTGGCCGAGATCACGACGTCGGCCTCGACGGCGGCCTGGGCCAGGGTGCGCACCGCGAAACCCGCGAACGCCGCCTGCAGGGCCGCCACCGGATCGGTCTCGGTCACGATCACCCGCGCCCCGAGGGCCGCGGCGTGCTCGGCGATCCCGGAGCCGACGCGACCGTAGCCGACCACCACGACGGTCGCGCCGCGGAGCGAGATGTCGGCGACGTCGGCCACGGCGAACACGACCGACTGCCCCGTGCCGTGGCGGTTGTCGAACAGCGACTTCGACCGCGCGTCGTTGGCGGCGACCACCGGGATGCGCAGAGCCCCCTCGGCGTGCATGCGTCGGAGCGGGCGCACGCCGCTCGTGGTCTGCTCGGTCGCTCCGCGCATCTGCGCGACGACGTCGGGACGCTCGAGGTGGACGAGCCGGATCGTCGAGGCGCCGTCGTCGACGATCACCTCGGGGCGATGGTCGAGCAGCGCGAGAGCGTTCTCGCGGTCCTCCGATCGGCCCGCGTCCGCCCGCGCATACACCGGGAGCCCTGCGTGGGCGAGAGCCGCGGCGACCTCGTCGTCGGTGTTGCGGCCCGCGGACGTGACCGTGACCTCGGCGCCCGCCTCGGCGAGGGCGAGGGCCACCGTCGCGGTCTTCGGCTCGAGGACGTCCGAGACCCCGATCCGTACGCCGGCGACGGTCCCGGCCTCGCGCAGGCGAGCGGAGAGCGCGACGGTCACGGGCATGTGCGCGCGCGCCCAGTCGATGCGGTCCTGGCCTGCGCGCCACAGCGACGGGTCGGTGATGCGTCCGGTCACGGGGTCACCTCCCGGGCGAAGCGGTCGTCGTCGCCGGCGGCGTGGCGATCGAGCAGGAGCAGGGCGATCAGCGCATCGAGGAGGCGCCACTGCGCCGACGACGGTAGAACGTCGGCCTCCGGGAGAGGCGACGGCATCTCGACGAGCGAGGCCCTTCCCACCTCACCCACGAAGGGGCGCGACGACGGAGAGGTGCGCAGCCCCGCGGTCGGGGCTCCGCCGGGGGAGGCATCGGCGACGAGCCCCACGAGGGCGTCGACGGGGAGGATGCCGTGTCCCTCGCCGGTCAGCACCGTCAGGTGCACGGGGGCGTCGCGGGATGAGAGCTCCTGCAGCGGCTGCACGCGGTATCCGTCCAGGCGTGCCGCCAGGGTCGTCAGCGGTGCGTCGGTCGCACGGATCACCGCCGCTCCCAGCGTGCGCAACGACGTCGCGAGCGCCTCCGCCAGCAGGCCGTCGCCGACCACGGCCACCGTCGTGCCCGCGAGCGTGAGATTCGTCCGCGCCGACACCGCGCGCAGCACCTGCTCGGCGCGCAGACGCGAAGACAGGATGCCGAACGCCGGGGACGCGAACGGGTCGATGCCGCCGGGGTCGTGCGCGACATCGACGCCGGCGACGTCGCGCAGCGCCTCGCGCAGCGCGGGGGGAAGGGGAGGCAGGGCACCGCCGTACGACAGGGTCTCGAGCGCACTGCGCCACTCCCGGTGGAGGCGGAGGGAAACGGGGAGCAGCGCGTCGATCCTGTCGGGCGTGAAGGACCGGAAGGACGACACGCCTCGACGCTACGGCGCGGAAGCCCTCGTCCGCCACTTCGTGACGTCCCGCGGCGTGGCGCTCCCTAGGATGGCGGGCGTGACCTATTCGATGCCTCCGGAGTCGTTCCGGACGCTCCGGCCCGAGGCTGCGCGCCAACCCGCGCGCACGTGGGACGTCGTGCTCACGATCGTCTTCCTCGTGCTCTCGCCGTTGGCCGCGCTCGCCGCCTCGTACGCGGGGCTGTTCCTCGCCTTCGCCGCGGACGCCTGCGGATCGCAGAACTGCAACACCGACCTCATGAACCTCGGCCTCTGGTCGGCGGTCATCGCCCCCTGGGTCGTCTTCCTGATCGCCGTCGTCGTCGCGATCGTCCTGCTGGTCACGCGCCGCCTCGCCTTCTGGGTGCCGCTGGCGGGAATGGCGCTCATGACGGCGCTGTGGTTCGTCTCCGCGGCGATCGTGAGCCTCGGGGTCTCGGCATCCTGAACCCGTGAACCTGCTCGGGGGCAACCCCCAGGATTCGCGCCCGACCGGGCCGTAACCTGAAACGGGCGCCCGGTCGGGCGGCCGATCACCGAGCGCGAAGGCACCCGATGACCGACATCACCCTCTCCGCCGCTCCCGCGGCGGCCCCCTCCGCCGAGGGCCAGTCCTGGTTGACGTCGCTCGCCGACTGGACCGTCTCGCTCATGGAGATCATCGGCCCCGTGGGTGCGGGTGTCGCGATCGCCCTCGAGAACCTCTTCCCTCCGCTGCCGAGCGAGGTCGTGCTGCCGATGGCGGGACTGACCGCCAGCCGCGGCTCGTTCACGCTCTTCGAGGCGCTGCTGTGGACGACGGTCGGCTCGGTCGTCGGCGCCTTCCTGCTCTACGGCCTCGGCCGGTGGCTCGGCGCCGCCCGTCTGCGGACGTTCGCCGAGAAGATGCCCCTGCTGCACCCCGAGGACGTCGACCGCACGGTCGCGTGGTTCGAACGACACGGCGGCAAGGCGGTGTTCTTCGGGCGGATGATCCCGATCTTCCGCAGCCTCATCTCGATCCCCGCCGGCGTCTCGAAGATGCCGATGTGGCGCTTCGGTCTGCTCACGGCCGCCGGCAGCCTCATCTGGAACACGATCTTCGTGCTCTCGGGCTACCTGCTCGGCGAGAACTGGCACATCGTCGAGGAATACGCCTCGATCCTGCAGTACGTCGTGATCGCGGCGGTCGCCGTCGGGGTCGCCTGGTTCCTGTACGCGCGGATCCGCTCGCTGCTGGCGGCGCGGCGCGACACCGCCGACGCGGGCCGCGACGCCTGAGTTCCGGCATCCATCCGCCGGTATCTCCACGTCGAAACAACGGGGCCGCTCGCTCAGTCAGACCACAGAACCCGCACGTAGACTGAATCGGTGCCCGCGGATCGCCTTCATCTCGTGCGCCACGGGGAGGTTCACAACCCCCGTCGCGTGCTCTATGGTCGGCTCCCCGGTTTCGGTCTGAGCGTCGACGGACGACGGATGGCCCGGCAGGCCGCCGAGTACGTGCACGGGCTCGACCGCCCTGTTTCGGCCCTCATCGCCTCTCCGCTGCAGCGCACGCGCGAGTCGGCCGAGCCGTTCGAGTCGCTCTTCGGGATCGAGCCGGTGATCGATGAGCGCGTGATCGAACCGACGAACGTGTTCGAAGGGCGCCGCATGAAGCGCGCGCTCGCGAACCCGATCAACTGGCGGCACCTGCGTCAGCCTGACGTCCCGAGCTGGGGCGAGCCGTACGCCCAGGTCGTCGCCCGCGTGACGGCCGCCATGACCGACGCCTGGGACCGCGTGCCCGCGGGCGACGTCGTCATCGTCTCGCACCAGCTCCCCATCTGGGTGACCCACCTCGCCCTCTCCCTCCAGCCCACCCGCCACGATCCCCGCAAGCGCCGCTGCGCGCTGTCGAGCGTGACGAGCTTCGAGCGGCGCGACGACGCCGACGGCTCCCGCCGCTGGGTCGAAGTGGCCTACGCGGAACCGGCGAGCACCGCCGGAGCCGTCGACGTAGGAGCCGTCTGATGCGCCGAATCCTGTCCGCCGCCGTGGTCGCGGTCCTCGCCGTGAGCCTGGCCGCCTGCAGCGCCGACCCGCTCGCCGAGCAGTACCGCGCGGGCGACAACAAGGGCTACATCGCGGCCAACGGCTTCCAGACCCAGGAGATCGCGCCCGATCAGCGCGGCGAACCGGTCGACTTCGCCGGCACCCTCGACAACGGCTCGCCCGTGTCGAGCGGCGACTTCTCGGGCAAGGTCCTCGTCGTCAACTTCTGGTACGCGACGTGCGGCCCGTGCATCATCGAGGCGCCCCGCCTCGAGCAGGCCTACCAGTCGTTCCAGGGCCAGGACGTCGCTTTCCTGGGCATCAACACGTACGACCAGGGGCCGACCGCGCTGTCGTTCGCGCGCGACAACAAGGTGTCGTACTCCAGTGCGCTCGCGGTGAACGACGCCGAGCTCAAGCTCGCCTTCAACGACAAGACCCCCCTGAACGCCACGCCCACCACCCTCGTGCTCGACAAGCAGGGACGCGTGGCGGCCCGCATCATCGGCGAGCTCCCCGAGGCGTCGATCCTCGAGTCCATGGTGCGTACCGTGCTCGAGGAGAACGCGTGAATCCGGGCGCTCTCGTCTTCGACGGGGCGTTGTGGCTCGCGATCCCGGTCGCTCTCGCCGCGGGTCTCATCTCGTTCCTGTCGCCCTGCGTGCTCCCCCTCGTGCCGGGATACCTCGGCTTCATCGGCGGTGCCGTGGCTCCCCGGGGGAGCACGGCATCCGGCACCGGTCGAGGGCGCCTTCTCGGCGGAACACTGCTCTTCATCGCGGGATTCACCGTCGTGTTCATGGCGCTCAACGTGCTCGGCGGCGCCGCGGGGGCGTTCTTCACCCGATACGCCGACGTGATCACGCGCGTCGTGGGCGTCGTCATCATCCTCATGGGCCTGGTGTTCATCGGGCTCTTCGGGATCGCGCAGCGCTCCGTGCGGATGCAGGCTCGCGGCAACCTCGGCCTCATCGGGGCGCCGCTGCTCGGCATCGCCCTCGGCGTCGGCTGGACGCCGTGCATCGGCCCGACCCTCACCGCGATCATCTCGGTGTCGTACAACCTCGGCGATCCGTGGCGGGCAGCGCTGCTGGGCCTGGCGTACTCGCTGGGTCTCGGCATCCCGTTCATCCTGCTCGCGCTCGGTTTCGGCTGGGCGACGCGTTCCGTCGCGTTCATCCGCAAGCACATCCGGCTGGTCAACCTCATCGGCGGCGTGCTGCTGATCGTCCTCGGCCTGCTCATGGTCGTCGGTGTCTGGGGAACCTGGATGTCGACCCTCCAGGGGGTGATGCTCAATGTCCAGCTCCCGCTCTGATCGAGGTGGCACCGTGACCGAGCCGACCGACGGCGTCCTGCGCCCGTCCGATCACGCCGACTCCGCGGCCCCCCCCGACGGCGGCGATGACATCACCCAGCCGCGCCTCGGCCCCGTCGGCTGGATGCGCTGGGGCTGGCGCCAGCTCACGAGCATGCGCACCGCGCTCGTGCTGCTGCTGCTCCTCGCGATCGCGGCGGTGCCCGGCTCGATCGTCCCCCAGCGCAGCGCCGACCCCAACGGCGTGACCCAGTACTTCACCGACAACCCCGACCTCGCGCCGGTGCTCGACAAGCTGAGCATGTTCGACGTGTACACGTCGCCGTGGTTCTCGGCGATATACATCCTGCTGTTCATCTCGCTGATCGGGTGCGTCCTGCCCCGGACGAAGCACCACTGGAAGGCGCTGCGCTCGCAGCCCCCTCGCACGCCCGCGCGGCTCGGTCGCCTCGACGACCACCGCGACGTGACCGTGCCGGTGCCGGAGGGACAGGATGCCGCGGCCGTCGCCGCCGCGGCCGTCGAGACCGCCGCCGCCCAGTTGAAGAAGAGCGGTTACCGCGTCGCGCGATACGACGGGCGGGGGACGTTCTCGGTCTCGGCCGAGCGCGGGTACCTGCGCGAGACCGGCAACCTCGTCTTCCACGCGGCTCTCGTCGGCGTGCTGATCGCCGTCGGCGTCGGCGGGGGCTTCACGTACACCGGCCAGCGCGTGCTCGTCGAGGGTCAGGCCTTCGCGAACAGCCTGCTCGACTATTCGTCCTTCAACCCCGGTCGCTTCGTCAGCGGCGACACCCTGACGCCGTACTCGATGACGCTCGACAAGTTCGACGTGAACTACGTCGCCCCGGGCCAGCCCGGCGGCGGGCAGGCCGGCGACTTCGTCGCGCACATGACCACGCAGGCGCCGGGCGGTTCTCCGCAGGACGGCGAGATCCGTGTGAACCACCCGCTCGACGTGCAGGGCGATCGGGTCTACCTGCTCGGCAACGGCTACGCCCCGACCGTGACGATCCGCAACGCCCAGGGCGAAGAGGTGTTCCACGACTCGGTCGCGTTCTTGCCCCAGGATGCCAACATGACCTCGCTCGGCGTCATCAAGGTGGCGGACGGGATGCCGGAACAGCTGGGTCTGATCGGGTTCTTCTACCCGACGATGAACGTGCTCGACTCGGGGGCCCTGACCTCGACCTACGGAGCTCTCGAGTACCCCGTGCTGACGCTGCGGGTGTACGCGGGCGACCTCGGCATCGACGACGGAACGCCCCGTTCGGTGTACACGCTCGACCCGAGCAACATGACGCAGCTGGCCGGCGGCGACAGCGGCACCCCGGCCATCCGCCTCATGCCGGGCGAGACGCAGGACCTGCCGAACGGACTCGGCACGATCACCTTCGACAATGCCGCTCCCGCCGGCGCGTCGGGGTACGACGGCTCGGTCAAGCGCTTCGTGTCGCTGTCGATCCACCGTGACCTCGCGGGCCCGTGGGTGCTCGCGTTCGCGCTGCTCGCGCTGTTCGGTCTGCTGGCCGCGCTGTTCGTTCCGCGCCGGCGCATGTGGGTCAAGGCGACCCCCCGCGCGGGTGCGGTGCACGTGGAGTACGCCGGGCTCGCTCGCGGCGAGGATCCGACGCTCGCCGCCGCCGTCGACCAGTTGGTCGATAAGCACCGCGGATCCCTTCCCGCCGAATCCGCCCCCGCCGAATCCGCTTACACGGACCCGTCCCGCCCCGACACCGGAAAAGTAGACTGAGACCATGCCCGGACCGAACTCGATCTTTCTCGACGAGATCTCCCTTCTCCTCGTGTGGACGGCGGTCGGCGTCTACGTGCTGGCTTTCATCGCCTACGCCATCGATCTCGCGCGCCGCTCCGACCTCGCGCTGAAGGCGAAGGACCAGGTCGTCGCGCGCGAGCTCGTCACGGCGGGCGGCGGGGGCGTCCTCGATGCGTCGGCCGGGGCCCCGGCATCCGGTCCCTCGTTCACCGACAAGCCGCGGTATCTGTGGGCGCGCATGGGCACGGCGCTGACCGCGCTGGCGTTCCTGTTCCACCTCGCGGCGACCGTGCTGCGCGGTCTCGCCGCCGGCCGCGTGCCGTGGTCGAACATGTACGAGTTCGCCCTGACCGGTCTGCTGCTGATCGTGATGGTCTACCTCATCTCGCTCACGCGGTACGACCTGCGCTTCCTCGGGTCGTTCATCTCGGGTCTGGCGATCGTGCTGCTCGGCGGCGCGACCCTGGCGTACCACGTCGATGTGACGCCCCTCGCCGACCCGCTGAAGTCGGTGTGGCTCGTCATCCACGTCTTCGTCGCGATCCTCGCGACCTCGCTGTTCGCGCTCGCCTTCGGCCTGTCGGTCGTGCAGCTGCTGCAGACGCGCCGCGAGCGCAAGCTGATCGGTGCGCCGGTCGAAGCCGCCGGCCGTCGCAGCTTCCTGCGGACGCTGCCCTCGGCCGACGCCCTCGAGTCGCTCGCGTACCGCTTCGCGATCATCGGGTTCATCTTCTGGACCTTCACGCTCATCGCCGGCGCGATCTGGGCCAACGACGCATGGGGTCGCTTCTGGGGCTTCGACACCAAGGAAGTGTGGACCTTCGTGATCTGGGTGCTGTACGCCGGATACATCCACGCCCGCGCGACCCGCGGCTGGCGCGGTACCCGCTCGGCCTGGCTGTCGATCATCGGCTTCTCGGCCGTGCTGTTCAACTTCACGATCGTGAACGTCTTCTTCAAGGGTCTGCACGCGTACAGCGGTCTGACGCAGTAGGGGTGGGGCGGGGCGCCGGGCCTGCGCCTGTGCTCGTGCCGCCGCCGCGCCGCGCGCCGCGCGCCGCGCCCGCGCCGAGCGGCGGGCCTGCGCTCGTGCCGCGCCAGCGCCACGCCCGCGCCACGCCCGCGCCGCGCTGCGCCGCACGCCGCGCGCGTCCGTTGAGTGTCCAAAACACCCGGAACATTTTCTGATGTCATGTCTCAGGACCTCGGTGACAGTTCTGCATCACGACATCGGTGACGCTTTGGGGGTGTTTGGTGGTGACACTTCGGCGGCTCTGATGAGGGTGTGAGCCGAAATGAGCCTGTCGATCCCCG
>Ga0308160_10000187_pt1 | contig 156311 bp, 222 predicted proteins | sample PhyFR1_FD_201036 | JGI IMG/M metagenome (GOLD analysis project Ga0308160, IMG submission 201036) | Phyllosphere microbial communities from UC Gill Tract Community Farm, Albany, California, United States - DLSLF.R1 | ecosystem: Host-associated > Plants > Phyllosphere > Unclassified | place... | reverse complement strand
CGGAAGGCAGTACAGCCGATGTCATAAGTTGCATGAAAGTCCAAAGTTAACAGTTCGAGTGACGTGAAAAATTATGCCCTTTTTCCACAGGGCAACATTCGTGAAACGATCGGACTTTTCTGTAGGACTCGCTGAGCAGCGCAGTTACATCGATCCCGGGAGGACGGGAATTCCTCTCATCCCTGCGTAGGAAACATACTCGAATGGATGTTTCCGAAGGCTCAAGCGTAAATTGCCGAGCCATACCTAGTCAAATAATTGTGTATCCGCAGAGAAATATTGTGTCGTAAACGTGGTTTTTTATGCGAAATGTGAGCAGGAGCTATGCAAAGCATCCGATTCGTAGTAAAGAATACCACTAACATTGCGAATAAGAAACTTTTCTGCATGGCTTGCCAAATCGTGACCCTGTAATTGTAAAGCGCCTACGCTTGTATGCTTTAGAATCAGTAACTTACCACGATCTGGTGATGGACACGGTGTCCACGAGACCGATTTGGAAATCGATAGGTAGATGACCATCTAACCGTGGCTTCTCGACACGAATGGAACCTCAAAGTGGACTGGTTGAAATAATCCATGCACATTCGTTTGTGACATCCCAACACGGGCCAAGATAATTCCACTATGGAAAATATGTTGACCCCGGTGGCTAGCACCGAACTCGTCTCCCGCTCGCAAGAGGCCATCGATGCGCTCAAGACTGCTGCGGGCATGACCGACGCCCAATTTGCAGCCTTTTGCATGCCGGTACTTCGCTGCTTTGCTGATCACGTGCAGCGCCTACCCCTGACTGCGAATGCCTTCGGCTCGCCGACAGGGGCCTGGGATTTCGGCCTCGTTGCAGCAACGGTTGCGTACCGTTACGCTGGAACGGTTATCTTTTTTCCATCGCTAGGGGCTGAAGAACGAAGGTTGTTGGAGCCCCAATGCCGGTACATGGCGTTTCTCTCAACCCTTGCTAGCGCTGTCGCGACCGTCGCTGAGTCGAGCATCCTCGTTGCTGGGGATGATGAATACCATCCGCTTAGTATCGACCAAACGTTGCACGCGTGGCTCTCAAGCCATCCTTCTACGCGCTTCGTTTGGCGCGTGCCAGCTGTACCTTTAAGCGCCCAGGCAGGCGCAGCTATCGCGGCAAACTTCATTCCTAGACGGCTGCTGGCCAACTTCGACCTACGTGCGGTCTTGATGATGTACGAGGCAATTAATCCTAAGACGACGATGAACGGCGTTGAATCGACGCTTGCCCGCGTAGTAAGGCAGTCCAGCCAGGGTGTTTTGGAGCACTACAAATCGAAGCAAGCAGGGACATTCCAACCTGAAGCCACCGTGCCGGTCGTTTCACCAGTCGATGCCGGGAAAGTGGCAAGCAATCTTATTGCTGTTGCGAACCCAACCAACGTCGTTAATCCCCTGGAAACTCCAGCGATGGCAACGCCGGCACCCGGCGGGAATAGCGGGGCAACGCCCAGCGGCGAAGCGAGCGTTTCGGGCTCGCTTGCGGCCACACATTCCGAACCGACAGCGCCGTCCCAGCAAGCAGTTACAGTCGATACCGCGGCCTCGTTTGCGACGACTCCTGCGCAGCCTGCGACTGGAGCAGCAAGTGAGGCAGAGGAAAAGCTTGCTCGCGGCCATAAGGTTCTGAGGGAATGGTTCAGTGCGCTCAAACAACACCCGCAGTTCCCTGCACTGAAAGACCAGCTAGTAATGAACGATACGGGAATCGAGGTCCCTGTCTCCATGCTCGGAATGTTTGGCGTTTCTGGCGCCACGGTACGCAAGATGATGGACGATGCTGGCCTGATCCTCGGACGCACGTCTAACGCCCGCGGCATCATCCTGCACGCGGGGCTGCGTGACCGTTTCATTGCCCAGTAATCAAAGTAACTTTTAACTCGATAAGACCCTATGTCACGCACCTACCACGATATGTTTCGCCCTGTGTACGAGCTGCCATCATGCCTGTCCTGGGCGGCATCGTCGGCGCTGCTTGCTGCCCTGCATCCACCGATGTGGCCAGTGGCTGCGGCTGCTGTTGTCGGTGCTTCGGCGTACCGGGGTAAACAGGCGATCGACCTTTACCGCTTCCGCGCCTCTCTTTCGGCACTGCGCGTAGAGACCATTAAGGTGAGCGATGCAATCACGATTTCCCGCCGACATTTAAAATCAGACGGCTCCAAGCGTAAGGAATCTGATGGTAAAGGAGGTTTCTGGCTCGGCCGTGGGTTCCGCTGGACACAGCAGCATGCTGAAATTTCGCGCCAAATCATGTACCGCAGCCCTGGAGAGATTCAAGGGCCGCCCGACTGGCTCCCTAAGCCAATCCTCAAGGCAATCCAGCCGAAGAACTTTGTCCCGTTGAAAGCCGATAGCGTTGGCGTATCTTGGATTCATGGAATTAGCCCGGACGAAGAGGAGCTGACCCTGCCGATCGAGGCGTTGCCTGGGCATACCCTCGTTGTCGGAACCACACGTGCCGGTAAAACGCGTCTATATCAGCTGTTGACGACCCAAATCGTTGACGCTAAGAAGATCCTTATCATCATCGACCCGAAGGGGGATAAGGATTGGGAGCAATCGGTGCGCCAAGAGTGTGCACGCACTGGACGCAAGTTCCTATATTTCCATCCAGCCCATCCGTCGAAGTCGATCCGAATGAACCCGCTTGCGAACTGGAACACAATCGCAGAGGCGGCAACCCGTATCGGTCAGCTCGTCGACGCGGAGGGCACATTCGGCGCGTTCGCCTGGAAGACGCTGTTCCGTGTGATGCGAGCGCAGGTCGCTGACGGGATGCGTCCGAACATCAGGACCGCAAAGGAGTACGTCCAGAATGGCGTAGAACCTCTGCTCGAAAGCCTCCTGAAAAAGGCTCTCTACCAGCGTCTCGGCGGCGCATGGGACCAGGATCTTGACACCTTCGTCGAAAAGCAGCAGCGCGGCACGAAGTCGCCATTCAAGTCCGAGCGCCTTGAGGGAATGACCGGCAAATTCCTTTCGCTGAAAATCAGGGACGAGGCCATTGAGGCGCTCATCTCAATGGTCAATCACTCGAAAGAACACTACAGCAAGATGATCCAGGTGCTGGAGCCAATTCTCGAGATGCTTGGCTCGGACGAACTCGGCGCCATGCTTTCGCCTGACCCACTCGACCTGAACGACACGCGTCCTATCTACGACACGCAAAAGATCATCGAAGAAAACGCAGTCCTGTACGTCGGCCTGGATTCGCTCTCCAACAAAATCATCGGCTCGGCGATCGGCTCGATCCTACTGGCCGACATCGCCAGTGTTGCCGGCGCAATTTATAACTTCAACGACAAACCGGAAGATATTTATTTGTTCATCGACGAAGCCGCGGAGGTGATGAACGAGCAGGCAATTCAAATCCTTAATAAGGGCGGGGGCGCGGGCATCAAGGCATTTATCGCTACGCAGACCATTGCCGACTTCGATGTGGTGTTCGGTTCGAATGCCAAGACTGGACAAGCGCTTGGCAACCTGAACAACGTGCTTTGCCTGCGCGTCAAAGATCCGGCGATGGCTGAATGGATCGCTACATCGTTCGGCAAGACGGCCGCGCGTGACGTGCGAGTGACGCACACGACAGGCTCCGGGTCATCGAAATCGTTCACAGAATTTAGTGGTTCAACAGCGAGGGCAATGAGCGAAGTCGAAATACCATTTGTGAGTCCAGACTTGCTCACGCGTTTGCCTGGCTTGCAATTCTTCGCCTTCCTCGCTGGCAGCACGCTCTACAAAGGCCGCCTGCCGTTGTTGCAGTAAGACGGAGAAGCAAGAAAAGATGTTGTACCGCATGATTTCCTGAAGACAATTCGGCAATTTGATGCAATCATTAGTAAAGTATTAAAGAATCCCCCGGAGATCTAGATGGATAAGAAACAATTATTAGCCGAGGCGGTCCAGGCCGCTGGCGAACAGTCGAAGGCGAAGCAGTTGTGGGTTCTCGATCCAATGATCGAGAACATTGCTATGTCATTCGCGGAATATGTTGGAATGGTGTCCAGGGACGCAGATGGCGCGGCGTTGCTCGTCGGCGCTATCAAGCGGGCGATGGATGCCTACGAGTCGTTCGAGAACTCACCTCGAGCCGCCCGTGCAGCCTTCGTGCGCTCTCTGCTGGCGAACAGCCAGGAAGTTTTTGCACAGCAGGTCATCGTTGAAACGCCCCGCGGCGATATCGCTTGGATGCCATTTGTTTCAAGCGTCACCGAGTTTTTGGGACTCTATCCCGGCGCAGAAGTCGGTGTCGAGCGGCAGGAATGCAAAATTGCTGAGCCCATCACCAGTACTTTCTTGATGACCAAAATAATCCCGGCCGCACTGCTCGATCAGGCATCGCTCGCCGAATTAATTGGCGACCCAAACCAGCTCGCGTAATTTCATGGCAATTCATCCAGTAAGTGTACAAAATTCTTTCGGTAGTCATTTCATCCTGTGGTCGATATTTCTGCCGATCTTGGCCCTAATATTCGTTCCACTAGTGATTCCAGACCAAACACTAACCCAATCTGAAGTTGAAATGGTTGCATCACTGGGCGTGGACGTAACTGCGATGACGCAGTCAGTCGACCAACGCTTCGCTGCACTTTTTGTGGAAAACGGTTTTATGGCAAAGACGCAAAGTTTCTTCGGAAGTTCAAAGGGAGGCATTCTCGATTTTGCGGGCAGCTGGATTCACGGCGTGTGGCTTATGCTATACAAAGCTACTTGGCGTTTTTTCGCGCTCAAATCAATTTTCCTCCTCCCGCTGTTGGTATTGGCTATCCCAGCGGCAGTCGACGGGTTCATGGTACGTGCAACTAAGAAATATCGATTCGAGAACTCCAATCCGGTTTTCTTCTACTCGTCCATGCACACGATGGTTTTAATGTTCGGGCTCTTTGCGTTCCTGCCATTGGCTCCATTTAGCCTGTCGGCAACAGCCCTGCTGACGATTGTCCTATTGCTGCTCAGTGGCATTTGGTTGACGACATCAAACTTCCAAACTGGAACGTAAAAAAAAGGCGCCAATCGGCGCCTTTTTTATTTCGCTAGAATTCTTCGTCGCGCGATTGCGCTCCTGGTTGCCTCCGCAAATGACAACTGAGGATTGACCGCCAATTCCAAGGCAATCAACTCGACTGATTCGCCCTGTGCCTCCCGACAAAGACTACGCAACTCAGATAGCATCTCGAGCTGCTGCTGGCCTGACACGTCAGTGCCCGACACGACCGTACGCTCGCCAGCGTCGTTCGCCTGTACGTCATCCACGAAGTCGTCAACCTCTGCACGCTTGGTCCAGCTGCGAAGGCGCCCCCAGAACACGTAAGCCGCGACTCCAATCAACAACACACCGGTGGAAACCTTGTTCAGCAATGAATCTTCGCCGGCATAGCCTACGAGTTTGACGATTACAAGGGGAGGCATGAAACATACGATCATTCGGAACCAGAGGCGTTCATCCATCATGGCGAGGAATTCAGTTAAGTTTTTGGGCATTGCGAGGATCCTTACTTCAAGCGTTAGTTAGACGCGGGATTTACGGGTTTTTGTTACTTTAAAATTCAGCGACTCAGCGTATTTTTTTAGTTCCTTGTCATTAAACGAGGATGCCAAATAGGGCACTTCCAAAAAGTCCACTTTGCCTGTGCTAGTTACAATGGTGAAGATCCGAAGCAACATCGAGGCCAATGCATCGCCATTCATGTTGTACGTGCGCTGCAGCGCCTCCCACATGGCTTTTTCACCCTCGCTCAAAACCAGCCGCTTTTTCGTCATTGCAGCGGAAGCATGCGCCCATCGCTCGAAATTCTGCTCCTTTAGCATTTTCATCAGAACGCTATAAAAAGAGCGGGAGCAAGTATAACCAGCGGCCTCCAACGCCGCAATCAAATCCCGGGGCTTTGGTTCATAGTCGAACCTCTTACTAAATTGAACACACAAGTGCTGCATGGTCTTGTCAAATTCGCCTGCAAGGATTTTCCGAACGTGGCTCGAGATTTTTTTGTGCGGAGGCGACAGCGAACAGCTTGCAAAAGCAGCTTTGATTTCTGCATCCGAGATTTGAAAACGCAACTGCATTTTCAATTTGTCCACGACCTGCTGTAGTTCGCTCGCCTTGTAACCGTTAAACGGGTTCATCAGAATCTTTGATAAGGTTGAAAGTTCAGGCAATGGATGTTAGCCCGACATGCTCGTGGCGCAAGTGACTACCGTGCCTTGCTGAAATCGATATTGTTTTCAATTCGCAGCTTTTTGCCGAAAGAGAAGGACAGCGCAGGGCAGGGCACCGAAGCGGCGCGAAGCGTAACTTTAGCGGTACATCGCACGGCATGGGGTTCAAATGATGAAAAAAAGTTGGCAGGCGGCAAAAAAGTTGGTAGAGTAGCGACGTCGCTATGCGGCATTGTTGTTCCCCTGCGTCATCTCATACTCTGCAGTCCCGCTTCTCTAATGCTCAGCCATTAGCGAGGCCGTCACATGGCCCGCCCCATTTCAAACAGCCGCCCCGCGGCAAGGAAATGGCATGCTTCCTACCCTTCTTACGTGTCCAAGGGTCGGACACAAAACATTCGAAAATTCCCTTCCAAGTATCACCGTTGGCGATGCCAACAACCCGAATCAAATCTCCAAAATCATCCGGCCGCACTCGTGCGTTCTCGATGAGTTGCAAATGCAGTTCCAGCCTGGCGAGCTTCAAAAAGCAGACTTGGTCGCGGCGTCAACGATGTTCACGCATCGCCGCTGGGTCCTACTGACGTTCGACCAGCATAAACAGTTGTTCAAGCACTCCGCGTGCTGCATCTTCCAGTTTCAAACCACCACCGGCTCCGGTGAAACCTTCGTCTTCGGTATCTTCATCACCGACGGCGACCGCAACCTCATCGACTACTGCGTTGACACCGCGCTTGCCAACAAGCGCCGGCCAATCCTGCATCGCCTCATGCGTGCGGTCTGCACGGCCTCGTCCGTAGCTCGCCGCCTCGACCACTGAAAGTATCAAATCATGCAAATGCAATCCTCCCAAGGCCTGACCCTGGCCGATATTCCAATGGGCTTTTTCCCAGACGACGTCGCTGGCGCCACTGCTACGACCCGCTCGGCTCCCGAGTCGGCGCCGTTCGCAGATGCGGCCCCAGCGAAAGCTGCTGGTGTCGTACAAAGCCGCGCTTTGAAGATCGCTCGCGCCAAAACGGGCGAGACGGAACTTCGACTGCTCGCGGAACAGCACGGCGTTGAAACCCACTTCGTCATCGCCAGTTCGACGCCCGCCCCTTACGCAGTCAAGCGTGAGGTGCTGGTCAAGTCTGGCAAGCGAAAAACCCCACTGAACGAACTGCAAGCGGTCGAGGAATTCGAACGTCGCGTTGCACTGGCTTATCCACCGGAAAAGCTGCGCAACGGCAAGACGGTCGCAATCCACCTCAACCTCATCTAAAACTTACTTCGGAAAATTCTCATGGCACATGAACTCACCATCACCAACCGCGGCATCGCGGAAATGGCCTTTGTAGGCGAAACCCCTTGGCACGGCCTCGGCCAGATCCTGCTGCCAGGCGCGTCCATCGATGAATGGCGAACTGCCGCTGGTATGGACTGGGACATCAAGCGCACGCACGTTCAGTACACGAACGGCGAGCTGCATGACTGGAAAGCCAACGAAGTCCTGTACCGCAGCGACACGAACGCGCCTCTGTCGATCGTCTCGCCCAAGTACAAGATTGTGCAGCCCCGGCAGGTCCTGGAGTTCTTCCGCTCGCTCTGCGAAAAGAATGACTTCGAACTGGAGACTGCCGGCACCATGAAAGGCGGCCGCCGCTTCTGGGCGCTCGCGCGCACCGGGCTCGGTGGCGAAGTGGTCGACGGCGACCAAGTCAACACGTACCTGCTGCTTGTCACCAGCTGCGACAAGGGCCTGGCCACCGATACCTTCTTCACCAGTATCCGCGTGGTCTGCAACAACACGCTGCAGATGAGCTTCCGCGAAAACCACGGCAACCGCGTCTCGGTGCGTCACAACACAGAGTTCAACCCGGAAGATGTGAAAGCCGAACTGGGCCTGAACGTCACCGACGTCTACACCGACTTCATGGACCGCATGAAGGGCTTCGCAAACACTTCGTTGTCCGGCTCCCAAGCCGAGGAAATCATCGAAGCGATGTTCGCAAAGAAGGGCGTCACCGTCCCGATCCGCACCACCAAGGGCTTCAAGTCGGTGATGCAGCTGTTCAACGGTGTCGGCAAGGGCTCCCAGATCGATGGCGTCGCAGGCACCGCATGGGGCCTGGTCAACGCTGTCACGGAATACTCGGACTGGCACATTCGTGCGAAGAACCAGGAATACCGTCTGGACAGCGCGTGGTTCGGCGCCGGCCGCTCCCTGAAAGAAAATATCCTCGAACTTGTGGCTGAATTTTAAGCCACGGCCTCACGGCCAAAACCCCTCACCGGGGTTTTCTCATGCGGTACGTATGCGAAAGCCCAAACTAACTTTTTCGGTACCAGTCTGCCTGGCAGATTAGTGCCACAAGCACGCGACCTTCTGACGCCTCGAACGAGGCATTAAGTGGATTGACCGGCATACGCCAGTCACTAACTTGCAACGGCGAACGCCGCGAAGGAACCGCAATGAACGCACCAATGAAATTCTCTGTTCTGTCCACCCGGGCAGCGAACACCGACCAGCAAGTCCGCTTGGGCGGGAAGATCCGCGCAGGTATCAAGGTCTTGACCAAAGCCGCGCAGAACAATTCCAAGGCAGTCGCGATCTACAATGAAGGCGTCGAAAAGCGCCAAAAATTCACCGACATCGAGAAGCGCATCAAGGATGCGACCGGTCTTCCTAACCCGATGTTTCCCCGCAATACCCCGTTCTTCAACGTCGCAGCGTCCGACTTCGGTATGCCTGAAATCGCGGCGCTTATCGTCGACACGTACGGCGAAATCCGCGAGCACAGCGACAAGAAACAGCTGTACCGCTTTCCTGTCGTGTTTCACTCTGACGACCTCAACGAGGTATATCCGAACCAGTTCAAACGCCACGGCTTTGAGCCTCACTACGAGTCGCACTACGGCGAGGACGGCGAGCGTTACTGCCGCTACCTGCCCACGGTATCCGACGAGCAGGCAGCGCAAATCCGTGCACGTCGAATCAAAAAGGTGCCGCGCCGCGAGAAAGTAGTCCGTGGCGTGTGCGACCCCGGCTCCTGCCATGAGTTCGGGCAGGGCCAGTGCAAGTTCCGCGGCCGCCTGCTGTTCTACGTGCCGGGAATTCCGACCACTGGAATGCTTGGAATGGAAACCAGCTCGGAGTACGCAGCAGAGGGCATCTGGTCCGACCTCGAGCGAATCCGTGATGCGCTCGGAACGATTCCACGCTGGAATCCGAACAAGCCTGGTGCGCCAATCTTCTGGATCACCAAGTCGTTGGAGCCGCGCACGTATTTCGATGAACACGGGAAGAAGCAAAGCGGCTTCCAGTGGGTACCGAAACTGCAGGCGGACATCGACATTGGTGCCCTCCTGAGTAGCGGCAAGGTCATGGCGCTTCCCTCGTCCCAGACACCAGTCGCATGGTTGTCGAAGCCGGTAGGAATGCCAGATGCAGTCTTGCTGCCGCCGGCAGAGGCTACACCAATCCAGTCCGAAGGGCGGGGCGCTCCAGACGTCAACGACCAGCTCGAAAAGCTGACCGAAGCGATGGGCCTCGACCAGGATCTCGTGATGCAGTACTTCGACATCAAGATCGCGCAATCCTGGGAGAACGACACGGCCCATGTGGAAACCGCAATCAAGATGCTCGAGCAGTTGCAGCGCCTGGGTAACGAGTGCGCGGCCAAGCTGATTGGCTTGTCGGTGCGCGTCTCGCAGATCGGCATCGCGTCAAGCGACTTTAGCGCCTACGCCTTCGCCCGGTACGGGAAGGGGTACACGACGAAGATCGAAGTGCTCACGCGCATCGAGGCGGAAATCGTCGAATTAGCCAAGCTGCCACGCGAAGCTGCAATCGCTCATCTGAAGCAGATCGACACCGCTGCGCAAGCAGCATAAGCAAAAACAGGCGACCGAAGGATCGTCCATTTGATGGCGCCACCATGCTCCTGCATGGTGGCGTCCTTCGATGCCGCCTCACAGAATTCAAGAACATGTACACTCAAACTAAACGCATCCCGAAACCATCCACCTCAGTATTCGTCTTGCTTGGCGACCCCGAGCCGTCCGCGACCTTCGTCGCCGGCGCATGCGTCTGCAAGACCTGCCGCGCGAAAGATCTAACCTTCTACCGCTACCTCGACGATGCCAAGTGCGACGATTGTGGGCAGTGGCAAAACGAAGACCCGATCCCGGAATAACTGACCTACAATCCCTTGAACCGTTCCGTTGCTGTGGCCCCAACCACAGGAACGGATCAGTTGCAAGTGGTCAACTTTTGGGTTACTCTTCTGTTGTCGCCATGCGGCATTTTTGTACCCAGTTCCCAGACAGCGCCCAGCCGCTCACCAATACCGACTTTCTTGTGCCGCTTGGCATAAGAAAGTGTGTGTCACCACTCCAGATTTCCCTCGCCGGCACCCGGCATAATTTGGAGACTTCCCCCATGCAAGTATCTGGCCACATCCAGAGCAGCGTCGCACCTGCTATCGTTGACGCATCCCTCGCAACTATCGAAACCAGCACCACCGCAAAAACCGCAGTCAAACCCCTCGTGGCAGCGCTGGCAGCAGCAGCTGTGATCGAAGCCAACGAAACTGCTCCATCGGCGGCTCCACTGGAGTCGACCACGGCCGCAGCACAAGGCGACGCACCTCCGCGTGGCCAGCCTGGCTTCGTGAAGGTGAAGTTCCTCGTGCGTGGTAACAACCCGCGCGAGTACTTCGACGAAAAAGAACTCGAGGACCTGACTGCATCCGTGCGCGAGCACGGCATCAATCAACCAATCCTCGTACGTCACATCGGCGACGGCCAGTATCAGATCATCGCCGGCGAACGTCGCTACCGCGCAGCCTTGGCTGCGTTCGGTGACGAATACGAAATGCCTGTTCTGATCCGCGAATGCAGCGATTCCGAAGCCCGCATCCTGGCCAACATCGAAAACACCTTGCGTGCGGACATGTCGGCGACGGAAGAGGCCCGTTCGGCTGCGATCATCGTCGGCGAAGTGAAGGGCGATCGTGACGAAGCTGCGCGCTTGCTCAGCTGGTCGCGCTCCAAGCTCGATTCGCGCCTGGCGCTGATGAACTGCTCCGAAAGTGTCCGCAAGGCGCTGAACGAGCGGACCATCAAGCTGGGCCACGCCGAGCTGTTCGCTTCGCTGTCGAAAGAGAACCAGGACAAGATCCTCCCGGCTCTCATCGAACGCGGCCTGTCGGTCACTGACCTCAAGGCCCTGATCGAAAAGGCCGCCGCGAAGTTGAGCGCCGCCATCTTCGACAAAGCTGATTGCGCGGCTTGCCCGCACAACTCCAGCGTCCAGCGCACCATGTTCCAGGAAAGCGTAACGGACGGCAGCTGCACCAACAACGCCTGCTACAAGACCAAGACGGAAGCTGCGCTTGAGATCACGAAGGAGTCGCTCAAGGACGAATACCCGGTCATCCGGATTGTTCGTGCTGGTGACAATTTCGCTCAAGTGAGGCTTCGCGCTGACGGCCCTACCGGCGTCGGTGAAGTCCAAGCTGATGCATGCCGCGGCTGCGCTGAGTTCGGCGCCGCAATCAGCGCTCTGCCTGAGCGTATGGGCATGGTCTTCAAGGACCAGTGCTTCAACACTGCGTGCAACCAGGAGAAAGTCGCCGCCCGTATCCGTTCGGAGAAGGAGGCCAAGGACGCCGCCACCAAGGCTGCCGCCGAAGCCACCGCCGCCGCCGGCACCAAGGACGCACCGAAAGGCGCAACCGAGGCCAAGGGTAAGGACAACAAGCCAGCCGAGGTGAAAACCACGGTAAGCGAAGGGGACAAGGTCAAGGCGTATCGCGAACTCGTTTGGCGCAAGGCGATGAAGAAGGAGATCGGAGCGTCCTACGACATCTCGATCCAGTACCTGATCACCCTGGCTGTCACGGGCAACATTCGTCACGTCAACCAGACGAAGATGACGGAGGTGTTCGAAAAGCTGCTGGGCGTCAGCAAGGGAAGTGACCTGCAGAAGGTTGCCGACCAGGCGCAGCAGATGTCGCCGGACCAGATGGACAGCCTCATGCAAATGCTGGCTGTGTCTGCGATTGACGATCTGCCGGTGATCGAACTGACCCGCCTCGCGAAGCACATCAAGCTCGACCTCACGAAGCACTGGAAGATGGACGCCGAATTCCTGGCGCTGTTCACCAAGTCCGAAATCGAAGTCATTGCCAAGTCGGTGAAACTCGACAAGGCGCTCGGCGACAGCTTCAAGAAGCTGACTACCGAGAAGAAGGACGTGCTGATCGAGAAGCTGCTTGCCGTTAAGGGCTTCGACTACTCGGCCGCAATTCCTCCTGTCCTGATGCCGAAATAATCCACAAGCAATCAAATCTAAAAGCGCCGTTCTCGGCGCTTTTTTTACAACTATATCCAAGGAAAAACCATGTTCGCAGCCCTCGCTTCGATTCTGTCCGCAAACCAAACGCTCGACCTGGCGATCACGCTCACTGCCAACGGCAGCATGAAAGTAATCGTCAAGCCGCAGCTCGTGAAAGGCTCCAACCCATCGCTCGCTATCCCGCTGGCGCTGGCCGCTACCCCGCAGGAACTCGACACCGACTTCGTCGGCTCGCTGATGCAGTACGCAGGTCAACGCACGTCGTTGCAGCAGCAGGTCGAAGTGACTGCCACGATCATGGCCGAAGCGAAAGCGACGGAAGTGACCAAGGCGTCCAAGGCCATCAGCAAGGCCGGTGCCAAGCCTGCCGCAAAGCCTGCAGGTGAAGCTGGCGGCGATCAGGACGACGACGGTGATGGTGATGGTAACGATACGCTCGGCGGGGATGACATCCTCGACGGCGAACCGGCCACCAGCACCAGCGCACCAGCCCCTTCGGCGCCAGCCGCACATCAAGCCCCGGCCCCGGCCGCCACCAACGACGACCTGCTGTCGGCGCTGCTGTAATCGGAGAATCACATGGCAATCGCAATTACGAAACTCACCCGCAAGTTCACCTTCAACGGCGCAAACCTCCCCGATCCTGGCGAGGCCTTTTCGCCTGACGAAGTGAAAGAAATTTACAGCAACCAGTATCCGGACCTGAGCACCGCGATCGTCAGCGAACCCGCCATTTCCGGCGACGTAGCGACGTACACGTTCACCCGTAACGTCGGCACGAAAGGCTAACGGCATGGACAGGGCTCGCCTCGAAGCGATCCTGTCCGGCATGCCTGTCGCCGGACTCAAGGTGCCAGCAGCAAAGCCGGTGTTGAAGCCTGACGCACAGATGGAACGGTGCCTACCCGCACTGAACCGCCTGCGCGCAGCGCCCAGCTCTGGCGCCCGCCGCCTGGAACTGACATCAACACAACTACCGCCGTGTTTCTAGGCGTTACAGCCCCCTCAACTTGGGGGCTTTCTTCTGCACCGCTGCAGACGAAAGCCCTAGTGGCCGACTCCTTTCTTACCGCTCTGCGGAAATGCACAAGGAGTAGCACATGCAACTCAACATCAACGAACTGCTTCACCTCCAAAACGCGATCCCCTCGCTCTCCCTTCCAACTAACTTTCAACTGCCCAAGCTGCACGATTCGATTCCGCGCCGGGGCCAGTACGTCAACTACCAAACCGACTTTTCTGAGCTTGGCCAGCAACTGCTTGCCGCTCGCGTCATCAATCCGGACACCATCTCGGACGATGCGATCACGGCGAAACAAATCGTAGAGCAGGGCCTGCGGGCCTGGTTCATGCAACGCATAGGACGCCTGAACCACATGCGCTTCGATGTGCGCGTCCTCGATGCAGAAAACGCCAATGCGGCCGCCAAAGACGGTGGATGGGAAACCCTGGAGTTCGATCGCGCTGCCGTGTCCCTCACGGGAGACGTCGCCGAAATGCGCTATGTCAAAGACATCGCGCATCACGTCGAATCGCTGGTTCCCGACCTTTTCCTCACCGCCTTTACGGAGCTGACGGAAGCGAGCTATCGGACCATCGATATCCACCATCCGCAGCGCATCCTGGAAATGGAAGCCGCTTACTCGTTGTGGGGGAATGACATTCATTCCGTCACCGATGCCGAGGCCCGCGACGAACTGCTCGAACGGTACGGCGAAGAGGAAGAAGTCACCGACTACTACATGCCCGACCAGATGCTGGCGGCGTTCGGTAACGGCTTCTGCATGGACGTCACCCGCAAGGGTCCGGCCAAAAAGCGTCGACGCTTTCCTGAACTGAAACTTAAGAAGCTGGCCAAGCACGAAGATCAGACAGTCGCAGGCATTGCCTCGCAGCTGTTGCACCTTCGCCGGGCGCGCAAGCGGGTCAAAGACCTGGAAGCGTCGTTCACCCAAGCAGAGCAGTGCGATGCCCGACCGATGTACGTCGGATGCATTTTGCTGTTCAGTGGCGACGACCGTGAGACTCACTTCATGGACGACGAGCACCAGCACCTTATGGAAGCCGGCGAGGGCACCGAGTTGTACGCCATCGACCAACTTCCAGCCACCGCAGCCGAGCTCAAAACTCACTTTCAAAAACTCGACGCACTGTTCGATCTGATAGCTCAGATGGACGCGCTGATTCCAAAACTTTCGTACGCCCACGACGCGGAGTAAACAAATGAACCAATCTATCAACAATTTCGGCCTGTCCACGGGCGAGACCACCATCGCCTTGTCGCAAGCGATCCTCGTCTATGCAAACGAGACGAAATCGCATTCGGGTACCGCGCCTGTGGCTACCTATGCGACGGTGCACCCGGTGCAGAACTTCGGCACCGAAGCCAATCCCAACTTCCAGATTGCCGCCGGCCGCCCGCTCACGCGGGAAGCACTGCTGGCGATGTTTGAAGACCTGGCGAAAAAGCATTCGCTCAACACCGACATCATTCCAGAGCACGTGCTGAGCATTTCGGCTGATCACATGGTGTGGTGGATGCCGGCAGGCGAGCGCAACGTCTTCTTCAACAACAAGGAGTTGGGTAAGCGCGCAGCAAAAGTGCCTCACCCGGCGCTGATGTTCGCTGTCGTGAAAGGCCAGTGGTACATCTTTGCCCTGGCGAAGAATGAACGCCCGACCGCAGAAACGGCGCTGCAGTTTGCGCCGTACTTCAACGTGTACGACTCGTGCGCAATCTGCACCGGCTCGGCCCGGGTCCCACGCGGGATCTCGGCCAATGCCACCGGTGAATGGGAGAAAGCCTTCTTCGATTCGGAGTTCACGCACATCAACGGCAAGGAAAAGAAAGCGACGCATCCACGCGGTGAATACGCCCTGTGGAAGGAACTGCTGGACGGCGTCTACAAGACGTTCCCGGTCGAGTTTCTGGCGCCGACTCAGTTCACGCTGACGACGTTCATGACCGCGGTCCGCCGTGCCTTGGGAGCGCAATGATGGATCAGCGCGACCTGGCCCTGCAACTGTCCTGCCCTGTAACGAGCATGCCGATGTTTTCGCCGCTGCCTCCCCTGGAGCAGAACGGCGAGAGGATCATCATCGGCCGCAACGGCACTTTCCTCGAGGTGCGCCGCCCATGGGCGCGCATCGTCACACAGGTGGGCCCGGCGCTCTCAACTACCGTCCCTTTCGGCTCGGTGGAAGAGGTGGTCGAGTACACCGCGGGGAAGCTGCCTCGCTGGCTGCTCGGCAAATTCGCCGAGTGGGCACAGGAGCAAAGCAACGTCGAGATCGGCGCAGTCATCACTTGGAATGAAGTAACCGGGGAATACCTGCTGCGCCGGTCGAAGTCCAACCATGCAACGTCCGGCTCGCTCGACTATGAACTTCCTCAGCTGGCCGAGGGAGAGCACATCGTCGTCGACTGCCATTCGCACAGCCACTACCGGGCGTTCTTCTCGGAAGTGGACGATAGCGACGACCGCCACGCGGTCAAGTTCGCCTTCGTCGTCGGCAACTGCGACACAGCCAATCCAACGACCAGGGCGCGTCTTTGCGTCCGCGGTGTCTTCAAAAAACTCAACTGGGAAATTTAACTCCATGAAAATCACTCACAATATCCACGCGCCGCTGCTGAAACAAACGGTAAAGGTCGTCGTGGTTGGCGCCGGCGGCACCGGCTCGGCGCTCATGCCGCGCCTCATGCAACTGCATTTCGCGATGAAGGAACTCGGTCACCCGGGCGGCCTGCACGTTACGCTGTATGACGACGACATCGTGTCGAAGGCGAACATCGGACGTCAGTGCTTCTTCCCGCAAGACGTTGGCCAGTACAAGTCGACCCTGATCGTGAACCGGCTCAATCAGTGCTGGGGGACGAGCTGGGAGGCGGTACCGAAGAAGGTGAAGAAGTCCGACAAGATCAACACGGACATCATCATCGGCTGCGTCGATTCGCGTAAGGGCAGGGCCGCAATCATGGGCTGTGTCAGCAGCTACCACTGCTACTACATCGACAGCGGCAACAATGAAAACTCCGGCCAAGTCGTTATCGGTGAACTGATCAATCAGCCCCGAAAAGCGATTCGCCTCCCGCACGTTGCCGACCTGTTTCCGGACATGGTCGACGCCGCGCTGGATGCGAAGGACGACAAGCCGAGCTGCTCAGTCGCGGAAGCGCTGGCCAAGCAAAGCCTGGTCATCAACAACACGATGGCCAACGAGATCTTCAACCTGCTCTGGATGCTGTTCCGCAATGGCAAGTTGAATTACTCAGGCAAGTTCGTCAACCTGGAAAGCGGCGTCGCTACCCCGATCAAACTGGACACCGAAGTCTGGAAACGAATGGGATACGGGGCCCCACAACAGGAAAAAGCAACCGAGGCGGCTGAACCAGTCGCCGCGTAACGCCGCGCCGCTCCCGAAAGGGGGTGGCGCTGGTCCCTCTATTCTCGCCATCTCATTGCGCAAGCCGCATCGAGATGTCCTTCGCGACACGCTCCGCATTCTTAGCCGGCCACCGGCACTTACAGGAGCATCTATGCGTGACTGCAATTTTATTGAAGAAGAAAGCCAGCCTCTCTACTGCGAGGCGGCAGCACCAGCGGCCCTGCCGGACCTGCACAGCTATGATATTTACGCGATCGGGTTCAGTGGAGGCAAGGATAGTTGGGCGGCGCTCTTGCATCTGCTGGAGTGCGGCGTACCACCTGAGAAAATCGAGCTGCACCATCAGAAAGTCGATGGACAAGGGCCGAACTTCATGGACTGGCCTTGCTCAAGCTCCTATGTAGATAAAGCCGGCGATGCGTTCGGCATTCCGGTGTATCACAGCTGGAAGGAGGGCGGCTTCGAGAAGGAAATGCTGAAGCAGGACGCGAAGACTGCGCCGATAAGCTGGTACACGAGAGACGGTCAGGTCCGGACGATGGGTGGCGACCGCGGAAAGGTCGGCACGCGCCGCATGTTTCCGCAGACGAGCCCGGATTTACGGGTCCGCTGGTGCTCGGCCTACCTGAAAATCGACCCCTTCGCGCGTGTGCTAACCAACGACGAACGCTTTCAGAACAAGCGCGTTCTTGTCATCACTGGCGAGAGGGCGGAAGAGTCGGCAGCTCGAGCGAACTACGCGACGTTTGAGCGGCACCGGACCGATCTGCGCGACGGCAAAAAGACTTGGCGCCATATCGACCATTGGAGGCCTGTCCACAGCTGGAGTGAAATGCAGGTCTGGGCGATTCTAGAGAAATTCAGGATCAACCCGCATCCGGCTTATTGGTTGGGGTTCAGTCGCTGTTCGTGCAGGGGCTGTATCTTCTCCGGACCGGACGAATGGGCCACGCTGCGCACCTTCATGCCCGACGCCTTTGCGCCGATCGCCGCTCACGAAAGTGACTTTGGCGTGACGATTCACAGGAAGTTGAACATCAACGAACAGGCAGATCGCGGCGTGCCGCATTCCTGTTCGCTGGAGATGCTGCTACTGGCCGAGTCCACCGACTACTATGCAAATATCATCGTCGCAGGGGATTGGGTCCTACCCCAAGGCGCATACAAGAAAGGAAACGGCCCTACATGATCTGCGAGTCTGCCCGAAAGGGTAGACTCGTTTTTCTTGCCTGCGTGCAAAGTTAACATTACAATCCAGATCGTCGCCATGCGGCATTTTTGTTCCCCGCAATACCTCCACAAACGCGCCGCCCAGCCGGTGCAGCATTTTTCTCCCGCACGTTTGCTTTTGTCGCGTCTGTATGGGCCGCCGGCACACCCGCGCCACTTCTCCGCTCATCCTGGTCGCCACCGATGAGCCACCGCTCAATCCTTTAATCGTCGCTTTGCGGCATTGATCTGAACCCCCTCGGGCTTCTGCAAACACGGTTTCGGTCCAGCTAACGCTGTGCTCGGGACTTCAATTCAACTCACTGAACCCGGGACGACCGGAGGAAGGATTTTTTAAAGGATGTAACGAAATGAGCAAGAAAGAAGAAGAAAAATGGTACGTAGAGCTGGGAGAGCTCGCCGTGGATGTAATCCTTGGCCTGGCCCACTTTGCTGCTTTGGCGATTCCCGCTGTTCTCATCCATGCGTTTATCGCGTGGCTGAAAACGCGTGGCTTCGATGGCGTCGTGATAACGGTGCTGCACGGAGCCGAGTTCGCTTTCCTGGCGGTTGACATCTACGCTACATGCAAGTACATTTATCGTAAGGTCAAGAAGACCCATTAAGGAGTAGGACATGAGCATGAAAGAGTTCCTGCAACACATGAAAAAGGTCGCGATTGCGGACAGCAAACTGTTCTTCGAGCCTTATGTTGCGATATACAAATTCATCAAACGTGACTTCACCCGCACTGCGGTGAAGAACTGAGGTAATCAATAAGATACCGAGACCATCGTCTCTATGCTTGTAAACGGCCCCTTCACGGGGCCGTTTGCTTTCCCACCTTCCCGCTTCTCGCTCAACTGCGACAAGCCCACTTTCGGGCACTCCATTTTTCCCAGCCGCATCGCGGCATGAACTTGGAGATGCACATGCAACCGCAAAAATCACCTCGCAGCACCATCACGCTTCAATCGGGGTTCCGCAATGAAGGCGAACTGGACGAATTACTCAACCTGGTCACCTCCGCACGATCGCGCCGCGCAGCGCCCGCCGCACTGGCAGCACCAGCACCAGTAGCAGCGCCAGAGCCGGAGCCGATCCCGGTTCCAAAATCCCGCAACGATATCTTCACGGCCTACCTGCAGTTTGAACGCGACCTGCGCAGACTGTCAGCAGAGCAGGGCCACTTCCAAAAGTTAGTTTTTGGCGAAGATTGGTCGACCATCGTTGACCACCCGAGTACGCAAGGTGTCTACCGCGTAGCGCAGCAAGCCATCACGAACCTGATCCACATCGCGCGACAGCGGTTTGCTCCCGCAGGCGTGGCACTCGACATCAGCCAGCATGAAGTCCTGGAAGCGGTTGGCATGAGCCGGTGGAGCGAAGAGTATCACCGTGACCTCCGGCCGAGCCGGCGAGGCGACCAAAGCGAAGCCGAAGTGGCCCCGCCGGTCGACCTCGACAAGATCTGGAATTACCTGGAAAGCACCTACGGTGGTGACGCCGGCATTGAGACAGCGCACCGTCAAAACGCCATGTTCATCATCAAGGAACTCAGGCTGGATGGCGATAGCGAGATGAAGCGCACTGCCAGTTCGGTTTCGTGCTTCCGGCGAATCTACGCCAGCAAGCGGGACTACGGCTCGGACAAAGGTCGATACGACTTCGGCCATAGCTCACGCGACTGGCTGCTCCAGCTGTTCAAAGGCCTGGCCTGTGCGTTTGAGTGGGCTGAGATGGACCAGCTGTCGATTGAGCTGGCGCCGGCACGCCACGGAATCTGCAACTACGACTTCACGTTCAAGTCGCGCGACCGCCAAAGCTTCACTGGGCTGGACATCGTGTTCTTCAAGGAGCAGATGGAATTCAAGTTCGCTCATGGTGCGGCCGAAAAGCTGATGCTGTACCTCGGCACATACGGACAATCCTAACCCTTCAACCCCGCATCGTTCGATGCGTCCAAAGCCCCTCGGGGCTTTCCTATCGCTGACCGATAGGCAAGCTCGACGCCTGCCAGATTACCCCCAGCCAGCTACTGGCACTGACAGGAGATTTCATGCAATCGCAATCGCAATCGCAACAATGGTATGCACCCCTACGCAATCTGGCCAGCCTCGGCAGCCTTCGTTCCAAGATTCGACACCTCGGCGACCTGGCGGAACAACGCCGGCAGACCCTCTCGCAATATTTCACCCCCGACGACGTCGCATCCTGGATGTGGGCGTTTATCGGCCACCTCGACATCACCTCGATCCTCGACAACTCGATCGGCTCGGCCCGCCTTCTCCAGTTCGCAGAACCGGGCAAGCACAAGCTGTTCGGCGTCGATGTGCACGCGCCGACGGTCGATGAAGTCAGGCGCGTAGTTTCCGAAGCAGGTTTCCAATGCGAGATCCTTTGCGCTGGAATGGAAAGCGTCCGACCAGTCGGCATGGACTGCGCGCTGATCAACCCGCCATTCAGCATTACTCTGGAATCGGTCGGGCTTAAAGCTGAGGAAGGCTTTACTCGCATGGGTAGGCTGGGACCGGACACAACTGCTACCTCTGACGAGTACGCGGTAATCCAAGCCCTCAAGGCCGCTCGTGTCGTGGTGGCGCTGCTGCCGCGCTCAAGCGCCGACGCGATTCGTGCTGGCGCTGGATGCTGGGCGTCAAAAAAAGTGCAATCTCGCCTCCGCGGGGTGTTCGACCTGCCGGCCTCCACCTTCAAGGAAGAAAACGCAAACGTTCTCACTTCGGTGGTGGTGTTCGGGGAAAGCGCCAACAAGCGCCAGCCCATCCACCGCACGGTGGAATCGTTTGACGAGCCGGTACCTGACCTGGGCCTGCTCGATCCCGAGTTCAACAAAACCCGTCCGGCCGACCTTCGCTACCAGCTGCTCGACGCGACGGAGCCAACCATCACTTTGCCAGTTACGGGAAACCGCACCGTGCAGATCGCGCTCGATGGCCGGAAAGTCCGACTGCGGTATTTCTGCGGCTTGACACAAGCTATCGTGGCAAATGCTGTACTCGAAAAAAGGATATATTCGACCGAGCACCACAGGCTTCCAAAAGGCGTCCAGTTCAACGGACAAGGCAAAATGGACGTGGAAGCGTATCTGCTCCAAGACGAGCCCTTAGCCGCGTTTAAGGGCTTTGTCGAGGCAATCCGTGCAGCCGGCGGTGAGCCAGTCGTGCAGCCAGGTGTCTTCGAGACGTTGGAACGCAAGGTCCGGCGCCACAAGCGGGCTGTCCTGGCAATGAAGCACACGATCTACACGAAGGGTGCATCGAACATGGCCAGTATCATCGGCGAGTCGAAGCGCACGCACAACGTCAATCCAAAGATTTGGCTTTCGCCTGTGATCAAAGCAGGGGAGCTGGTCGAGTTCACACGAGCAGAGCAGGGCGGCTACCAGTACCAGAAGAACGGTAAGAGCTTCCTCATCAACACCGACGAACTGGAGGCCAACTACGTGCTGCAGGGTGCTAGCGAAGGCTGGCAGATCGTGCACGAAGGCCTGCTGAAAGCGTATCCGGCAGAGGCAGCGCGGCTCCGCAAACGCGCAATCGATCTTGGCATCGACCACTGGCTCAGCTGGGATTTTCAAATGGACGACCTGATCGAGTTGTCGATGAAACCGCATGGTGGGATCGCAGCCTGGAAGCAGGCCTGCGGCAAATCGCGGCTCAACGCGGCCCTGATCCTACTGTCAGGTGTGAAACACGGCTTAATCGTTGTGGAATCGCGCCTGATAAACGAGATGCTGGTGCAGCTCGACCGCATCGGGATCGCCGGTGACAAGATATGCGTGATCGATGCGCCGGCAAAGCTGTCGCAACTCAAGCAGATCAACCTGATCTCCTACGAGCGGCTGCGCATGCTGGTCGACGACAAGGCATCACAGCGGGTAACTTACGCGCATCGGCTTCGCCGCCGGATTGGTTTGGTGTGCGCCGATGAGGGCGAGCGCCTGGCTAATTTCGACAGCGACCAGTCGCGAGCCCTTTTCCAACTCGCTGCGCGCAAGAAATATATTTCCACAGGGACACCAATCGCAAATTACCCTAGGGATATACACGGCCTGCTGTTGTTCACGGTCGGCGACGGAACGGCTGCCCAGCCTTACGGATACCGTAACGGCTACGCTGAGAAATGGTGGATCACGAGCATGCAGCACGCGTCTCGCGGTATCGACCAGATCAAAAATGACTACCTCGTAGTTGAGTGGGTGACGCATGCCTTCTCCGAAACGCTGAGGGAGGGTGCCAAGCGCGAAATCCCGAAGATCGCAAACGTCGAGAAGTTCCGAGACTGGCTGGCGCCCCATGTGAAGCGCCGGCTCACCGAAGAACCCGAAGTGGCGAAGCATATTCAGCTTCCACCAGCGATTTTCGAGACCGTGAACGTGGAATGGGACAGCAAGCACCTTGCTTACTACCTGCGAGCGGCCGACGATTTTTCACAGTGGTACCGCGATCGGAGCGACAGCGAAAAGAGGAACAACCTCGCTGTCCTTCTGGCCAAGCTGCAAGCCGTTCAGATCGCCCTGAATATTCCCCAAAAAGGAGTCGAAGGGCTTGGCGCTTATGCAGGCCTGACGTCGAAACAGCGTGCAGTGATTGACTACCTGGTCGACCTCTCTGCGCAGGGCAAAAAAGCGCTGCTCTACTGCGAGAATCCTCAAACCGTTCGACTTCTGCACAAGGAGCTCGCGGCCCGGGACATCAAGTCAGTTCAGTTCCACGGCGGAATCAGTATCAAAAAACGTGTGCAGGCGAAGGACGAGCAATTCATCGCCGGCGATGCCGATCACCTGCTTGCAACTAAGGCGGCGGCCAAAGCCGGATATAACGTTCCGCAAGCAGACGTGGTCGTCTTCTACGATCGGTCGTGGAGTGCCAAGACGGAAGGCCAGGCTATGGCAAGGCCAATGCGTGTGGAGAGGCGGGCGGCGGTCAAGGTGGTCTATTTCCACCTCGCCGGCTCGCTCGACATCTACATGGACCAGATGGTGGCGTTCAAGCAGGACAGCGCCAATGCGGGCCTGGACTGGGCCACCCCAGTCAAGGAGGATGAGGAATTCCTTCACTTGTCGACCGTCCTGGCCAACTTCGTGGATGACCTCGCAAAACTCAACAACCTTTCCGCGCACGAGATGCGGAAAATTCTGAAAGCAGCATAGGAGCAATATGGAAACTACTACCGAAGCAAACGTCCACCTGGGCGACGGTATTGTTGTCGTGCGTCGGAAAGGTTCGTCGTCGCCGACGATCGCCAACGTCCTCGGCAGCGTGCCTACGGAAACCGGAACCCTGCTGTACCTCGACCGGCTGATTCACAAGCCGTACGAAAGTGAGTTGGGCGGCTACGCGATCAAGGGAGCAATCTCCAGCATTGTCGTGGTGCCGAACCAGCTGGCCACCGCTTAGAGCAAAAGGGCGGTGGTGGTCTACTTGACCGCCCCGCCCATCAAACGCTGCACGCTTATGCGTGTAGCTCCACAAGCATAAAGCCCACCCTCGTTTTCGGGGGTGGGCTTTTTTTTGCCTGCACTGCCGGACTTCGCACCCGGCTACTGGTTCTTTTTAGACCATGGCGGCAACGATCCGCACGTTTTTGGCAACTGGGCCGCGATCGGACTTGCCGGGCTCAAACTCGACCTCGGCGCCAGTCGTGGCCTCGGGACCTTTCACGTAGTTCGCGTTGAAGAAGTAGTCGTTACCATCGCGATCCCGGATAAAACCCATGCCCTTTTCTGCATTGAACCACTTGACCTTACCCGGCCTACGCGTCGCATCCCCGGCCAATTGCTGTGCCGGTGCCTGTGCGCCTCGAAGCGCGGCCCGTTGCGCTTCTTCGACCTGGGCTGCGGCCGTAGCGCCGCGCACTGCTGCGTCTAGTGCACCAATCGATTGCGCACGCTCCAAGTCACGATGCGAAGTCGGCGTCGCCACGCTGGACTGATCCGCCGCGAACGATTTCAGGCGGTCGGCCATGCTCTTTGCGACACCATCAGCCGGCGTCATCGCGATGATGCTACGGTGACCATCTTTGCCAAACACGACCGACACAATATCGGTCACCCAAACACGTAGGGTCGCGTCCTCGATGCGGGTGAGCGTCGAACTGGATTGGGTATGGCCCTTAAACTGGTTGCCAATGGCGATCTTGCTGGTTTGGTAGGTGCCGCTGGTCTCGATCCAGTAGATGCGGGATTTGAATTGCATGCGCGACCACAGAAGGTGGCCGGTCTTGTGGCTCAATATCACCACCAGGCACAGCGCGATGACGACGACCATTACACGGCTGATCTGCATACGCTGCATCGAAGCGAAGTGCGATGCGTAATAGGCAGCGATGAAGCTGGCCGCCGACGCACACACCACACCCCATGCGCCCAATGCCAGCAGCAGGCGGGACGAAGTAACTTGCAGCGCCTCGCCCCAAGTGCTGAACTGCGTGGTGCTGGTCGGCACGGGCTGGCTTTCTTCAACGATGTAACCGCCGAACGAACCGCGCTCGCCTTCCGAGACATCAGGCGGGATATTGGCATAGGCCCGATTCGGAATCGAGCGCTCCCACGACGACTGGAAATCACGGCTAATCGCAGTCCAGAGCTGCGCTGGCGCGCAGTTCATCGCAATGGTGGTCTGTTCGCACGAAACGTCAGTGCGGGATGCACGGTCAAGGCGTGCGGTCAGCGCGAAGAAGAACAGGAGCGAGGCGACGAGCGAGCCAGTGAGCAGCAGGGCAGGTGCGACCCACATTGGAGGGATCGACAACGCCGGCAGCAGGCGAGGGATGACGACTGGCGCCATGATCGAGAAAAACACCAGTCCCATAAGCTTCCAGAGCGCACCGTTGGCGGTGCTGGCCTGCGCTTGTGCATCTGGCTTGGCATCCATGCTCAAGCGGCTTTGCTGGGCGAACGGGGTCAGAAGCGACAACCCAGTCGCAGGCAGATAGAGCCAGCTCGCCACACCTTCATGGGCGGTCCCAGAGAACACAATGTACGACAAGATTAGCGACACTAGCAGCGCTGCCAACTGGAGGATAGAGTGGAAGTGCAGAACGGCCGCAGCTTGGATAGGGGTAGGGGAAGTGATCAGGTCCTTGATGAGCGAGTAGAGTACGCCGTTCAAGGCGCCTTTCGGCTCGGGGAAGTCAAGAGCGCGATGACGGAGGGTGTCGAGCAGTTCCTCGGTGCCGACGCCCACGCCGCATTCTTTGACAGGAAGCTCGCCGGCCAGCCCATTCGGAAATTTGCGGCCGAGCCAAAAGCGGACCTGAGAGAGGGCCTTTATCAGCGTCTTGATCGACACGCCGCCCAGGAGCATGGCCAGTGCCAGCGTTACAGCGGCAAGCACGTCGTCATGGGCCTGGAAAAGCTGCTTTGCCGTGAGAACGACGTGGATCGCGCCGGCCATCGTAACGGCCGCGGTAATGAACATGAAGACGTTTTCGAATCGGAAGGGATTCGGAAAGTCATTGAGCAGAGAATCTGCACTGTTGAATTCGTAACTCATGGGTGTGGTCTTTCGGTGTGGTTGGTACTAACACCATTAGACCATCGAAATTCCACAGTGCAACTCAAATTGCGGCGAGTTTCCCCAACATCTCGGCAACTGCAGCCTCCCGCGTGGAACCGTTCGTCACGAAAATGCATCGCCTGGTGCGGCGCAAGGTCGACAAAAGCACAGGCAGGGTGGCTTCGCGCTCGGAGTGCAGCCCGGGGGTCCATACCCGCTTCGTTATTTCGCTGCGATGCTCGAGGCGCTGCAGGCGCAGTTGCGCCGGCGTCCAGACCACACAAAACAACGTGTCAGCTGGCAGCAACGCAATGTGCTCGACGCAAGACGGAAAGCCATCAAGCACGGCCTTGTGAGCCTTCGATGCGTAGTCGACCAGCTTTCTTGCGGTGGACGCACTCATTGGGCTACCGGCCCGCTCCCGGCGCATGGCCATCATCAGCGCCGCCGGAACGTCGGAAGGAAACTGCGCGGCCTGGGCCAGCCGCCTGAGCGTCCCAACACTGGTGTGCTGATAGCCGTGCGCGATCAGGTCTCCCCCGATTGTGGACTTGCCGCTTCCGTGGCGGCCGAGAAGACAGACGAGCGCCATTCGTCTACTTAGGCAGGCGCCGGCCAGCAAGCTGCATCGACTCCCGTGCGGATGTCAGATGCGTCGTCGCCTGAGTGAGCTCGGGCTCAAGGTCGGGAAAGCTTTTCAGCACCCGTCTGATCGTGTTTACAGCTTCCTTGACGCAGTCCTGTCCATCTGCCAGGTGTTCTTGGGCGACGTCCGCGCCGATGTTACGGGCCATTTTCTCGTTCCTGCTTCTTCAAAGTGGGGTTGGTGCTGGATATGTCTTGGATTGTCTTGCTGAAGTGGGACATGGCATCAAATGCCAACCCAACGGTCTGGATGGTGTCGGTGGTAGCTAGCACAAAGATCAGCCCAACTGCGAATGCGACGATTCGAAACCCGATCAATTTACGCGGCATTAAGCGCAAGCGGCTGGATCTCACCTCGAATCACCGATCAGTTGAACGTCGACCTTCGGACCTTCATTCGACTTGGGGGAGACCGAAGTCGGCGCGGCAGGTTTCGCGTCACTCATCAACACTACGCTGACCAAGCTTTTTTGGTCTTCGCTCGCTTGCAGCTTGGGGCGCGGCCGAGCCGGTGTCTCCGGAAGAGGCAGCGTTTGTGCCATCGGCGCAGGCATCGGGTACGCTGCCGGCGCCGGTGCGATTGCCGAAGCTACTACAACCGGAGTCGACGTTGCCGACGTTAATCCCGAAGCCGGACTGTTATCAAGCTGCACCTGCAACACGTAAAGATCGCGCTTGAGAACGGCAATATCTTGCTTGGACTGACTCACGGCGTCGACGAGGCCGCGATAGTGCCGATAGCCCTCGTTGGTTACTAATACGAGGGCGATGATTGCCAGCGCGCCTCCCGCGCGTCGCCAAAGTCGCTCTTTGTTCACGACACCTCCATTTTCCGAAGACGAAACTGTATCACCCGGGGAAAACGTTGCCGCAGCGAAATGTCTTACAAATTGATGCTGAATCGTGTTTCGCGCTTGGCTTTGGCTCCGGATGGTCTTAAGCATTGGGATTCCTTCAAAAAATTGAAGGGGTTTCATCGGCTAAAAAAAGAAAAGGCACGGCAGCATGTTGCCCACGAACACTTTTTACCTGAGGAAAACAATGGAAATCGCAGAAAACGGTTTGAGCAGCAACGATGCGCGCAACGCAATCGCAGAAGTCTTGATGGCGAACGATATGGCCGAACAGGCACTGGACGATGCTCGGCCTGCACCGGTTGCCGCTTCAATCGATGAACAAGTCCTGGGCGCGGTGTCGGCCGACAACGTCGAGTTCCTGCGTAACAAGGCCAAGCGCCAGCGACAGAAGGGCATCGAGAACCTGGCACGCCGCCACGATGGCATTGCGTCCGTTCTCGTCACCGTCAAGCTGAACGAGCGCGTAGTCGCTTCGGCATTTGAACGCTACTTCGCCACAATCGAAACCGGCATCCACGTCATCGGCAAGAGTGGCCCGATGTTCGTTGGCGAGGCCGCAGCTGCAAAGCTGGAAGCATCCATCGTCGAACGTGTCGCCGCCATGGAAGAACGGATCACCGGTGAAATCGCGCGCTCGCGCGTGTCGCTGAACGTGCACGAATCGCGTGAAGGCTGGATCACACCGACCTACACCAGGCCTGCTGCCGAACACGAAGTACAGCTGCGCACCCGCTTGGCCAACCGCGTGCTCGGCGTTTTCCGCAAGCAGGACGAATTCGTCGTCATGCTAAATCAGCTGTGCTGGAACGAAGAAGCCGAGCAGGACGCAATCGAGATGGAAGAACTCGCCATCAAGAAGGAAATGCGCGGCCTGGCTCAATTCATCAGCCGCACTCTGCGCGGTATGCGCAACAAGGTCGCACCGAAGGAAACCGTAGCCGCGAACGAAGCCGAGCCGACGGCAGCGTGAACGACATTCTTTCGGAACTCAATCCGCAGCAGCGCGAAGTCGCGCTGCATGTGGGCCACTGTCTTTCGATTGCATGTCCGGGATCGGGCAAGACCAAAATGCTTGCGACGAAAGCTGCGACGCTGCTAAACGAGGGCGAGCGCGTATGCGCCGTGACGTTCACGCGTGATGCGGCGCTCGAGCTGCGCGAACGCACCATGAAACTGGCCGACCCGCGCACCAAAGCCAACCTCTTGGTTGGCACCTTCCACAGCGTATGCATGCTCATGGCATCGCCACGAAAACACAAAGGCGAATTCGGGCGCGCGATCTTGGAAAAGATGCATTCCCCGTTCTCCGCACCGTGGAATCTCGTTAAAGAAGGCGTCCGCGTGGGGTATGTAATTCGCGCGATCCGCGAAAGCGGCGCGAAGATCCAGCTGCGTGACGCCACGCCGGTGATCGAGCTGGCGAAAGAAGCCGGTGTCGTCCCTGAAAGCCTCGATCCTGAACTGCAGGAGATGGTCCGCATCTACATCAAGTTGATGGACGATGCGCATCTCATCGACTTTCAGGACATCATCCTCAAGACAAACTTGGCGCTGCGTGATAAGTCGATGTCCACGCTGCCGGTCGACCACCTTCTGGTCGACGAATACCAGGACACCGACAAAGCCCAGTATGAGTGGACTGCACACCACGGCCGGGCCGGTGTCGCGTTGACGGTCGTAGGCGACGACGATCAATCCATCTACGCGTTCCGCCGCGCCCTCGGGTATTCCGGCATGGAGCGCTTCGCCAAAGAATTCGGTGCGCTGCAGGTTCAACTCGGCATTAACTATCGCTGCCGCTCAGAGATATTAGGCGCAGCCGAAACGCTCATCAGCCGAAACACCGAGAGAATCCAGAAACGCCTGTTCGCACAAAAAGGCGAGGGCGGGGTAGTGTCGTGGGAGCGGTTCAAGGATGCCTCAACAGAATACGCCGCGGTTGCAGAAGAGGCCGCCGGTGCGCTGGCCGAAGGCGCTTCGTTTGCCGTAATCTCCCGTACCAACGACGAATTGACCTTGCTGCAAGCGGCGATGCACACGCGCGGTGTACCGCACCGAAAGACCGATGGCCGCAGCATTTTTGACTGCCCCGAAGTCCAGGTCTATGCCGCTCTGCTTCGTTCCCTCATCAAGCCAGTCAGTAACGACCTCGATCAGGTGCTCGCATGGGCCGGTATGGAAAATGATGACGCCAGCAAGATCCGGAAGCTGTTCGGTTCCAGCATCATCATCGGCAGCAAGGACGATTTCCAGAACGCCGGCATATCCGAGCGCGGAATCGAAATCTGGCGCACGTTTGCAAAGCGCTATGGAGCCTGGATGGGTCAGAAGCATCAAGGGCACATGGCCACTGTCAACTACGGCGTCTATGAATGGCTGGCCGAGACCCTGCAAAAGCCGCACAACCCAGCTGTCCTCCACGCTGCACACCAGATGTACGAGGTCGACGATACCTCGCTGGAAGATCATCTCGCCAAAATGCGTGCCCGCGAACTAACCCAGAGCCAAGCCGAGAAAAAGGAAGCCGAGGCCGAGCAGTCCGGGCCAGTCGCGATGCTGACCACGGCACACGGCAGCAAAGGCCTTGAATTCGACCGTGTCTGGATTGTCGGCCTGCAGGCCGGCTCGTTCCCTTCGGAGAAAAGCTCACTCGAGGAAGAGCGACGACTGATGTTCGTTGCGATGACGCGAGCCCGGGAAGCCCTATTTATATCGGGAACGAAAGACAAGAAGCCGAGCATGTTCGTCGCCGAGGCCGGAATCGCAGTTGGTTAAAACGTGACCCCGCTTTTGCAGAGCAAACTTCGATTCCTGCCTAATTTCAACAAGTTACACGCGAAACCCGATAGACACCGTGTCCATCGATACTTTTCCTCCAGCAACAAATAATCATGAATTTCGCCTTGCTTTTGGGAAATTCCAACAGGGCGTCAGCCTGACAATCTAGCGATGCTGAAAACTGAAGAAATCCAATCTGTTCTTGCTGACCAACTCCGTCCGGTGAAGCCGTACATGGAGAGGAAGGACGTAACCGAGTTGATGATCAACCCCGGCGGCCACGTTTATGTGGAGGCGAGAGGCGTAATCACCTACGAGGGGCAGCTGCTTTCTTCCACCGCTATCGATATGGCGCTGACCGCCGTTGCCAAATATGTAGGGCAGGACGCGCTCGCTGGCTCCAAATCGGCGCTAGTCGGCGCCAGTATCGACGATATGCGTATTGCTGGCGCAAAAGCACCAACCTGCCCAGATGGCTCATTTCTCACGATCCGAAAGCACCAAGACAAGGGCGACCGCCCGACACTGGACCGGCTTATCGAAATGGGCGCATTGACCCAAAAACAGGCGGAAAAGTTAGTTGATCTTGTCGTGAGCAAGCGCCTCAACTGCATCGTGGCTGGGGCTACCGGTTCGGGCAAGACCACCTTACTCAATGCGCTGCTGAGCCGCATCCCACAGAACGAGCGCCTGGTCACGATCGAGGACTCCCGCGAGATGCAGCTGGCCATCCCAAACGTCATTAATCTGCTGTCAAACCCTACGAACGACATTCACGCCCGCGATCTCGTCCAGCTCGCCATGCGCCTCAGGCCAGATCGTTTGATCCTGGGCGAAACCCGAGGCCATGAGACATACGACCTGATCAGGGCGTTCAACTCTGGTCACCCAGGTTCCGTGTCCACAATCCATGCCGACTCGGCCGAACAGGCCTTGGACGCGCTGGAAATGCTTTACCAAATGAGCCTGCCTCCGAACGCGTCCATGCCGCCGGAGCTTGTCAGGCGCTACATCGCCAAGTCCGTACACCTCATCGTTTTCGCAGGGCGACGCAATGTCCCGCAAGGCGACGTCATCAACGTGGTTCGACGCATCGAACAAATTTGCTTAATTAAGGGAGTGGAAAATGGAGAATATGTACTCGAAGATATTGCTTAAGGCGAGGGAGAAGCACGCCTTTCTGTCGCACGCTTATCAGAATATGCCACACAAAACCAAGGCTGTTATGAAGGCGGCAGCGGTCGGCGCCGTGATGATGACGCCACAACTGGCTTTCGCTGCCGGCGCGACAGACTTCTTCTGCTACATCTCGGAATACTTCAAGAGTATCGTCGGGGGCGCGGCCCTAGTCGCACTGCTGATGTGGGCGATCGAGCACATCTTCGGAGTCGCGAAGCTCCACGACGTGGTGATCAAGGTCGGTATCGCTGCGGCTATCGTTATCGGCGCCACGACCATCATCGCCAAATCCGGCTTGACCCCGCCTGGCTGTAGCCTGGCAATGGGCCTGTGAGGGTTTCTGTCGTCAACAAGGCGCTGCTCGCGCCACGCCTGAACAATGGCGTTACCAACAAAGCTCTCGGGCTTTGTTGGGGCCCAGGTGCGTTCATCGCCTTCCTACTCGCCTCAGAAGTATCGATCTGGTATGCCGTAATCCCTATTGCCGTTTCCGCTGCCATCCACGCAGCACTCAGCTGGGCGTTCAAGAAGGACCCGCTGATTTTTTCCATGTATACGCAGTACGCAATCATGGCGAAGCGGTACCACCCTGATTCCCGGGAAAAACTCCCTGCACCGTTCGAGCGGCCGCACAAGGTCGGTCGTGGTCTGCGAATGTAACTATGCTCAAAATTAGATTCCGTGAAGAGGACGAAGCCGACGTCCACCCGCTGCAAGCGCTTTGCCCTTGGCTAAATCATGTCACGCCTGGACTGGTGCTAAACAAAGACGGGTCATTACTGGCAGCGTTTCAGTATCGAGGCGTCGACCCAGATGACCTCTTCGACTCGCAAGTCGATTCGTACACCGAACAGATGCAGAAAGTATTCTCGCGGCTCGACAGCCGCGTCACTGCATGGTGGATCGTCGACAAGCGTCGGGACGCGAGCTATGTTGCGGGGGATTTCCAAAACCAGACCGCAGCCGACCTGGACGAAATCTATGCGGAGCGTTTCAAAAGCGGCCAGCATTTCACGACCAGCTATACGCTGTACTTGTTATTCACCGGCAGTACCGGCAGTGATAAGTTCTTCGACCGCGTAGCACGCATCCAGTCCGAAAAAGGCGTCGCTGTCGCCTCAGCACTGATGGCGGCACTTAAGGAGTCGCTGTCTGGCCGTAAGGCCTTTGCCCGCGATGTTGGCACGCTTCGCGACAACATCATCTCCTTCGAGCGTCTGATTGCGGGTTTCACCAACGCAGTACCCATCAGGCTGAAACGTCTGGAGAGCGACGACTTTACGTCGGCCCTCGGCGCTGTGCTAAATCGCGCGAGCAATCCAACGCACATGCAGAAGCCTGCAGGTGCGATGCTGGACGCGTACCTTCCTCGCAATTACGTCGCTGCGGGGCCAGACCTGATCAAGTTTGAAGGCAGCCAGCGCTCCACGTTTGTCGGGGTAATCGGTATCAAAGGCTGGCCAGGTTTCACGACGCCAATGCTCTTTGAAACGTTGGCAGCGATGGACATGGAGATGACTATCTGCCAGATCGTCAGATTCCTCGACTCAGGCGAGAGCAATTCGACAATCAATCCAGCGATCGAGTATTACCACCTAACCCAGTACGGGCTCATTACGCACGCGATTGCCAAGGCCAGCGGCAGCGAACCGGAGGCCAAGCCGGGCAAGGAGTCGATGCTCTACGCGTGCAAAGAAGCGCAGGAGCGAATCGGTGCCGAGGGCATCACATACGCGTACATGGCGATGTCAGTCTTCGTTTATGGCGAGACAAAGGGCGATCTCAAACGCAGCTGCGACCGCGTCGTTACGAATTTGGAGAACAACCAGTTTACTGCCGACCGTGAACGCATTAACGCAATGCCGGCCTTCGCCGCATTGCTGCCGGGCCAATGGGCAACGCAGTCGCGGTACGACCTGGTGTCCGTCGAAAACGTGGCTGACGCATGCCCGATCTATACGATGGACGAAGGAAGTCGAGAGCATGCCTTCTTCTCCAAACAGGTTTTCCGCAAGTCTGTGCCACAGCTGGCCGTGTTCGGAAATCGCTATGGCGGCCGTTTCAATTTCTCGTCACACGTCGACCAAGTGGGCCACATGCTCATCATTGCACCGACCGGTAGCGGCAAGTCCACGTTCGTGAATTTTTGCCTCTCGCAGTTCCAGCGCTATGGCGACGACGTTCGGACGATTGTCTTCGACCGAAATCGTAGCTGCGAGGTCGTCACTCGCCTGCATGGCGGCACGCACATCGACCTGCGAAAGGCGGGCACACGTCTGAACCCACTTGCTGTCATGCGGGACGGTACCGAAGACAGCCGAACATGGGTCCGTGAATTCATTTTGCGTCGCATCGAGGAGGGTGGTTACTTGGCCAACACTGAGGATCGCCAAAACCTCGATGAGAAGCTTGCGCAGCTCGCTGCTAGTGACGGACCTGTCAGTATGAGCAAGTTAGCTGTCCTGGTATCGAAGCGCCTGGAAGCACAGCTTTCGGAATGGCTCCAAGGGCGTCCATATGGCATGTTCGATAACGAAGAAGACGACCTTAAGCTGGACAACTGGACCACCATCGAGATGGCCTCGATCTTGTCGGTCGATCGCATCGCCCGCGCGTTTCTTGATCTGGTCTTCCGGAAGATTTATACCCAACTCGACGGCAAGCCGACATTCATCTACATCGAAGAGGCCTCGTTCCTCCTTAACGATGCACGGTTTGCGCCAATGATCGCTGAGTGGCTCAAGGCCATCCGAGCACGAAATGGTTTCTTGTGGTTGACGGTTCAGTCTCCAGAATCGGTGTCGAACGCGGAAATGTCAGCCACCATCCTCGACAACATTTTCACGTTCCTGCTGTTGCACAACAACAAGATCGAATCTCATCGCTCACATTACCGAGACAACTTCGGCCTCGAAGACCATCAGATCGACATGATCGCCACGCTGCAACCCAAGCGAGATTACCTGCTGGTGCAGGCCGGCCGCGCACGCGTGATGACCACCGAGTTCACGCCGGCGGCGCTCGCCTACCTGCGCTCGGAAAAAGCTGTGTTGAACGTCTTCGACAAACACGCCGTAGCAAACGAGCCAGGCTGGCAAAAACAGTACCTTAGCGAAGTACGTTCGATGTAAAACTAGGGAGGACGTAATGAAGAAGAAAACTAACTTTAAGCATCTCTGTGCCGTTATCGCACTCGGCGCCGCCAGCGCACCTGCGTTCGCGCAGTGGGCCGTGTTTGACCCAACCAATTGGGTCCAAAACTACCTGAGCGCCACGACTTCGGTCAAACAGGAAATCACCACTGCGAAAACACTGATTCAGGAGACGCAAACGGCCATCAACATGGCGAAGTCGGTAAAGGGAATGGCCGACCTGGAGGGACTCGCTCAGGCGAAAGAGGCGCTGAAACTCTACAAGGAGCTGCAGGAGTTGGACAGTCGGCTTGAACGTGATTTCCAGCAGTCGTCAGCATTGACCGAAAGGGTAACTGCGAAGTACGGTGCATCAGACATGTCCTGGGAAGAATATATGACATCGACCAATGCTCTTGAGCGGCAGCAGCGAGACTCATCGGCCCAGCGCTATCGCGCGATTAATGCGTCGATGGAACAAACCTCTCGCCAACGCCAGGCCATCGTCAGCAAACTCGGAAGCGTACAGGGACAAACCGAAGCAATGCAGACCCTCGGCGCAGCCATTGACGTCCTGATCGGCCAGAACCAGCAGATCATCACGATTCTCGCCGCCAATAACCGGGTGGCCGAAACGAAGCAGGATCTCGAGGCCGGTAAGGCAGCAAAGAATGAGCAGGAAGCGACCAAAGTAATTAACTCGTACCAGCAGCGCCTGCGTGACGCTGCGAGTAAGTACTAAGCCTCCTTTGTCCGATCTATCAAAAAACCTGCGAAGTTAGAATGTACTTAATCAGAACACTTATCGTTGCTTTCATCTTTGCGTTGATTTCACTGCAAAGCGCAGTCGCGGCGGAGCCGCCCGCCGTTACAGCTGAGGAACCGGTTAAGGCCGGCGGCTTCTTTGAGCGCATGGACGGTGCCGTGCGCGAAGTCGGGCGAAAAGCAGGGCGGGAACTCGGGCGAACCTTGGCGACGTCAGGCTATACGGTAGCTGCAACCGTGACAGATACAGCGCTGCGTATCGCTGGCGCGCTCGGCGTTATGTATCTGCTTTACGAGGTTATGCAATTTCTCAGCGGCAGAACGAAGTCGATGCTCCAGGTACTGTTCGATGTTGGGATTCCGTGCATGTTCGCAGCAGCGTTCATCACGCACTACGGGCAACTGCTAACGATGTTCGAGGGGTTCCTGGACGTATTCCGCAATCTCGGCGGCGGAATGGACGGCGGCGCTAGTGATCCGTTTAACGGGATCTTGAACGTTTATACCGCGGTCATCGGGAAGATCGCGGCCGCGATCAAAGACGCGTTCACAGCGTATGCCGAAGCTGCAAAAGCGGTCTGGAATCCGTTCAAAACAGCGCTAGGCATGGTCGACCTGCTTGTCACTGTGTTCTTCGCCCTTTGCATTCTTATTTTGCTCTTGCTCGGCATCGCTGAGGTGCTTGGCCTTCTCCTAATCGGTCCTTTCCTTTTCGCTGTTGGCGTTGCGTTCGGGCCGATCATGATCGCCGGACTCGTTACTCCATGGACGAGGGACTATTTTACGAAATGGTTGCAGTTTCTTGTCATTTCTGCGGGACTTACCGGCGTAATTAACGTTATCTTTACCATCGCTAAACATCTAATGGATTCGGTGCAGGTCGGGGACGCCGTCCCTGGGCAGCCGACTGCGGTAGGTCTGGTAATCGTCGCTATTTTGATTTTGACGATCAACAGCATGATCAGTCAGGCGCCTAGCATTGCGAGTGCACTATTCCCAGGTCACGTGGGCGTGTCTAAGAGCAGTGGAGCAGGGGTTGCGTCGATCGGAAAAGCTTTAAAAGGTAAAAAGGATGACAAGAAGGATCAAACTAAGTTTGGACGTGGGACTGCGAATGGAATCGCCGGAGGGCTGAAACTGGCTACTGACTTTGCCAAGTCAAAAACACCAAGCCCTTGAAAAGCGACGTCTAGTGAATAGCATCTAAAACATGAAGAAATTGAAACTCGCACTTACGATATGCACGGCAGCCGCTTTAATGTCGGCATGTATGACGCCAACACCAACCACGGTGATAGGCTTCAATTACGCAGTCGATAACGCTAAAGCAAATGGCATCGTGCAGGTATTCGATCTCGGCGGGAATACGGTGGTGCACGTTCGGGACATGAACCCGAGGACTACCCAGTTCCTTGACGCGAAAAATTCACCGATCCCGTTTAGGGTCGTCGGTGAGAATGCAGTGCTGACTGGCATGCATTCAAGCTTTACCGTCTCCACTGCCACTGCAGCGTCGCGAGTTCTCCGGAGGGTGGACGCGCCAACGGCCGAGCCTGCGGGTGTAGCGGCGGCTACGACGCCTAAAGCCAAGCTGCCAGGCGCTGCCGATTCCGATGCGGCGGTCGTCGCCGAAATCGCACGTATGCGCAAGGAGCTAGCCGAGCTCAAGAAGATACTGGCGGCGGCAGCAGCCCGGGACGCGACGCCCAACGCACCTACAGTAGCCATCGCTGGCGCAGGGGAGGGCGCGCGTACTGAGCCAAGCGTCGTGATTGTCTCTTTTTCGAACAACAGCCGGCATTTTATCCCGGCGCAGGACCAGCGCACTCAACTGCTGGCCCTTTCCCGCACCTCCGAAAGCATCTCGGTGCATGGATTCACCGACAGCGAAGTTGCGACGGCGGGAAGCACTGCACTAGCCAAAGCGCGTGCGGAAGCGGCAAAACGTTATCTTGTGTCCATGGGCATCTCCGCTTCTAAGATCGTAGTCGGCTTTGATGGCGCCGGAAAATTCATTGCGGAAAACCGCAGTTCTGCAGGTCGCGCTGCCAATCGAAGAGTCGAGATCGGCGGCACCTGACATCTGCACCGACATCACACATGACCCCGCTTCTGCGGGGTTTTTTTTCGTCCTCAAATCGCGTCGATTTCTTGTAACCAATCCCGGCTTGTCGGCGGGAAACATTAGGGAAAATGGCGGGATGAAAAAGCAGCCTACCACTCCCCCAAAGTCGGCCCCCGGTATTGCGCCCCCGGACTTCGCCCCTGGCGAAATGGCTAAGGACACTGCGCTGGCTCATTTCGAGCGTGGCGCACGTCCGACACTCGAACGAAACCGCTGGTTCTTGATTGCCGTGCTCCTTGCAAGTGGTCACGTTTTCAACGGAATTGGCTGGAATATTGCCCTGCCGTTGAAAACCGTCGAGACGTTCCAGGTCAACAAAGTGGAGGGTGGACGTTTAGTTGCTGACGGCACAGCCGTAGGCAATTGGGCTCCGGACAGCGATTCGATCGCCTACTTCCTCAACAAGTGGGCGAACAGTGTCTTCGATGTAAACCGCGCGACTATTGAAGGCACGCTGACCGAGGCTGCTGGCCTGGTCGTTGGCTCGGCCAAGGCACAGCTGGGCGAGCTGAGAAAAAAGGACAACCCGCTCGTCTCTCTGCGCGACTACCCGCAATACAGCCGGTCGTACGAATTCACTACGGTGAATTTCATCAAGGACGACGTCGCGCTCTTGCGCTTCCGGACAATTACCCGCCTTTCCCCAGAATCGGCACCTCTGATCACGACCTACGCCATGACGGTGTCGTTCACTCGCGTGAAGCCGACCACCCGCGCAGAAGTGATGAAGAACCCGGCCGGCCTGTTCATTACCAACATCAACCTCACCGAGGAATCCGTTTCAAAATGAAGCTCAACAAGATTGCCGCAAGTGTGGCGTTGATGATCCCCGTGCTGGTGCACGCGGTGCCGGCATCGAAACGTGACACGGTCGATGTGGCTGCCCAAGCTATCCCAGCACCGAAAGAAAACCGGATCGTACGCTACACCTATTCGCCCGATGTCATCTTCCGCATCCAGTCGGTGCCGAACCTGACCACGCACTTGGAGTTAGGCGAGGACGAAGGGGTTAAGGAAACCCCGGCAATTGGCGACCAGGCTCAGTGGATAGTCACTGGTGGCCCACGACATCTTTTCATCAAGCCGCTGCGCTTCGATCTGGAAACGTCCCTTACGGTAGTGACGAACAAGCGCACGTACCAGTTCCAGCTCATCTCCGGTCGGACTGCAGGCGCACAGGTCTTCCAAAAAGTTAGTTTCCTGTATCCGGACCGCGAGATGGAAGTCAAGCTACGCAAGGAAACCGAAAGCGCCGTCGTCGAAGCCGAGCAAAACCGGCTTGCTGGACAAGTGGTCGCGACAAACGTAGACCCGGCAACGCTGGACTTTGGTTTCAAGATTGAAGGCGACGCGCCATTCAGACCGAGCACCGCCTACACGAACGGCAAGTTCACGTTCTTGGTGATGCCGAATACCCAAGACAGCCCAGCAATTTTCCTACTGGACGACGAAGACAACCCATCGCTCATCAATTACCAAGTCAAGGCCAACATGATTGTCGTCGAGCGCGTCGCAGCAAAGCTCCTGCTCAAGCTCGGCAATGCAGAAGTTCGGGTCACCAAGCGCGGGCCGGTCGAGCCCAAGCGGAGGCGTTGAACGATGGCGAAAAATCCTTTTGACCAACTCCCTGCTATTGAGCCCGAGGATCGCGCAGAGCAAGACGTCACGGTCACTTCCGACCACGTCGAGGCGTCCGGCGACGTCTCCACCGGCTCGCCGCCGCGCAACCTGCTTAAGAACGCTGGGAATTGGGCTGTACCAGCGATGGTAGTCGCCGTCGCCGTCTGGTTGTTCATGCCTGCGGACGAGAACGCCTCGCGCCGGGCCACCACAACAACGCCTGTCGAAGTGGACACCGCCCGCCAGGCAGGTGAAACCGAAGCCATGATGAAAGAGCTGAAGGAGGTAGCGGCCAAGCCGGCAGTCGCAGTGCCGGTCATGCCAGGCTCTATCCAAGCAACAGCGCCTGGACAACCCGCCGTCGCTGGCCAAGTGTCTCCTCAACCTGGCGCTCCCGCTCCTGCGGTTGCGGCATACACGCCTGCTTCTGGCCGGCCACCCCTCCCGCCCGGCTACACCAATACCGCCGCCGGACCCATGCCGACACCTGTCGGTGAAATCGACAAAGACGCAACGCAACGAGCGGAGCAGGCTTACGAAGCAGCGAAGAAGCGGCAAGAAGAAATCCGCTCATCGGCGATCGAAGTTACCAAGGTTAAGCTGATGGGTCAGTCCAATGGAGCTGAAGGTGGGAAGCCAGACATGCTGACGAACCTACAAGCTGACCTGGGCGACGCAGAACGCGCCGCAGCCGGTCGTTCGCAACTGGATATGCAAGAGCGCGTCCTCGCCGCGATGACTCCGAAAGAACAGCCAAAAAGCAAAGGTGCGAACGAGGATTTCCTGGCCACGACCGCCGCTGCTGCGAACAGTGCTCCGCAGCTAACGCGCCAGATGGCGCCGCAGGCCACGTCGCTGGTTAGCGAAGGGCATGTGATCCGAGCGGTACTCCTGACTCGGGTCAACAGCGACCTCCCAGGCCGAGTGTTAGCTCGCGTCACTGCTGACGTCTATGACAGCAACCAGCGCTATATCGTCATTCCGAAGGGTAGCCAGCTCATCGGTTCGTATAGCAGCCAGGTAGTAGTCGGGCAAGAACGTCTGCTCATGGCAATGAACCGATTGATTCTTCCGAACGGCAGTTGGATCTCCCTATCCGGAGCTGGTGCTGCGGATATGACCGGTATGTCGGGCGTACGTGCCGACGTGAACAACCACTTCATGAAGATGTTTGGCAGCAGCTTCGTGCTCGGGGCGTCAACGTTGCTCTTGCCGCGGCAGGACACGACAGTGAGCACGCTGCAAAGCATGGGGGGCAGCACAAGCCCGGGCACGGCGGGTTCGATCTTCGCCACCTCCTTGAACGAGGTCCTCAAGACTCTGCTCGAACGTAACAGGCAGATATCACCGACTTTAAGCCTGAACGAGGGCGAAGAGTTCATCTTTATGGTCGCGCACGACATGGCTATGGTCCCGTACCGCCCCTGATGCCAGTGGACACCGCGTCCATTAGGAAGGTCACGTAACCCCATGAATCTCAAACGATAGTTCGTTTTGGCTTGCAAAAATGGGGTCACGTTTTTACCGACCCCGCCACGAAATGCACGAATCCTGAAGAAAATCGGCGATCTATTGACGCTCGGCAATACATAACCTGCTCGACAATCTAGCCGGACAACTTAACTTCCAAAATGAAACCAACCCTTTTCATCGCTTCCATTACGCTCGCCATGACCACGTTGTCGGCAGCTGCCGTTACAACCGATCGAAGCTACTACGTCATGGAACAGGCTTCACCGCAACGGTTCGAAGTCTACAACGACGGTCGCAATACCTATCTTGAATCGATCCCTGGACTGGTCGTAACGGGCGCAACGGCCGACGGTGAGCGTTACATCGTGAACGGGGTTCCCCAGCAGATCCGCGGATTCATGAATGGCAAGCCGATCACTGTCGTACGTGGGACGCCGCCGGCACCAAAACCTGCGGCGCCAGATCCGGCCGTCGTAAATGCGCAGATCAAACAGTTGACGGAGAAGCTCAACAACCTGTCTTCGAAGGTACAGGAGCCTGCAAGCGCGTCGCCGCAGACCACGACTTCGGGCAGCACTGGCAGCGCCGGCAATGCGCCAAAGAGCATTAGCGAGCAGGCGTGGGACATCCGCTCGTCCGATAAAACCATCTACGGAGCGATGAAGCGGTGGGCAAAGACCGCTGGCTGGCAGCTGATGTGGGACACGGACGGTAACGATTATCCCGTGATTGCGGAAGCAAGCTACAAAGGCCAGTTCGACGTCGCTGTAGGCGGAGTGATGGCCAGCCTGGAGCGCTCCCAGTATCCACTGCGAGCGTGTCTGTACGAAAACCGCGCTGTGCGGGTTATTCACAAAACGAAGCGCTGCGAGGGATAAGAGTGAAAAAATTGAAGCTAACCATGTTGGCGATGCCCGCAGCGTTCGTGCTGGGCGGTTGCGCCGTATCCAATAGCGATGTGAACCAGCGCGCAACCGACATGCGCCAAGACATCGCTCGTCAAGTCGCAGCGCAAGAGCTCAAACCGGCTGAGCCATTGGTCGAACGGGTCAAAGGTGTCTACTTGGGCGCCACGGCCATCCCACTCGCCTATAACGCGACCTTGCCGTCGGTATTCAGCGACGTAACGCTGGCTTTCCCCGGCCGCACCAACCTGGCGACCGTCGGCGAGCGCATTACCGAGATCACGAAAATACCTGTCCGCCTGCAGCCAGATGTTTTCATTTCTGCCAAATCGCTCGTTCGCGCTGGGCTAAATCAGCAGGAGTCCACGGCAGCTGTAGCAGGGCCGGGCGGTATGATGCCTGCGCCACGCCCTCTCAACACGTCGCCGGCTGGCCGCGGCATCGCTGCACAAACATTCGATGACTTCGACATCCGGCTGCCGATGGACTATTCCGGCACACTCTCGGGCTATCTGGATCTAATCTGCGCACGCCTGGGCATCAACTGGGAATTCAAGGACAACTCGATCGTCCTGTATCGCATGGTTACCAAGGTCCTGACGGTCAAGGTTAACCCAGGCTCGGTCGACTATTCTTCCGGCCTCACCGAAGGCGGGGACGAAGAAAAGGGCAGCTTCGCCTCTACGTCGACGAGCTCGACCAAGGGCGCCTACTCGGTCTGGACCTCATTGGAAAGCGCCATCAAGGGCATGCTCAGCCCGCTGGGCACTGCAACGGTCGATCAGGCTGGCGGCCTGGTGGTCGTGACCGACACAAAGGAAGTGGTCGAAACCGTGAATCGGTATATCGACATTCAGAATGCAACGCTAACCCGCCAGGTAAGCATCTCTGCTCGCGTGCTGCGTGTCGTTTTGACGGACTCGGCTGAAGCCGGGTTCGACGCCAATCTGGTCTACAAGAAACTTGCCGCTGGCGCGGCCGACTGGAGCTTTGGCATGAATGCGCCGAGCACCTTGGCCAGCACCGACGCCGGTTCGCTTGAACTCAACATCCTCAAACCGAACAACGGTTTCGCAGGCTCCCAAGCCTTCGTCCAGGCGCTCAATAAGCTCGGCACTGTCGTCTCTGACGAGACGACGACCGCGAGCACCACGAACCGCCGCCCGGTCCCAGTGGCGAAATTCCAGACCACCACCTATCTGAAGGAAACCAAGCCAGCAACAGGCGGGGGCACCTCAGGTAGTGGCGCCGGCGTGCCGGGCTTGACCCCTGGCACGGTTACGACCGGCTTTTTCCTGAACATCTTGCCGACTGCCTTCGAAAATAATTCGGTGTTGATGCAAGTGTCTTTGAGCCAGAGCGATCTGACCGGCCTGGGCAAGCAAACGACGGGTTCTGGCGAAACGCTGCAAATGATCCAGACGCCAGAAAAAAGCGGGACAAAGACAGAAGGATCAGTTGGTCTGCGCGACGGCGAATCGATCGTCCTCATGGGCATCACGCGAGACGGTTCCAATTCGGAACGTCGCACTTCGGTATCCGGCTTTTCGGAAACTGGCAAGCGCGTACGCGAGATGCAGATCATCGTCCTGACACCTAAAGTTCGCGCCGGAATCTGAATATGCAGCCTGTCATTCAGATCGACGACAAGCACGCGTTCGCGTTTGGCCTCAGCTGGCAGGCACTCGACTCAATGATGTCGCGTTCGTCGCAAATCAGCGATATGCGGCAGAACTTTGAGGCGCGCTGGATCGCGTGCTTCAAAGTGGGCGGCCAGGAAAATATCGGGTATGCCAAGAGCCTGCTTCTTCCGCCGAATGTCGTTACGCTATCTGCGGCTGGCCAGGTCGCACTCAGCCAGGCCTGCCACGGAAAGACCGTTCTGATCCTTCTCGAGGAACAGGGCGAAGCGGGCCAACTTAACGACGTGGGCGTAATCGGGCTTATCAATGGGAACGTCATCCACGACGCGTTCGTAAAGACAAACGAAGTTGACGAGATTTTCCGGCGCTTCAGCGAGCAATGTGGCCGAGCTGGTGCCGAGTTCATCACGATGGGTAAAACCATTACGTTGGCCCCGGTGCAGACCCCCCTTGAGTGGTCCGACCTTCTCCCACCACCACCAGGCAAGGGCATAGCTCGATTTAAGAGCCGGGGTGCGGTGCCAGTAGTAGCGCTTAAAGCCGACATTCCAAATTGGGTAATGTTTTTGGTGATCGGCGCACTTGTGGCAGGGGCTGGACTTTGGTACTGGCAAGAAAGTGCAGCGGAAAATGATCGTCTTCGCATGCTCAATACGCAGAAAGCGCCGGACCCAGCTCAGCTTTACGCGGATTCCATCGCAAAGGTGCTCGCTGAGCCAGTACTGCCGGCGAAAGCCGCCTTTGCTGAGCTGCGTGAACAGCTGAAAACTGAAAAATTCCCGATGCAACTCGGCGGATGGAAGCTTGACAGGATTATATGCGGCGTACCAGGTTGCAGCGCCTCCTGGACCCGCGAGCAGGGAACGTTCGCAGAGTTCGTGGCACGTGCTCCGCAATCATGGGGGGAGGTACAGCTTGATCCTGAAGGAACGCGAGTTCTGCATAACGTTCCGATCAAGCTCACCAAAGCGCCGCTTCAACCCATGGCTGAGTGGTTGACCGAGCGACAATTTCGCTTAACCGATTACAGCAATTGGCAAAAGTACGCATCAGCGAAATTCGGCGCTGCGGCACGACCGGCGGCACTGATCGGCGTTCCTCCAAGTGTGCAACCGAACTTAGCGGCAACGTTCCCGAATGCTGTTTGGGCACTGGATTGGGAAGTTCGTGAAGCGGAATGGTGGATGTCGGAGACGCTTGACACGATGCCAGCGGGCGCAACGGTCGAAACCATCTCCCTCTCCTTTGGAGGGAATGTCATCAAATTCGAAGCAAAAGGTAAGGTATATGTTCGGAAAAACTAACTTGTCTGGCGTTTTCCTGCTGGCTCTCTTCCACGCGGCTCAAGCGCAAACGATCGACGAGATCGCGGAACTGAACCGTGAGGCTGCCTTGGCAGAAGCGAAAGGCCGCATCACCGCTGCAAAGAAAGCCGAGGCACCAGCCCCCCCTTCGGCGCCGACGCCAGGCTCCCTGGGTTCGGCGCCTGGCATGCCTTTACCGCCGAGCATGGCAATGCCAGGCGGCATGCCGGCATGGACCCCGATTGTCCAACAGCCTAGCGGCAAGCGGCCTCCGACCCTCATGGCAATTTACGGGGTAGGCCGTAGCCTCATCGCCGAACTTAGCGAAAGCGGCTTCGAAGCCAAATACCGCGAAGGCGATAAAACGCCTGCAGGCTGGACTGTTACCCGCATTGAAAAGCGCAACGTCGAAATCACCCGTCCTGGACGTTCGAAAGGAAAAGCGTCCAAAGTTGAACGAATCTCGCTGCCATTCGGAACCAAGGCTGAGATTCCAAGGGAAAGCGATTCAGCATCCAGTGACACCTCGCAGGGGAAATACGGCGTTCCCCCGCTTCCACTTCCGACCAGCTATTCGGTCAGCCGTTAACAAAACCTGCAAATACTCAACTTAGGAATAACGATGAAACAAAACCTCAATGCAGTCTCGAAGTACCGCCGCCAAGCAGGTATCTCCAACATTCAGATCATGGTGGGTGTCCTGATTTCGGCAATCCTGATCCTCGGCGGCGTCGGCCTGATCAAGTATGTCGAGAAATCCAAAGTCAACAACGACCTCAGCGAATTGGCCGATCTGAAAGCGGCCACAGTAAGTTACGGCTCCAATAACGGTGGCACTTTCGCCGGCCTGACGAACGAGATCGCAATTGGCTTGGACTTCTTCCAACGCAGCCGCGTCTCGGGCACCGCTGGTTCGCGAACCGTCCAGAATCAATGGAAGGGCACGGTCACTGCGGCGCCAGCATCCATCAACATCCCGAACGACGGCGCCAGCTATACATACACGGGCGTTCCAAGCGCAGCATGCAAAGACCTGGCTCAAGGTGCGGCATCCATCGCCACGGTCATTCGCGTCGGCACGACCGAGGTGAAATCGTCGGGTGGGAATCCTGTACTGAACAGCATCATCACCGCATGCGATGAGGGCGCTGACAACGTCACGATCGCATATTTGATGTCCAAATAAGCGAGAAAACGGTGCAGCCAATTCGCAAATCCTTCGTGCAGTTTCGCTACCAAACCGGTATGTCTAACATTCAAATCATGGTCGGCGTGCTTATAAGCGCAATCATGATAACCGGTGGGATGGCAGCCATTCGCCAGATCGAAAAGGCTAAAGTCGACAACGAAGTGCGCGAATTGGTGCGCCTGAAGAAGAAAGGGAGCGCGCTCGCTGCCCAACGCGGCGGCTCCTTTAGTAGCGTCACCCAACGAACCCTTGTCCTACTCGACTTTTTCCCACCTGAAGTCCTGAGCGGTCCGGTAACCTCTCGAACTATCCGAAATCAGTGGGGTGGGGAGACGACTATCACGGCATCAACAACCCCGGACTCTTTGAATTATCGATATGCAGGGGTTACAAGCGCAGCCTGCAAGCAGCTCGGCCTGGCTGCCGCAAACGTTGCGGCTGGCATTCAGGTCCAAGGCGCTTGGATTAAACCAGTGGCCACGCCGGGCACCCTTACTAGCGTCGATCAAGCAAATCTTGGACCGATGTGTGACCGCGGCGCAGACAACGTCACGATGAACTTTTTCCTCACAAAGTAATCAGGGACCTGACAGATGCTCCGCAAAATTTTTGGCAACACGGCCGCGACTGAACCATTCGTTCAGCACGTCCGCAGGATCACACCCAACCAACCCGTTCGTTCAGCAGCCGCAAATGACTTGCCGGCTATGCCAGCGCCCACACCTGTGGCGTATCCAATTACGGCAAGCAGCAACGGAGAAACGCCGGAAGTCGCGCCTGTACGCACCATTGCTGAAGTTGGTCACTGGCGAGCGGCAGTTCCCGGCCTTGTGCCCGAATCGGACCAGGAGCGCTGCATCGTCCTAGATCGGGAGTACAGCTCTATTCTGATCCTAGCTACGCCAGACTTCTACGCCAGCGGTGCGCACAGTGCACTGCTGAGCAAAGTTCGGAAGAAGGCGCTTTCGATTGAGGCAGAGCGAGTTGCAGATCTAGCGGTTATCGCTGAAGCTCTCGCGATCAATGAAACCAAGCTCCGCGGCGCCACTAATTATGTCATCAAGGATGACGAACGAAATGGTGCACTTTTCGAGGACCTGATTCGCGGTGCGTTCAAGCTTGGTGCCACTGACGTCCACTTCGAATTCAATTTCGCCGGCCGCAGTCATGTGCGCCTACGCTTGTTCGGTCGCATTCGGCCTTGGAAAAGCTTCGATACTCAAGTCCTCTTGGATGCCGTTGGCGCTGGTTATTTCGGCAAAACAAAATCGGGTACCGCATCGGGTCCCTCGTGGTCGAAAGATCGATCGCTCAATACCATCACTGAACACACTATAGGCGGCGTGCAAGTGCATGGCCGCTTCTCCACATATCCGGTAACCGGCGGGTTAGATGTGGTCGTTCGTCTGTTGAAGATTGACACGGACGCCGCAAGCGTTCCGACTTTGCCGGCGTTAGGGTATGCACCGTCGCAAATTGGCAGCGAACTCGAACTCGCTATCCAGAAGAATAGCGGGCTTATTGCAATCGTCGGCGGCACCGGCTCCGGCAAGTCGACGACCTTAAAAACGCTAATGAATCAGCTTCCTAATAAGGACGAGCTTAAGCGCTGGTCGGTGGAAGATCCAGTCGAATATCTGATCCCAGGCGTCAGGCAAATCTCGATCCAACGGGGTGCAGATGATGATGCGGCCGAGGTTCGTAAAAAGTTACTTTCCGCACTTCGCATGCTGGTTCGTATGGACCCAGACGTTGTGATGATTGGTGAGATTCGAGACAGTGAGACGGCTCAGATCGCTAGCGAGATGGTACAGACGGGCCACCGCGTACTCACTACCATTCACGGCGATAATGTGATCGATGCGCTGTCGCGCATGACCGGTCGACTCATTGACATTCCGGCAGAGCTGCTCGCGACTGGTAAGTTCCTCTCGGCCATCATGTACCAGAAACTCATGCCTGTGCTTTGCGAACACTGCCGAGTTCCAGCCGAAAGTGTACTGCCGAGCACGACCCTGTCGCTTCTCCAGAAAAAATTTGCGCTCAGCACTGCTGATATGCGTTGCGCATCCGGTACTGGCTGCAAGGCATGCAGCATTGATGGGATTCCCTCGCATGGGACCCGTGGCTTAACCGTTGTCGCGGAAATTCTCATACCGACGGCCACCACTCGACGCGCAATTAAGCAACGTGACTGGCTGGTGCTAGAAGAGCACTGGCGCGGCTCACGCAAGGCTTCATTCGATGATCCGGACATGACCGGGAAGACGGCATTTGAGCATGCCCTTTACAAGGCAAGCATAGGCCTCGTCGACCCTCGTGACATCGAACGCGAGTTCGAAGCATTCGCGAGCTATGAGATTTACGAAAGGAAAAACTGATGTTTTGGTTTAAAGTTTGGTGGGCAAAACGTGCGTTCATGCAAGTGCGAGCCGACGTGTACGAGATTATTGCGTCGCAGCTAACCGATGCAGGCTCGCGTCGCATCGAAACACTGGCTGAGACATTCGCGGCCTGGGCGAAAAGGGACAGTGCCCGCGGACATAGCGTTGCAGCAGTCTACCAGGCAATCGAGCAACGACTGAGGAAAGGGCATTCTTTCTCCTCGGCACTCAAGGGATTCGTCCCGAATGAGGAAATAATGTTGATCGACGCCGGCGAGGCATCGGGCCGTTTAGCAGAATCGTTCCATGCAGCTCTCGCTTCGCAACGAGCTGACGCAGAAATGCGCGGCGCGATGGCCGGCGCCATGCTCCAGCCCATCTTCAACTTTCTCGGCTTCTTCGTCAGCAGCATAGCGCTCGGGAAAATGCTCTGGCCTGAGCTGATGGCCACCTTTGCCGAACAGTACTGGCCGTCCTGGTGTTTGCCGCTCATAAAATGGGACTTATGGCTTGCTGATAATTGGTCGATTACCGCTTTAATCCTGCTGCTACTTCCTGCGTATTATTACACGCTCCCACGGTGGCACGGGCGCACCCGCCAAATCGCTGACCACATCGCACCGTGGTCCCTGTACCGAGACCGGAATGCAAGCCGTTTGTTGGTGATTGTGGCGGGCCTGATACGCGCTGGAATGAAAGTCGACGATGCACTAGAGCGCGTCAGGAAAGCATCAACTCCCTACATGCGCTGGCACTTGGCCGTAATGCTCAAGCGTATGCAGATACACGCCAATGAGCCAATAAGGGCGTTTGAGACAGGTCTTTTTTCGCGACCAATTTTGGACCGCCTCGCGGACGCAATGCGAACTCGGGCGCCAGATGAGGCTTTGAGTCTGATGGGAGACCGCTCCCTGCAGGCAATCATCAAGCTGGTTCAGCGTTCGGCCGCATTCGCTAATTCAGTCTGCATGCTGTTGATTGGACTGTTGTTCGCTTATTCCATTGCGGTTCAAGTTATCGGCGCACAAGACGCAAGCAGTGCTTTCACCACGAATCTGACCTCGGTCAAATAAAAACGAAGGGCGAAGATGAAAACCTCCAAGTACCAAGCCGGCTATACAGCGACGGCGATGATTGCCATGCTCGCAATCGGCGGGATCGTTACGATCGGCTCTGCTCGCCACACGATGTCGACCGTATCTGAATCGCAGGGCCAGGCGTATGGGACCGCGCTCGCAAATGTCAACAGGGCCGTCGGCACCTACACAATTTTGTACTATAAGCAGCTTCTCGAAGGCCAGACAATTCCAAATGTTGCCAATCCGACGCAGCCAACTGTGCAGGAGTTGGGAACGCTGGGGCTGCTCAATGCTGAGTTCAACCCAACGCCTCCACTCGGCGGCGCCTACGCAATTTTGATCTCGCGCGAGCCAGCTGGTTGCGTCGCGCCGAATTGCAATCTCACGAGCCGGGCGTGGTACACCCGGCCCATCACGAACCCGGAAACTGGAAATGCCGACATCGAGAAGCTTGCAGCGGCTGCCCAAGCTCTACAAGGGGACGGTGGTTGGTCGGCACCTGACGAACCCAGCCTTGTCCGGGGAACTGGCGGTTGGTCGCGCCCGAATCCAGCTGGAAGCAGCTCGGGGATTCTTATGGCCATCAATGGCTACGGCTCAAGCGTTTTCTCTAATTACGTGGACCGGCAGGGCATGCAAGGCATGCTTGCCGACCTAAAGATGGGAGGACACGATATTAACGGAATCAATACCCTCAATGCGCAAAACTTAACATTGCCTGCGATGGGCCGTGTGGCGATCGGTAATGGGTCGTTATCCAACGATGGTAACAATAATATCCTCACCCAAGCAGGGTCGCTTTATATCCAGCATGCTGATAACAGCGCAGCCGATATAAGCCGGGTAAGAAACGTTAACTCGGAAGGCCAGATACAAACGCGCCGGTTGCTGGCAAACGGTCGCGGAGTGGTGGGTATGGCAGATAACACCCAGTTTGATATTGCAGCAGGCACGATCGCAGCTGGTCGCTCTGTGTACTCGTACAACTCTATTTGTGCTGGCAATGCGAGCGCTGAATGCACTGGCGCTGGAGGCGTGACCATGCGCTCAAACGGTGACCTAGAGGCGTCGCGAAACATTTCGTCGAATGGAGAAATCACTGCTGCAGGATGGATCCGTACCAAAGGTGACGGAGGATGGTACTCCGAGAAGTGGGGTGGTGGCCTTTATATGAGCGATGCTAACTGGATCCGAACTTATGCTAATAAACACTTTCGAACTGATGGGCAGATTGTCGGGGGCTTCCTACAGTCGAATGGAACGCTCTTAGTAACCGGCAACGCTACTGTCGGATCACAGAATGTAAACGGCTCGCAAATTGTTGCTGGCAATCAAACGATCTATGGCAGCACAGCCGTCACAAATGCTCTTACTCCAGGGATGATTGCATCTGAAGGTCAATATTGCGGAGGAACTGTAGGAGCCATTGCACGGGACGGGTCTAATAATTTATATGTCTGCAACTAGAATGCGATCCATTACATATATCCAGATAGGTTTGTTTACCCTATTTTTGTGGCTCATATCTAATCATGAGGCAGATGCACAAACTTGGAAACCGATTTGCGTCAACGGAGGTAACACAACCGGCGCACACAATAGCACATGGCAAAAAATCAATTCTAATGGCGCTGGCGGAACCACTTGGAAAAGGATAGGCCAGTGCACCGCGCCGCCGCCGCCAGCCCCTCCGCCGTTCGACGGCGTCGCTATCGACACGTTCCCCTTTGCGCTGAATCGTATGAGACCAGCGTCTACCGAATTTCAGCTCGCTGGGGATGGAACTTGGCTCTCCAGTTGGAATCCCCAGGGCTACAATATGTCTGGGAGCACGCAGGGACGCTGGCTCGCGAATGGACATAATTCGAGCGATTATGACGTACAATGGCAACTTCTCGCAGATGACAGAGCGAACGACAGCTTCTTAATACACCGAATTAGTTCGAGTGTATCTCAAGGCGCTTATTATTCGCTAGGCAACGGCTTCTCAATTACTTTGATCGTAAGCGGCGGAGACTATGACATCGCTCGTAGCAGGGTTACTGTTACGATTGGTATTTGGATAAGAAAACGCAATGATCCAAATATTTCACGGTTCGAAATGATCAGGCTCTCTGGATGGTTTGATAACGGCCTGACCCCAGGATAACAAATATATTGATGAATTATAAAGACTTTCCAAAATATGATCCCCGTAGAACGCTCGTTGTTCTCTTCGCGATAGAGCGATTAGGGCCTGAAGCATCGACCCATTATCTAGCCCAAGATCTTTCATGCACAAGATCCGAAGTGCAACGGGCGATAGAAAATGCACAGAAAACATATTTGATGGAATTTAAAAAGTCAGGTTCGATTTATTCAATACTTTCGTGGGGCTTAGTCAACCGAGACGCGGCGGCGTCCAAATTATCCACTTAAAAGACAAATAAATATCTGTTGACTGTGTACCAAAATACGGACTATAATATAAACATGTTATCCAGTCCGAAAAGGAATATATGAAACTCAATAAGAGCTTGATGGCGGTTTTTGTTTCGATGACGTTGGCCGCTTGTGGCGGTGGTGGCGGTGGATCGACCGCGGGAACGCCTGTCGGAGCTTCGCCAAATCCAGCACCTACCGTGCCAACAGTACCGAGCAACCCGGCACCGACTCCGCCAGTCGCAGTGAACGCCGTCGATCCTTACACGGGGCAGCAGGCAAGTGGCACCCCGGCGACCATGATTTCGGGCATGGTAGTGAGCAACGTGACGGCTGGCGCGGTCGTGAAGGCGTATGAAGTAAAAACCGACGGCAGCAATGGCGCACTGATCGGCACGTCGTCCTCCACTGGCGCAGATGGCAAGTTCGTCATCCAGTTCGCCAATGCTCCGACTGGCATGGTACGCCTCGTCGCCGAGGGCGGCTCCTTCAAGTCGGAAGCGGATGGCTCGATCCAAGCCAACGTTTCGACGGATCTGGTAGCTCCGTTTGTAACTTCCGACCTGAATTTCTTCGTGATCACGCCGGCGACGCATATCGTGTCGCACCTGGTGTCGTATAAAGCGAAAGCCGGAATCCCACTCACTCAAGCTTATACGGCGAGTGTCAACACAGTGCTGTCGCTGACTGGACAGAATGTGATCCTCAAGAGCGACAGCCGCGCTGGCGTGACTCTGCTGAAAACGGCGCCAGGATCGGTTGGCGATACCCTGAATACGTACCAGGATCTGCTGACAGCCTTCGAATGGTTCGGTGTTCGCTACGATCTGCCGTCGAGTGTGGTATTGAACATTTTCGCCTCCTACGCTGAGAAGGACTTCCCCCTTGCCGGCGTGGATGGCACCGGCACTCCGATCAACGTGGGCAAATGGGTGAACGGTCAGTTCGACAAATCGGTCGCATATACGTTCGACGAGCTGACCGCTCAGCGTCAACCTGACGGTAGCCTGTTGCGTGCACCAGACGGAGCGATCATCCACGACAACGCAAAGTCGTACATTGGCACGGACCTCATCCAGTACTTCTATCGTGCGACAGCTTGCACGGATGAGGCTGCAAAACCGGCACTGTTGGTGCGCTATCCCAACGACGCGGGCCTGTTCGCAGACGCCACGCTCAAGGCCTCAGTGTGCGATTACGACATCAAGCAACTCGCGGACCTGAAGGCCCGGGTTGCTACGAACCAGCGCAGCAAGTAACTTTTCACTGGATTCCTACGGGCGGCTTCGGTCGCCCGTTTTTGTTTTGATGCGCTAACTGCCGAACTTACCCTCACTGATCAATATGGACATTAATCACTGGACTGGGCCTGGCGACGCCAACCGAGCTGCGACAGATCAGCTTGGCTCGACTATCCTTTTTCATAGGACGCCAAAACAGATATTGCGCTTGACGATAGCGTCCATAATCCTTGCTTGTGCCTTCCCGACCACCGCATTGGCAGACTGCTTTGACGACGCAGCCAAGTACCACCACGTCAATCCCTGGATCCTGCGGGCGATCGCTGCAGTAGAGTCCGGCTTCAAGCCAGTCACGATAGCGCGAAACACGGATGGGTCACTTGATCGTGGCATGACTGGAATCAACAGTGTGCACTTGCCTCAGCTGGCTCGCTACGGCATCACCGCCGGCGATTTGCTCGACGGTTGCAAGTCGGTCTACGTGGCCGCATGGCACCTCAGAAATCGCATCAATGAGCGTGGTAACACCTGGGAGGCAGTAGGTACGTATCACAGTAAAACGCCGAGCAAGAGGGATGTGTACACAAACAAAATCCGCCGCGTGATCAGTTTTTGGATAGAGCGAGGGGTTATGCCCGCATCCGGGTAGACGCAATCGGGCGATGTGGCTCAACAAAAAGCAAAAAAAGGGAAGACCGAGTCTTCCCTTTTTTATTTCGAGCTCCAGCCTAGCGTTTCATCTCACGTGCGAACGAACGTTGCAATGCTTCCAAAAGACCCTCACGTTCGATATCTGAGGACATTTCCCTAACTGACGTCGCAAAGCTCAGACGAGCCAGCGTCAGCTTATGCTGGAGGCCGTGAAACGAGTACATCGCACGCTCGAGCGAGGCGCCAGGCATGATCGCCAAATAAACGGTACTGAAAACGTTCCACCAGGCCGCGCGGAGATCGCCTTTGCCCCGCAGGTAGGCATGGACGGAGCGGGGATCGTGCCCAACCACATCGGTACCCCAGCCGCTGGACGCCGTGGCCGGGCTCGGGATGCGACGCGTATGCAGCGAGCGCAGCAGGGTTGCGCGATCGCGACGGGCCCAATCGAACTGAGCGATATCGGCGTTGGTGGAATTCTTGTTCAACATGCGGGTACTCCTTCAATGGTGTACACGAAGGGTAGCAAGGGAAATAGACGGCGCAAGTCGGGTTTGCGCCGTCGACGTCTCATTGAGACGGTTTTCGGAGGTGTTCCATCAGCTGCTGTTTGAGCTTGGCGTCCATAGTTGGCACGACCCGCACGAACGAGCGTCCAACCGCTGCGTCGTCCGCCTGCGCCGAACCGCGCTCAAAGCCGATCGCCAGCGCCGCGGCCAGAGCAATTCCAATTGCCACAGCACCGCTCAAAGCATACCAGACCGGGACCGTGCGGAACCCCGTTGCATTGGACTGTCCTTCGCTAGCGAGCTTGGCGCACTTCGCCATGTGCGAGTCGACCGATCTGAAAAGCTGCGTCCGGTCCGCGACTAGCTTTTCAATCGCCAACGATGCACTCCGAGTTGCCTGTTCTGCAGAGATTACAGCCTCGGCCGAACTCAACGCTGACTGACAGGTGGCTTCGCGGATCTCTTCGGCTGCCAGCCGCCCGGCTTCCCGAATGTCCGCTGCTGCTACCAGCGCCGCGGCGCGTACCGATTCCTCGGCAAGACGCCCGGCCTCTCCAATCTTGTAGGAGAAGAAGAGGGCGCCAGTCACGATAGGGTCTGACTCCGGTACTGCTTCCCCGGTAACTTCGTATAGTTCGACGGAGAGGGCTTTCCTATCTACTGGACCGCCCATTATTACATCTCGACCTGGTCGAGTTGCTTCTTGATCTCACGGCGCATTACCGTCAAACGCTGACGCTGCATCAGCATGAAGCTGGAATCAGCCAGAGCCTCATCCCACGTTAAGCGCCTGGAATTCATGGCCAACATGTCTTTTTCGGATTGCTTCGGGTCACCTTTTTCAAGACGCACTAAGCCCAACACGCGCGACTTGAACTGCTCGTAGCCTGCGGTTTGAACAAAACTCTTACCGTTTTTAGATACTGGCCCGAAGAATTCGTTTTCCCAGACGACTACAGGGGCGGTAACCATCTCAAGGATGGATTTAAGACCGCGAATCGTTTCGTCCATTGCCGGCCCGCCCACAAGTGGGGTATGCACGATAACCTTTCGATCATTCTCTTCGAGGAACGAAAATACCTCATTCTGAATAAAATAATTCATCAAAGGAAGGAATGTCGCAGCACCAGTGTCGATCACCCAGTCATTCTCAGATGTTAAAATCTTTTCCATCAGTACGTCAAATTTCGCTGGATCGATATTAAAGTCGTTATCTGCAATATTGATATGTTCGGCATCCAATGCTTGATAAGCATTGAAAGTTGCATTGGTAGGATCAAGGTCGGCGCATTTAATGTCGCCAATCTCGGCCTTCAAATGCTGCGCCAGAATTACTGCGACCAATGACTTGCCGACGCCGCCTTTGCCCATCATTACGAAGTGAACAGTGTTCATACCAAGAATCCTTTATGAAAAAAAATCGTCTACAGGTGCTTTAAGATCGTACGTAAAACCTTGGCCCGGTGAGCCCGACACCGCCGGCGCAGAACTCGGCAAACTCGCCTTGGAGATGTTGGGGCTTCTCGCCTTGGCCTGCTTCTTTGAGTGGGCGGCATCGCGCCTCTTCCTCAGGCGATGAAGTGTGATCTGGTAGTATCGATAGGTCAGGTCAAGTCCTAGCTTATTTTCGAGGTAATCGAAAATCGAGGTGTGCGTGTGACCGGCCTCAAGCGCGGCCTCAATAGCTGGCAGCAGCTCAGCCAGCTGCGCGGCTTTGGACTTTGGCGGCGGAGCGACATCCGCAAGGAGGATCGTGGTCATTTTGTCGATACTGTGAATTTTACGTCGCCCTCGTGAGGCCGCCGGATAAATTGAGTTAGAGCCATAGTGATATATCGATGATATAAAGATGCTATACGGATGCTATATCGATGATATACCGATGATATATTTAGCCCACACCGCTACCTTACACAGCCCGGCAGGCGCAGGAGCTAATGAAAGCACGGCTTTTTTCGTAAGAATTGGATTGACCTAGAGCGACCACACCCTTTATATTTCGTCCGTCGCTATGCGGCATTGTTGTAACCCTCTACCTTTTCCGTTCTCGTGAATCGAAAAGCACCAATTAGTACGCCGCCTTAGCGGCACACCTCCTGACCAGGGAAGTTCGGCCTGGTATCACAATCTCAACCTGAGTTTCTTCATGCTGCCTGGGACGTTCCGCGTCCTTTTTTTTGGCACCTAAGCTAGAACTCCTCCGAAATACAGAGTGTCGGCGATAACCACTGCGGATGCGGCGGCGCGGACATTTACGAACACTGATCGGCCCCTAAACGGAAGTTCGCCCCCCCAGCCGGGGTAGCGAATCCGTGGGCGCCGGGGTGTTGCCACAGCAGCTCGCAGCAGCTGCGCCGAAGGCTCGAGACCGGGCCACGCAATTAAAGGAGACGCAGAAAGGCGGATATCGGGACGCTCCCCGACGCAGGAATCGCTGGCCCCGTGGCCAGCGCCAATGCAGCCTCCGCGACGCCCTCGGGCGGGAGTAAGACCACATGGTGCTAGCGCCACCACGGACCTGCCTGCGGGCGGGAAGCGCTACGCGAGACACTGCGAAAAAGTTCAGAACCTGTCAGCTGTACGACAGGTAAGCGGTGATCGGAAGGTCCCGCCGTATTGCCTCTTTGCCAAGAAGGGCGGCAGTGCGAAATAAGTGTTCTTAAGTTTGGGTCCTTCTCCCCGGCAAGTAGCAAAGTGTAGTCCTGTACATACGCGCGTGGCGCCACCTGTTTGCCCGATTTAACAGTCGGCAAACAGGTGCCTCTATGGCGCTAATTCGATCTAATCCGGAGATAGCATGAGCAACCTTATTACCGAGCTGAACAAACTGCTCGCCAAACATTCAGGCACCCGCGTCAATGGCAGGGTAGCCAGTGACCGCACATCGAGTTCGTATGGGGAAGGCCTGCGCGCGATGTTCAAGAAGCTGTTGTCATTGGGATATAAGCTGGAGAAGCCAGAAAACCTTTCGGAGAAGCATGTCGAGGCGCTATGCAAGGAGTGGTATCGGCTAGAACGGTCGCCTAAAACGATGCAAGTTAACCTGTCGCATCTGCGGATTTTCGCTGGATGGGTAGGTAAAGAGAATATGGTGAAGGACATTCACCATTATCTTCCAGACGTTCCGCGGGAAAAGCTCAAGGTTAAAACGGTGGCGCAGCGCAGTAAAAGCTGGTCGGAAAATGGGATTGACGTCGCGGTAAAGATTGCAGAAGCCGATGCTCTTGATTGGCGCTTCGGATTAATGCTCCGCCTGCAATTATCTTTTGGCTTGCGCCGTATGGAAGTAATTCAAGCTGTGCCGTGGAAGAATGATCACGGAGATAAATTCGCTGCGTACGCGACGAAAGGCGGTCGCCCGCGTGACATTCATATCGAAACACCCGAACAGCGCCAAGTGCTCGACATGGTAAAAGCGCGACTGAAGAAAACTGAAACTTTGGGCTGGCCGACCCGACCCGATGGCTCGGCATCTGATCTTGCTTATTCCACGCGCAAATATTCGCGGCTTCTTCCGCAGATCGGAATCACCCGTAGCGAGGCGCTCGTTACGGGGCACGGCCTGCGCGCTCAATTCGCAGAAAACGCCGCGCTGATTGCCTCGCTTATTCCAGTCACTTTGGGGGGCACAGGCGGCCAGATGGACAAGGATGAATTAAATCTCCAGCGCGCACGAGTCAGTGAAAAACTCGGGCATTCTCGCGTTTCGGTGACGCCGGCGTACTATGGCTCCTTCCCACGAGACAATACGCCTGATGCGCCGGACAGAACCAAGGTGGCGGTTGAAGCGGCCGTTGCACGAATCCCGGCCGATCGCATCAAAGAGATTCCTGACGGTCGTCTGGACGACTGTCTCCGTTTGACAGGGGAATTGATGGCGTCCCGAGCTTTCATCGAACCGCGTGCGACGCATGCCCTCTGGGAATATCACAGCAGCCGGCACAACAGCGCGTGGTTAACGCTTGGTCCGGATAATATCGCGGCTCTTGAATCGGCCGCCAACCACTTCAACGCTGCCGTGTAATCGCATTGCGCACAAAAAAGCCCGGGCTAACCGGGCTTTTTTTGTCTGCGCTGGCTTCACACCTGCGGGCTGAATGCCGGGGAGAGTCGGGCGTGCTGTGCATCGTGCGGCCGCGCACCGTTCAGGTACTGCAATTGGGGAAGCACAGGATGCTTGGCGCTGGCGCCGGTATGCTCTCGGTAATCCCCCATCAGCGCGCGAAGCTGGCGAATGCTGAGCCCGGTTTCCTCATGCATGCTAATAAGCAGGGTGGCTGCGACAGGAACGCGACGCTTTCTGATCTTGCAAATCTGTGAGGCCTGGACCCATAGCTTACCGGCGAGCTGCCGATCGTTCCTTGCGCCCAATATGCGCATCAGGGTATCCAGGAGCGCTTCGGGATCGTAATGCGGATTGTCTGCCTCGACCGACTTTGGGGTGAACTTGTACATGCTCAGCTCCGGTACCAGGTGGTCTTGCTCTCGCTGCGCTGTTGCGCCTCAACACATAAGGTCGTGGTCGGACAGATAAATAGCCGCCCAATGCCGATCATGTCACCAGTCTCGACGCACCAATCGAACTCGGCCGCATCAATTCGCTTGAGCGCCTCGCGAACTTGAACCAGCTGAGCCGCATCGCGAGCCCGTGCGGCGATCGCCAGCTGGTGTTCTTCCTCCGCGCTAGCGCGGTCGATTGGATCCGCACCAGCGCTGCCGATGGCGATGTCAGCTGCAGACTGTCGCGCCCTGGCCTCCAACAACTCCTCCATAGCTATGAGCAGCGCTTGGAAGCACTTTTTTTGCGCCTCGCCCATATAGTGTTCGTCGCCCATGCAGAGGATTTGTTCTTCTGTGAGTTGGGGCGGTTGCGCTCGATTACGCGACTGACTTTCGATTGCGACGTGTCGTTGTAGGGCCATCTGTCGTCCATAGATAAAGTGTTTCCAATATTCAACAATTGTCCCATTCGCTTTTGCATGAGCGATTTTTAAACCTTCAAAAAAAAGTGACCTTTTACGGGAGAGGTAGCGCGTGGAAAGACACATCCGATTCGCCTCGGTTTTCGGCAGCGAAGCGAAATTCCGCGTGGGAGACTATGCGCTCGACAACTACTGCCTCTCGACCATGAGCGATGTTCACCCGGTCACAATTTCGCTGAACGAAAAACCCCAGACCTATAGCGCTGCGTTCCAGACCAGTGAGCAGTTTCACGTCGGTTGGCAGTCAGTGCTCAAGGCGTCGTACGGCCGCGCTGAAGTGCGTTGTGGCTGTAAGGGCAGGGGGCCTAAACGCCTGGCGGTTAAATACTACGAGGGTTCTGCGGTCTTCTCCCTCGCCAGGTTTAGCCTGACTGGGAGGCAGCACGCTCCAGATTGCCAGTTCTACAGCGCCAGCCCTTCCCAGTCGGGGCCTGGCGGAGACGCATCAGGTGTGATCGACAAGCGCCCTGACGGCTCGGTCCACATCCGCTTGGAGATCGCTATTCGCGAGCGCGGCGAGGTCGCGGCGCCGGCCCGGCCTGGCACGATGCCAGCACATCACGCCTTTGCAGCGAAGCAGTCGTCGATGAAGCTGCTAGGGCTGCTGCACTACCTGTGGGAAGAGGCCGGCCTGAACCAGTGGAAGCCAGCGTTCGCCGGAAAGCGCCGGGCGTCGCTCTCGTACTGGTGGGTGAATAACGCTGCGGACAACGTCTGGACGGGACAGGTGAAGCTGGTCGACCAACTGCTACTTCCGGCGTTCGCGGCAGAGACACGGGAGGCCGACCGAAATCGGGCAAGAGTTGCAGCTGCGCTGCAGGCGAAACACCGAATGCTACTCATTGCTCCGCTGGCCTCGTTCACCCAAGAGAGGTCGGATGCGATGGCCCGACAGTTGAAGATTAGCGGCTTCCACGGCATGCCAATGGCCTTCATGCAGGTCGGTTTATGGGAGACCACAATGCGGAAGTTCCCAAGCGCAATGGGAGCCTGGCGCAGTGGTCACGGTACGGTGGCGATCGCTCAGATCGAACTGAAACAGGGTACGAAAGGGGTGTATGCGTTCGTGATCGACATGGCACTCATGAGCATTACTGCGGAGTTTGTTCCGGTCGAGTCCAGCTATGAGAGGGTGGTAGCCGAACAGCTAGTTGCACAAGGGCGGGCGTTCATGAAGCCTATGCGATACGATGCTGGCGCTGGCCAAGTACTGCCCGACTTCATCCTGACCGACACATTGCGGGAAGTTCCGCTAGAGGTATTCGGTCGCGACGACGCTGAGTATGTCCGGCGCAAAGCAGAAAAGAGCGCGTACTACGATGAGCAGTATGGCCGAGAAGGCTGGTGGAGCTGGGATGCTGCCGTGAATAGCGCACCGTCGAGCGTGCCGCCTTTTCCAGCACGCACGTGAATCAGGCCCGCAACGCAACGATCAGACTAGCAAACGCGAGCACCGAACTAGATAGCAAAAAGCCCGGCAATCGTCGGGCTTTTTTTTGCAGAAGCAACCAATGTGTCTTACTGCATCTTCCTATCGCGCCCCATTGGGGCCTTAGATTAGCCATTGTAGTTGACACTCGATGGGTTCCAGCTGGCGTTCTCGTAATCGCTGTTGTCGTCCTCCACCGAGCTCTCGGCGGAGGCCAAACCGCGCAAGGCCACGACACCTAAGGCACCCACTACGAGATGGGCGGGGTCGATATTCATGAGTGCGATGATAAATTCCATTTTTTTGTGCTCCAGAAAGGCTGTTCGTTAAAGTACGATTTATAGATCTATAGTAACCCGCAAAAGTCATGGCGCAAGTCAACAAACCTATCACTATGAAAAAGCTGGCTGCTGGCGCTGGCGTCCTCGCCGTTGCGGTATTCTGCGCAAACTTACTTTTCAGCCCGCCCCCCGTAACGCAGCTCGATGCTCGCGCTATGCGTGCGATCACGAATGAGGGCACTTTCAAAACTATTCAGGGCGACGGCTCACGCGCTATCCATGTCTTCTTGAGCACAGAATGCCCATACTGTAAGAAGATCGAGCCCGAGCTGAGCCAACTGGAGAACGTGACGGTTTACCGGCACATGCTTCCTGGTCATACGGAAGCAGGGCGCCTTTCGGCTATCGATGTTTGGTGTTCCACTAACCCGATCGCAGCGTGGAGGGCCGTAACGCTTGGCGTGGCTCCCGGCCCGGCAAAGTGTGATGCGTCCGCGCTCGACAAGAACCTCGCGCTGGCGACGCGCTTAGGCCTGACCATGACCCCAAGTATTGTGTACGAAGACGGACATGTATCCGCTGGAATGCTTTCTTCGCGCGAGATAGCCGAACATGTAGCCACGTCACCGAAACGCTGATTGCTCAGTCGCCTTCCCCGACGAGATTCATACCGATTAGCGAATCGACGTACCAGCCCTGGACCTCGTCCACGTCGACTTGCTGAGCGAACGCGAACATCGCCTCGGTTTCGATTCCTTCCGCAATTGACCTCATCCCTTCGCGCCGCCAGTGCGCGACGAGCATGGAGAGCACGTGCCGCGCATCCTGACGGATCATGCAAGTCAGCAGGAACTCGCGGTCGATCTTAACCGCTGCTACCTGGCGGATTGCATACAGACGTTCTAATCCATCGCGGCCGGCGCCGAAATCATCCACCGCGACTCGTGCGCCGGCTCCGATGAGCAGGTTTACCTTTTCGGCAATTGCGGCTCGCTCGGCGTGCCCCGACACAGATTCGCTCAGCTCGAACGTAATATTGTTGGCGGCCGCTGCCTGGGCGAAACTTTCTATTCTGTGTGCCATCAGTACGTCGTTCGACAGGTTCACATAGAGCGGAGATAGCCCAGCGCGATGCTCGCTGAGAAAGTGGATCACAGCCGCATCAACGGCGGTCCAGTCCACTGGTCGCGCGCCCCGATAGAGCAATTCGTAAGCCGTCACGCGCCCATCGGCTAACCGCATGATTGGTTGCATCTCGAACGGGATTACCCCTCCATCGGCGGCGCCCGTTGGTACGTCCAGGTGCTTAAAGATGGGTCGTCCAGTCATATCGATCTCCTTGGTGCAGGTCGCCAACGCGACTTGCTGCGGTGCAAAGTGCTGCAATTGGGCGGGGAAATGCCAAACAATTCCGAAGAGTTTCCGATCAGCAAAGCCCTAGAATGCAACATTACGGAGGATAGAACATGCAAGACGAGAAACACTTTTTATTGCAGACTAATTTAGGTCATCATTTCAACGACGCAAGCCTTCTACGCCGAGCGTTGACTCACAAGAGCATTGGCACCGCTTCGAACGAGCGGCTGGAGTTTCTGGGCGACGCGATCTTGAACTACACAGTGGCCGAAATGCTTTACCAGCGTTTCCCGACATTGCCGGAAGGAGACCTGTCGCGCGTACGCGCTGCTATGGTCTGCCACGAGTCGCTGTTGAAAATCGCGCACCGGATCGGCATTGCAGACCTTCTCCAGGTCGACCAAAGCTACCGGGTCGAGAAGTCCAAGGACTCGATCCTCTCAGACGCGCTTGAAGCTCTGTTCGCTGCGGTGCAGCTCGACGCCGGCCATGAAGTGGCCAAGGCGGTCATCATTCACCACATGGTTGTCCTGCTCGAGCGAAAAGAAGCGCCGCTGGGAAAGGACGCCAAGACGGCTCTGCAGGAGCATCTGCAAGCGAGAGGAATTCCAGTGCCAACTTACTCGGTCCTGAGCCAAGGCGAACTGGGCAATCGAGTATTCCGGGTTGAGTGCAAAGTGCCGCACCTGAACATTGCCTTCACGGGCACAGGCGCCAGCCGCAAGCTTGCGGAAAAGGACGCGGCCGGGAAAGTGCTAAAGAAGTGCGCGACGGTATGAACATTCTTCCAGCAGCTGCCGGCGAGTGCGACATTCTTCTACCAGGGCGTCGTCGCTTCCTCCAACAACTTGCTGGTGCAGCCGCATGTGTGACAGCGCCCGCGTTCGGCCAGGTGTCCGACTTCTGGTCGCTGCCGCGAGAGCTATGGCTGCTGCGGCCTGCAGGGAAGGGGCAGCCGCGTGACGAACAGGTGCGCGTGGTCTACTGGGCCGATGGAAAACTCATTCCAGAGGGATATCTACAGCTGTGCCACATCCTGCGGGACGTGCAGGCCGGCCAAGCAGTTCAGTTCGACCTGGTGATGCTGGATATCGCCCGCGGCGTCTACGGCTGGTTGCGTGCGAACGGGATTGATCGCCCCCTCATCATCAACAGCGGCTACAGGAGTCCGCGAACGAATGCGAATGAGGGTGGCGTTCGAAACAGCCTGCACACTCGGGCGCAGGCGATGGACTTGAGGATTGCGGGGGTCAGTGCGGAAACGTTGAGCCGATTCGGCCGATACTTGGCTGGGGGCGGGGTGGGCTACTATCCCGGCAAGCACTTTACCCACCTAGACCGCGGCAGGATACGGCATTGGGTAGGCTGAGGCGATTACAACTTATTCACAGGTTTTGGGGAAAACTGCCCGCTTTGGCGCTTACACTTCATAGGTAAGAGCCACAGTTTCATCGGGCCAAACAAAAATTAGGCAGTAGCTTTCGTCCCTTCGGAATCAGACCCGACTGTATCGAAGATGGTGATCTGTTTCGAATGATCGACAGCGCCATCGTCCTTTGCCCTCTCCAGCGAGGTCATCACCTCAAGCAGCTTTTCTCGTGTCCCCGCATCGAGCTTAGCGAACGCCGGATCTGCCTTGACCTTTTCGAGCGCGTCATACATTGCCGGCGCCGAGCGCTTGACCGCCTTCGTAAATGGGCTGGTGGGCTTAATATTCTTGCGGGTGAGTCTGACCGGCTTTCCCTGAGCTTCCTTCTCAGCAGCCGCCTCTTCCACCATTTCTGCGGCCTCATCCCCATGCTCCTTAAGCAGCTGGACTGCGAGCGTAACCGTGAGCGCCTCATTCGCTACGCGCTGACGAAGTTCCAGAGGTGCGGACATCAACAACAGCAGGCTTTTCACCCATTCACCGGACAGCGTCAACTGTCGGCCGATCTCTGCTACTGACAGGTTGGCATCGGCCAGACGCCGGCATGCGAGGGCAAGCTCGTAGGCCGTATGGGGATTCCCCTTGTTACCCTGGACCATGGCCACAGTAAGGTCCGCCATCGTGATGGGGTCCTTGCCGTTCTTCTTCGTAGGGATGGCAACTACAGTTACCTCTGTGATCGGAGGCAGCCCCCTTGCGACACGTTTGGCGTTTGCCAGCGGTATCGCTGCCAGGCGGGTATGTCCATCGAAGATGTACACGATGTTTTCGCCGTTCTCACGCTGGACCAGTCCGCCCATTGGATGATGTGCGTACCAACCGTTTTCGGTTAGCGACTCAACGCGTTCTTCAAGCTTTGCTTGATAGTGATCGTTATGAACGCGCAGGTTGAAGCCATCGATAACGTGAAGCTTGTCGTAACCCAGCTTATAGAGATCGCCGGAGGAGGCGCCCGCCGCCTTCATCGCGTCCTTGACGGCGCCAGGAATGATCGTAGCGTCGAAGGCTGCCTCCAGCTGTGCCATATTGTTCATAAACCGTGCTCCTGAATTTGATTATGAGTAGCTTACAGCTACATTTTCGCTTCGCAAGCTGCCAGAGGCGAAGAGGATGGCTAAAACATGACCCCACTTCTGCAAAGCAAATTCGCTAATTCGTTAAGTATCAACAACTTGACGCGGGTTTGCAATGGACACCGTGTCCATCGTTGACGGCGCTGAATGACGCTATGGCGTAGAACAGCAGCCTCGAAGCACAGCTTACTCAGCGTTGCCGTCTTGGGCAGACGTGCGAGGGCGGCGGTCGTCGACGAATCCGAAAACTTGCTTGCGGAGTATAGTGAAAGAGCGCATGAACGGCCCCATGTTTTCTTCCGCGACTTCGGCCAGCGGGCTATGCATGAGCTTATATAGGGAGCGGTCAGCTAGCATCAGCGCATCGAAAAGTAACTGCGCCTCCTCCGAAATGATCCGCATCGAGCACGTTGCTGCGGCTGGACCAGCAGGCATCTCGTACGGCCGGGCGAGATCTTCCAGACGTTCAGCCTCGGCCTGCAGGTCGTCAAGCATTTCTCGTGCAACTTTGCGGCAGGTATAGCGTTTGGTGTACCAGAACAGCTTCACGCTGGTGAGGTTAAAGTCGCGACGCATCACTCGGCTGATCACGTGCGAGCGCACCTCGGCGTCGAGGCGGACCTCCTCGCGCGAAAGCACAATCGACTCAATCCGGGCAACACCTTTAATGACGAGCGGGTTGCCTGTCCTTCCAAGTTCCTGGATGGTGTGGGTCACGGCTGAATGAACTGCACCTTCCATTAGGCGATACCTCCAGCTTCGGCCAGCTCACGCGCTGACTTATCCTGCTGGTTCCGAGTGGAGCAGTACATTTTCAGATCGGAGAATGCACTTTCAAACGGGTGGGTATAAGAGTGCACCAGGTTCTCGGCAAGCTTCTTGGACTTTACCGCATGGTTGAGTTTAGCGTACGCCGTGTCGGCCATCTGGAATGCCTTGAACAAGCTCGCCGCGTTCGGCGAGACAAGTCGGAGCGGTACCGCACTGCCGTCGGTCACAGGAGCTGCCTCGAACCGGTCGCACTCCATCAACAGCATTTCAGCCTGAGCACGAACCTCTTGCACCAGCCCTCGAACTTGCTCCCGTCCGCCGACGCGTCGCTCACGGTGGAACATCTTCGCCGCGACGAAATTAAAGTCGCGGCGCACCAGACGACAGGCTTGCCAAGAATAGAACAGGTATTCGGATCGATTTTCCAGGCGGACATTGATGATCTCGACAGCATCAATACCTTTCAGGGCAAGGCCGTCGGCTGTGAGAACAGATCCGTTATCGAGGACGGTAATGTTTGATGGGGGAGTCTGCAGAGGTTCCATACGTGGGAGCATAATTCTGTGCAGCAACGCAAAAGCGCTGAATGCTATCGATAAAAACTAACTTTTCCGCACGACGCATGGCGCTAGAGTGGATAGTAAGCGAGAGAATACAGAGTACCTGTTGCCAGAAGGAACGCAAGTTGCCATTTGCCATCGAAACCGTGCTACTATCAGGTGTCGAATTTCGACGTGGCCGGTTTCCGGCATTGCTATACCCGCACTGCGGGACCTGTTCACGACTGGCATCAGCCGTGAGCTACCAGAAGCTGGATGAATTCCTCCCGCCTTGCGGACCTCATCCGAACCACATACTGCAATCTGAGAATATACGTTCGCTGCCCATGCAGCTGGACTGAACTGCTTTTGAGCCATAGGTCCAACGGCGGTCTCTGCAATTTCGTACCGAAGTGCTTGCCCTGATTTGGATAAGCCGTCCCATTTGCATCTGCCCACGCGGCTGCAACTGGGACGGCTTGTCCGCACTTTTCAGGAGCATGTGATGTCGAGTACCTCTACCAATAACGAATCGTTGTGCTGGATGACCGAAGTGGGCATCCCTCCAGAGGACGTGCAGTACCTACGCACGATGGCTGCTAATAGCAGCTTTCGCGTGGCATCGGTGCGCGCACGGATCAAAGAGATTCAGGAAGCGGCCTACGACGCACTGCTCATCGTGAGTATGCCGCCAAACCTGCCCCTGGCGTACGCGCAATGATCGCGCGAATGGTGGCGTGCCAGTTCGGCACGCCGCACATTCCGCTGGCGCTGGCTGGTCAAAGCCCAGCTGTCCGATGCCTTCAGGCATTGGATAGCCTCATCTCCGACTTTTATCGCCAGAACTGGCAAAGGAGAGAAACATGAAAACTACGATTCGCGCAGCGGAACTGTCGAGCCTGGTGAAGCGGCTCAATCACGAAATCCAGGATCAGATCATCAATACCTTCGGGGCAAGTCCTGGCCTCGACCACGTGATCAGTTGGAGTATGGTCGGCGATGACGAGCGTCTTGAGATCCTTGGCATTACGAAGATGGTCGAGATCCGCTCAGTCGTCATACCAGCAAACCTGGTCGACAACGTACACTATTCAATTTCACTGAGCGGCGCACGCCTCGAAGTGGTGGGCGGCTGGAGACTCGTCGACACTGAACCTTGGCGCCTCAATCTCGCCTTTGGCGACGCAGGCTCCCTCATCCAGGTACTACCATCTTACGAGCCTGACTGCATCAAGTCCGCAGCAGTTGCGCTTGCAGAAGCAATTAGCAAATATCTCGATGCCGAGCTCGAGACTTGCTAACAATCTTTGAAAGCCGCAAGGCTTTCTCAATGTCGAAAACATTGAGAAGGCGTCCTGCCTATACCGAATTTACTGACCGCACCGCGGCATTGATTTGGAGCTTTACATGACAACGCAAGCACCGGCACCGACTCTCAAGGTCGGCAACCGCATCTACAAACAGAACTTGACCTGGTCACGCCGGGACAAGATTTTCTTGGGTGATCGCTGCATTGGTATCATCAACCTGAAAAGCACCGACCGGGCTGGACAGACCACCTCGCTCGTTTCCCAAACAAGCATCGCAGGGCGCAATATCAGCTGGTGTGTCGAGCAATCGACCCTAGCCGAGCGACCTCGACAGAACGATCAAAATCAATAGGAACTTCATGACCGAAAGCACTCAAGAAAATAAGCTGGGGTCTACTTCCGTGGACACCAATACTTTCGAAATCACCCTAGACGAGCACAACAGCGTTTTCGGCATCTCTGCCGACACGCTGCGCCTGCTCGCTGCCAGCTACAACGTAACCCCTGAAGCCTTGATCACCCGCGCGGTGACCATGTGGGCGAAGGCAGTGATTCCAGATCTGGATCTGGATTCGCCTACGCTCACACCCGCGCAGATCGAGCTTCTGGCCCAGCGTCAGCACACCGCAGATGCAAATGCAAACCAACCACAAAAAACACTCGCCGACGCTTTCAAAAAGCTTCTCGAGGGTAAAGGAGAGAACCATGAAAATGCAGAATCCAGCCCTCGCGATGGGGGACATTCTTAGAGCTTGGACACCATTTGATGGCCATCCAAACGTAGCCGGTCCGAAGTTTCGACCGGTTATTTTTTTGGGCGAAACGGTCATCAACGGCGTCACGCACTGGGTTGTCGCCTACGGCACTACTCGGATGCAAGCCGGCAAGGAATCGAAAAGCGGAAGCGACTTCATCCTGCGTTGCATGAACGATCGCAGCATGGTGATGAACAGCGATACCCGGTTCGATTTCAGCAGGCTTTTCGCTATCCCAGCAACGACCGAGTTCTTTTCGGCGAACAAAAGCAGCACCCTGGCCCGGATCGCCAAGATCCCGGAACAGGACCTGCCACAAGCCGCAGCCTGCATGGCTGCTGCAAAAGTCGGCCAGGCACTCAGTCGTTTGGGTGTCCGGCTCTAAAACGGTGGCTTAGTTCGACGACCTTCCCCTTCTGGGGCGGGTTGTCTCTCATGCGTTTTTTTCAGGAGAACGCATCAGGGACAGCCCGTCCATCAACCTTTAAGGGAAACAAACCGTATGAACACCTCTACCGCTCCGAACCAACTTCAGTGGATGATCAACGTCGGAGTCAATCAGGCTGACGTCCGTTGGCTTGAACGCATGTCCGGCTCGATCGAGCTGCACATGCCTGGTAATCGTGAACGTATCGAGCGCATCTATATCGACGCCTACTCTCGCATCCTGGAGAGCAGCACGCCAGAGCTCTACGTGAAACAAACACTGAACTGATGTACCCGGAAGGCGCTCGACGACGAGCGCCGTCCACCCCTCCCGGCCTTCCTCCAGCACTGCTTCTCTCTGCCCCGCAGCGACGAGCATCTCGCTCCAGAATTTCTTTGCCTCTCTTGGCAAACACCATCGTGCTGCGTCCTGCTGCACGCACTTCAAAAGCAATCCAGTCTGCAACTACCCTCGTTCGCCACCGCGGCGAACCACCTCACGGGAGACATCATGCAATTTACCAAAGCCGAGCTACTGGCCATCCAGTTCCCACGCTCGGAGCACTACGGCATTTCTGCCACCTACAGCGCATCGCTCACAATGGGCAACTGCGCGAAAATCCACGCCAGGATCGACGCCCTGCGCCGCGTCGACGGCACCATAACCGCAGCCGACGTCGAGTCTGTCTACTTGTCGGAAAACGTGCGACTGGACGAATGGGCGCACGGCGAAGTCGTGTTCTCGGAGATTGCCGACGATTTCAATGAGGGCCGCGAGCCCGAGTCGATTTCAGATGTGATCCGAGACAGCCTGACCACCATGACGGTGATCGGGAATTCGGCCAAGCTGTCCGCGCAGCTGGCACGCGCCGACTACGCCAAGGTCAACAAGATCCTCGAAGCCCTCGGCGGCAAGTGGAACAAGAAGGCCGCGGCGCATGTGTTCGCTGGATCCGATCCGGAAGAAGTCATTGCCAACTACCTGGAGACAGGAAAGCTGGACAAGCCTGAGAAATTTGGCTTCTTCCCGACGCCGGCGCCGCTCGCACGCGCGCTGGTAAGGCTGGCAGGTCTGCAGCCCGGTCACACGGTCCTCGAGCCAGAAGCTGGCGTTGCCGGCATAGCCAATATCTGCGCCGAGGTGACAGGGAAGGGCAATGTCGTCTGCTACGAAATCCAGCAGAAGAACTGCGACGTACTGCGAAGCCTTGGCTTCAAGGTCGAGCAGGCCGACTTCCTTACTGTCGAGCCAACCCAGCAATTCGACCGGGTAATCCTCAACCCTCCGTTTGAAAAGCAGGCTGATATCGATCACGTCATGCACGCGTTTCGGTTCCTCAAGCCTGGCGGCACGCTGGCCGCGATCATGTCGATCGCAGTCACCTTCCGCAGCAATAGCAAAACTACGCAGTTCCGCGCTTTCCTCGATTCGATGGGGGCGAAGATCCTGGTCAACGACAAGGACGCATTCAAGGAGAGCGGTACCGCGGCGCAAACCGTGTCGATTGTCTTCCCGAAGCCCCACGACTGGCCTGTAGAAGCGCCAGCGCGCATCGAGGTCGCTCATCCAACCCCGGCCCCTGTGCTGGCGCTGGACGACGATCTGGAAGCCGTGGCGCCGGCCCTGGCCATCGTGGCTCGCATCCATCCGAAACCGAAGCCGCAACCTGCGCAAGCAGCGTTCGCCTTCTTCTAAAACTAACTTTTCCCCGGAAACCCATGACCATTCAAGCCTTCTCGCAAGAGCAAGTGCGCGCATTGCGTACCGCCCGTTTCAGCGAGCGTGCACACGCAGTGCAGGGCAACCTGACAACCGAGCGCGTGCGCATCAAGTTCTTCACCGGTGCTTTCAACGCCTTCTTTCGCCGCAACGAATGCCTGTTCCACGTGTACGCCGGCGACGACGACACGACGCTGATCGGCACCTACTTCCAGAACGCGCTGATCGACTTCCAGGAATAGCGCACGACCATCCAGAAACGCCACCACGCCGAGCATGTCTCGGCGTTTTCAATTGCGACACCCTCGCTCAAGGAAAAACTTAATGAAGATGACTGCATCTCTACGAATCGCCCACGCCGAAGCAGGCGTGCGCCGCTGCTTCTCAAGCCGCAACGCGGGGGCGTACGCTTTCATGCCTCGCCCCGACGCGGTCCGTCACTGCAAGCTGTGGATCACAGCCCTGCGCGCAGCCCGTGGTCAACACTTCAACTAAAAGGACAACCCATGTGGCCCATTAAAGACCCAGCGCAACTCCCGGAAGCCATGCGCAAGACGAACGGCTATCCGTACCTCAGCAATTCCTTCTTCCCCCTGTGGCTGGAGGGGCTGCGTGTCACGCACCAGCTTCTCGACGTGCACGAAGAAAACAACGGTAACGAAGTCTATTACCAAGACAGCTTCGGCGTCGACTACATCGCTGCGCTGGTGGATCCGCAGTTCGGCACAAGCGGGATCATTTTTGACGGCGTTACCGATCCAGCGATGGCGCACCTGCATCGCAACGACCAGCCAGCCTGGCAAGCGTTCAAGGCCGCCAAGGAAAGCCTCAAAACCGCTCCGCGCGGCGCGATCGCGTTGTTGTGCGACCAAGGCCGCTGGCACATCGCCATTCACGCCGGCGACGGCTACATCAGCGACTGCAGGACGATGCGCAGTTCCGGGCCTAAGCCTGCGGTGCGGGAGATTCACGAATGTCTGCTCTCGTATGAAGGCTATCTCGCACGCTGTCACGCAAAGCTCGAACGAACGATCCTTCGAAACTTTGCTCGAATTCGCGAGCTGAATCTGCAACCTGGCCAGATGCTCCGCGATGTCGAACTGCTCCACAAGGGCAAACATCGCAAGATGAGCTTCAAGATCGGGTCGATCTCGGAGGGCGGGTACCTGTCGCTCACCGAAGGTACGCTGCGCGGGGTCGGCGACCGCTTCAATGCCACGATCCCGGCCTGCGATATCAGCAAAGACCAGGTACAGGTGCGAGCCGTGAAAAAAGTAGCAGCGCCAGTCGATCTCGACACAGCGCCGCTGTTCTAAATTCCCCTCCCGGTCCCTGCTTATGCAGGGCCGGGCAGGGCGCACCCTTCAATGGCGTTCTACCGCGCCGCACGCTGTTCCTCCAACCCTCTGGATTGGATGAGCACGCCGCTCAAGCATTTTCCCCGCCGACTATCGGCATCACAAGTGCGCGCTCCATGTGGGCCGCAAATTCAATCTCAACTACAAGCCCGGCTAACCGCCGCGGCATTCCTGGAGCTATTCATGGGTGCAACTGTCGTAACCAGCAAAACCGTCGCCGCTTTCCGTCATCCGACCACCGGCGAGGTCATCTACCTTCCATTCGAGGCGACCTTCGAAAAAAACTGTTACCCCCATACCCCGTCCTGGGGTCCACGTGCCATCGGCACCTACGAGCAGGTGATGTCCCGCGTTTATGCGTCCGCAGCCGCCTGTGAGGGGGGCAGCTTGCAAATTCGCAGCGGCCACACGAAGCCCGAAACTTACTTGAAAAGCTGGCGCCTCTGTTTCAGTGAGCCATTCCAGATGCCGGACTTGGAGATCACGCTGAAACTCGGTGGAAAGTCGATGTATGACTCGATCCCCGATACCCAGGTCGAAGCGTCGGTCGCCGCACTTCAACGCATCGGCCGGCACGACCTGGTAGAGGCCATGCGTGCCGGCCCGGTACAGGTGAGCCTCCACAGGGACGTGGACGCAATCATTGCCCTCTACGGTGTGGATACGGACCTCCCGCTGTGGAAGGTCATCGGCAACCTGCCGGTTCTCGGCTACGCCGATGAATCGCTGGCGCCACCAATCGCAAAACGAGAGGTGGATATGCCAACGGCTGTGGTCTACGCACTCGATGATGAAAACGTCGTCGCCAGCATCAACGGCGGCCCTCTCAAGCACATGGGATGGCGCTACAGCGCGGTTGGCCAGTACATCCGCGACGTGGCTTTGCCGGTCGAGATGCAGCGTTCGTTCAGCGCCTACAAACTCATTCGCGAGTTCCGCGATACCTGCAACGAAGCGCCTGAACTGCCTGACAGCACGATCATCACTGTCACCGCAGCGAAAAGCGAGCACAGCTACTACGTGGAGAACGCGAAGAAGCTGGCTGTGAAGCTCGGCATAGCCGCATCAGTCGAGCACGTGCCTGAAACCTACGAAACCACCTTCGGCGCTGTGCGTGAATCGAAAGAGGAATACCACCTCTCTACGCTCCAGTCGGACCAGGTGGCCTGGGCGATTGCTCCATGCGCCGATTCCGCGATGCTTCACGGCGCCGCGGCCGCCGGCCAGGTGCACCAACTCGGTCTTTTCTAATCCTGCAAACCCGGACGCGCAGCTTGCTGCGCGCCCCCTTCATGAAACCTATGTCCCGCACCCTCAACTTCAACTTCGACAACGGCACGTTTTTCGCAGCCCGCACCACCTCAGGCGGAATTCGCGTCGGCATGAATGGCTTCTGCTCCATCGAGTTCCCGCCAGGGCACGAGATGTTCGCAGAGGCCGACGCGCTGACGATCGACACCGTCGAAGCGTTCATCGACGCACAGGTGGAAGCCGGCCGCATCGACATCCGCGCCTTCGCATAAACAAGCACGCACCCTCCGGGGTGCAATCAAGGAACCCATGAAACAGATCATCAGCGGACAAAAGTATCGCGTCATCGGTAGCAGCGACTACCCGGTCTGCGACTGCTGCGGCAAAACTAACTTGACCCGTGCGGTTGGCCTGGAGAGCGAGGATGGCGAGACGATCAACGTCGGCGTCATCTGCGCATCGAAGCTGCTGCGCCAGCACTACATGGGCAAGACCTATCCGGTGTCGCCGGATGCGGTCCTGTCCATCGGTCGTCGTGTCAAACGTGAGCGTGTTACCAGCTATCTGCACGCACGCTAACCACAACCCTACCCCCCACAAAACCCCATGTACAACGAAGCACGTAACGAGCTACCCACGCGGCAGCAAAATGCAAACCTTTCCGATGGCTTTTCTATGCGAGTAGGGATACCTCACAGCGGCGGCAGCCTGGCTGCACACGCCTTCAACGAGGACTTTAAATGCATGGTCTCAGCCTCCGCTTTCTGGAACCGGGCCAAGCGTGAATTTCACATGCCGGAGGCGACTGACCTCAGCGAAGTGGACTTCGCTTTAGACAGCGCCGGATACACGGGCCTCCTCAATTTTCGCAAGAATGGCCGGCAAGACGGGATCGCAGGTGTGTTCCCATGGTCGTTCAGCCAGTACATGGAATTTGCGAACCTGAGCGGCTGCAGCTGGTACAGCCAAGCCGACCTGTGCTGCGAGCCGCAAATTGCAAACGACCGCGAGGCGATCAACTACCACGTGCGCGCGACTGCAACGCTGCTCGAAGGAATGCTGCAGATACTGTATGCGTGGCAGAACGAGCTGGCCAAGACATGCAACTCGACCGTTGTCGCGAACATGCTGCGTCCTCCTGTGCCTGTGCTTCAAGGCCGGGTTCTGGGCGACTATCTGTTTTCCCTCGAGCTCATGACCCGAATCTGGGAAAGGTGGGAAGGGTGGCTGGATAAGCCTGCCCTGATCGGGATTGGCAGTATGTGCCGCCGTGACCTCCATGATGAAAATGAAGGCCTCTATGTAATCGTGGACGCCCTCGGCCGCAACTTCCCTAAAGGTTCTCGTGCCCATCTGTTTGGCGTCAAAAACCAAGCCTTGAACGAGATCCCGAAAATGGGTTTCATCGCATCGAGCGACTCGATGGCGTGGGACTACTCGGCCCGTGTTAAAGCGCACAGGACAGGCGTTTCAAATTCAATGGATCGACGCAAGAACGAAATGAGCGAGTGGATGTCTAACGCGATGTCTCGCGTTTCGGCCAGTGCTCGACTGCCAAACACTTTCGTCTACAACTAATGCCGGCGGCCCCTGATTATCAGGGCGCCGGCATTCTCTCCCGCCAGTCTCCAGCTTTTTCGTGCGCTCGCACTGAACAGCTTCACCACCGGTTATCCCCGCCGACCTTCGGCATTTAACCGCACCCGACCACATCTCCCGATGTCGAACGGCGCATACAACTACTGGAGCATCACATGACCATTTCCGCAATCCCAACCCGACCATCGTTCAAGCCAACGCCCGAGATGATTGCAGCGGCAGAAAACGTATTCCTGGCCATGGCGATGGAGGGCACAACCCGTCCGATCGTCGAAAGCTATCAGAAAAAAGTCATCGCTGAGCGTGAGTGGTATTCGGATCCGGCCATGAGCAATGCGCCGGGCATCCCCGATCGCGTCACCGACCCGAAGTACGCGTGGACAATGAGTAACGACGACTTCGCCGTGTACCGGAAGCGCTGCAACGAAGAACGCATCGCAGCGAAGCTGCCGGCTGAGACGGACGACCACTGTCCGCTCCTGGTCGCCGAAAACATCACGCGGCTGGCCAAGACCGCGTTGCTCGACACGATGGCTGGCATCACGAACATCGACGGCACCAAGGCGGCTGCAATGAAAGCCGCCGACTACGACAAGTTGATCGACATCACGCTCCGACTGTTGGCACCGTTCGTCAAGAACGTCCTAGCCAGGCCATAAGCTGCATAACGGTAAGCCGGGGCCAGATGGCTCCGGTGTCCCTGAAAAGCCTCACTAGAAAAACCTTTAGCCAGGAGCAGCACCGTTCAAAACTAACTCACGAAATCGATATGACTATACAAACATATCTGGCATTTACTGAACCGAACAACTATTTCGTTGCATCAAGTAAAATTACTTACTCAATTTCAACTTTCCCTTTAGATCGGGCTACAACGTAATGAAACCGCTAAGAACTCTAGGCCTGTTGGCCGTAACTTTGCTCATATCCAATTTTGCGCAAGCTGCCGAGGTTAAGTGCGGCGCTGAATCGAAAGGCTATTTGGACTTCCGGTTGTCTTACGAAGTTGCTGGAACTGGCAGACTTTACTTGTACACTGGTCCAGATGAGAAATGTTTGGACAAGAACTTGTTCGTAGTGCCTGGCGATTCCCTTATCGCGTATGACGAATCAGGTCCGAACGGTAAGTGGTCGTATGTGATGTACATAGCAAAAAATGGCCAGGACTATAACGGCTGGGTCTTGACAAAGCGCTTGAAGTTTACAGGCGCGTTTGGGGATGGAATGTCGCCAAAAGACGTCGCGTTTTTCCAGAAGGCCGCGGAAGCCGCAAAGAACGGAAAACTTGGCCGTCCTGAGTAACGTAACCCGGAGCATCAGGCATGGGTGCAGTCACTCGGCGCGTCCACATGTTCCAGTCAACTTCCTAGTCATTACTGGCACTTTTGCAGCTATAGGATCGGAGCCAGCCTCAACTATTTCGAGATTCCTACAGGTCAGCCGCAGCTATTACACATAAAACCATCGCAGCTACTGACAGAATGCGTCGCCGTCGCCCCGCACAGTGATCGGATTTTTCGTTGCGTCTATTTCAGAAAATGGCAATCGAATTGGTCTCAGCCGGCTCATCGGCTATCACGCCGCCGGCGCTGGCGCTGGTCGACCAGTGTAACGGCGCGTTGATGGCTTCGGGATTGCCACGATTGTCCCTGTAGCCGGAGGCGTGTCCTCATCGAACGATCGCCTCGCAATCGCCAAGTAACTTTGGCAGCAACATGACCCATTCCGCTGTCTGGAATGGGTTTTTTTTCGTCCAGTGATACTGCAGGCAACAGCGTGCCTTGTCCCGAGCTTAGGCACGCGCACTCGCACGACCCGGTCAAAGAAAAGCCCCTTATTGCGGGGCTTTTGCATCCATCTGCAGGGCTGGCGACTCAGCTTATGTCGCGGAAGAAGCTGTCGACGTTGATGGATCGGGGCTTTCGCACGAGCGTGAAATATTCGGTCAGCTCGCCAAACGGAGTGTCTGCCTGGACGTTACAAACAGCATAATCGTCTAGCCAATATACGGCTATGACCCGCATATTGTCGGGCAGTTCTGCGCAGAACTCGTCCATGCCCCTGATTTCGTCGAGCGCCTCTTCGTGCGGCACTTCTTCCAGCATCCCGATCAACGCTGGAGAGAAACCGCTCGAACTTCCGGGGCGCAGGTAGTGGACGTCGGAGTCGAAAACGATGTGCTTTACCGCCGTTATGATCTTGTCCTCGGCAGCCTCGCCCTCGTCGAAATCGTCTGCCAGCTCATGCAGCCCCGCCAGCCGCAGCAGGTCAGAAATCTCGCTACCCCATGTATCAAGGTCCAACTCACCGTCGGCGCCGCCAGCGTCGTCATCGTCATCGTCATTGTTGCGATACCGATCATTCATGGCCTCACCTAGCGCGACAAGCGCATCGTGCTGCTCGTCGCCCTGCTTCGAAAAGATCGCTCGAACGTCGAACTTCAAGCCCAGGCTGTGAATATAGTTGACAAGACTTTCAACAGCGGATTGCCTTTCAAGCATGACCATCGGCGGCTCGATCCCTCGTCGCGGCACGAACTGGCCAGGGTGGGCATTGAGCACGACGGTGCGAACTTTCCTGAAGCGTCGACGAAGGTCGTCCAGCGCAGCAGCAAGACATTTTGCCCCGGTGCCTTTTTCAGCTCCACCCTTTCGTTCCCAGAGCCAGACAAAGCACAAGTCACTTTGCTCAATAACATGGGCCGCATCATCGTGCTGCGTGATGAACGCCTTGGCCTGCATGACGTCTTCGTCGGTCATCGAATCGGAAGCCATGATCAAGTCGGACAACCCGCCGATCAGCGCACCATCTGCTCGATCGAAAATGTACACCATGCCGCATGCCGCAGCAGTGGGTTCACTTTCCCCCGTCAGCGTCAGGACTCCTGCCACTCGTAGGCGGCAGCGGCGCATTCGACTTCCTCGTATCGCGACACACTCACCGCGACAGAATAGCCGTCGCCCTCAATGACTCGGGTCGGCAGTTTCCGGCCTTGCCCACTGCTCGCGCCTGGACCCCACATTGAGAACTTGCCGGGAACGGGAGCCCTGATGAAGAACGAAATTAGAGTACGGTGTTCCAGTGCTTTACTCGCTGCCTTCGAGAGGTCGTTGGCAAGCTGATGCACGCGGTCAGGACTGATCATCGCCTCCACCCATTCAGGCCACGTTGCCACTCCAATCTCGCCTAGAGCCGCGTCGTCCCCTGGAGCATGAGGACTCCGCGACACCTCGCGAATCAGCGCGACTGCTATCGCTTCGCAAAAATACTCGCAGAAAAATGTCCGGATAAGGATGTCACGGTCGTTGAGCTTGATCGGTCTGGCTAGGAATTCAGAAAACGTAATTTCCAGATTGGTGAGATCAGGAAATTGAGCCCGATCGACCAGGCCAAGCTGGCGCATTGCGAGATTGCCGGCGGTGAGAAAATCTATAAACTCAACGACGGACGAAGGGCGGTCGTGAATCCTTAAATCGTAGAAATTGTCTTCCTCCAATCGCTGCAAGAATTCCGCCCGTATCAGGGCAAATGAGTGTTCCACGGTCTAGTTCCTGTGCTGGCGATCGTTTAGATCTTCTCGGTTATCAGGTGCGCTCACCAGCGATTTGCTCTGCGCATTGCTTCGCGCCGAAGTCCTGGGTTGCGTAGTCGTCAACGATATCACGCTCGTCGGCGGTGAGGCTAGACGACTGGCCCATTTCATTGAGGTGATTTTGCACTTGGGTGAAGTAGGTACTCGATGCTTCGTTCATGTGTTTCTCCGAATTGAAGTTGGACTTTCCCCTGCCACCGACGGGGCAGACAGGAAATTCCTGGGGCAGCGTAACAGGCGTTTCGCACTGCGCAAGCCGACTTTGTGGAACCTGCAACCATAGTCGAAAATCCAGACCTTCCATCACAAAAGTTTCACTAGGACATGTTACTATGGTGCAATAAACGCACCTGTCTTTCGCCCGCAGACGCTGAGGGCACCACGCCACAAGGATTCTCCACATGCACTTGAAGCTGATCGCTTTCGTCGTCGCGTCGTCGCGTCGTCGTTGGCGCTGGCCGGCTGTGAGCCTGCCGAGCAGGCAAAAAAAGAGGACATGCTCGCAACGGAACTTGCAAGAGCCGCCAAGCAGCGCGACCCATTACAAGCATTCCAGACGGTGCGGGAGGTTAAATCCAAGCCTGGAAAGCACATCGAGCGCCAAATCCTGCGCGTCGCCTCAAACAACTAGAGGAAGAAAAGAGATGGCATATTTAACCATGGCGCTGATGGCGGCTGCTATTCACATGGGCTATCCGCCTGTTGCCGTAATCGTGGTCGGTACTGTCGCAATCCTCACGCTCTCATACGTGGTTTCGCGGCATCCTTCACTGCTTCGGCTGGGCGCCTCGTTTGCGGGATACACGATAGCGCACGTCCTTCTCAGCCGACTTGAAGCCGATGTGCTGGCCGCGGCGTCAGACCTTGAGCGGGCCGTGCTGGAATTTGGGGCCTCGGACAACGTGATGGCGGTAGTGGCCTGCATGGTCATGGTCATAGCCGTTGGCGTCGGCATGTTTGGAACTCACAAAGAGGACTCGCTGGCCGAATTCATCAAGAAGCATCGTGAGCAGCGGCGATGATCGATCTCGACAAATTTGAGGGCAGTAGCAGTCGGATCAAAGAAGCCTATTACACGCCGAAGGCTTTTCGGCGTACGGGACCAGGCCAGGGGGGCGTATCAAAGCCTTCACGAACTGGCCGATGGGCGACCGGAGCTTTACTCGCGATTTCCGGCTTCGGCGCCGGCTATTACTTTGCAACGAATCCCATATCGATCAGTGCGATCAATCGGATTGCTTCCGCGAGAAGTGACCGACCGCTTCACATGCCCGCAACGGGCGTGATCGCGATGGCCCAGGTTCCCGCTAACGCAGTAGTAGCGCCTTTAAAATTGAATGGATCGGCTGATACAGACTGCCTGTTTGAGCTGCGTCTTTGGGAAGGCAATGGAGCTACACTGTTGCGCGTGTTCGTTCGCAGCGGCGAAACCTTCGAAGCGCGTATCCCCTTGGGTAAGTACACAGGTACGATTACATGTGGCTCGTCATGGTATGGCCCTGCCGAATTCGGGCTCAACGCTTCACTGGACAGGATCGCAGCCCCGCTCGAGTTCTCCCGGGCGGCCAATGGTCAGTTGCAGGGTATGGTCATTGACCTGACACGCCGGGTCTGCGGGAACCTGCCTGTCTTCCGTTTCTGACGACACACGCAGTGCTCGGGCTCAGCTAAGGTCGACCGGCATTTTGCGCAGCAGGGTCGTGCACAACGAGTAGTAGCCATCTTCCAGGCGCGGCGCATGATCGCGCATCCATTCCACCGCCACTTCGCTCTGCAAGGCACGCTCGACCAGCTTGAGGCTTGCCGGGCCGCTGCTGACAATCGACAGATTATGGTTCAGAGGCAAGACACCGACTGGCAAGCGCACGGCCTTCGGCGTCTTCGCGATCCTGGGTACCAGCAACGAAGGCTGCGACAGGTCGAAATTATGGAAGCGCTCTGGCGGCGCCCACTTGCCCGCCTGCAGGATTTTGAGACCACGCTTCGACATTCGGTGCATCTGGCTCCGCAAGTGCTCCACGATCGCATCGCACGGCCTTTCCTTCGGCATGGTCCGGATTGCGAAGCGCCGCGGCGCGCCCAGCACAGAGTCCCGAATATCATCAGTATCTACGGCCGGCACGAGGAACTGGTGAGGGATGCCGCTGGCTCGCACCTGGTCTTCCGTAATTGCCCAGATTTCTGGAGCATCAAGCCAAGGCGCGATTCGAACCTGAGCTATGGAATCGAGGGTCGGATAAGCAGCGTATTTGGCCGGGTCGATACCGGGGTAAATCGGCGCTTTCGTAATCGCCTGCCCCGTTGCCCCGAAGACCACCAAAACAGGGTGCACGCGGGCCGGTGTGCCAGCACGGCGCTGCTTGGAACGGTGGAACACCGAAGTCGGGTCGACCCGTTCGATGTGCTCGATGGCCAGCCGCGAACCCAACGCTTCGCGCAGCGCGGCGGCGCCGGAATTGCTCAGCCACCTGTCGCTCACGATTAAGCCCATCTGGCCGCCCGGCCGCAGGACCTTCGCGTACCGGTCAAGGAAGCTGAACATAAGATCAGGGAGCGCGTATTTGGGAACGACCAGGCTGTATTCGTCGCGCAGCAGAGCTGGGACCGAAACCATGCGCAGATAGGGCGGATTCCCGATTATGTTTGAGAATTTGGGTTCATTCGGACCTTCGGTGAGGAAGTCCTGATTCAAGACGATCCTGCCAGCGATCTCTTGCGCTCGCGCTGCGGATCGGCCAAACGAGATCAGGACGGCCGCCAGGCGCGTCCGGGCTTGCGCAGCAGCCGCAGGGTGGATTTCCCAGCCTTGGATCAGCGTAGGCAGCGTTTCGTCGTCCACATGGCGTGTGCTGAGCAGCTTGCTCAATGCCCGGACAAGGAACTGGCCATCGCCGGCGCTGCAATCGGCAATGCTCGCATCACCGTTTGGCCAATTCATCATGGCGAGCAGCTGGTCGACGGCAGGCTCGGACGTATAGATCGCGGTGGCCGCGTGCAGCTCGTCGATTGCGTGCGCGCGCACAGCATCTGCCGACTCGTGGGAAAAAAGGGAAAGCGTGGTGTTCTGCATTGGACTGTCTTTCTGTTTTGAGCCTGGCCCATCGGGGTCACCGGATCACAACCGGCTTCGGCTCATCAACATATATCGTCGCACTAGAACTGCCATTCGCAAGTTAGTTTTCGGGGCGACGGTGAGGCGGTTCGGCGCATGGCTGCGCTACAATCAGGTCACCCCAACCACAGGAGAATGCCATGGCTCGAAAGCCTTTTGAACGTGCGATCATCTACTCCGCAGTCCTGGGCGGCTTGTCCCTGGATGAGGTCAATGCTCTCCTTCACGACGGTTCGCCAACAGCGAAGCCAGTGCCGCAGGGCACCTACGACATCATGCGGCGCACTTACTTCGGCCCTATGGTGAGAGGAATCGGCACCGTGCCGTCCGACTCGCAGAACCCGTTTGGGCAATCCATTTTCAGGCCGAGCACGATCAGCGGTTTGGACAAGGAAACAGAGGGTGAATAAGCGAATTCGTATGGGACAAACGACCGAGGAATTGATGCTCGGGGCTGAGAGTCGGGCTGCGGTTGAGCAGGCAGTTCGGGATGCCGTAGCGCGTGCCGACGCAGCAGGTCTGTTCCCGGCCTTCGAGCCTTACATGACGTTGGTGAAGGTGCTGCCACGATCATTAGTCATGGCAATTCGTCGCCAGGAACTGGCCAACCGCGATAGCTGACATTGAGCTGCCGCGCCCTGAAAACTAGGCGTGCAACCGCTTTAGGGATGCTGCAACGGGCAAGTGGCAACCTTAGCATTGGAGAGGATGGCCAGGAACGTGTTGGGTGAGATTCCATGCCGCTGGGCCAGGGTGCGCGCCGCGTCATCGGGCTGGCCATTGCTGCCGTGCTCGGAGCGCACGCGCTTGAACAACTCCATGAGAACGCCAGTGGTGAGATTTGCGCCGACTGAGTCGTTTGCTTCGTGCAGGCGCTCGAGCGAGCAAGCTAACACGCGTGGCGCCCAAAACCACACACCGGCGACCGCAACTTCGGCCGCGAGCCAAGGTGCCACATCACGAACGATCTGGAAGTACGGCCCGCCCTTGTGGCGTGCGAATCCCGACTGCTCAAGGTATTTGAAATACTGCCAGAGTGCGACCTTTGTGGACGCCCCAGACCCGGCGGTGAAGTCGTACCTTTGGCCCATCCAAGAAAGGATCGTCTCAAGCGAGACATCCCGCCGACCGTCGGCAAATACCCACTTGCGGAACAAGTCCGCCTGCCAAACGTCGCGGGGTACGCCGAACGAGGCGTGGCCTCGGACGTCGACATCGACCACCGGTGGTGGCGGCCCGTCGGGGAGCCTAAGTTTACTCCGAAGGAACGCGCGCTTGGCCTGGTCGTCGGCCGCCCGAAACGCCCGATTCGCTTGCTGCAGGCGTTCTTCGGCCCTAGCCCGTTCCCGCTGCAGTCGATTATGGGGGAGCCGATCGGCCGGTGCCGCCCGTACCTGCGCCGCATATGCTCGCGCGACCCGTGTCTCTTCGGCGGACTTCTGCCTTGCAGCCGCATCGATGATGCGCTGGAGCTTCTCGCCCAGGCTCTGCCGTAGGTTCTCCATCCCCGGATACGAAAGCCAGCGCACGCGCTCCGGCGAGGCTATAACAGCGATGCGCAGCTGCTCCAGTGACGTGAAGGCATGAAGGTCGTCCAAGCATATTTCGTAAGAAATCCACGACCGTGCGGCCAAGTCTTGGGCCTTGAGCGGATCCACCGCATGGCGCACGAATACTTCGACCCAGTGCTTTATGCCCGACTCCCCGACCCCAACGGCATCAGCTCGCCGATTGTCATGGGCCGCCTCGAGGTCGACCGTCGTGTATTGAGCGTGCTGCGGCTTGGCCAACACCGCGAAAACCGAGCGCTCCCGGCCAAACGCATCAGTTGCTGACAAGCTGACCTCGACAGCCGGAAGACGAATATTTCGCTCGGCGGCCAGAATTTGCTTCGCCATCAGGTGGATTGCAGTTTCGGCGCCAGTGGCGCATGCGCTGCCGTCGTGGGCAAAGTGCCAGACGTTTTGGTCTCCCTTCCTTGCCTGCAAAGGCGAGCGGCAACCAGGACACACGCAATCACAGGCCCGGCCCGATTGCACTTCGGCAGGGATGACCATTCGGCCATCCTTGAGGCCAAACGGTACCCGAAGGCTCGGTGTGGTTGTTGAAGCGGGCATTGGAGCGGAGCCTGCGATTGATATTATGGAAAGTGTATTATGAGGCGATCATGCCAAGTAAAGGTCGCTTACGTTGCACGCTCGCAACTGAGCGGCGATTTGCTTGATCGACACTGTTGTTATACTGTACATCCATACAGTACACTTACGCGCCCATGCCTCACGACAACAAACCTGCCCTGGATGAGCTTCATCCGTCGATCTGGCGAGCCTCGCAGCTTGCTCGGTCGAACACGCGGGTTGTCTCGACCGGGCATCCGATTCTCGATGCGCAATTGCCTTCGGGCGGCTGGCCTGTCAGCAGCATGATCGAACTGCTCATCAGCCAACCTGGAATAGGTGAATTGCGCTTGTTACAAAATATACTCGGGCGAGCTGGAAAGCGCCGAGTTGCGCTCATCCAGCCACCGCACATGCCTAACGCGCTGGCGCTGGCCGCAATGAACCTGAATCCGTCGCAGCTTGTGTGGATCGACGCGCCCAAGACTGCTGATGCGCTGTGGGCGACGGAAACCGCTCTACGACAGGGCGGCTTCCATGCGGTATTGCTGTGGCAGACCCACTGCCGCAACGAAAGCCTTCGTCGGCTCAACTTGGCTGCGCAGGAGGGCGAAGCGCTGTTTTTCCTAGCGCGGCCCTTGGCGGCGGCGCAGGACGCGTCGCCGGCGCCGCTGCGGCTGGCGCTGCGTCCTGCACTCGGCGGTATACAGCTCGACTTCGTAAAAAGAAGGGGGCCGAACCAGAAGGAAGCGGGCCTCTTCATCCCACTATCCCCATCGTTCGTTCATCGCCATGCAACTGTGGATCGGCCTACATCTGTCCCATCTCCCGCTCGAGGTCTTCCACGCGAATTGGTCGAGTGACAGCGTAGCTGTCGTGCTCGACCAGGAGAAGGTGCTTGGAGCATCACGCACTGCTCGCGCTGCCGGCATCAAGCCCGGCATGCGCCGCGGCGGCGTGCTCATGCTCGAGCCCAACGCCCATATTCATGAGCGGTCACCGCAGAAGGAGGCGGAAGCCCTACAGGCGGTGGCCATGGCAATGCTTCAATACACCCCCGAGGTTGCCGAAGCCGAGGAATCCAGCCTTGTCATGGGAGTAGGGGCGAGCTTGCGGCTCTTTGGCGGCATTCGTTCGATCTGCCGCCGTGTGCGCGCCGACCTGCGTGCTTTGGGCTTCACCAGTCGTGTCAGCTGCGCACCGACCGCGCGTGGCGCGTGGCTGCTAGCGCGGAGCGGCGGCGGCCGCGTCGTCAAGCATCGGACAATGGAGCGCTTTCTGGACAACCTGCCGGCGTTGGCAATCCCTGCTGCGCGGCCGTATTCCGGCTGGTTAGAAGGGCTGGGGTGCGAAACCATAGCGCAACTGCGCCGCCTTCCGCGGCCCGGGCTGCAGCGGCGCTGCGGTCGCCAGCTGCTCGACACGATCGACAGCGCGATGGGAGCCGCACCGGAAATGTTTCAGTGGATCGAGCCGCCGACCGCGTTTGAGGCAAAAGTCGAGCTTTTCGACCGGATTGAGAATGCGGAGTTGCTGCTGGCCGGAGCGCAGAGCCTTATTTTGCAACTCATCGGTTGGCTCGCCGGCCACCAGCTCGCCGTGGAGAGCGTAACCCTTCTCCTGGAGCATGAACGCGGCCGCCAGAAAATCCCACCAACGCCGATTGATATATCGTTCGGAACTCCGGTATGGGAGGCCGATCACATCGTCAGACTGATGAAGGAAAGGCTGGCCAAGACCGAGCTGTCGAATTTCGTAATCGGTTTGGCTCTCGAAGCCGCCCAGCTTCGCCCCCTAGAAGTACCCTCACTTGAACTGTTTCCTGAGCCAGGCGGGAAAGAAGAAGACCAGGTCCGCGCTATCGAACTGCTGGTAAGCCGCTTGGGCGCCGACGCGGTAAAGCAGTCCAAGCCAATAGCCGACTATCGCCCAGAGGTGGCAAATGCATGGGTTTCGGTACAGGAGAACCTGCGTGAGGCCTCCGTCGCAGCGCAACTGCCGCCGAATCTGGACGGCACCATGCGGCCGACCTGGTTGCTGGCCAAGCCTATCGCGCTGCTAATCCGCGCGAACAGGCCATGGTACGGAAGTGCCCTGCGCATCGTGGCCGGCCCGGAGCGGGTTGAAGCAGGCTGGTGGAGCGACGGCGCGTCCCGGGATTACTACGTCGCCCAGGACGACGCCGGCTCGCTGCTGTGGATCTACCTCGAGCGCCTGAGCAGCACCGCTGAAGGTGGCGAGAGGCGCTTCTTTTTACACGGCCTGTTCGGCTAGTCCAGCTGGATCGCACTGGTATGTCGGTAAAAAACTGGACTGTGTCTCGCTACTTTTTGAGGACGGTGGCCGCCCATTGCCGCGCTACCGGCTCGGCTCCCCTCAATCGGAGTATCGGGGCTTATTCACGTTCGAAGACGTGCCCTCCAGCGAGTTCAAGCGCACCGTGGCCACCGCCAGGCTACAGGCGCCGAGCGGGGAAGATGTGCTTCCACCGCTCTACGACGCAAAGCTACTTTGGTGCAAGGACGGCGAGGCGCGGGTGAGTGGACTGGAAGTGGACAACATCACGCGCAGGCGAACTGCGCAGTGCTGGAACGTGCGGCTCGGCGGCTTCGCTGAATAGTGGTCGATCATGCTGGGAGGAAACAACAGCATGCTAACATGGTGCGATTAACGCACCGACGGGACACGAAATGGATTTGGCACCTCCGTACCCGAAAGGCGACCTTCGCAGAATGCTGGTCGTGCTCGGCGCGATCGACGAACTCGACGTCGCGACGCTCGTACGCATGGCTGAGCGTACCGGCCTCGACAAAAAAAAAGATTATTAATCTTATCGACCAGGCAAGCCGGGGTAGTAATCGATAAAAACCAGGCCGTTTACTCTATTACCCCGCTGGGGCCGGTGATAAAGCGAGAAGGCGCAGTTAATTGCTTGCAAGGTACCTTAAGCGCACCTGGAATACCTTGATGAATATTCTTCATCGTGCATGGTTATTGGCGGGCCCGAAATGGCATCGAGTAGCCCAAGCCATATAGGCTCTAATGTAGTATCTTCATGTCAAGACAGCCAGCAGTCCCGCCCAATGCAGCTCACGTTACGAGCGTATGCGAACGTGTACCATACACGGCCTACTACGCCAACGGTAAATGGTCCTGCCAATTTCGCTGTCCCACGTGCGGTGAGGTAGCGCGTCATAGCGTGGTCGAGCTGGGCTTGCGAAAACTCTACTGCAACGGAATCACAATGGAACCCGGCGCGGTTAAATCCGCATAAAGGATGAATTGCTTATGAACTCTGTTTCACCGTACGACGAAGCACTACTGATCATTCGCCAGCACCCCGGCACCAGCGGCGCTGGCGGCCTGGCCAAGTTACTGTTATCTCTCTACAACGATATCTGCGGGTTTTCGTTCGCTGAGTGCGTCACTGGCCTGGACGACCGCCTCACTAGCGTCGCGCTGCGAATGGTTCAGGACTACGCACGGCGGGGCGAAACGGAAGACCTTCGCGCTGCTGGCAAGATCCTTGTGGATGACCTCTACCCTGGGCTGTGGGAGATGGGGCAGGCGATGGCCGCGGCTCGGCAAGAAACACGGAAGCGCTGGGAGCGAGAGGAACTGGAGCGCGAAGCGGCAGAAATTAACAGGGTGGAAAACGAATTCGTGACGAAGCGCGAGCTTCGCTCAATTCCAATAGCGATTGCCGAAGAGATGATTGCGTCCGACGACAGCACTACATATGCATATCATTATTCTTCGTTTGATTGGCGTGAAAAAGAACTGCCTCTGGAAAAAGTCCGGGCCGCTATCCGCGAACACGGGACTGGCTTCGTAAATTGCAATCCGAATGCCGGATATATGCTGGGCGTATTGATGGATGGTCGCGTGTACTATGTACACGCGGATTACGACGTGCGCGAGCGTTATTTAGAGTCTAATAGCAGGGCGGCAGAGTAAGCGCATCAATCTTTCATTGAAGGGCGCCGCAGAAGGTATCAATTTTTTAACGTGAAGGAAATACATGACCGACCTGAGCAATTTTTCGATGGCCGACCTGCGCAACCTGCAAACGCAGGTTGCCGAACAGATCAAAGCGCGTGAGAAGGACGAGATTGCCAACGTCCAGAAGCAGATCCTGTCCTTGGCGCAAAGCGTCGGCATGACGGTCGAGCAGATCATGAACATTAAGGGTGGCCAGACGAAGAAGGCGACCAAGACTGTCGCAGCTCGCTACCAGGACCCGGCCAATCCCGCGCAGCAGTGGACCGGCCGCGGCCGCCAGCCGCGTTGGGTCAAGGAATACCTCGAGAAGCCGGGCAATACGCTGGAAAAGCTCTTGATCGAATAACTTTGTGCTGGACTGTACAGGGGTGCGGCCGGTGCCGCACCTGCTTTACCACAAAGCATTGCGCTTTCCATTAGTTTCCGCATAGAATCTCTCCTGTCGCCCTGCGGCATTTTTGTACCCCTCCTTCCGTTTCTCAATACCCCATTGAGAAGCTATCGCTCAAGTTTTCATACACCGCACTGCGGTACTGGACGCTCCACCTGGACGCCCACCTTGAAGACCCTGCACGGCCTCCGTATCGTCGGCTCGCAGTTCAATCGCATCGAATCGCCCTACGTCAGCTCGCCGCGTCCCGGCAGGCTGCGGCGGGCCACGTTCGCCCAACTAACTTTTCTACCTGCGGGATTGCACCCGTAGGGCTGCGATTTCCGCGTCATGAGGATCGCAGATGAGACTTTCAGCAGCAGAAATAAAAACCATGACCGGGTGCAAAACCCGGGCGCTCGGCGAATCGGCGCTCTACACACGGCTCGAATCGCAAAGCTGGTTTCGTGGCGAGCGCGTGTACCGCGCCGCTGGCTTCGACCGGCGCAAAGACCTTGTCCACTTCACCGCCACCTGGCCGGTTGAAGGCGGCGGGGTAGGGCATAGCCGAGTAGGCATGCCCTTGAAGCTGGCGCTTGAATGCGACGGCAACCTTGCACAAGCAGTTGTACTCCATTAACCCCGAGGTCCAGACCATGACTACTTCCCTTACCCCAGCCATGAAGCTCCGCATCCAGCTGGTAGCCGCCCATCCGAGCCTTTCGTTCGACATCGTAGGCAAGGCCGACACCGCGTTTGCGGACGACCCGACCTACAACGAAGAACTGATCGGCGTGGTCACACAAGACATGATGATCGTCGACCCCTACATCTCCTCCTGCGGTCGCTTTACCGTTTCGCCAGAAGAGGCGTACGGCATTCCAGCCGCGGTGGCAGTCCAGATCAGGGCGAACAACGTCATCGGCGCGTAAGCGCTCCATGAACACATTAAACCTGGGGCACGCAGTCGCCCTCAAGGAGATATGCATGAAAAAACTTTTAGCAGTCAGCGTCCTGGCGCTGGCTTTCGGCCTGGCCAATGCTCAGGCACAGGAGTACCGCGTGGTCGGCATCAGCGATGGCGACACCGTAAAGGTATTGAGTCCAGACCGGCAGCAGATCAAATGCAGACTGCACGGCATCGACGCGCCAGAATCGCAGCAGGCCTACGGGCAGGTTTCGAAGAGAAGCCTGTCGGATATGGTCTTCGGCAAGAACGTCAAGGTCGAGATCGTTGACCAAGACCAGTACGGCCGCTCGGTTTGCCGCATCATTCTGAACGGCGTCGACGTCAATAAGGTCCAGCTGCAGCGAGGCCTCGCGTGGCACTACAGCCGCTATAGCAAGGACGCATCGTACGCTCAGGCCGAGCGCACGGCGCGACAGCAGCGGCTCGGACTATGGGCAGATCCTGATCCGATCGCACCGTGGTCGTTCCGTCGCGAAAATAAGCGGTAAACTATCGCTCACTAAAAAGGCGTAAGCCCCGTACCGGCCGGATGCCGGATTACAGGAAACAACATGAAAAATTGGATGAAAGGCTTTGCCTGTGTGGCAGTCGCTGCGGTGCTCTCCGCATGCGGCCAGAAGGGCAGCGAATACGTCGGCAACTGGCAAGCCAAAGAACACAAGAATCGCACCGCCGCTATCGAAAAGAACGGCGACAACTACCTGATCAAGGTCACCGAGCCGTCCATGTTCGAGCGCAACAAACTCGACACCGTGGTTCTCCCTGCGGTCTACAAGGATGGCTTGCTCGAGGTATCTGGCGTCTTCGGCACTTCGAAGGTCAGCTACGTCAAGGATACAGATACCTTGCTCATGCCGACTAACGCCGGTTCGATGGAATATCGCCGCGTCAAATGAGAAAAGCACGGAACGCACCGTATGAGCTGACGACTCGCCGCAAGGCAGTCGATCAGCCCCGCGTTCAAGTTTGCCAACAAGAATTATTCGTGTAGAATCTTTCACGTCGCCCTGCGGCATTTTTTTAAACACCGATTTCTCTCTGCCCCGCGCATAGACGAGTCCCTAAGACTCCCAAGTTTTAACCACCGCTCTGCGGTATCGTTCGCTTAGAACTCACCTCTGCAACTTCGCGTCGCCGGAACCCCTTCCGGCACGGATGGTGGCTCCTGTACGCATTCCGGGAGCACCACATGAAACTCAAACACCGTAACCCTGCAAATTTCATCGGCCGGACTATCATCTATCGCCACCAGGCGTGGACGATCAAGTCTGTCGTTGGAAACACGATCCACCTGAGCAGGTCTGGACTTGCTCACAAAGGTCAGCTGCAGCTGCATCAGTTCGCAGACTGCCGCCTGTTTCCAACCCGCGCAGAAGTGCTTGCGCAGTTCCCAAAGCTCATCCGCGCCTTAGGCCGGGTGTGCGGGCTCTCGCAGGACGAAGCCGTAGTCGCCGTCCGCGGACAGATTACGACCGGCTCCTACTACATGGATTCGGAAGCGATCGCGCTGCTCGGCGGTACCGGCAATGCAATGGGCCTCGCCTGGCGCGGCCGTCACAAAAAGCGGCGTTGAGCCGCGCTAAGCAGTACAACGAATAGGGCGCTTCGGCGCCCCTCCATCTTTCTACCATCTGGGTGAACCTTGCCCAGTGGGGCAGGTTCGTCCTTCTTCCAAGGATTTACCATGTTCCAAACTGAACAACACTCCATCAAGCAGGACATCGCCTTCTTCGTCGCTATCGCTGCCGCCGGCTTCAAGCTCACCGACAGCAAGTCCGTGAATACGCACGATGGCGCAGCCTGGCACGCGACGCTGACGCACGGTCGCACCAAGATCGTCACGGTCTCCAACGGCGGGCACGGTGGCCCGGATCAGTCGGACTTCCACGCCACAACGCCAGCAGGCAAAGCCGCCGATAAGGTGAGCCTTGAAACCCTGTTCGCTGTTCCCGAAGTGGCGGCCGCAGTGCGCGGCCACATGCTGTTCAACCTCGATCTAGAGAAGCAATACAGCAAGGTCGAAGGGTTCGACTACCCAGCTGCCGAAGCCGAAATCGCAGCTCGCGTACCAGATGTCACCGAAGACAACGTCGAGTTCCTGGTGGGCCGTATCGCTGACATCGCCGGTATCGTCAATTCGTACAAACGCGCGATCAAGACGAAGCTGCTCGTCGTCTTTGAGGGCGGCGACGCTAAGGGCGAATACGTGACTTACAAGCTCACCGACACCCCGGCCAATCGTGATCGCGTGAGGCAGCACGAAAAGAACCGCACGATCGACTACTTCATCGCCGACCTGTTCGGATCCACCAACGGACCGAAAGCCGCCTGATGACGAAGACTGCAAAGGGATTGAAGGATTCGTTCGGACGCCGGAAGCCAAACGAAGAAGAGACGCGTGAGCTGTACCGCCTGCGTGAACTGGAAGTCGAGGCGCTTGCACGAAAGAGCGTAATCACAGTGGCAGATATCCAAGCCCTAGAATGGGGCGGCCGATTCGCAGTCGCCAACGAGCATCTGGACAAATGCGACGATCAAGCGCGTCATGCGCTGCTTCACGATCAGCACCACGGTGTGCGTGCCGCAGCATCGCTGTTCAAGCCGCCTGAAAAACCAGCTGCGCAGCCGGCGTCAGCGGTGCCAGCCGAGCAGGCCAGCGTCGCTGATGTGGCCCTGGCGCTCATGAACGACAAGCAGCGCATCGCAACTCGCTACGGTCTGAAAACACAGGCCGGGGTGGAAGAGATGATCCTTTCGACTCACCCGACAGCACTGCTCGAGCGGGCCGAAGCCTTCATCGCCGGCTTTGAAGACGACGATTTGCAAGAGGGCGTGAACGAGCTTCTCGCCGATCTGCGCGCCGTCCGCAAGCCCATCCGATAAACCTACAACTGACCGCCTTACCCTGCCGGGGTAGGGCGCGTCCTTCCCTTCTTCCCGCTTACCACGGCTCCATCCGTGGCCAGCGTCACCGCTTTCCTGTGCCGATCCTCGGCATTCTCTTACCGGCCATTGGCCGCCCTCTGCAACCGCCCACGTCGCTGACGATGCGGCGCCGTTCAATTGGAAGAACACTCATGCAAACGACGACCTCAGTAAATACCGACCGTGCCGACCAACTCGAAGCCCTCGGCTTCAATCGCGAAGTCGACTACGCCCAGCACCAGGGCGTGATGCAACAGATGCGAAACCTGACCACGCAGCAGCTGCACGATACCCGTGCCGCTGGCGGCCTTGAGCCCGTCCACCTGTCGGAGACCGGGCTTCACGCCGGCCGACACCTGTGCTTGGCCCCGAAAGACCAATCCAGAAGCGTGCATGCGATGTATGCCCCGCTCCACAATCCGACCTTCCTCGCAAGCGTGTGCAAAAAGTGCCTGCAGGTGTGGGCTCTTGAAGCATACGAGGACGGAGGGAAAATTCCCGACTATCTCGTTGAGGCGCGAGCAGCTGCGAAGCTGGCAGTAGCCGAGACAGCAGCGAATGTCGCAGGTGAGAAGGGCGGCCAGTGATGGCGGCGCCGATCATCATCGATGACGCCGCGGTCGAACACGCCCTGGCAGAAGACAAGGTATGCGCCCGCATCATGGCCAAGCAGCTCCGGCCACAAGCCGGCGACCTGGTCGGCGTGCGGCTGAACCTCAATATCTGGAAGTCGCGAAAGGTGCCGGTCCAAACCCTCCACAAAGGGAACGGCTCTGGCAAGCATCGACAAAACGCTGGCTTCTTCAATGGCAGCGTGATGTGGTACCAGAAGATCGTCGTTGTCCGAGACGCATTTTTCAACGTGGGGCAAATCGGAAGAGAGAAGATTGCTTCCGGTACCGAGAGCAAACACCCCATAGCCAGCGTTGATGGCGTTCTCGTCCATACGGATGCGCCGAACTTTGAAGGCATCGAGGTTCGGTTCGAGCCCCATGCAACTCATCTGTTCGTCACCCTCGACAACCGGGCTATCCGCTGGGCCGAGGAAGTCACGATCTACGCTCACCGATGCTACTGCAGGGGGGCGATCCTCTACCACACCGGGATGACCGCGCCTTCGAAGGCTGGCCCATCACCATCCATCGCAATCCTTTAACCACGCTGGCGACCTGGTCGCCGTGTGAGCGGGAAACCGCATGCAAGTAACTTGCCGCAACCGCGGCGCCCTACCTACAAAAGCCCTTTCGGGCATCCCTAGAAAGCACACCATGCAAACCACCACCACTCCGCAACAAGCTGCCGCATCCACCGTCGCGCCAGTAACCGAAAACCGCATCATCGCTCGCGTCATCCTGCAAGTCTGGGGCGGCAAGAAAGGTAACGATGCGATCTACGACACTGAAAAGCACGTCGACGTCACCGACGCTATCCTCCTGCTCGACCACAACTCCTTGATCGGCCTCGAGGACTGTTCAAACAAGACCGATGAGATCGGCTACAAGCACGTCAACTACTCTGGTCCGTTAGAAGTCGAAGTCACCGCCTCTATCTGCCAGTTCTTCGGCGTTGATAGCCTGGAAGACATCACGGCGGCCGCGTTCGAAGAAGCGCGTCGAGTCGTGAACCCAAAACCTCCTGAGTTAGTCCGGACAATTGTTGAAATGGAAGTCACTGCCAAGATCCTGCCCGGCGGGGACGGCGCCACGGCGCTCAACGATCTGTCGATCGAGGTCGCATCGGCATCGGAAAACGTCATCGTCACCCGCGTGCACCGCATGAAGCCCTCGGGCGAACGTGCTCTGGTGCTGGCGGCGGCGGACCCATCGCTGCCGCGCTTCATGCAGCTGATGACGCTATCGAACGCAGTTAGCATCGATGACGGTGCGCTCCTGACCGATTGGACCAGGGCCGCATGGATCGGCGAGCCGACGAACGAAGTGATCCGCTTCGCCTGGACTGACGGTGAGCTGAAGTATTCGGCGATCCTGACAGAAGAGGGAATCGAGACCGGACAGTTCGATGACAACGGCCGGTTCTTCGTGTACGACAATGAAGGCACGCTGATGTTCGTGCGGTTCTTCAGGGTCGAGTCGATCGGCCCGAGCAACCTGCGGAGCCTTCACTGAAATTGCACCACCTGGTGCAGGCGGCTGGCGAAAACCAGCCGCCCGATACAGACCCTTCCAGCCTTGCACTGGTCGGGTCTTTTTTTTCGCCTGTTCAAGTAAGTTTAAAGTCCGCAGAAGGCGCTGAGCCGAAATGAAGCATTTGACGTAAAATGCGCGCCCGCGCCAGCCGGTAGCGGGATTTCAACTTGAGGAACGAAATATGAGCAATGGACGTGATGTAGACGGCAGCGATACCGAAGCAGACGCGGAGTTCATCGCGAGCACGGCTGCCCCTCTCGTGGCCGCGGGCGACCACACCCGCGTGGACGCGATCGACGTAGCGGTCAAATACTTGAGGGACAGCCGCGAAGCGGATGGCGACGTTACCGGGACCAAAGAAGTCGAACTCGTATTTCCGAAGCCATCGCGACCGGTGCCCGCCGACCAGATCAAGAAAATCAAGGGCGAGTTGATGGATGCGGCTCGCGACGCGGCTGACGAGGTCTGACCAGCCAAGGGGTTGCCCTCATGCCTACGTCACCTGGCAATGAGGGCAAAAAGCTTGTGTTGCCTTCGCGAAAGTTGCTGTATCATGGGAACCGTCGCCATGCGGCATTGTTGTAAATTCAAATCCCGCTTCTCCGTGCCAGCACTGACGAGCGCTGCTCAAAAATTTTCCTCGCCGTATTCGGCAATCATTTGAAGCGAAAGGCCAGCCTGCCCGCCGCCTTAATACAACCCATTGGGATCTCGTCCCGATGGGCGCGATCTCATCTTACGTGGAGAATCGCATGATCAGCAACGCCGCAACTGCAACCGCCGCAACCAGCGACGCAGCACACATCTACACTGCTACCACCCCTGCAAACCGTTTGTTCTATGTCCGGGACGACAAAGACGCTGTCGTGCTGCGTACGGGGAAAGCATCGGACCACTATCACGAAGTGACCGGGCCGAAGCAATTCCGTGTGTCGCATCGCGTCGGCAACCGCTATACCGGCCCTGAAAACGATTTCCACACTGACGACCAGAACGAGGCAATCGCCCATGCTAACCGCTACGTTGGAAAAACACTGAGCTAACTGCTCGGTTGATAATTCAGTCTCCCCGCGTCCCTACGGGCCGGGGAAGCTGTCACCCTCCTGCCTCACTACCGCTTCTCCGTGCTCGATCACGGATGAGCGATGCTCAAGAATTTTCCCAGCCGATTTTCGGCATCTATCCTGCTGCGACACTGGCCAGCGCACTCTACAACCCATCGGGGACCTGCCCCGCTGGGACAGTGTCTTCCGTTTCCGGAGATACCCATGAACACCATCAACATCAATGCAATCGCAAACAGCCACCTCGAGGGCGAGATCAAAATGCGCCGTGGCCATGCCCTGCGCAGCTTCTTCAAGCGCCAAAGCCGCCGCCAGGTGCGACAGCGTCTGGCGACTGAACTGCGTGTGAACATGGCTCATCACCTCGCGGAAGCGGTGGAGATGGCGTCCATGCGCGCCAGTGACGTCGACCGCAACCCTGTCATGGCATCGACGGCGACAATCATCGCCTTCCCGAGCCAGGAGCAATGCGCTGCCCGTTCAGTGCTGGTCGTGCGCAAATCGGCACTCTCGCCGTTCCACCGCAAGCAACTGCACGTCGAGCTGTTGGCCGCCTGATCGTTCAATCGCAAGATTGCGGCGACCACCGTGGCCATCCTCGGCATTGCACAAAAATCGCAGCTGTGGCAACGCGGTTACCGGCACGGTAACCGATCGGATCACCAGTCCGAAATCCTGTTGGACATGCCCCTCGAGTATTACGAGGGCGTGGCCGAAGGAGTGCGCGACTGGGGATTTGACTGCTTTCCGGACTACTTCCCCTAAGCTTCGCCACTGCCTTCAACAACAGCGCCCTGCCGATTTCGGTGGGGCGCTTTCTTTTCGCAGGATCACAACATGCAAACCACCACCAATCTGGCCCGCGCGGTTCAATCGACCACGGGCCGCACTTTTCAACTTCGTCCTGCCGCCCCAAGCGACTGGGCCGGGGAATGGCCTACCGACCGTAGCGGAGATATTCTGGTCTCCGAGACACCCGGTAACGTCGACGGAAGCATCTTCGCTTACTGGCTCGGTGACAAAACCCTGACCTGCGACGGTGTTCTTCCCGCAATTCAGGCGCACATGGACGACCACGACGTGGTCGGCGTCCGTGTAATTTTTGCCTTTCCCGAAGATGCCCATTCGTCCCTCAAGGTGGACCTGGCAGAAATGAAGAAGCGCTCCGCGACTACCGGCCTGCTGGCTGTGCGCGAAGGCATCCGCGTTCGCATAAAGACCAACCAGGCACGAATCGGGAGCGATAAGTATCCCGGCCGCGAAGGTATCGTCCAAAGCGATAACGGAGTGGCGCCGGACTACTGGAACGTGCGGCTCACCGCTACGGCGCGTGCGCCGGAACGTGTCGAGCTGTTCAGCGTCGACGCCCTCGAGGTGCTCACCACGACCGAAGAACTGGCCGCGCTGCCACCAATCTCTGGCAGGCAGTTCGCAGACCAGCTCGACAAGGCTGAATCGCTGCTATTCGCCGGCGTGTCCTATGTCCTGCTGCCGCATCAGGTAGTCGGGTTAAAGGATGGCTGGGCGGTCAATGCGACGTACCCCTACGGCTCACACAAGCAGTTCGGCCAGCACCATCCGCTCACGCGCTCGCTGGCGCTGAAAGTCGCGGCACAAGACGCAATGGACTGGTGGCTCAACCGCCGTGAGGCGCAGGCGCAAGTAAGTTTGCGCTGATCCCGACCACAACACATACAACCCTAGTGGGCTATCCCACGCGGGGTAGCTCCGTTCCTTACTGGAGCATTACAAATGCCATATTCCTGTGCTGATTTCGCAAGCAACTTCATCAACCACCTTTTCGACAACGGACTGATCCCGGCCGCTGTCGCCGGTTCCGACGACCTGGAGTTTCAGGCGACCGAAGCGATGGCCGTAATCACGGACCTCGCGGGGCGTGCTGCTTCGCCGGCGCCAACCACCCTGGTGAACGCCACTGGTGCTGCACAACGCGAAGCGCGGTCGGCGCAGTTCATGACCGAGCTGCTGGACGAACATGAAACGCTGACAGACATCGGCGAGCAACAGGGACTGCGCACGCTGGCCGACTGCATGTACCTTCTAAGCGCGATCCAGAAGGGCACTTCGATCTCGGTCGAGTACCCAAGCCCATCGAAGATTGCGGACGTCGTTAAAGCGCTGCCATCCGGCTTACTCTGGATGACCTACGTTCATGAAGTGCACGAGGTGACCGAATGAGCGGCATGACCCCAGCGCAGATCCATGCGCTTGCAACCGCAAGCCTGGGCGTTATCGAAGCTGTCGAGGTAGCAGGCGAGCGCGGCGCACCAGGTGGCGTGCTCTACGCCGCCATGCAAGCCCAAGGCGCCAGCCTGAGCCAATTCCAAGGCCTCATGCGGACGCTTACCAATCCTGGCTATCTAGTGCTTGATGGCGACAGCTATCGCAGCACCGAGAAAACACAAGAACTGAAAACGAAACTGACGAACACCCTCGCGGCATTCGCTAGCTAGATTCTTCTGATCCAGATGACACACCGGCCCTGCGCTGGTGTGTCGCACTGGACTGCCTTACTGATCTATGCCGCTGGCAGAGATGAGTTGTGCCCCGAATTCATCCGCCGGCATCCGGCACCTATCCACGGCCACGCGCCGATCTACATTCGCCATCGGGCACGCCGCCCGTATGGGCTGCCCTCTGGTTCACCTGGAGCAACGAATGCATCTGCAACAGACCCAACAAGCCGCGCTACCTGCTGGTACCGGCGACATCAACGAACTCTTGGCGCTGCTGGAAGGCGAGCCGGAATTTAAAGTGCAAGACCGCGTCATCGATAAGCCTGAAAAATCAATCCAGGAGCAGGGAGTCGAAACCTTGCTCGGCCTGATCCGGCGCCGGCATTCCCTGCACCTGCGATTCTCGAGCGGGAAGGACAGCACCTCGTGCGCTGTTCTCGTAATTGAAGCGGTGCGCCGGGCAGTAGCGGAGGGGATTAATACCACCCACTATGTGAGCAGCTCGGCGACCGGCATGGATTCCCCAGCAATGGAAATGCACCTTCTGGCCGTACAAGAGGAAATGCGCCAGCATTTCCTTGAGCATAAGTTGCCGATCGAAGTCCACCTCACGCATCCATCGCTCGCGTCATCGTTCATGGTGACGACGATCGGCCGGGGCACCTTGCCCCGGTTCCCTGAGAACAGCAAGCATCGCCAGTGCGCGCAGGACTGGAAGTACACCCCGGCGCGGAAGCTCGCAGCCAAACTGCAGGCGAAAGCCATCGAGCAAACCGGCCGCGAGATGGTCACAGTAATCGGCACGCGCTTCGATGAATCGAAGGTCCGCAAGGCACGAATGCAAAAGCGCGGTGAATCGGCGGTGACGCCGGTGCGCAGCGAAGACGGAGAGCTTGTCCTGAGCCTCATCGCGTGGTGGACGCTGGCCGACGTCTGGGACACGCTCGAAATGCTGTTGGAACCGGAAAGCAGTCCTTACGAGCCCGCTATCTCGCAAGAAAGCGTGCACCGTTTGTTCGCTATCTACCAAGACAGCAACGATGGTGTTTGCGGCATCGTCCTCGGCGATGCGGGCAACAAGCAGCCGTGTGGAGCCAGGACCGGATGTTGGGGATGTACCCTAACGGGCGATCACGACAAGAGCATGGAGAGCATGTTGAACGAGCCGAAATGGGAATTTATGCGGCCGTTGAACGACTTCCGTAATCTGCTCATGGCAACCCAGTTCGACATGGGCACGCGCGAATTTGTCGGACGCACAGTGAGTCCTGCCGGCTTCCTGCCGGTCGGGCCCGACGTGTACTCGTACCAGTTCAGGCGCTCGATGCTTCGCTACCTCCTGTCGATCGATGCAAACGAGCGTGATCGCGCCGAAGAAACCGAAGCGGCGATCTTCACTGGCCGCCTGGCGGACATGAAAGACAATCGCCTCATGGCCAGCCCGACCTTTGAGCTCGTGAGCCTTCAACAACTAGCGCTCATCGACTGGCACTGGAGCAATCACTTCGAGGCGGCAGAAGCCTTCCCCGCGGTAGCTATCTGGTATGAGGTAAATATCCTGGGCCGCCGGTACTCGGTTCCCAAGATCGACAAAGCGCCAAAGCTGACGATCCCTACGAAGCGGTGGATCAAGGTGGGCAGGTTCGACCACGCAGCACCGTCCGAAGGGATGCGCAACGTGGACAGCGAGAAGTGGAACCGGTATCTCCACCCGGACAGGATCTTCCAGAACCGTGAGGTCGACGGAAAGAAAGCTGTCTGGTTTGACGAAACCGATCAGCTGAGCGTTGACGCTGAGGCGGCCTGTGCATTCATCACCTGCATTTACCCGGATATGGCTGTCGACTGCAACCACCTTCCGGCGTCCGAATCAGCGGCATTTTGGCTGAATCAAGGGATCATTACCCTGCCTGCAGGTCATGCCCATCGGTACCAAGAAATCGCCCTGCGCAACCGCTATTTCGCCAATCTGGCCGAGCGGTTCAATCTCGCCACCCCGCAAGAGATGAAGGGCTACCTGATGAAGCATTCGATAACGAACGTGGAACACGAAAAGCAACTTTTAGAGGTTGCAGCTACCGCTGCCGGCCTCCAACCCGATATGTTCACGCAGCCTCTGGCCGCATGAAAATTTAAGGAGTTACACGAGCAAACGGTTCAAAGCAGTATGGGGAAACGACTATTACGAGCCAGGCAACCACAAAGTCGGAATCGAGTTCTTCGCTGAGGACGCAGGATATTCCAGCGAAGACAGAGACACAATCGACGCCTTGGAAGTCGGCAAAGAGTGGCAATCCTCCGACGGCTCCAATCATACGGTCACCCGCATCTCTTAAGGCCGATCCAGAGCAAAAACAGCTGTATCGATCAGCGCACCAAGACCCCGCCTCGGCGGGGTTTTTTTTCGCCGGCCTATCGACGACAAGCTTTTCCGAGGACACCTGCGTACATGCCGCCTAGCTGTTGGTTTTGCGTACTGCTCGATAGGGACTACCTCCGAATAAGCACTGGCACTGCTCTAATCCTGCTATTATTGGAGTACAAAAAACATTGGATAACTTTATTTGTTGGAGTACAATAATAGGCATGGAAACGCAGGAACATAAAAAGAAGGGGCGTCCTCCCAAGCCTGCTGGCGAGCGGCGTATCGCGCGGGTTCAGATGAGGACTTTCCCTGACATTGCCGAGAAAGTGGCCCGTGTCGGCACGGAAGCTGTGGAAGCAGCAATCCGCAAGATTAAAGAACCGAAATAGCAGAGGAAAAGAACATGAATCCCATTGCTTTCTTATCCCAGCTCATCAGCGAGCAGCAGTACGGCACCCTGGCTCTCCTGGTGTTAGCTGGCTCTGCAGTCGGCTACCTTTTCGCCCAAGCTCTGAACGTGGCGAACGCGTGCTACCACCGTCGAGCAGCCGAGAAAAAGCGCCTGGTGCGCAACGGCTGAGTTACAGAGGAAAAATACCTGGGCGGTCGCTCAGCCCATCATTTAGGACGGAAACCACCATGACAATTTTTCTCAGCCGGACTCTCCAATTGATGTCGTTGACAGCCTTAGCAGTACTCCTGGCGTGACTTTCCAGCGCCGTACCAGAAGGACCTGCGCGAGCGGTCGTCAATCTCGTCTTTTTCGTGATCGCGCTAGCAAGTCCGCTACTGATCTTGGCAGTATTCATGGGTTGGCTGGACAGAATAAATTCACTCATTAAAAGTGGTGCCGTCCACAAGCGGAAGAACTGGCCATGGGCTTAACGCCAAGTTAAGGGAAAACACTCTGTGCGAAGCTGGTCTTACAAACAGGTGACGGAAGCAGCTGAAAGAGAAATTGCTCGCCTTGCCGAATCTGCGAAAAAATACCGGGGTCCAAATAACGAGGCCGACCGCACCTACGCACATTGGGCCTACGGTGTCTACCTCGGCTGGAGCAATCTAACGATGGGCTGGCAGAAGGATGGCGATGACGCACGAATGCAAGCCATGGCGGAAGCTGTCGGAAAGCCTGATTCGATCACGCCGACGCAACCTACTGCCTGGTCGCCATCGTCGGGATTAGACGGACACACTCAATGCCGCATCTGCGGCGAGTATGTGCGCGATAACGGCGCGGCCGACACGCATATGTGCGGCGGCGACTAACGGTCGAGGAAAACAATCTGGCGCGGTCGTGCGCCCCGCGCTGGCCGGATGCCAGGTAAATCTTTGAAATTTATGAGTATTGAATCAATCCAAGCAATACAGGCCTGCATGCTGCACCTTGGCCTTCGACTTGACAAACATAAGCATAAGCCCGTGGAATGCAAATTTAGAAAACACGGCGGTGGTTCTGGCCTAATATTGGTGACTTTCCGCAACGACGTTCACTCGCACCAAGGTCCGTATCTGGCGTTCGATGACACTATTCGTGGGTTCGGCATCCCATATGATGAGTTCAAACCTGCGTGGCAGGATTTCTACTTCAGCAAGGAAGAGGATTCCTGCTCGCTAACCTGTAAAGGCAAGGGCTACGCGTTCGACCTCACCTTCTAAACTTCCTGCGACAACACCGGAAAATTGCCTCATGCCGATTAAGCCAAACGAGCCGTATATTTTCACAAAGTCGGGTAACGAAGTGCGCACGGTCGCACCGGCCGACCCACACAAGGGGCTACCGTGCTGGTTGGTCGAGCGTACTTCGGGGGCAAGCACCGGGAAACAAATGATCGTGCTCGAGCGAGCCTTGGCCACCGAGCTCAACTAGAACGGAAAACAACCTGGTGCCGTAAGGTGCTCCAAAACGGCAGGGAGCCGGCCGACTAAAGAGAGAGAGAATGGCAAAAAAAAACGAGTTCAGTAAGGCTGAAGGTATCGCAATTTTTATCTTCGGCATGGCATTCCTAGCGTCTTGTATTTGGGGCATTTTCGGAATGCCGAGCATTTTCACTTTAATGGACGAGGTTGGCCACAATCTTCGGCACAAAAGTGAAACGTCAACGAGCGTGCTAGCAAAGCGGGACGATCAATGAACGGACAGGTGTGGGCTTGGGCTACGTTTCTAGTTGGTCTATGCTGCGGAGGATTCGCATGGGCACGGACATCGCGCATGCAGCTCCGACACCCACTCGCGAAGGCGCTACGTTTGGGCTTCACTGTAGTTGTTGCTCTCGCTGTCTTCAGCAACCTCTCCTTCTTGGCTTGGATTGCCGGCTTGCCGTTAGAAATGGGGGTTATAAAGCAGGGCAAAATGGCTGAGCACTACTGGCTTGGGCCGATCACCCTAATCTACGCCGTCATAGTTTGGGGTCAGTTGAAGCGCGCAGCACTCGAAAAGTGATCAGAAAAAGCATGAGCACTAAACCACAAAGTAACTTGGGCGCAAACGTAGACTTGCTCGCGTCGGCGCTCCTTCAGTCAGCGCCGCGGGCAGCTCAACGAGCACCAGCCTGCATCGTCGCTGCGCGGCCTGGTGAAACCCAAGCCGAGGCGCAGCGTCGCGCAGCCGCGGTGCGAGCTAAGCAGCGCTGAACGGTCGAGGAAACGCGCCATGTGCGCCCGATCACTGGCCGGTTGCCAGCCCCACTAGTATGAGGAGACGAGCGATGGATAATCAGCAGTCGAAGGCCTTGCTCAGCAGGATAGGTGTACCTCAATTTCACGTGAAGAACGCATCGGGCGCATGGCAAGCACTCCCATATGACCCAGCACTCGCCGGCATGGCGAAGCTGGAGGCAGACAAACTGACGGCTGCTGGTGAAACGATCGTAACAGTCGACACTGATCCAGCGCCGACGGTAGGCGACAAAAAGAGTCGGTTCCTCGAATAGGCGGTACAGCGAAAAAACACCACCAGTACCCACGCCGCGCTTGACGCGGCTGCGGCACTGAGAGGGTCGGTGTGGTGCCGACTTGATGGAAGAAGGAGCAGGTATGCAGAAGTGGTATCGGGGTATGACCAAAGGACAAAAGGTCGTTGTATACGTGGTGTCGACCGCGCTGATTTTGTGCTTTGGGATTGGGCTGCTGCTGCTGGCCGGCTTGATTTACCTGGAACTCGGTCCGAAGGACGAGGCCGCGTAGAACGGAAAAATCGCACATGCTGAACGAACTCCAACCTGACCTGCGTGAGCTGCTTGACCTGGTGCGCAAGGTCGAGAACTTCGACGCCACGCTGGCAGCATCCCAGCTTTCCGGCAAGCCGATCACGCCGGCGCCGGACGCTTACGAACAGCGGCGGCGCAACGAACAGCGCATCGTCCAGCTGCGCGACAAGTGGGCTATCTAGGCCCAAGGAAAACACGGAGGCTATATGACCAAGGACGAGTGGATCAGCATCGCCGCAAACCGCTACAGCGACCACCTCGGTGATGAGGCCAAGGCGTGCGCGGAGCGCCTCTACAAGACCATGGTCGAGGACGCCAAGGACGACGAATGGGCCGATGATCCTGACGGTGCGGCACGAGAAGATATGAGCGACTGGGATTGGGATCAACTCAATCCCGGCGCCACGGAAGCATAGGAAAAGCGTGCCCCTTTACGCGAAGCATAGGACTCGATTCCGAGCTCGACGCGATGCTGGTATTGAAAGGGATACCGGGCGCTGGTCCTTTAAACACAGTAACCTGGCGTCGCGTGGCGCCCCGATAAGGCCGGCAGCCGAAATACAGGAAGCATGATGGTTAAAAAATTTGTACCGGTGCCTGATGAAATCCACACCGCACTTGTCAACCGCGTAAAAGAGCGCTATCGCGAGGAAATTTCGAAGCTGCCAGACATTGGCATGTCGAATCCTGTGATTTCGGTTGAGGCTACCGCCGACGGCTTTAGCGGCGACGCGAAATTCTATGGCGCTGATGGCAAGTATTCCACTTCTCTTTGGGAGTACAAAACGACCAATCAGCGTTGGCACATGTATCGCGACTGGAATGACTGAGCGATAGATAATAGAGCAGCAGTACCCACGCCCCGCTGGACGGGGCGGTAGCACTGAGAGGGTCGGCAGGGTGTCGACTCATAATTTGGAGTGACAAATGCAGAACAACACGCTATTCGTTGACGGCCTGGTGGCATTGGTTCAGCAGTACGCAGCAATGTCGAGCGCTGATCGTCAGGGGCCCGTCGGTCAGTCTATTCGTGAACGTATCCGCGTTATCGGCGAAACCGCAGATTATTTCGAGGGCTTCGAAGGGATGCAACGTCTGCTCCGTGAAGCAGAAGGAAAAGTTGGCGACGATGGGAGCATGGTGCGCTGGCTCGACGGTATGTGGGATCGCGTTGGAGAATGGGTTTCCTGACTCAATAAAGCGGGAAAGAGTGTGAAAGACGACGACAAGACCTTAGGCTGGCATACCACATCGGACAGTGCGAGCGGCACGGCTCACTTCTGGACGAAGGAGAAATATTCGCGTCGACGTAGCCTGTGTGGGCGCGTCACCGAAGCCAAGCTGATGCAAGACTCGGGCGAGTCGATCGGTGAATGTGCGCGTTGCAAAAAGGCGCTCGCCGCAATGTCAGAGAAAGCCGCGATAAGCACGGCCCAGATTATCGAAAAGCTGCAGGCTGGCTACGCGTTGAAAAACCGCGGTACCGGCTGGTGGCTGAGCGCGCCAAAGCGGACCAGTGGTGCTGCCGATGCTGTTCAGGTCGATGCAGATTTGATGACTCAGCTTGAGGCGGAAGGAGCGCTGCGCATCGTGATGCTGACTACGTCAATGCGCGCCGAGTTGCCGCAGTAGGTCAAGCATGGTCGAGGGAGTGGACTACTGCATCGATGTCTCAGCGGACGGACGCACGGTCTGGGTGAATGGCGCTGACGGATCCTGTATCGGTCGTTTCAGCAAAAGATTCGGCCTTGACGTGCACAAGACGTCGTCGGAGCAGATAGCCGGTGGCAATCAGTGTTTGCACTGCACGCACGAACCAGCCGGCCCGGCCGCATGGGACGACTTCAGGGCGCAGATGCAATTGCATTACCGCATCGACGTACCGTCTAACCTGGTCAATTGGAAGTAAAGGAAAAGCATGAGCGCACTGAGCCAAGAACATCAAGCAATCCTCGATAAGCAGGTCGCAGATTGGACGAAGGAACTGCGTCACCTGGCGTCGCAGATCGCGGCCGCGAAAGGCATGAACTGCGCCGTCGTCCTAATCACTGGCGACGACGAAGACTACGCCGACGTCGTGCCTGAATTGATCCTGGAGGACGCTCTGCGCGTGAATCCGCACGGCTGGCCTGCAGGGTTCTCGATCGACTTGCTCAACCCATCAACCTGACCTCGGAAAATGGACATGAGTAATCAAAATGCGGCAGTGGCAGCAATTCAGTTTTCTCTGGACGCCGATGACGGCCTGACCTTCCTGCGACTATGGAATCAAGGCTACTTCGACAAAATCCGCCGCGAATGGCCAGAGGCACCAGAAGCTGTGTACGTCGGTGCTGATCCGTTACACCCGGACACGATGGCCCTCGACGACGGGAAGGACACCACGGATCAAGACGCTATGCTGCTGAACTTTACCGAGGAGCCTGGCGTGATGATCGATGGTTCTACCGATGCAGAAACTGGCGAGCCAGCTTGGTACGTGAATGGCAAAACCTATCCAAGCGGCGTGAGCTTACGTCAGTGTCTCGCCGACGCGATACAGGCTAAGGCCACTCTGTCGGCATAGGAAACAGAGCAAGGAAAAGACCATGCAGAAGCAGGAGAACCAGCCGGCCGCCAGAGCATCAGCGGCAACCGGTGCCGTACCGATCTGCCACTTTGCGCCGATGGAGTACGAAGCGGCTGACAACGGCAATGCCGGCGTTGAGCACTGGTGGGAGTGCGTACACTGTGGCCACACTAAGAAAATCGGCACCGAGACTATCGGCGCCTGACGCCAAGGAAAAAACGATGAAACAACGCATGCGTAAAAAGCCACTCTATCGCCGGCTGCGGAAAGCCAAACTGGCCGAAGTGCTTGGTCTCATGAAGAAGATCGCGGCCACGTTGCCGGCACCGCCGATCGATCCCGATGAGTATCACAAAATTGCCGGCAAGTCGTCGAGCGTCTGGACGACCGGCCACGCTCGCGCGGTCAACCGCTAATCTCCCGGAAAACACACAGCAGTACCGACGCCGCGCTCGACGCGGCTGAGGCGTTGAGAGATCGGCGCGGTGCCGGTCTGGCGAGGAGTGAGTATGAAAAGTCGGATTTCCCTATGTATGGTCGTGATTGTGATGATCTGTGCCGGACTATCCGCCTGTGGGGATGCGAAGAAAGCGACGCCAGTCGAAACCGTCACACGGAATGACGGAGTCGCCGTGCCGAAAAGCGAACTTGAAGAGATTTGCCAAGATGTCGTGTACAACAAGGCGAAGATCATTAAACATACGCGCGAAGGCGATCCTGCAAAGGCCAACGAGGCACGAGCATATTTCCGATCGTTCAGCGCTGACCTCAAGGCATTCCAGCAGAAGGATCGAGACAGCTGCATGGAGAAATTTGATACGCCAGCGAACATCCAGAAGTACCAGTAATTGCAAGGAAAAGAACATGCGAATCAAACCCTCTTATGACCTGGCTTTCTTCGTCGGAATCTTGACGATCCTGGCCGTGGTCACTGTCGCTTTCGCCATGCCAAACAGTACCGTGAAAGCACTCATCGTCGTCGGCCTAGTCCTGCTTGGCGGGTTCGTAGAGTTGAAGATCGAACGGGCCAGTCGCAAGGCGGCGAGCACCGTGCAGTAGGAACGGAAAACCATGGCTTATAAACGCTACTGCGGACGCTGCGGAAAGCAGACCGAACATCACGACGACCGCGGCGTGCTGCGCTGCTCTCTGTGCGTCTGTAAGCAGATCAACTGACGAAGAAAAACATGCGAAAGATTGCCTACTTACTCGCCGCGGTCGCGGCACTGTCCGCCCCGGTGTTGGCAAGTTCGGCCGCCAAAATAGTACAGCTTTCTTCTTCGGAGGAACGACAGTGGATCGGCGCCGTCAAAGCCCATAAAACCGCTGATAGCAAGACGGTCGCGGAAGTACTTGCCTTGGTTGAAAAACGTGCGCACGGCCGTTTCAAAGTCGCCTCGTATAACGTGATGTACGACTGGAAGGGTCAGCCGAGTTCAGTGGCAATATCGTATTGGATTGGCACTAAGCGCTCGCGCGACCTGGCATTCTCGGACATCGACTACCCGATGAATCGTAATGGAACGATCGCCAGGATTTCCTTCGCGGACCGGCCGGTCCTGGAAGCGCTTGAAAAAGGAGCTGACGCCATGCTCGCCGAGGTCGAGCAACACTACCGAATGGACTGTCCGACCGACATGCCGTCCGATCATTGCTAATCACGGAAATTAAAATAATTATGTCGTTATCTCCCATCGAACTTGTAGAACTTCGGACACTTGAACGCAATGATCTAGTAGGGTCTGACGGGCGCGACTGGCTGCGCTGCATCATCGGCTTCACGATAACTATCCCGGCAATGCTGGCTGTTCTCTACTACGCTGAGTCTACGTGGCTTGCCGTTGTAGTCGCAGCTATAGGAGCTGCACTTACCGCAAGCTGGACTGTTACCTCGGGAAAAACGGTTGTTCGAGAAAGAATCATCGCTTTACGCGCACGCAATTTCAACAGCTAAGGTCTCGGGAAAAACTATGGAACAAATAATAGGACGGATAATAGATGTGATTATGTTCGGGATCCTGATCCCAATTCTTTTTTATTGCATATATGAGCTAATTAAAATGTATAGGGGGAGAGAGGAAAAAAAAATTCTGGTTACCCCTACAGCGGAGGACTTCCATACGGCTGCAGACTGGCTTGACATCAACGATGCTGATATAGCAAGAGAAGCTTGCAGCCGCGTCGCTAAATGGCTCAGGATGCAGGGTGAGATGAAGGATCAACGTGACCCCTTACGTGCTGCTGGCGTTCTAGAGGCGGAAGCCCCAGCCGCGCTGGCTAAGACCGACAGAAAGTGACCAAGGAAAACTAAACTATGACGCTAAATGATCTAATTAAAAAATCACACGACGAGTCGTTGGAACAGAAGCAGGGTACCGCGTGTCGTTTGTACAATGACGGTGATATCACTGCAACTGAGATCGACGCCGATTTAAAGCGTAGCCAGCCCCTTACGCTGGCTATGTATAGCACAGCGGTGGCTATAGATCCCCGCCGTTTTCCGGTCCAGACCCCAGATGGAAGTCGAGGCTATCTCATCTCCACTCAAGCCAAATGCATAGAAATCCGTGAAGTTATGTTTTCCCAAGGTTTTTCGGCAGCATAGGCCGGAAAAAACCATGTTCAAGAATCTCAAAGAAATCATCACCGACGCATGGACATTCGTTGCGGACCCGGAGGCGCGTAAGCTCTCGCCATTCAAGTATTTGAGCGGTGCCGGAATGTCGGTGCTAGCGGCGAAGCGCCGCGGCCTCATGTAATCCAGCGAAAGCGACATGACCACGAAAGTCTGGAACCTCATGTACGCGCTCGGCAATACCAGCAGGGTCGTTGGAGATTCGGAGAATCCGTAGTCCCGCAAGTCCGCCCTGGAGGGTGCCGCAACGATCGATAAGAACGGTTGGCGTGTATGGATCGAGCATCACAAGACTGGTGCGCGAATCTTCGAGAGCGACCGTGAAAAGGCGCATCGCGAGTCCGCGGGGGCATCAAACTAACTTTCTCGGGATACCCGATGCTTGAATCCTGGCTCCAGTGGACTTGCGACGGCTGCGGCGAAACGAACTACCACGTTCAGTCGAACGTGACCCGCGCGCAGGCCCGCGCTGACTTGAAGGCCGCTGGCTGGCAGTATTTTTCTTTAGACCTGAATTACTGCCCGCGCTGCGTGAAGCGCGGCGTCGCGGCTCGCCGTGAAACCGAAATAAACACGTGACCTCACGCCAAGGAAAAATCGCAGATGCTGAACGAACTCCAGCCCGACCTCCGCGAGCCGCTCGACCTAGTGCGCAAGGTGGAAAATTTCGACGCCACCCTGGCTGCTTCGCAGATGGCCGGCAAGCCGATCCACCCGGCGCCTGACATTTACGAGCAGCGTAAGCGCAACGAACAGCGCATCGTCGAACTGCGCGACAAGTGGGCCATCTAGGTCCGAGGAAAATTATGTCGATCATTCAAGCCGCCGTTGGCGACCAGATGAAGGAGTTCAGTGGGCACTCCGACCTCACTGAGGTTTGGGCATTCGTCAACCAACACATGGCCACTGCTTCGGTAGAGCGAGCAATTGTGCTTCGGGATGACGGCGGCGCAACGATCGGTGAGATCTGGGATAGCTCGAACTACTTTGCTCACTGGGAGACGCCAGCCAAAATGCGCGCATATTTCAACCTGGTTGGCTTTGACCAGAACGACTAGGAAAACAACCTGGTGCCGATGGGTACAACGAGCCGGCGAGCAGCGGGAGGGAAACTTGAAAGACCGCGTTGTAGCGGAACGAAATGAAAAGGTGGAACGCTTGAAAAAATCTGACCCTAGTCGGCTGGTCTGTACCGCCTTCGCAGCCTACAGCGTGGTCGCCGGCCACGAGTTCAGACGGGCATACTCGGTGCCGCTTTTGCGGCGAGTACGTGCGCGACAACGGCGCTGCTGATATGCATGAATGCAGCAGCGATTAACGGCCAAGGAAAACCGCACACAGCAGTACCCACGCCGCGCTAGACGCGGCAGCGGCATTGAGAGGGCCGGCACGGTGCCGGTCATTGGAGAAACTGATGGATGCGCAGCTTGCGCGATACGAACGAATCATCAAGGCTGCCACCGCGCTGACGGAACAGGAGAAGGCCGACGTGACGGAGTGGGAACGCAACAATGTTACTGGCGACGGTAAATTCGCCACCAGCGACTGGCCTGGGTGGGACGCAGTTATCAAGCGCATCTCGCACTGAGCCGAAAAGCACCGCGTGCGCCCGACAGCCTGCCGGCCGCAGGCAATATGAGAAAAGGATTGTGATGAGGAACTTGATCTGTAGCATGGCCATGTTGGCCTTGATGGTTGGATGTGGTAACGACGGTGGCAAAGATTTCCTGGGGAAGTGGGTAAACGTGAAGAGTGACAAACGCACGGTCGAGATCGTGAAAAACGGAGACGGCTACATGATCCGCGATACCAGTCCCAGCTTCATCGATGGCAAGATGGAAACCAAGAACATTCCCGCCACGCTCAAAGACGGCACTCTGCAAGTTCAGACTGGTATGGGTGTTTCGACGTTGGCAGTCGATAAATCCAGCGGGCATCTAACGAACGGTCGGGCCGAGTACCGTCGCCTCGACTAGTCCATCGAAATAGCCCAGAAAACAGTTTGTGTTGTAGTTCTCTTAGTCTTGTCTTGAGATAGATATGTTTAGTCTTTTGCGTAAAAAAATTTTTAGCAGTCGAACAACGCAAGGCCAAAAGTTGGGAGGCCGCACGCCCGCTACCGTCGCGAGCTCGCAAGAAGCGGACACTCGGTCGGTTTCAATATTCGAGGACAATGCTTACAAAGTCAAAAGTACTTCTGTCTTTCAAACTAGTTCCCAGCAGAAAGTCAGCAGAGCAACTGCGACTGTTTATCCTCAAAATATGCACCAAGCGCACCTCATGCCGTCGCCAGCAAAAGGTGCAGCATACGGGGTCGTGCTAGGCGCGGCTGTACCTCAAAAAAAATCCGAGCCATTCGAAGATATAGCCCAGGAACTAGCCGATGCCGACGACCCTCGAGCGGCTTTTCTAAAGCAAGACGCCAACGACGCCAATGCTCCTGGGGCATATTTCCCACACTATCGTCAAAAAATCTTAGAAGTCGTCGACCGCCATGCGGACGCACTTGTAAGGAAATACAAGCATTTAATAGTCGAGGACGATTACGGTACGCTCATCTTCGAACCATGGTTTAAGGAAGCGGAGTACTTTATTGACCGCGTATTGCGATACGAGTTAGGCTATGATTTGTTCGGATTGCCAGATGAGCTACTACTACAAATGGTCACCCACCGGGTGATCGCACTGCGTTGCGCTCCAGATCAAGCGAACACGGTGGCTACATTTGACCCGGATATGTCAGGCCATGACTACGAACATTTTTGTGCTGATCTACTCAGTGTGGCGGGATGGAAGACTCGAGTGACGAAATCGTCAGGCGACCAAGGCGTTGATATCGAAGCGACTAAGGATGGAGTACGCGCCGTGTTTCAATGCAAAAAGTATTCCGCTCCCGTAGGAAATAGCGCGGTCCAGGAAGTGCTGGCTGGTAAAACCTTTTACCGGGCCGACGTCGCCGTTGTCGTTTCAAACGCGAGTTTCACGCCCGCTGCGAAGCAGCTCGCACTATCAGCACAGGTCCGCTTAGTGCATCATGACGAACTTTCAAACTTTAGGGTCTGACAACGTGTTTTTCGAATCCGAAGTCTAAGACCAGCTGAATGACTCGATAGAATTAGCCCGGAGGACAAATGGCATTGCGTTTTCGAAAGTCGTTCAAGCTTGCGCCTGGGGTGCGGATCAATGTTGGCTCCAGCGGTATGTCGTGGAACCTCGGTCCGCGCGGCGCCTCGGTCAGTATCGGAAAGAGGGGCACATACCTAAACGCGAGCCTGCCAGGCACTGGCTTGTCGTCGCGCACGAGACTTGACCGTCCAGGTGCGGCGCCGCCATCCCGCGCGCCGGCGCCAATGGTAACAATGAAATTGACGTTGGACCTGAGCGACGAAGGCGAAATGCGCTACCTCGACCAGGCCGGCAACGAAGTACCAGCGCAGATCATCGCCGAGGCTCGACGGCAGCAGGGCGACAAGATTCGACAGATGCTCGAGACGAAGTGCGACGAGATGAACGCCAATATCACTGCGTTAGGCCAGCTGCATTGGGACACGCCTGATCCCGCGGCCCCTGTCGCGTTCGTCCCGCCGGCTTTCGCTCAGACTCCGCCGCCGGAGCCGGAAAAAGCCGTAGTTGGGTTTGCGGAACGCCTCATCCCTGGCCGGCGCCAAGCTATCGACGCCGAAAACACTCGGCGCCGTGCAGAGTACGAAGCTCAGCTCTCTCAGTTCGAAAAAGAAAAGTCGGGACATGACGGCTTGCGAGTCGAGAAGCGGATCCTGTTCAGCAGTGCGATCGCCGGCAACCCAGAACCGATGCAGCAGCTGCTAGAACAGCGGCTCGGTGAGATCGTCTGGCCCAAAGAGACGCTTATGGCCATCGACGTGAGCCCCAATGGGCGCGTGCTGTTTCTCGATGTAGACTTGCCGGAGGTGGAGGATATGCCAACGAAGCGCGTCTCGTTGCCGGCCCGCAGCTGGGAACTAGCGCTGCGCGACGTCGGCGAGGTGGCCACCCGGCGCCTATACCAGGCCCACATCCACTCGCTCGGGTTTCGGGTCGTCGGCGAGGCTTTCGCGGCCCTACCGACCGTCCATACCGTTGTGGTTTCGGGTTACTCGCAGCGGGCCGATAAGGCAACTGGCACGGTGAGCGACGAATACCTCTATTCGGCGCGCATCGACCGCGGGCAATGGTCCGGGATCAACTTCGCCGCCCTCGACCAAGTGGATCCGGTGGAAGCGTTTACGCGTTTCGAGCTGCGACGGAATATGACTGCGACGGGAGTGTTCAAGCCAGTCGTCCCAATCCCTGCAGGCTAGCAGCATATGGATCGGCAGCATTGTGCGTGGGTCGAACCGGCGCCGCGTGACGGCGGTCAAATGCCGCCAGGACGGGCAGTACCTTGCCCGGACCGCCGCCCGGACCGCCGCCCGAACCGTTGCAGTGATGGCAGGAACCTAGCCGCTGGAACATCTCATGTGGTACCTGCTGGCCAAGTATTTACCGTATGCCGTGTGGTCGACCAAGTGTGCGGTGGCCGTTGACGCAGAAAGTTGATCCAGCCTGGCTCACCTGGCCGACCCAGAACGATGCGCAGGCGCAGCTCGATGTTGGCAATTTACGCGGCCCCCCTTTTGGGGATGCTGAATCCAAGGAACATATGACTCAACCCTCACTGAATTTTCTACGCTTTGACGAAGCTTTAGCAATCGCTCGCAGTTCACCGGGTGTCGAACTGATCGGGCTTAGTTTTACTGCGCCCTTTGATTATCTTGGCGTCTACACAATGCGCTTGGTCGACGACGAGCAGCCGGAGTACGTTAGCATCATGTTCGACGGCGGGGCCCTGTTTAGCTCATGCGGGGAAGAAGATTTCTTCGACGAGAACGACGTGCCAGATGAAGCAAAAAAGTTGTTTTACGTCGACGTGGCTCAGTTTGAAAGCGCGCCAGACATCAGCGGCATGATGGGCGAATATGTCCTCCAAGATCTACTGCCAGGACTCGGCGGCGAAGAAGCATACGCAGACCGCGCTGAGTTCAAACGTGCGGCCGCGGCAGCGTTTAGCGCCTACTGGCGTCCAGCCTGAAACGATCGGAAAACAACCTGGCAAAAATAACCAGAAAAGTTAATGAAAACAATGAAGACAAACCCTAGCAGCAAGAAGGAACAGGCTACTCTCTCAGTGACATTCGCAAAAAGAGGTAGCAAAACGGCCAACTTGCCAGCACCGAACACCCTCGGGGAGCGCATACGCTCCATAAGGAAAACTCTAGCGCTGACTCAAACCGAACTGGCAAAGCAATCCGGAGTTACACAACCTACTATTGCTGCCCTGGAAGCGAACAAGTCTTATACGAGTGGGCACACGCCATCAATTGCTGCAGCGCTAGGAGTGAATGCATACTGGCTCGAGACCGGCACTACTCAACAGATAATCCAGATACCTTCAGTGGATGACGACGAGTTTGTTATCATTCCAGTGATATCAGCTCCGGGAAACTGCGGAGGCCGCGCACAAGAGCTTGATTAGAAATCTACGAGCGGCAATGCCGGGATCATCAATTACAATAATAGATGAGGCAAGGGAGCTAATCTTGATCGCTATAGACAATTTTGGGTTGCTGCCGCATGCTCCAGGCGCCATAGCCAATTGCGATCCTGAGCTGCTAACGTTAGTGAACTCCCCTTCGCCGTTGGGTAGGCGCTGAGCTGACTTCAAGGAAAACCGCGCCTTCATCGGCGCCTGAAAGCTGGCCGGTCGCCGGCATGTAATGGAGATAGCTATGGCAACGAAGAGCGCACCACCTAAAGCACCGACCAAGACACCGGTTCCGAACAACGCACCAAGCAAGAATCCTGGCATGCCGTCTGGAGGCGGTCGTGGGAATAACCCGCCAAAAAGTAAGTAGCAGATTCTGGAACGGAAGTATGGACTTCTTTATACCCGGCGTAGCGCCCGGCCAAGAATGCGAGCGTGTGTATGCAGCATTCAAATCGCACCTGATACGCAAATTTCGCAGCGAGCTATCTACGCGCCGCATTCAGTCGTTCCAGTATGTGCAAAATGAAGCAGTGCACACTACGGCAGTCGGTTTAGAAGAGCCAGGTGGCCGCGGGACGGTTCTAACCATTTTCTTCGATGCAACTCGCTCACTTTACCTAGTCTGCACTCAATATCGAGGTGCGGGGAAACACGCCCCGATCACCGTAGCTGAACGCTCCGTTCAGAATGCGATCGACTTCGAAAACGCCTGACCACGTTACCATAAGAAAAGCTTGGGATACCGTCACCCTCCAATGTCGCCAATTGCGTACCTAGTCGCTTTTACGATCATGTTGGGATGGGAAGGACCGCTGCTTGTGTACGTAGGTCTCATTCACGAGTCCTTACCAGAACTCTTGGTTGGGGCGATATTAACCTTAATCTTTTGGGGTTTTTTCGGCTTACGGACACTGCTCGATGTAGCCAGAATCTGTGCGACGAAAATCTCGCGCTGGGTTTGAGGAAAGTGACACGGCCGCTGCTGGTTACTAACCTGTCACATATTGCTCCTGATCGTGTCGAGTGGCGCCGGAAAAAAGTGGATGCGGAAAGAATCTTCGTCGAGAATTTGTCGTCTAGGTATTGGAGATCGCTGCGTGACGGTGTGGCTACTTCGCGTCGCAAAGATCCGCCTGCGCGGTCCGCGGCTCCAGGCGCATCTAAAGAAGTACAGCAATGTGTATGCTCAAGATTACGACAACCTTATCGGACTTTGTGTTCCCCATGCGGCTCGATCACGCGAACACGCTTAAAACGGAAAATTATGGGACAAGCAAAACAACGAGGCTCTCGAGAAGAACGTACGAAACAGGCGCGGGAAAACATTGAGATGATGAAGCCCGCAATGATCGTATGCAACGCGTGCAGAGCAGAGATCAGGGACATCCAGGTTATGGATACACGAGGGATGCCGGGAATCCAAGCAGTTTTCGCCGGTATGTGCAGCTGTGGTAATACTACTCAAGCGATGCTTGGCGATCCGGATGCCATAGCCGATCTGGTGTCGGCGGTGGAACAGATCAATGGTGAGCAAGGCATCCTTGGCTCTCAAATTTACAAGCCTTCGGCACCGAAATCATAAGAGCGGAGAATGGCATTTGAAAATAAGCCTGAATGGCCCGAGAAGAACAATCTGCCCACAGCAAGCAACTTGCACGCCCTTCTGGAACAAGGGGTGTCGTGCCGCGTAACTGGCTATACGCTTTCACCGGATCAGCATGGTGTTTGGGTAACAAACCCCTATGGGAACGAATGTGGCCTGTGGCCGGACCTTACGCTTCAACGACTGGAAAACTTCCTCGCTGATATGGCAATCGACAAAGAGTACGGGCTAGTGCCATAACGTTGAGGAATTAATGAGAGAAAATATGAAGGTCGGTGATGTTGTTGAGTTTCAGATAGATGTCGCGTCGTGGGGTACTGGACGTGTTGTTGCTTACGATGAGGAAACTGAGATCGTGGCCGTCGAAGATTCGGATGATGGCACAATGTGGCGCGGGCCGGCGGATAAGACCGAACCAGTCGGGGAATAGAATAGTCCTTATCCGCTAGCCTATAGGAGAGAGATGTTATGTCAATAAAAATCACGGAAGCAGTCTTCGCGTATTGCTTCGGCGTTATCGAATTATTTGGCGGGTTCTTCGAACGCACCCACGCTATTATCGGGCTCGGCGTCCCGGTACTTGCATTCGCCGGTGCCTGCCTCTTCATGCCAAGTTGGGTACTGGCCGCGATCTGGATCTTCGTACTGGGGCCGGCTGCGGCCGCAGCCCTAACTATGCTCGTTCATGGTTTAGTAACTACCCGCCGCCATTAGAATTCTGGGAACAAAATGAAGCCGAAAAGTGAGATACATCCCGTGAAGCCATTGAACTTACTCCGATACGCGCGTCGCCTCGTCCGCATGGCCGACCTTGTCGCACGAGGCGTGATCGATTTCAAGAACTTCAAACAGTCTCTTCGGCCCGCTCAGGTAGCCGTACTGTCGCATCAGGGGGGCATGCTTTTCTGCGACTCGGACAACGAGAGCATGGTTTTTTCTCCCGACTGAGATCAATATCATCTCTATTTTTAAAAAAACTTACTTTTCGCTTATATTCCTTCGCTAAGTGCCTCTCCCACCATCGAAGCTATCATGGTGATTCGCAAAGTCATCGCTGACACCCAGGAGCGCGACTTGCCCGAGGGTGCTATACCGCTGACCATACCCCCAGACTGTTATGAATACCATCGCACGCGGTATGGTAGTAGCTGCTTTGTCTACTGGACGAAGCGAAGGAATCCGGTCCGAATAAGAAATTCCAAAGTCCTCGACTCATCGATTCCTAGCGTCGCTCTCCCTTGGCAGATTTTGTAGGGGAGGGCTCCCGCACCTTTTCTGACCAGGGTGGGAATCGGCGAGAATTAACGATGGCCAATCATGTAGACTGATGCATTTCGTAAAGACATATCAGGTCGATCATGGCGCCGGTGGAGAGAACGAACCTAGTGATGCAACGCCTAGTCGACCGGGGCGTTGCCATGGACGCAAAATATGGCTCTGTCGTCGCCTGGATTTTTATGAACCGTCATGGGATCAGCCAGGAAGTAATTCTGCGGGTTCTATCCGACCCCATCTCTAGAAGAACATCGAGCTCGGCACCAACACGAGTCGGCGAGGCCTAAAATACGTGGCAAACCTTTACCTTCTCGCGTGACAGCATGCCTTTGGCTTCTGCCGACGCTCCACTGAAAGGGCGCTATTCCCGTTTGCTGCTCGAAGCCTCGATCTCACCGGCCGCGTTGACGACGATTTCCAACACCATGCTTTGCATATTTGCGCATACAACCTGGGCCTTCAATGCCGCCTTTCGATGGGGCTGGTCTGCTACTTCGGCGACTGCACGCCTGGAAATCTCGTAATCCCCGCACAGGGAATTTGAGCAAGCCACATAGCGCCGGTTCCCGCGATCAGTATCGATAATCGAAGCAGGGTGGTCGCAAAGCACGCAGAGTGGGGCGGTCGTATCCATTCGTCCTCCGGTCCAGTGGTGTTCATGCTCTACGTGGGGCCGAAGGTCAGTCGATCAAGAATCGGGGCAAACTCCAGCGCGCTACGTTGGGCATTCCGGTTCTACAGCGGCGCCACCGGCCCATCCATTGCTGGCTGCCGGTAGCTCGCCTTGCGCACTTAGTGATTGCGCTTCACCCTGGCATAGGTGCGCTTCGCTGCTTCACGAGAAACACCGAACCGATCGCGCAAGGCACGTATCGCTCCCTCATCATGTTCGGCCTGTGTCATCGGAGCATTTGGCTCAAGAGCGTTCCCTACCGCTTCAAGGAGAGGGCGGGCCAGCTTCATCGGGTGCACGCCGCGAGCAACGGCCTCCCTAGTCGCCGTTCCCGTCATAAGCGTGGCCATACCGAATGCCGAAAGACCGACCTGCGCGGCCTTGTCGAAGAGATGCTCGCAAACTTGAACGAGAGGGCGTACTGCGTCGGTCGGCAGAGCGACGTCGCGCTCCATCTCTGGCGTATGCGACAGCGGGCTGTAGTCGATTGCTATTGTGCCCATCTGAATTCCGAGAGCGAGGGCGGTAACAACCCCTTGTTCGGACATGGCACGTGCGGCCACCAGTTCGTCTGTCGCTTGAGGGTAGTTTTCCTGCACCAGGCGCCGGTCACTGGCGTCGAGGTCTGCAGGAAACTCTTGAACCAGAATGGCGAGCGCGGCATCAATTAAGGCGCTTGCAGTTTGAACGCGGTCGCTGGCAACAAGGTCTTCGATTCGCTTGAGGATTTCCAGTTTCAGGCCATGTGCTGGGTAGTCCATCGCTATATTCCATTCGGTGTTTCGATAAAGAAACAAGGATAAATGTACGACGCAAAAATGCGAAGTAAAATAAGTTCCGTGCTGCAATACTGTCGTTTATCGTCCAACTTACTTTCGTCATGCAGAAAAGTTTCGAAAAAATCAACGGGGTTTTGTCGACAATCCTGACACCCCCATCCGGCCCTGGCATTGTGATCATTACCGATGCGAAGCGTACAGGCCCGCCCGACACGATAGAGAAGGGCGTTCACTTTTCCGTGTACCCGTTTGGCCGGGAATGCGGCGTTTTGATCAGCCATGCACCATTCAACCGCAGGGCAGTGCAACACGTCGGTATGCCGACGCTCGATGCCGAATCGGATGGTAGATCGGACGATCAAATCCTCATGCAAGCCGCCCAGCACTATCTCGCTGAGGCAGAGGTTGCCTGCGCCGAATTCGACCCAAGGCTTGACGAGACCGCAGACTTGCCCCTCACCACGTCCATTGATAAGGATCGTATTGCTGAGAGGCTGGCAGCAGCCCAGGAATTCAATCGGATGGTCGGTGTGAAGCTGCACCACAAAATGACCACCGCTGAGGCGAAGCATAAGCAGAAGGTTTTGGCCAACATAAATCGCAAGGCTGAAATATCCACGAGGCAAAGGCGAAGCCGTGAGAAAAAGCTCGTCAAGGCGATCGCCCAGTTTCGGAGAATTCCTGGCGGACCAAGCTATCTCCACTATCTGCGACTTCGGGTGCGCGGCGAGGGCGATATTTTTTCCCAGATGAGCGATGAGAGCATCGTAATTCGCTCAGGACACAAGCACGTCATGGAGGTTCGCCGCTGGCTTGGCGATCCATCGGAGATTGCAACTGCCCTCCGCTGGATTCTACGGGGCCTCTCGTCCGACATGGCGATCCGGAAAGTGATCGCTGATGTACAGGAGCGGGACCTTGCCTACGGTGCTCCATCACCGGCCTTGCGTACGTCTTATACATACCGACCCACCCGGTAAGGCAGAGCCGCTATCGACGGTGCGTCGCGCACGGGACACACATGCCTGCGCGTTTCGGCAGAATAGTGCTAAATTTATCACGACACCACTCACTGCCGAGACCATGCCGACTGATGAGAACGACCGCGAGAGGTTCGAACGCGAAATCGAATGCACCAGCTGCGACGGTAAGCCGACGCGCCTTCGAGCTTGGGCAGACCTGAATGGGCTGGACCGCATGGAAGTCGAATCGATAGCCGAACTGAGCGACGATGATGTGCGACGACTGGCCAGCTACGGCGAAGGCGGCATCGAGGGCCAGTGCGATCCATGCGCAGAAACCGGGGAAGGCGGCGGCACGCTGGCCGATCTCGGCGGCGCGGCTCCGGACATGGCCAGCGTGCCACGGCGCCACTCGGAGGGACGCAGATGAGCCAATCCCATGAACCCTGCAGGAACCTGAAAAACACTGGGAAAACAGCTTTGCGGAGCGGATACGGCTGAGCACCCTTCGATGATAATCGGTATTATCATCGTTGCATTTTGGCTTGTTTTGATCGTGAAACACGTTTAGGATGGGGCAATTCGGATTTTTTTTATTTCCGACAATAAAGTCTTACAAGCCTATCCACATGCGCGCCACGATACTGTTTGAACACGAGCCAACCCACCAGCAGCTTGAACAACCTGAAGAAGTCGCTGCAAAACGCGGCGGACCGCCAAAGCAATGCGTTGACGTCGCTCTGCCAGAACTCACGTACAACCGAGCCGACTACACGGCGCTGCGTGCCTACGTTCTCAAAATCCCGCTGCAGCGTATTGCTGACCTGTATTACAGCGACGACAGCCCCCAGGTGCAACAAGGCCTGGAGCGCTGGCTGCTCGACATGCGCGCGAACCTGATCGAACGAGCAATCGAGCACAACCCGGCAGCGGCCCAAGCCCTCCAGCACGCTCGGCAAGGCGGCGCAATCACGACCAAGGCGCTCGAGATCCTGATCCAGGCGGCCGACATGCCGCGGCCGGTGCCGAACCGGACTCAACGCATTTCGCAATGGCTCAGGCCCAACACCGTTAAAGCGTTCAAGGCCGAGGGAATCGTCACCCTTGGAGACCTGGTCGACCTGATCAACCGACGCGGTGCAAGCTGGTGGCGCTCGGTGCCGCGCATCGGCGCCGGCCGCGCTGCAAAGATCATGCAATTCCTGCAGCAGTGGCCAGACGAACTGGGCGAAGTGGCGGTTGAACGCTTCCACTTGGCGCCGGCGCCGACGTTTGATCAGCTGCCTTTGCTCGACCCTATTAAGAAGCGTGAAATTGCGCCGCTCGGTACGTTCCAGCTGCCCGACTGGCTGTCAGGCGCAGGTGGATTCAACCGCTGCCCTTCGTTCTGCTTTATCTCCGCACGCAACGACCTCGAGGCAATCCAGTGCTATCTGGATCGGTTTGCTGGCCAGCCGCACACGCAGCGCGCATACACCAAGGAACTGGAAAGGTTCGTACTCTGGTGTGCTCTTGTCGTGTGCAAGCCTTTATCGTCGCTTCTCGTCGACGACTGCGAAGCCTACAAGAACTTCCTTGTTGCTCCCCTTCCGGAATTCCGAGGGCCGCGCACGGTTAGGAGTAGCAAGCGCTGGCGGCCATTCGCGGAGACCAGCATGAGCGCCGCGTCGCAGAGACAGGCGCTCTTGGTGCTGCGTGCGGCATTCGAGTGGTTGGTTAAGGTGCGATACATCTTGGGCACGCCCTGGTCCGCAGTGAAAGACGTCAAGACCGAGGAAAAAGCCGATGAGATGGACATCGACCGCGCCCTGCCCAAAGACCTGTGGGACATCGTTATAAAGGTGCTGACGGAGCGCGCAGCGCTGCCGGAAAACCAGCAGGATCGGGTGGCCCTCGCCGCTATCCTCTTGATGGGCGACTCGGGCCTTCGGCGCGCAGAGGCCGCGAGCGCCCGGCGGGGCAAACTGAAAAAGAGCCGGCACAGCGCGACGATCTGGATGCTGGAAGTGCTGGGCAAGGGAAGCAAGCGGCGCAAGGTTCCTGTCAGTGCACGCACGATTGCAGCGCTGCGCGCGCACTGGCGCGACCGCGATGTGGACTTCGACACACAGGTAGAAGAGTTACCTCTGCTCTCGCCGATCACTGTGCCGGGTACCGAGCGGGCCACTGCAAAGCACGTCGACCTGGGCGCGAAGGGTTACAACCCGAATTCGTTCTATGACCTCATCGCTGCCGCCTTGCGGCGCGTCATCAAGCACGGTAGCTCGCTGGCGCCGGAGGACGCTGCTGCTTTGACGCCCGAGCACCTGACGCAGCTGGCCGCGACGTCGCCGCACGCTTTCCGGCACACCTTCGGGACACTCGCCGTCGAGAAGGATATGCCGATCGTGGTGGCCCAGGACATTCTCGGCCATGCGAGCGCTACCACTACAGCAATCTACGTGAAGGCGCGAGAGAAGCGGATCGCGGAGGCAGCTGAGAAATACTATGCGTCCGATTCGGAGGCAGCCTGATTAGGCGAAGCCGAGCTTTGTTAGCCATTCAGCGGTGATAGGAAAGAAGTTTTCTGCCTTCAAAAACATCTCGGTTTCGGCATCTATAAACGGCATCGCAACGAAGACGAGGGTCTCTCTATCCCCATAGCCGCGAAGAGTCTTTAGTTCACGCATCAACTGGCCTAGCGGTAGAGGTGTTATGCGAACATCAATCCAGACATCTGCTCGATCATGTTCCATCTTCCAGTAAGGGGCTTCTGGCCCTTTAGCAAGCTCGTCGCTTGAAAAGCCTGTCCCAAACTCCCAGGCGCTCCATAGAGCGTATGCGCTCGATGAGGAAAAAGCCAACGGAAGGTTCGGGTCGAGTTTGATTCGTGACGGAATGCTAACTTCACACTCGACGTCAACGAAGCCAACATGCGTCTCTCGCTCATTGCCTGCGACCGTTTTACGCTCGATGAGCGGCGCTGCCAGGGCTCGCGCGTCCACCCTGACCTCGAACAGCTCGTCGGTAGGCGGCGGTACAAACTGGTCGGTAACTGAACTAAGACGATCCCCGAACGCCGCTGCCTCGCGGCGACATGCCTCAGGCACATCTTCGTCGCACGCGAGCTTGCGTGCGCGCTCGGCCGCATTTGCCGCCTCGCTCAAATAGCTGCTGATTTCGTATTGCACTGAGCTGTCGAAATCGGTGCGCTTCTTCGAAAATATAGTGGCAAAAATTGCGTCGACATTCCGCCAGACTCGGCGAAGCAGCGCGTCATGCTCCGCAGTCGCTGCGTCGTTAATCTTCGACAGGCTTTTCGGCTTGGGTAGCGTCGGCGGTGCTGGTATCCGGCTCATTGGAGTTCTCCCTATTCAGTGGGCGAGACATAAGGCCAGCTAGTGTGACTGCCGGAATCAAAGGGCCTATGGCTATGGAGAATGCGGTCGACCAGCTCGAGATACCATTCGATAGTCTGAGCCGCCTCGTCGCCGTCGCCGTACTGCGCATTGAACTGTTCGATTCCTTCTTGCTGGAGCACCATGAGGTAGGTCATAAGCTTGTACACAGAGCTTAGCCGGCCGCCATAGGGGGTGTGGAAGGAATGGCTGGACTTGAACGGAGCCAGCTGCGCTATGTGCTCATGACCGCCCACAAGAAGAAGCAGCGTCAGCTTGTTACGATCACCCTGCAATTTCGCTGACCAGTCATTTGCCACCAGCGACGCTGTCCACCGCGAACCGTCAACCGTGAACTGCCAACCGTCAAGCAGCCCAGACGCAAGAACCACTGGATCGGAGGTACTAGGGTTCGATGCGCTTGCGGCGAAGTCGCGCATCGCAACTTTGTCAATGTCGAGCAAGCGGGCCTGGGCGCGGCTTCGATGCGGCTCCGAAAGCTTCTGGATTACGTCGAACATAGTTTGCCCGCTATGGCGTGATCTCCATCTGCTGCCGTTGATCAGCTGCGCTATGCCACCCTCATCCCAAGTTGCTTTTTCTAACTCGGGCGGCATTGCCTCGACGTCGACGTACGTGAAGCGCTCCCGCGCCAGTTGCGCCTTCCCGTTGCTGAGGATGTATTTGACTTTGCCGCCCAGTTGCGCGGACACGGCGTCGAAGGCAGTTTTCTCAATGTCCGTCGCCTGGCGGTAGCGTAACGATAGGCCAACGCCATTGAGCCCCGCCTCTTGCAGTGCCCCGCCGATAGTCTCACTCATTTTGTGCAAGACGCCATGCCAGAAATCCTCCACTCCATTCACATTTGCACTGTGCGAAAGTGGTTGCCTGACGAATGCCACGAGCAAGGGGCTGACACCGTTGAGGCAATCGAAAACGGCGTAGTAGTGGACAGGACCAGGTGGCTTGGTCTTGCCAGCCTTGGCAGGCTGGCGCCGGGCTGCGATTGTCTGGTAATGGAGGTACAGCCTCGCAAGTATTTCCTGCGGCCGTTCGCTCACATCCCATCTGCGAAAGCTCATTCCGTCAAAGCGATCTTCCTCAATAGACGAAACGAAGGCCGGGAAGGTTCCCCGGGCGAGGTGATAATCGGCCAGAGCCAACAAGGAACGAGCTTCGCTATAGTCCCAGCGATCCCAACCCCTGTCTCTAAGATACTCCGATAGCCATTCAAAGGTGGGAAGTGCTGCCACCAACTCGTGCCGCGTGTCGTGCAGCAGCTTCAAGGGCGAACGGCATCCTTCCATAGGGAACGACTTGTCCAGCGATTCGTAGTAGAAGTGAGTTTGAAGTCCGCGGAGGGCAGGATGCTCGTGGTACCGCAAGGACGGGATGATGAAGGCCCATTCATCTTCATCGGGCACCTCGGGAGCAGGCACAGGTTTCAGCGATTTTATGAGCGCATTTACTGCGGCGCGATACGCGGACTCATCATGGTCGAGCTGGGCATCATCCGTCGAAAGCGTAGCGCCGGCGTCATCGCCGACCAGGACTTGCCTATGTCGAAGGCGATGCGGGACCGTCGCGTGGAACAGCAGGATCGCTACTGACCCTGGTCGCGCTGCAGCTACTTCGATGACGCCCAGCATGCGTCGAATGGCTGCAAGATCTCCCTCATCGGAATAGGGGGCTCTTGCCAGCCGCAGACCTACCACCAGAGTTCCATTCGCTGCGCCGGCCAACGCCCGCCCGGAGACGCTTATCTCGGTGATGGGGAAGTCGGCCGACTCCGCCGACAGTGCCGCCAGCGCCGCACTCAACGATTTCTTCGTCCACCGCGTCTTGTGGTGCAGCAGAACGCGCTGGCCTTCCTGCGTCGTGCCCCAAGACTCGATCCCATCAGGCTCGCCGGCGTACGCAACAAGACCCTCATCGGCATAGCGATTTAATGTGTCCTGCGCTTCCTGGACCGTCAGGTGCAGATGCGCGGCCAAACTGGGCGTCGTGAAGCGTTCCGGGCGATTGTGCGTATTGAGGTAGCGAATCAATTCGCTCGGCGGAACCGCAGGAGTCACGCCCACTTCGAAAGATACTGCTTGCATGGCGTCAGGGCGATTGCGTCGCCAGGTAAAGGTGGATCAATGATGTCAGTCGCGATGTGCTGGTGCAGGTCGCCGTCGGGCATTCTAACGAACTGCTGGATTGCTCTTAAAGGTATACTAACCGTCCACAATCGAAAAGTAGATTTTATGCCGATAACTATCGTCGCGGATATGCGCGAGTCCCGGTCAACCATCATCTCGACGCTCCAACGCATGCCAGACTACGAGGTCAAAGTCTGCGAGTTAGAAATTGGCGATTACATGCTACGCGAGGACTTTCCGGTTGAGCGAAAGGCAGCCGTGGATTTCGTCGCAAGCATCCTGGACCGGAGGCTTTTCGAGCAGGTGGCGAGGATGAAGGCGGAATATGGCAAAGCTACTTTTGTGATCGAAGGAGACGTTTATTCGACTAGGAGTAAAATAACCCCTGAGGCGATCTGCGGCGCAATTTCGTACCTCACGATAATCGAAGACGCGCGGGTGCTGACTACGAAAAATGCTGCCGAAACGACGTCGCTCATTGCCACGATGGCGCGACACGCTCAAGAAGGACTTGGGTACTTGGTAAGTCTACGAGCGAACAAGCCGAAAGACATGCGCCTGAGCGCTCAGTTCCTCGTTCAAGGTCTGCCAGGCGTCGGTCCCACCGGCGCAACCGCGCTTCTCAACCACTTTGGGACCATCGATGCCCTGATGAAGGCCGACCCTGCGCAGCTCCGCAAGGTGCCCGGCATCGGTGCAAAGACCGCGGAGCAGATTCGAAGCGTTATCGAGGCCGACTACAGAGCATTCGTGGTCTGAACGTTGCAGAAGTTCCGATCGATGTCTTTGCCCTTAATGGTAGGGCATAGGGACACGAAACCAGGGGGTGCCGTGCGCCGCAAACAGCTCAGCCAAGATAGGATTAGCTGATGTGTGGCAGACTCGACCAGTCGGATATTCCGCGGCTTATAGCCGACTTCTCCTGGGCTGATTTTATGATCAGTCGCACGGACGCGCCCGACAGCGTCAATGTCGCGCCTGGGACCTTCAGGCCCGTGGTGCACGCCGAAGGGGACCAGCTTGTCATCGATGACCTGCACTGGGGCTATCGCTCGGCTTGGGCGGAAGCATCCGGCAAAGTCCCGATGGCGATTAACACGCGCGTGGAGAAGATCTCCAATTCCTATTGGCGCGGCCTGCTCAAGAACGGGCGCGCAATCGTGCCGGCGTTTGGATGGTACGAGTGGACCGGCGAAAAAGGCGAGAAGCAGCCTTGGCATATCCACAAACGTGACCGCTCGCCAATCTACCTGGCCGCGCTGACAAACCCGGGAGAAAAAACCGAGGCCAAGGCTCTGCATGGCTTTACGATCGTCACGGCAGACGCGCAGGGTGGGATGCTCGATGTGCACGACCGGCGCCCTGTCGTACTGAGCGCTGATGCGGCCGCCGCGTGGTTGGACCTGGCCACGCCAGCCGAGATGGCAGAAGAGATCGTGAGGGTAGCGGCGCTCGGTCCTGACACCTTTGCCTGGCATGCGGTAGACCGCGCAATTGGAAACGTGCGTAATCAAGGCCGGGAGCTGATAAAGCCGATCAAGGTGTAGAGACCGATCACCAGCCGGGGGTATTGTCAACTCGACAATACATTTTCTAATGTCGAGTTCGGTTATCTGATTCCGGGATTGACATTGTTACGGGGCTTGCACCAAGAATTAGACGTTTCCGGATAGGCGCAAGACGAACGATGTTGCGAAAAGTAAGTAGAGTCCAAAGTACGACTGGCCGACTGCACGCGAGATCGGCAAGCCGCTGCAAGACGGCGGCAGGTTCCTGCCCCGCTGACTGTTCTTGATTTAATTACTGCGCCTCTCTCGTGAGGCCGTTAATCTCTAAGCCTTCGACCGGTCTTACTCGGTTTGGCCCCTTAGTCACCTCTAAGCCCTCGACCGTCCCTTCCGTACTAATGCTCACATCCTCTAAGACAACGCGGCTAGCGACTCGGGTCGCCCTATCGTTCACAGTACGAGGGTCCACAGCGTCGGTCATTTCTGTACCTATGCTCGTCTCGTATTTCTCCGTCGTATCTCTGGGGTCTACCTGGTTAGAGCAGAGTTCGTTGTAGATGGCACGCCACGGATGACAGTATTTGCACGGTTTCGGTGCCGAACAGAATACAAACGGATTAGGTATGAGGCTATTGAACTTTTGGGCATTAGCCGCTGATGGCGTGCCAAGAATAAATAAGCCAGCCACAAAAAGCATCTTCCCTCTTGCCAGTGCCATACCGTAATTTCCGATCATTCTTGCGCTCATAGTTGCCTATTGGAAAGCGTTATTGTACGGCATTTGTTTCAGCTCCATGGCGAATGACGACGTGCGCCCTGGACGTCTGCGTGGGCCGATCGGAGTTTGACGGACACACCACCGGGGGAACTAAGTTACCGACAGGCGCACATCCGCAGCTATTGCTTTCTCATCAGTGCGCCCACAGATTAGCTTTCCAGCCACTTTAGGACGCGCCATGCAATTCCAACATCTCACCTCCAGCGGTCTCAACTCAGTCATCTCCGCTGCCGCCGCTCGTGCTTCGCACTACGTTACCCAGCCCTCCGGCGTCATTGAGCGTTCGCCTTCGTCGAACGACGTCGAATATCGACAGGCCTACCAAAACGTGCTGAACGCACTGAATGCATTGCCCGACGGCGCGATCATTGAATTGCAGGCGCTGGCTTGGGCAGGTCGAGGTGATAACGGCGGCGAGCTCGTTGAGAACTACGATACTTCGCGCATGCGCTTCGACAGCACCACGCGCGAATACCTCTACAAGATGCCGTTGCAAACGTACCTGCAAACTGGCCTGGCGCGTTCCGGTGCGGTGTTGCGTTCCTGATCAAATCGAGGGCGGCGCGGAATCGCCACGTCGCCCTTTGTTGCAACTGAACAAGAAAGGTGAGATACTGGCTCCGTCGCTATGCGGCATAGTTGTTCATGAATCGCCCACAAAAGCTGGTTTGCGCATCTGCGCTCCGCTACCTGCAAGCCGAAAATATCTTCCACTCGTTCGAGCGTCTGCTCCAGCGAGTCGCTTACCGACTCCCCGCTTTTTATCGTCGAGAATCGACATCAGGGAGAACCTATGCACGTTACTTACGAAGCCGCTATCGAATCGGCTCAACAGCCGGCCTTGGCTGTACCACCAAGCACAACGCCGACCCAGCAATCCAGCAGTGAACTTAGCCTCGCCGATAAGCTCGGCATTCAGTACGTCCAGTCGTTTCCGTTCGCGCCTGACGCCAGGGTCGCCGGTTACCTGATCAAGGCTGATATCGGACCTACGAGCTACGGCTTTTTGTATGGCGCTGACCTTCCGCCGGATGGGAACTTTGTCACCTTCGAAGCCATAGGCGTCGATGCACGCGGAGGCTACGACATGGTCCGCACGGCTGCCGGCGTGGCCTATGTCATCGTGACCTACGCATCTCATGCGCGTGAACGCGGACTGACCCATTTGAAGGACCACATTGGGGCCAATCCTGACCACTACGCGGCGCGTTCGCTCATCCTTGGCAACCCATGGCCGCATACGCAACAGATGATCGAGCAGCTCGAGGCTGGCTGGAGGCGTCGCCTGGCGCCGCTGCAGGCTCAGAATCGTCTTGAAACGCTCCACAAGGCGCTTGCCGAAGTAAAGCGTTTGTAATGCAACCCTGCGCCGACCGAAACATCAGTCGGCGCTCTTCCCTTCTAGTGCCGGTTCACCGAATCCGCGAGCTCCGTGAGCCCTTTCGGCTCCTTCCTTTTATCACGCCGACCCTCGGCATTCATCGGAAAGAGACACCATGAAACGATATACCTTTGCAGCGCTAAAAGCCTTCTAGCTCGGCATGATCGAGTTCCGCAGCGACCTCACTAACAACTGCGCCGGCGAAGAAGAAGCGTACGACTGGAGCCGAGAGATCGCGCACCGCATCACCATACGCCGGTTCGATCCAGCCTGATGGAGATCCATACACCAGGCATGGGCAGCACCGACTGCCGCGTCGACGAACCAGATGCACCCGGGCTGTTCGCCCTGGTGTGCGACGCCCGCACGATCGCGGGAAAGCCAGAAACTAACCGGTTGACCTTCGTGCTGTTCGACGGGAGCGTCAACGACCTGGTCGGCACTATCGAAATGAACGGCCGGGCTGGACTGAATTCCTGGTATAGGCCCATGTTGGCCACGCACCAGATAAGGAACCTGACGCGCCCCTCCCTATCATGCAGCTCATCGAGAATGTGGCCGCGCACTTGCTGCTGCGTTATTTCGAAGAAGGGCTTCGGCCACACGATAAGTAACACCTAAAACTGACTTGAGCCATCTAGTGCGTCCACAACCGTGGGCGGCCTGATGGCCCCACCTTCCCAACCGGTTCACGACATCATGATGTCGCAAGCCCTCCCCGGCCACCCTATTTTCAACGCCGAGCTTCGGCAAGGATTGGAGTGCATACAATCGCAACTACACGCATCCAAACCGATGCGATAATCCACCAACAACACTTATAAAGGAATCAAATGCAACTGTTTTTTATAAAAAATCTAAAAATCAATCTCTGGAAACTGAATTACAACTATGGACCGGGTGCAAAGGTGTACTTCTGGTGCTACCTGGTCACTGCCTTGCTCTACTTGCTCGCCGGCGGCCCCAGAGGCTTTGAAGGCGAATTTCTCATCGCGACCACGTGCGTTGCCCTGTCGCTGTTTGGACTGGCTAGCCAGACGGAGAAGCAGTGGGTATGCAAAGTTATGATTCTCTTCATGATTATTAACCTAGCCTCCCTTTGCTTTGCAAAGAATCCAGTAACGGTCGGAGCGTATTTTGGTAACAAATTCCTCTATATCTTTGGATTGTCCTTTTTCGTTCCCGAATGGCTCAACGGCAAAATCAACAGCGTCCGCAGGCAGACCTGGGCAATAAAGGTGGGTACACTACTCCTTCTGATACCGTATTACATTTTCAACGAGCAACGGTTGCAACCGTCTGCTTCGGATGCATGGTATACGGGTAGGATGGGCCTTGAGGACGTCAGCTTTGGCCTGATGGTCGTGCTATTGATGGCGGCGTTCAACATGCCCAACAATGACATGAAACGGGTTTACCGCCGACGCAAAAGCAGGATTATTAAAACAATCTCCAAAGGCTAAGCCGTTAGCCTCTGCAAGCGTACTCCGATTGTTGAATCGATCAATTTCCCTTATTGACATCGATTCGCGATCCTAAGCCGTCAGACATCCACGCTGTGGATGTTTTGACGGCTTTTTATCTAACGGTTTCCGACGTCGTGAACGTCGCAAGCCCCTTGCGGCCGCCCCATTTACAACGCCGATTTCGGCAATGACTGGAGCGCACAATGAACGCAACTTCCACGCAACTTCAATCCGACGCAGCGCAGCAGCACGACCTGGCGATCGACATAGGCGCGGCTGAAACGTGCCGCCGTTCGCCCAACAAAGACAGCGTCGACACCAGCCTGCTGGCCGCGAAGCTGTACGCAATGCGCGGTGCCGATACGTCCTCGCTTCCGCAAACGATCTTCCGTACGCCCCAGACAGCCGGTTGGTGGCATACGCACTGCCACGCACGTGTGCTGGAAAAAGCAGAGGTCTTCGCAACGATCCTGCCAGCTCGTTACTTCCAATAAAACTTCAACTCGGACCGAGTCATGGTCAGCGCCGATCCCCACAAAGCACCGCTCCATTTGGAGACCATACGAGCATTCGTCAAGAACTGTCGGAGCCTCGACCTTCAACGGTATTAATCAGCACATGCGTCCGGCCCTACAGGCTGGACGCCCTACCCTGCTCTCCTACTCGGAAACAGCATCACGGTTTCCCTCACCTGGTGAGGCAAGCCTTCACGGCCCTTCCATTTATCCCGCCGGCATCCGGCACTTACTTGGAACATACATGAACAATCAAACGGTAGCGCAAGTCACCCTGCACAACAACACTGGCAACAGCGACAAAATCTACGAATGCGTGGTGGTGCGTTCGGGAGACCTTTACCTGGTCAACACGCAGAACGGCCGCCGTGGCAGTTCAATGACCTCACGCACGAAAACGAAGGAACCAGTGTCGCTCGACACCGCAATGAAAATCTTCGACGGTGTCGTGAAAGAGAAGAAGGCCGACAACTATTACGTGCTTGGAGGTGACAACGGGATAGCCACGCCGGCCACCTCTAACGACCCAACTGGCGCGTTCCACCAACCCCAGCTGCTGAACGACATCGATCGTAGCGCGGCGCTGGCGCTGATTGAAGACGACGACTGGGTGATGGAAGAGAAAATGGACGGTAAACGCATCGCCGTAGCCATCAGCCTTTCTGACGTTCGCATCTCCAACAAGTCGGCCCGAGCATGCAGCATCCCCGCACCAATCGTAACTGCAATCCAGTCGCTTACGAGCGTCGAATATTTGGGGCCTGTTCTGTACGTCGAGGCTGATGGCGAGCTGATCGGCGAAAAGTACCATGTGTTCGACATCTTTGCGATCGACGGTACGGACTTGCGGAATCTCCCCTACGAAACCCGTGCTGCGCACTACGCGAAGCTGATCGGGCGAAACAAGGCGCTTGCTGGTGGCGTGTTCAACGCCATCGAAGCCGTGGAAACATTTCACGGGACCGCTGCTAAGCGCGCTGCCTTCGCGCGAATCGAAGACAGGCAAGGCGAGGGCGTAGTGTTCAAGCGGCGCGATATGGTCTACGCGCCTGGGCGTCCAAATAGTGGCGGGCCGGCGCTCAAATTCAAGTTCAAGGAGAGCTCGACAGCAATCTGCCTGGGCGACAGCAGCGACGGAAAGCGCAGCATCAGGCTCGGTCTGTTGTCGAGCAAGGGCGAGATGGTCAACGTCGGGAAGGTTACGGTTCCGCCGAATCAACCTGTCCCACAGCCTGAAGACTTGGTGGAGGTGCAGTACCTCTACAAATACGAAGGCGGCGCCCTCTTTCAGCCGGTTTTACTCGGCATCAGAGACGATCAGAATCGCGCGGACTGCACGCTCGCTCAAGTGAAACGGATCAAGGTGAAAGCCGACTCCGAATCCGACGACGGCAAGTAATTCAAGCAAGCTAGCGCTCGATACGAAAGTAACTTTTTCGTATCTTGCGCTACCCCGCCGATGCGGCGGGTTTGGCCTCCATGGTCCTGGATGTTCGCAGTATCCTCTCGCTCAGTCCTTCCGGACTGAGTCCCCTCCCCGCCCCGCCCCCTATACCTGCTCCACCGCGCTGCACTTCCTAACGCCATCGCTTAGGTCGGCTGCGCTGCTGCGCGCTGACGTATTACTCAGCGCCTGCCGTCTTGGCGCAGCGAGCCAACACGTACATATCGGACCCGGAACGACCCGCATAGACCCGTATAGGCCCGTAAAGTCCCGCAAGGTCCCGCAAAGTCCTTGAAAGGCCCTTGGTTTTCAGATACAGTTTGCGTGTAGTCAATATCGTTATCCGCGCAGGTAGGCGGCAATATTTATCAAGAGGGATCGGCACATGGGTAGTAATTCTCAAAACGAAATGCAGCTGGTGGTCGGGCTGGACGATGGTCACGACACGAACAAAGTATGTTACGGATGGGACGCTGGCGCTAAAGCGTGGCGTTACGGGTACCACAAGTCCCGTGCCGTTGAAGGTCTGCACCAGGTGATGTCGATGGGCGGCTCGGACAGTGCCGGCGGCGCGTACGAAACTGAGGGTAAGCGTTTTACGGTGGCAGCTTCGCAAAGCCTCCTACAGACCCTCGACACTCGTATGACCGGCTATCCCCTGTCCGACCTGAACCGTACGCTTGTTACCCATTCCCTCGCAGCGTGTGGTCTGGGCGATACCCCTGTTTACCTGATCACCGGACTACCGGTCGACCAGTTCTATAAGAATGGCGCACCCAACCTCGAGCTGATCGGCAGGAAAATCGAAAGCCTGGCGAAGCCAGTCGCCCGCATTGGCAAAGGCCCTGCGCTGGCGCTGATTGGCGGCCAGAGCGTCGTTAGCGAGGCAACGGCCGCGTTCTACGATGCGCTCATCCAGCATGACGGCGAGTACGATCCTGTCATCGAAGCGTTGATCGAGCGACGGCCTGTCGCGGTGATCGACTTCGGAGGAAAGACGACAGACCTCGTCGTGGTGGCTGAGAACATCAGCCAGGTGTACACCAAGCTGAGCGGCACAAAGGATCTGGGCGTCCTGCAGTTGCTTGACCAGGTAGCCGAACAGATCAAGTCGGAATTCGGGCTGAACGACAACCCTCCGCTTCCCTACGTTGAAGAAGCCTGCCGCACGAAAAAGTATGAACTGTTCGGCGAATATATAGACGTCTCCCATATCGTCGTCGCGGCCTGTGAAACCTATCTGGAACAGGCGAAAAACTTCTTCGTCTCGAAGCTGCGCGATGGTTCCACTGTTGGCGCCGTGATCTTTGTCGGTGGCGGTACCGCACTCATTCAGAGTGCGCTCGGCGATGAGGCGTTCGCATCGATCTACCAAGGCAAGCGCTTCATTGCCAAGGAACCCGAATATGCGAATGCTCGCGGCATGTGGAAGTTCGGCATGTACGTGCTCGACCCAGCAGAGCGTACAATTCAGGCTCCGGCCGCAACGAAAGGCGCGCAAGCAAAACCTGCGCGTGCCAGCACGGTCGAATCTGTGTAAAAGGACTATGCAATGGCGAAGGGTGATCCAAATAGCGTGACGGTGCAGTACAAGGTGCATCTCAAGCCCACTGAAATCGGACGGCTCGTGATCGAGAGGCTGCAGCGTCCCCATATGGACGTGAGTCCAGAGCTGCGCCGCTTCATCGAACTCGGATATGCCGCCGAACGCGCTGGGTTCATCCTGGACGGTACTGTCCTTCGCCATGCTGGCCAAGCCTGGGACACTCAGCCCGATCTCACCACAGACCGGTCAGCCGAAGATCCGCGGCCAACCAGCGGCAAGCAAACTCGGCCAGGTGGGAGGTCGCGCCCTCCGCAAGCCGAACGGCCAGCGGCATCAACAAGTGATGCTGCTCCGTCGACGGCAGTACCAGTCCCTCCAGTGCAGCATGCGGAAGAGGGTGGTCAGACTAAAGGTTCGAAGCGTGACAGGCTTCGCGGCCTTTCAAGCTAATTCTTCCAGTCCTAACCCAAGGCGGCCGCAGGCCGCTTTTTCTTTTTCACTGTAACGCTCGCATACCGCTCAGGGTTGGCAAGACTGCGTGGCAGTAGCATTGCGGCATCAATGATGTAAAGGTGAGAAGATTTGTGAGCGTTTTTTTAAACTTGCTCATTTGTATTTTTTGATCGCAGGCTATGCAATTTCGCACGGCCTAAAGCTTTTTTGGTTTGAATTTCGGCAGAAATCAGGCACTTTCTCTCCGTTTGACCGCACGAACTCCTTCTCACATAGGGGAAAGGTGAGAAGATTTGTGAGCGCGTCGCAGTCAACGAAGTCAAAGGTGAGAAGATTTGTGAGCGTATGACGCTAGTGGTGTGGACAATCTGATCGAGTGTCATTTTATGACACCGTTCTCTGAGCAAAAAACTGCTGTCATTTTATGACAGTTGTAGCGGCCTGCTGGAGAAGACCAGCAACAAGGCACACCGTCCGCCAGAAGCCTAGCGTTCGTAACGTACGAGTGTCATTTTATGACACCACTACTTCCGGGAAAAACGGTGTCATTTTATGACACCTGGGAGACTGTCGCGGGCGCGACGCGACTTGGCGAATGTTACGGCTGGGCTGTAAGGGCGGGAACCCAGCCGACTGTCATTTTATGACGCGATACTTTCGGGTATTTCGAATGCCGAACCTTGGCCTCAGCGAGCAGTCTTTTGGAGCCCGCGCCGCATTGCCGAACGCACGTGTCATTTTATGACAGTGCTTTTTAAGGCAAAAAAAGGGTGTCATTTTATGACACCCCCTCTTTAGAGACTACTCTTTCTTGAGTGTCGCAAGATTGTCTTGGATCAGCCTGTGCAGCTTCTCAGAGTCGAACTCGCCAGAAATCTTCGCTGATGTGTCACCGACAACCAGTTTGATATTCAGGCCATCTTCCTTAAAGGCATACTCCTTTTTCGACTTCGTCACCTGGGGGCCAGACAACTTTCGCTCGATCCATCCTTTAACTCCGGACTGCTTCAACTTCTTCGCCTCGATCAGCCGGAACGCTTCCTCTACAAGTAACTTTGTTTGCTCGCCTTTCTCCGCGTCGTCCAGTAGAGGCTTCAACGCATAAACTAGATTCGCCCCGATGAGGGTAGGCGAATCATCTAGTACTTTGTGGACCGATTGAGGCAAGCTCGCGAACGCTTCCAAGTTGTAGATCTGCGTCCTCGAAACCGACAACACCTCTGCGAGTTCCGACTTGTTTTGCACGGCCTCGGTTTCGTGGAGCATAACCAGGTGCTTATATTGCTCCCAATCCGACAGGCCCTTTCTTGCAGTATTATCCATTGTCAGGGCGCGTGCGGCCTGAGCGTTGCTCATCCGTTTGACGACTGCTGGGATCGTTTCCTGTTTAAGCCGCCTGAACGCCTCGAGCCTGTGGTGACCCGCGACCAACTCAAACTTCTTCGCTGGCTCGGGCGCCCCTTCGACTTGCTTCGGTGGATCAATTGGCCGCACCAGGATCGGTGACAACAAGCCGCCCTTTTGAATCAGCGCGACCAGCATCTCCACGTGGTCGAGATCAAGCTTGACGCGCGACTGAAATGGCGAATCAGCAATTTCTGCAACTACAATAGGCAAACCGAGCTGGGCCTCGTTCGCAGCATCGCCGAAGATCGTTGATGCGACCTCAGCCTCGATGTCCTGCGGCGGGCGCCGGCGACGCATGCTGTCTTCAAGTGCTTTGTCTTTAGACACCGGCTTTCTCCTTCAAAGGCAGCCCTGCGATGGCAGCGATTTCTCGCGCTATCGCTACGATCTCGCGCGACGCGTTGTGATCTCGGTCGTACTGCAGGATCGTCTGCCCCCCTGCTTGAGATTTATGTATATCCGTCGTAGAGGGGAGACTTGCGGTCAAGACGTGATCGTAGTAATCGCGCACGGCCCCGGCGGTGATCTTGCACATCTTTTTGCGGGCATCGTGCTTGGTCAATATTGCACCGCCGAACTTCAAGTGAGGATTTGCCATCCTGCCCTGCTTGATGAACTCGAGCATGTCGTCCGTTCCGAGCAGCGACAGCTTGGACCCGGACTCGATCGGGACCATGACGATATCAGACGCGGCAAGTGCGTTAGCTGTCAGGAAATTCAGTGCCGGTGGCGTGTCCAGGATGATGACGTCGTATTCATCTGCGACGAGCGCGAGCTTTTGACGGACGATCGAAGTCGACGAGAAGGGCGTCTGTTGCAGCTGGCGTTCCAGCACAGCGAGCTTCAACGTAGAACCAATCAGGTGGACGCCATCGATGTGAGTGTTTTCGACAATGGCCGCCGCGATCGACTCACGTCCGTCCAGGACCTTCTCGACAGTTACCGCAGGGGACTCTTCGAAATCATAGACGAGCCGCGTTGCATTGGCCTGGGGGTCGAGATCGACCAGCAGCACATCCAATCCCTCACGAGCAAAGGCATCGGCAATGCAAACGGAGAGCGTCGTCTTGCAAACCCCGCCCTTGTGATTAGCGAGACATATAACTTTTGCAGCCACGGCTTCCTCCACGTTTTTATCGATTGAGAAATAGTAAGGCAAAAATCGGTAAATGCCTATAAAAATGTTCCGAGGGCACAAAAAAATGCAGGATTCCGTAAAACGCTCACAAATCTTCTCACCTTTCGTGCCGGACAGGACCTTAAAATGTGCATCTCTCCTCTTAGAACCGACAGTTAGATGAAGAAACGGATGTACAAATCTATGAATACTTACCCCGTAACCCTTGGAGGCGCTGGTTTTTCTTTCTTGGACACAAGAGCCCTCATGCGAAGCGTCGTATTGAGGGTTTTTTGAGTAGTAAACCCTTGAGATGGTTTACAACCAGTTTGATGTAGAGCAAGAACCAGCATCCATGCGCGTTTCAAGAGATTAAGGTGAGAGGATTTGTGAGTGTAGGTGAGAGAATTTGAGAGCGTAGGTGAGAAGATTTGTGAGCATTGGAAGTCAAAGGTGAGAAGATTTGTGAGCGTAGGTGAGGGGATTTGTGAGCGTTTGAACGAAAGGTGAGAAGATTTGTGAGCGTTACCCCGATTTCGAGGTCCAGGAGCAACGTTTCCACCGTAAGGTGAAAGTGCCGTTTGATATTTTTCACCGTTCAATGTACGCTCCAGTTCATGGAACCTTCCACCGACAACATGACCGCGATCGAGGTATTGCGGCAACCGAATCAGACTCTCGCCGTCTTGCCGGTTAGCGGCCGTATCACTGCAACGATGCGCAAGTTGTTCACGACCATGCTTTTTTTTTCCCAGAAGGAGGGCAGCAAGGATGTCTACCGTCGTTCGATCGGTGAGTTGACGACCTTGTCCGAATACACGAGTCGTAACACGGTCGACCTGCGCGAACAGTTTCGTATGCTGCAGAGCATCCAAGTTGAGTGGAACACCCAAGCGTCTGACGAAACGCGCTGGGGCGTATCCGGAATGATCGCGCAAGCGGAGATCATCGAACACAAAGGCCACGCTACATATGTCGAGTGGTCCTTACCACCCCGCATTCGGCAAGAGCTGCTTGACCCGACCTCTTATACGGCGCTCTTGCTTCATATGTCGACTTCGCTCCGCGGTGGGTCTTCGATCGGGTTATACGAGATTTGCAGCCGCTACAAGACGAGTCCGAATGGCCTGACCATGCGCGAGCATTGGGAGTGGTTTTGCCCGCGGATCAGCGGTAACCCCGTAATGGAAGTCACTGAGTACAAATATTTCAAGCGGGACGTGTTGAAGCGAGCGATCGCGGAAGTGAACTCGATGACCGACATCGAAGTGACGCTCATCGAACACAAGAACGGCCGCCGCGTTGAACAGATCCAGTTTAAGGTCGCGCGTAAGGCAAATCCATTTATCGCATGGTCTGACGGCCAGGCTGGGGAGGGCGCCATCGACATGGACCTTATGAGCGATATCGTCGCATTTGGCATCAAGCCAAAACAGGCACAAGCTTGGTGTAAGGAGCACGACCCAACCTTCTTGCGCAAAACCATAGCAATGGTACGCCAGCGCGAAGCGGCCGTAGGCCTACCGAAGCTAGGTTCAGTGACCGCATATTTCCGAAGTGCGGTGCGCGACCGTCACGCGGATCAGCCGGAGAAAGCTCCGTCGAAGCCGCCAGCCGTACCACAAGGGGCGGGTCCACTTCTGCCAACGCCAGCTGAGAAAGCGCAGGTCGATCGGATCCGAACCGCTGACGCTGCCTATCGTGAGATGAGCATCGAAGACCAGGAAGCGATGCGCGACAAGTTTATTAAGACAACGCGTGTTGATGCGTATGCGCGAGAGGTCAAACGTCATGGCCTCGGCAGGTCGCAGGCGGCAAAAGCAGCGTTTTGCGAATGGCTGGCCGATTCCCTTTGGGGCAAGCTGGGCGACGTTCCGGAAGGTCAGGACCCACCGCCTAACACACCGGCTTGATTGCGGGTACACCGCAGCGCGTATAGCCCTCGTGGATGGCTCGGCGTTATCGAGCTTGAGGGTTGGAGTCCATCGACGCCATTCGCGACACCAGTGCACGAATATCCTCGATACGGAGGTGCGCTTCATTCCGCAAAAGCTGCTTGTAGAGCAGGGCGACGATCTGGATCGCGTCGACGGCTCGCACTGGCAGCGCCACCGCAGGGCGGCCGCGCTGGATCACGCGCACGAAATAGTGCGAGTCCTGGAAGTCGATGTGAAGCGATTTGTCGTGTGCGCGGCCGTGGCCATCGAACTTCACGTTCGGGATCAAATTCTCGAACAGCGCCAGGGTCAGGTATGCCTCCTGCACCGTCAACTGGACGATGATCTTGTTCCGCCAGTCGAACTCCCGGCGAGCGCCGCCGCTCAGCGCCAGCGCCCCTTCGACCTGGATCGTGTATTGGTTGCTGGAGCGCGTGCGCGCTTCGCTCACGCACAAGGCTGCGCCGCTACCAAAAATCTTGAAAGAGTAGTAGGGCGGCTCCGTCGGCGCGGCCGGCGCCGGCGTTGGTGCCGCGGTGCTCGTGACCACCTGCAGTCCAGCGTCCTGGAGGTAAGCGACAGCACGCGCACGGTTGCCGGGGGTAACATTTGCGCTCTTGATCGTGTCAATGCCTGCTGATCCGTCGAGCTTGGCTGCGGCGATGATCGTGGCTAGGTCGAACTGGAAGCCCAGCTGCTCGACCGTGCGGCGCACACCTGGTGCCAGCGCATGTACGACTGCGGCCAGTTGCGGTCGACGTTCGACGTCGCCGGCGGCGAACCACCTCAGGTCATTGGCGAATGCCTTGCCTTCGGCGGTGCCGACCAGCTCCTGCAGCTGGGCGCCGGTGACCGACGGCAGCCTAGCGCTGGCCAAGGTCTCGAGGATGGTAGACAGCTTCATTTTTTCGGGTCGTCTTCGATGCGTGTTAATTTGTAGTCAGCGGCGGACCGCTCAAGTGCCAGGCCGAGCACGTCTTTCAACTCATCGGGCCTGGCCCCTTCCTCCAATTGTCGTTTCGCGAACGTGTTGCGCAAGGTGCGGCCGCCAGCTCGGGACGTGTCTAGCCCTGCGCGTTCGAAGGTCTTCCTGATCTGCTTGTAGACGGTCTTGTTCGTCATCTTGCCGCCGGCGATGTTGGCCGGAAAAACGAATTCGCCGGGCAGCGCCAGCTCCTTGACCATTCGCTCTCGCTCGGCCAGCCATGGACGCAGCTCGGCTACGCCTTCGCGGGGGAGGGGAGCAATGTGTTCGTAGCTGGTGTCGTGTTTTTCCTCTGGCGTAATGGTCAGGTCGATCGAGCCGTCAAGCGCCACCTGGTTGCCGACTTCGTGCACGAGCAGGCCGATCGCCTCCGCTACACGCAGGCCTGCCAGCGCCAGAACAACCTGCATGGCGCGATCGCGCCTACGCTTCCAGCCGTCGAATGCGGTCACACGCCGGCGCCGCGGTTGATCCGCCGGCAGAGCTTCGAAGAACCGCTGCAGCTGTTCTGGCGAGAGTGCGCGGCCCGGGTCGTCCTTCGGCAGTTCGGTGCGATCGGTAGCGAGGATAGCCTGCTTCGCTGGATTGGGCACGACGGCCAGGTGTTCGTAGCAGCGTTCAAGGAGGCGTAAGTAGCGGTACCCGATTTTGCTGTTGAGGACCCGTTTGCCGCCGTCGACGCGGTTGACGAAGCGCAGCAGGTCGGCTTGCGTCATGGTCGAGAGGGTTTTTCCCTGCTCGGCAATCCACGCTGCTACGTTGGCGAACATGGAGATGTAGATCTTGGCAGACTCTTTTGAGACAGAGCGGAGCGTGCCGTCAGCGGGGAGGCGCTGGGCGGTTTTGGCGAAAGCCTCGGACTGGACGAATTCCTTGAAGGCCTGGAGCGGGTCGGCATCCCACGACGTCAGGGTTTTCATGGCGAAAGGAAGAGTAAAGTTGTCGCCAAGTATATCATGGAAGGTAATTAACCCACGTATACTCGCCGCTACCCCAAGGGTGTGCTACCGTCGCCGTCTCCGGTGGGATCGGGGGGCTCTCTTTGCTCTCTTTTTGCTCTTTTCACTCTCTAGGCTCTTTTAGCACTGGGGTTGGTTGAGCCGCCAGGGGCGTGCGGATTTAGAATAGCCTGGGACGTATCTGGAGGGAATGGGTTAGCTTTCTATTGGTGGGTTAATTACCTTTCGAAGCGTTCGCCGACCTGCCTTGTTGGGTCGGCGCGGAGAATATTGCCGCCTCTTCCAGAGGCTGGAACACGTGAAAAACTACAAACTTTCGATCTGATTCGCTAACGGGTGAATCCCAATGCATAATTGCCAATTAGAGGGGTAATCGATCGGGAAGGGATGGAGAAATGTCAATTTGGGACGACGACGTGGACGACGGAGGGCTGCCTGACGCGGCCTTCACCGAGCTCGAACTGGCTGCGGGTGTGCAGCACGTTGTCCGAACGGGCGATCCAAACGCTACATCTTCCGGCCGGCGGCGCAACTCCAGAACGCCGGATAACTCGGGGCACGAGTGCGTCCACGACGGAGTGTCAGACGACTTGGTTCATGTCGGTGACCAGACGACTCGTCGTTTTGACACCTTTGAGCAAGCGCAGACCTGGGCACGGGCGCGGCCAGGCCGGACCTTTACGCGCGCAAGCACTGGCGTCGGCTTTGAAGCAAACACGACAGGGGAGAAGCTAACCAATGACGGTATGCAGCACGGGCAATTTTCTAACCAGGCCAAGCCAATCGGACGACGCGGGAATCTTATTCAGCCCTTGAAGCAAGCAACGCCTTATCCGGTCGAAAACCCTTCCGCGGCGACGTGGATCGTCGGCACCCATCCACGAACTAAGGATGAGTGGGAACTGTTCGAAATCGATATGCAAAATAAGCGGGAGGTGTTTCGGCCGGCTCTTGAACGATTGTCGCCGTCTATAGCGGCGAAGGCGAAACGTCAATATGACACCATGTTTCTCAGTCAAGTGATGTCGAGTGACTTCCATAAAAACCAGACTGACCACGATCTGTTTGAGCTCCTAACGCTCGCGGAAAGGGAGCTTGAGCGATGCAAGGTCTGGTATGCGTCGGCAATGCAGAACTATGAACAGGAATACAACTGTCTCTACAAGACAAAAAAAGACGACTTCTTGCCGCCTGTACGCCACAATCCAAGCACACCACTTTCGCCACGTATGAAAAAACCAGCAGAGCTCGTCTTTTGGCTGGAGGTAGTCGCTATCGTGATGGATGAGCTTGTGGACCGAGTGTAAGGTTCGCCGCGACCCGCTGATGGACACGGAGTCCATTCGGCGACAAATGTAGGTGATTGTTTACAAAGAGGATGCGCAATTTACTTTGCAAAAACGGGGTTATGTTTTAACCGACCTTGAGCGCTCGAAATGTCAGAGCCGATGCTAGACAAATTGAAGAAGTTGCTGTAGATTAACGATGTCGGCCTCCGGCATTTTTGTACCCCGTTTAGAGCTCCTTTGTTTATGCGCCGCATAAACAAGTGACGCCAGTCACTTACTCCTTTTTTAACCCGCTTTGCGGAATCTATTAGGAGTAGTGAAAAATGAAAGTCTTGACCCAAGCATCCAAAGCAGCACACCAGTCGATCCTGGAACAGCCTCAAGACGGACAGCGCTACTCGAAATTCCCTGTGCATGAACTGGAATTCTGGCAGAAGCTGTTCGCCCTCGCAAAATCGCCGGTCACCGCCCAGGAAGTGCTGGACGAAATCGGCGAAATCGAAAACGAACCTTGCATCGAGAATGAGCGCGTTTTCCGTAACGTGCAGCAAGCTCGCAGCTTCGCAAGGCTCGCCTTGCTGAACTGATCAGTGCAGTTCGAGCACTAAGCATTTGGCGACAGGAACCTGGGAACCCAGGGTCTTGTCGGCCATTGCCAAGGCCATGTTGGCCACATCAACGAAACCCTGTGCCTTCATCTCGGGGTTCCTCTCGCGCATCGCGCTGCTGAACAGGTTGATCAGGTTTTCTTCCGAAGGGCTATTCGGATCGCTCACACTTCCCGCCTCGCGCAAAAACCGCTCGTATGCTTCTTCGGGCATGCTGTTCATATCTGTTGCCATAAAATTTCCTCAAGTAATAATGTCCCCATTGTAGGCGCCTAATACCGCCGCGCAAGTCGTCATCTCCCATCTCACGTATCTGCCCTGCGCAAGTGCAGATCCTACCCAGGACACCTCTTTCTATTGCCGCCCTGCGGCATTTACCGGAGGTTCTATGCACACAACAAACCCAGTCGCCTTGCTCAAGCCGGCTGTGGTCATCCAGCTGAACATCTTTGGCGGCTCCGACGAAATCTATGTCAACCCGCCGAAAGCCAGCAAAGCGACGCCACCTGGCCCAGCACCGCTGCACGACGCACCCGCGCCGCCGGCCAAAGCTGTCAAGCCTGTCAAACCTGGACTGGTCAGCCAGTCCAAGCCAACCCCGCCCGTACCTGCGAAAGCAGAGCCAGTTGCCGACGAGCTGCTTGTCGACCCCGACGAGCCGATCTCGGTTGATCTGGAAGCGATTCTGGCCAGCGACACGCCAGAAACCATCCTGGCCAAACGTATGTTCCTGCGCATGATGTGGGACATCGAGGGTAAGTCCGAAGACGTCGAGCCCGACCTGTTCGGGCAGACCTCCCTAGCAAGCCACAAAACGAGCCAGTCGGACCTGAACCGGCTCGATGCACTGATCTGGCTGTACAGCCTCAATCCAGACGGAAGTCTCGTCAGTATCGAGTGGGTGTGCGATGTGCTGGGCTTCGACCCGCACCGCGTGCGGCGAATCGTCGGCCGCAGTCTACGCAAGGAACTAAAGCGCCTGGTGCATCTGCTCTCTACGATGGTCGGCGCGTATCACGCTCAGGTATGCGAAGACAAGATCTCCGACTACCTCGACATCTCCAACTGGAGCCTCAACTGAGCCGAGCGTCCTGCTCCGGTTCTTCAATCTACAAACCATCATCCTGAAAGCATTCCATGAACGGCACGTTCGCATCCTTATTTACGCAGGCGCCGGGCCTAGCCAACTCCTTCAACAAAATCTTCAACGACACGGCCGCCATGCCGGTAACGCCACCGACGCCAGCAGCACTGCCAGCGCCATACCCGAACTTTTCCAACAAAGCTGGCGAATAGTCACTCACCATTCAAAAGAGGCCACACCATGCAAGCATACGGACACAAACGTAGCTATCGCGTCGAGGCAGACGCAATCAACGCTGGCCGGCCGGAACCGCGCAAGCAGGCTCCGAAAGGCTGTGACAGCGCCCGTCGCAAGTCGGCACGCCAGGCAGCACGCACCGACATCAAGACGGCGGTCTTCCACTGATCTATCGCCGATAACTTCGGATCCACCGCCGCTCCTAAAAAGGGGCGGCATCATCCCGACGTTCATCCGTGCCGCCGGCATCGATGAGCCTTCCCGCTCTCTCCATTTACACGCCGAGCCTCGGCATATTTGGGAGAATTCAAAATGCAAATTCTGCACGCCTCGGACCTGCACTACTCGCCAGGCAACCTGGTTGAAGCCGATCGGTGCTTCGGCCATGCAGTCGAACAAGCAATCGCTCAAAACGTCGCTGTCGCGATGATCACGGGCGACTCTACGGACCACGCGCTGGACGGCCACTCGCCGGCACTGCTGGCGCTGGCAAAACGCATTAAGCAGCTGGCGGATCACTGCCCGGTGTTTCTGCTGCAGGGTACCTTCTCTCACGAGCCGGTGGGTCTGCTTAAGATGCTGGAGATGATCGGTGCACGACATCCGATTATCGTCTCGGACAAGATCGGCATGATTGGCCTGTCGGAAGGGAAATGGCTCGAATACGACCCTACCTATACCGACGTGAAATACGACCTGGTCATCACCAGCGTTCCGACCGTAAACAAGGCTGAACTAGCTTTGGTCGTCGGGGCCGACAACGCAAGTGTCGAAATGGGTAACCACCTTGCATCGCTTCTCGGGCTGTTCGGACCAGCTAATGCTGCGCTGCGCCGCCGGGGAATTCCCACGGTACTTGCAAGTCATGGCACCGTCGACGGTTCGTTTAACGAAAGCGGCGTGCCCATGGCAGGTCTCGATCATGAGTTCTCGCTCGGTGCGCTTTTCTCAGCCAATACGAACGCGACGATGCTCGGCCACATTCACATGCACCAGCAATGGACGCGTGAGCATGAGGGCCGGACGCAGCGCATCGCGTATCCGGGCTCGATCGGGCGGTACCACTACGGGGAGCTGGGTGAGAAGTATTGCCTCATCTGGGAAGTCTCAGCCGATACGGCCGACTTCACACCTGTGCGAACGCCATCGAAACGAATGATCGAAATCGAGTTCGAAGGAATTCCAAACCTGGAGGAGTTGGCCACCGTAGCGGATCAATGCCGCGGTGCCTTTGTTCGGGTCCGGTATTCCGTCGATGAAGAGTTCGTGAAGACGGTCGATCGGCAAGCTATCAAGCAGATCCTGAGTTCGGCCGCCGAAGTGAAAATCGAGGGCGAAGTGCTCACGATCCAGCGCCAGCGCTGCGCCGGCATCTCAACGCTCACGTCGGTCGAAGACCGGTTCATGAAGTGGTGCGAGTTTACAAACACGCCCACGGACGGACTGGCCGAAAGGCTCTCGATGCTGCAAACGATGGCGGCAGAAGACATCGCAAGCGCCTTCGCCCTCACCAACAAACGGCCCCGGCTCTCGCCACCTGAACCAGGCGAGCCAGCCCAAGCAATCCAACCGGAACCCGAGTTTGAAGACATCGGTTTCTGACCTCACCCCACTGCAAATTATGACGCGGCCGCCTCAAGCGGCCGTTCGTTCATTAGGAGAAAAACCATGGCAATGCATCGCGTAATTTTCGAACACGAAGTTGAAGCTGACTCGCCAGAGGACGCAGCAATCATCGTGCGCGACATGCTCAAAGCTGGTTCGCCAGCGAGCGTCTTCATCGTGGACGTCGCCGGCGGCAAGGTCGCCGTCGACACCGAAGAAGGGCTTGAAACCGTGATCCGCGACGACCGCAAGCGCATCGGCCCAGTGTTCATGCGTCGAGAGGGACCGACTGGTGTCGTGACCTCGCCAGTGATGGCCGAGTTCTGCGAACACGACAACGTGGACAGCAAGACCGACCTCGAGCAGATCGACGGCAAGTGGTTGCGGCTGCGGGGTTTTGGTCCCGAAGCCTACTACGAACTCGTCGACCCGGATGGCAGCGAAAGCGCGCCGTTCGCAGTCATCACCGTCAACAGGCTTTTCGGCTCCCACAACACGCCTCCGGCGACGCATCCGGCGCTGGCCGCCTACGCAAGAAACGCACAACACTAATCGCCGCGCTGCGGCATCTACAAGGAATTGAGGCAATCATGATCCAAGCAATTATCGACGCGTTCAAACGCGAAATCGTCAAGCACGGCCTGGAGCTGCTGCAGCGTTACCCCAAGGATCTGGAAATCGATATGGCGATGCTGGAACGCTTCGCACACCCTGGCCTGCAATATGCCTGGATGGTGGGAGATTCCCATACCCACGCGGCGCCGCTCGGCATCCACCCGAAGCTGAACGACCTGCCAACTTACGTTACCAGGCTCGCTAACAACGATCACTTCTACCTGCTCACCGTCGGACACGGCCCGGCGGAGTTCACGTTGAAAGAAGTCGACCGCATCGCCTTTGCAGCGCTGGCGCACACGCCGATCCCTTACAAGATGATCGGAACCGTCGATTCCTTCTGGCTCTACCGGAAAGACTCGCGCGTAGGCACCTGTGTCGTAACTCGCGAAGGGACATACGAGAAACCCGTCTACAAGATCGCGCTCACGCCGATGGCCGGCATTAGCACGATGGATCGCGAAGCCCTGCAGGAATGGGGGCACGAGGCGGTCACGAAAAAGACTGGCTCGCTTTTCGCACAAAGCCGTGTTGAATGGCTGGAACCGATCGAAATGGCGCTTGCCGCCTAAAACCCGGACCCGACATCTATTCCCAAAAGGGTAGGTGTTCGGGGCCGTTTCCACGTTACTTGCTTTTCGATGCCGCGCATCGATGAGCACAGCTCAATCCTTTTCCCCGCCGATCTTCGGCATCCATCCGACGCCTTATGCGTTCCCGTGCAACTCGCCGTCCTACGGCAGATCCTTGGAGCAAATTATGTTCGACAAAAACGATATCGACCTCATCGCGGCTGTAATTGGTATGGTCACTACGATCTTCACCGCACTCGCTGGCCAAGCAATCCTGGGCCGCAAGCGTATGCAAGAAAAGCTGGAAATCGCTTACGACGACATCGCCTATCTCTTGAAGGTGGAAGCGTTGCATTGCGAGCGACATAAGGAACTGAACCGGGCCAGCTTCAAGCTGCGCGTACGGCAAGAGGTAAACGCATCGGGCCTGTCCTGGTCTGGTCGCTTTACGCCAGGCCGGGTTCGCACCAACTGCGGCGGCCGCCCACTCTCAACCACCATCAGCGCACGCCTCATCGTGCTGTCGAAGTTGATTTTGCGCGCGACGCTCCAAGCGATCGCCTATCTGGTGAATAACGTGCCTCGCTGGTTCAATGCGGCCATGCTCACGGTCGAAATCGGCGTCCTGAAGACGCTCGCTGCCCGCTTGGGCGCGATGCGCAATACCTGATAGTCCTACAACTGATTGACCCTTCAACGGCCCACCTCGCGTGGGCCGATTTCATTCACCGTACCCACGGAATTAACAAGATGAACAACGCCCTCCAACTCGCAGCGCCAGCCAGCGCAACCCTGCACCCCACAGCGCCAGCCGCTGAACCGCCGGTTGACCTGTTCGACCGATACGCCGATTCGATCATCGGCTGCTTCGCGCATCATTACGATGCTGTGGAAGTGCATGGCGTGCGCAACTTCGCATCAGGTACCGATAACGGAACCTGCTACGAAATCGACAACCTCACGCCAACGTCGTTCTCGGTCTACGTTCACCTGAAAGATGGTGGCCTGGACTGTGTTGGCGATTTCGGCAAGTACGACGACGCCGTCAAGTACGGCGCGGAGGTAAGTGCCGAATACGGGTGGCCGGTACGGAACCACGTGCTCGACCAGCACCGCATTACGGGCTACTCCAAAGTGCAATAAACCGCCTGCCCGCCGACACTACGTCGGCGGGTATCGCGGCCTTACTTGATTGGGCGCAAGATTTTGCTATCATGGCGCTGTCGCCATGCGGCATTGTTGTCCACTCCCCATACTCCGCTTCCCGATGCCAGCATCGGCAAGCTGCTCGCAGCTGACTCCATTGTTAACACCGCTATGCGGGATGGAGCCACTTTGAAACCACTAAAATTAACACTGCAAGGCTTTACAGGCATCTTCGCTGCCTTTGGCCGCGACAGCCTGGTACTCGATCTTCAAACGATCCCTCAAGAGGCGGCGCTCGTTGCACTCGTCGGTCCGAACGGCGCCGGCAAAAGCACGATCCTCGATTCACTGCACCCTTACCGTGTCATGCCTTCGCGCTCGAGCACATTGGGCCCTGGGGGCTTCTCTTACTGGACGCAGATCACTGGTGCCACCGCAATGAAGGAACTGCTGTGGGAGAACGATTGCATCCGCTACCGGACGCTTTTGTCTTTCAAGGCCACCGGCAAAACCCAGAAGTCCGACTGCTACCTGTACCAATGGGACGCGGAGGAGGACAACTGGATGCCGGTACAGCTTGCTGATGGCACGCTCTCCGATGGGAAGTCCTCCACCTACGACCATCTTGTCGACACGATCTTAGGACCGCCTGAGAAGTTCTTCACGGCGCATTTTTCAGCGCAAGGACGCAAGACTATCGCTTCCTACGGAGCAGGGGACATCAAGTCGATTCTAGCTTCGGTGCTGAACCTGCAGGGCTACCGTGAACTGGCTGCGAAAGCAGCCTTAGTCGGGAAGTTCCTGCGCCAGCAGCTGGAAGGCCTGAACGGCGAACTGGCCGAGGCGCGCATTCACGACAACACTTCGGCCGCTTTGGCTGATGAAGTGGCACTGCTCGAAGAACGCATCGGAGCTACTGGCGCCGACGAAGCCAAGGCCCAAGCAAACCTCAATGGTGCGCGTGAGGCACTGGCTGGAATTTTGGCTAAGCGCGATACACAAGCGAAAAATGCCGACGAAGTCCGCTTCCTGAACGAGCAACTCGGTACTGTCGTGACGAAGGCTGCCAGTAGCAAGGCAAGCGTCAGCAAGCAATTCGCACGGGAGCAAGAGCGCCATCGAGCGGAGGCCACAAACGCGAAGGCTGCGATTACAACTGCGCAAACCAGCGTGCAATCCAACGAAGCGGAAGTGCGGCGGCTCAACGCCGTGCTAGCCGACAAGGAAACGATCGCGCAAGCGATAGCACGCCTGCCGGATCAAAAGTCCCTGATTGAACGGATCGACGCTTCGATCGATGTGGCCCAGGCTACCTTGGCTGGCGCTGCTGCGCTGCGCACTGAGCTGAACGTGCTCACCGCACAGCAAGCGAAGCTTTCGAGCGAAGGGCAAGCGAAGACCATCGTCATTAAGAACCTCACGGAGACTGCTGCGCTGGTTGAGCAGGTCCCATGCAAGGGATCGGAAATGCAGTTGTCATGTCCCTTGATGGAGCAGGCAAATGCGGCAAGGCGCGACGTCCCGGCTCACGAGGCAGAACAAAGTGCCAAGCGTGCCGCCTACCAGGCGATCACACTGAAGGTGAAGGATCTTCAATCCAAAGTGGCCGGCTTTGACACCGTTGAGGCCGAAGTGCGTGAAGCGCAGAAGAAGCGGAGGACAGCTGCTGCAGCACTCGACGCTGACAATTTTCTAGCGGCGCGTGCGCCGCTTATAGTCGACGCGGAAAGGCGCTTACCAGTACTGGCCGAAGCGATTCGGGAACAGCGGCAAATCATCGTCGCCGCGACCGAGCGCCTGACGCAAGCAACGACCGCGCTGGCTGCAGTCGAAACTGAGAAGGATCAGGCGCTGGCCCTTATCGAGGCGAACGCACAGGCCGAAACGAAGGTGCTCGAAGACCGTCTCGCGAAGCTGGAGAAGCCAGTGAGCGACGCCGAGGTGGATGCTTACCAAAGTGTCGTCACGCGTGCCGGCGCTGCACTGGCGGAAGTTCAAGCCAGGGTGCGTGCACTCACCGAGCAAAAAGTAACTTTGACCGGAAAGCTCGAGGCCGTGCGTGCACTGGCTGCGCGCTCCGGACAGGTGAAAGAGCAAGCTGAGCGACTGCAGGAGGAAATCGCAAAGTGGAAGCTTGCCGAAAAGGGCTTGGGCAACGATGGCTGCGTGGCGTTGAGCATCGACGACTCAGGGCCGGAAATCGCTGCCATCTGCAACAGCCTGCTTTCGGACTGCTTTGAAGGGCGATTCGTTGTACGCCTCGATACGCAATCTGAAACGAAAACCGGCATGATGAAGGAGACCTTCGATGTGAAGGTATTCGACGGACACCGGGGCACTGAAAAGACTCTCGGGGACATGTCAGGTGGTGAGGAAATTCTTGTCAATGAATGCCTGACACGCGCCGTCGCGCTGTATGCGTCGCAGTCGAGCACCACCCACTGCGATACTTTGTTCACCGACGAAACTGACGGTGCGCTCGACCCTGAAGCGAAGCGCACGTTCATGCAAATGAAGCGTGCCGTTCTCAAGCAAGGCGGCTATGGCCGAGAGTTCTTCATCACCCATACGCCGGAATTGTGGGAGATGGCAGATCACAAGATCATGGTAGCCGAACTGTAAATTAACACCCCGGCGCGAAAGCGCCGGGTTTCCCCCGCTAACGGGACAGATCGCTTCTACTTCGGCAAAATTTCCTGTAAGATATTTATGTCGGCTACCGGCATTTTTGTACCCTCTTACAGCTTTTCGATACGCCCGTATCGGAGAGCTATCAAAAAGCTCACTCCTTGATACCGCCGAACTTCGGCATACCTGGAGAATCCCATGAGCCTTAATCCTCAGGCCCCTAAAAAGCCCGATGACTTCGCATTCGCACTGCTGAGTTTTCCGTTCGACACCCTTGAAGCAATTGGCAGCCGGATCGCCGCCGCCTTCACCAGTAAGACCAAGCAGCAACTGCGGAACGCAGAACCGGCGCCAGCCAGCGAACGTGTTCCACACATCACTGCAAACCAGCAGTACATGATCGCTGATCGCGTGCATCGCACGGAGGTGCGCGGCCGCAATGTCAGCTTTTACCAGTACCACGTTGCGCAGGTAATCCGGATCTCCTGCCGCGAACTACGCCACCTCAAACCGATCGACTTCACTCCAACCATCGCCAAAGGCGCTGGCCTGGTGTACGACATCGACGGTGCGATTCAATGGGTCCGGCAGAATGGACTAGAAGCAACCGCAGCAAAGCAGGCAGCAACGAACGAGGCGAGCCGCGCGAGCAAAGCGGTCGCCAAGACCCCGGAGGCCAAGGACGAACCAGTAAAGGCCAAGCCTGTACCACCGTCCTCGACTTCGGCGTCCCTCAACATCGTCCGCGCTACCGGCAACAAGAGCATGCCCTTCACGGGCAAGATCGTGTCGTTCGGGATCACGCAGATCAAGAGTGAGGGCCGCAAGCCTTACTCGACGTATGCGATGACCTTGCGGTCGGAGACCGGCTCATACGAAAAGCAGTTCATCGGCGAGCATCTCGCAGACCTCGTGACCGACCTGGGCCTCCGCGAAGGCCAGTTGGTCTGCCTGCAACTGCAGGGCAAGCATCACTTTGAAGTCGAAGTGAACGGCAAAATGGAAGAACGCAGCCGCAATCACTACTCCATCGAAACCCTTTAAAAACTTAGGAATTCATAATGCCATCAGTCAATAAAGTCATCATCCTGGGCAATCTCGGCCGTGACCCTGAAATTCGCTACATGCCGAGCGGCGACGCGATCGCCAACATCGCGGTGGCTACCTCGTTCAAGTCGAAGGACCGCAACACCGGCGAGCAGAAAGAGCTCACTGAGTGGCACCGCATTTCGTTCTTCGGCCGCCTAGCGGAAATCGTCGGTCAGTACCTGAAAAAAGGCTCGTCGGTTTACGTCGAGGGCCGCCTGCAAACCCGCAAGTACACCGATAAAGACGGCATCGAGCGCTATGCGACGGACATCATCGCGGAGAACATGCAGATGCTCGGCGGTCGTGCTGGTGGCGAAGACGGCGGTGGCGATCACGATGGCGGCTATGAGCCGCAGCAGCGCCAGGCACCGCGACCAGCGCCAGCAGCTCGCCCGCAACCGCGGCAGGGCACCGGCGGCGGTAGTGGCTCGCCTCCAAATCCGGGCCCGCGCCCTGGCTCCATGCACAACGAGTTCGAGGATGATATCCCCTTCGCGAAATCGTTCTGCGGAATGCAAAAACTCGAATTTTAACCTGCAAGTAACTGGTGTCGCCTTCGGGCGGCACCAAGAAACCGTACGGTTTTCTTGAGATGCCCATGTCTCACGAAAGCCTCTTTCGACAGAGTGCCTGACCTTATTTTGATACGCCACATCGTGGCAGTGAGGGCATATGGGAATCGACTTTTCAAAGGTTGACTGGGAAAAGAAACTGGTCGCCGTAGGCATAGATAGAAATTGCTTGAGGTTGAACAAGGCAGGCCCGTGCCCGCTTTGCTTCGACGGCAAGCGCGGGGGTAAACGCTTTCGCTTCGACAATAAGGGTGGCGTAGGCACCTGGTACTGCCAACAGTGCGGCGCTGGTAACGGCTACACGCTAATCGAGCGGTACACGGGAATGTCCAAGGTAGAGATCCTTAAACACCTCGATGACGGAACTTGTGGGGTTAGCTCGGAAGGGCCAATCAAGCGATTCACGTTTGAGGATACCGACTTCAGCCCCGAGCAGGTGAGAAAGAACCGCAGCAACTTGGTCAAGGTCTCTACCGGCTGCTTCACGCTCACTGGAACCGACCCGGTCTCCCAGTACCTGCGTAAGCGCGTGCCGGGATGCGACCTGAGCAAGATCAGTCCAGATATCCGCTTTCATCCTGGACTGAAATTCTTTGAAGAAGGCGAGGGCGACCGCTTGATCAACCGCGGCACGTTCCCAACGATGGTCGCTCGGGCTGTGGACGCAGCTGGTCAGCCGATCACGCTACATCGCACGTACCTGACCTCGAAAGGGGATAAGGCGCCGCTAGAGGACCCTAAGAAGCAAATGAAGGGAATTCGCAAGCTCGACGGTGCTGCAATTCGCGTCGTTGAAGTCCCGGAAAGTAGAACCCTCGGACTGGCGGAAGGGATCGAAACCAGCGTCGCTGTCGCAACGGGGTACCGCTACACCATCAACGTGTGGTCGCTGCTCAACTGCGTCAACCTGTCACTGGCCGACATTCCCGAGGGGCGTTTCGACAAGGTCATCATCTTTGCGGACCACGACTTCATCGACACCAAAAAAGGATACCGCCCTGGCGAACACTTTGCGGTGAAGTTGAAGGAGCGCTTGGAAGCGGCCGGGTTCGAAGTCGAGATCAAAATCCCGAAGGAAGAGGGGACAGACTTTGCTGACGTCTGGCTTGCAATACAGGACCAACAGCAGAGGACCACTCTGCCGACGGTGAAACCCCACGCTGCAGCCCGGCCTGCAACGCAACCTCGGCAACTTGAACGTCTGCAAACGCCGACGTATGCGTAGCCAAGAACTTTAATCCAGCGGACAGACCTTTTTTTGGGTCTGTCTGTTGCCTTGAGGAATATTAGGTGTACAATTCATATCGTCGGTTTTCGGCATTTTTGTACAAGTTTCTGGTGCTCTCGTTAGCACATCATGAATTGCAGCGCCAGCTGGAGTTCTCGCTACAATCCCCGCGCCTTAGGGCCGTCAAAGTAACTTTCCGCTTTCTGATTTCCATCGGCAAGCCGCTCGTGCTTACTCCTTTTTTCTCACCGCTTTGCGGGATTTATTAGGAGCTTTTCATGAACAACAATTACCAACTGGCCGGACATCTTCAAACTACCGGCTGGCATCCAAGCTTTGATGTCAATGCAAAGAACGACTATGGCATGACTCCAGCGGAAGTCGCACTGCAGGCAGGTAATCTGAACGAGTTCGTGGAAATCACATCTCATCCGGATTTTGAGCCTGCAAATATGGGTCGAGTTGGCCTGTTTATGGACATCTGCCGTCGCGAGTCGGAAAGCCACTACAAAGCGATGAAGCAATTCCTCGATGCAAACTTCAAGTTCGACACTTCGGTGCCGGGCTTTGTGAAACTGGCGTAATCGTCAGGCTGGCGCGTCACCCGATGCGCCAGCATCACCCAACTCCCTTCCGCTTTCCAGTCCACCTGGAAAGCCATCACGGCTCACTCCTTTTACCCCGTCGCTTTGCGGCATTTATTAGGAGTCGTTCACATGTACAACCATCTCGACCTCAGCAATGAGCAAGACTTCCTGCAATTCTGCGATTCGATTGATCTGACTCAGCACGTCGGCGCCACCTTCCAGGTCGGCTCCGAAGTTACGGGCATCATCGAAGCATAAAACCTCGCAAGACCATAACGGACGAGCTTTCAAGCTCGCTCGCGCTCCAAACGTAAGACCTCAACAAGACACCGCTTCCAGCGTTTGTCACCTTCGCACAACTAACCTTTTAAGGGAAATCATGAAAAAGCAACCAAGCATTATCGAGCAACGTTACTCCTCCCTCGTCTCCTTCATCGTCGCAGCTCTTCTTTGCACGGTGATCTGGATCACGATGAAGATCGTATGGCCGATCTTGCGCTTTTGTGCAAAGTTAGCCTGGAAGCAAATTAGCAAGGCTTGGTCAAAATCAAAGATTGCAAAACCTGCGAAAGCGACTTTGCCTACGCCTGACATTTTCAAAGACGCACCAAACCTGGCACGTGCCCAGGAAGTTCGTTTCTAAAACCAGCATTAACGGCCTGCACCTGCAGGCCGTTTTTCTTGCAACTTCTGATCGAGAAAACACCATGAAAAAATTTGCCACCCTTGCAATCCTGTTCGTAATCGCCGCCTCCTTCTCTGCTCAAGCACAGAACCTGGTCGGCAATATCGTTCGTGTTCTCCCTGAATACAGCGAACGCCAAATTCCTCAGCAAATCTGCGAAACTGATCCTCGCAGCTCGAATGTCGCTTCGGTCGGTGCTGTAAACCCTGGTACCGTGATCGGCGGTATTGCCGGAGCACTATTGGGAAGTCAAGCCGGCGGCGGTAACGGACGCGTTGCACTGACTGCGTTGGGCGCTGTAACTGGTGCAATGACGGGTGACCGCCTTGCCCAGAGCCAGGTACAACCGCAACAGGTCTGCCGTACCTCGTACCGCACGGAACGACAAGTCATCAGCTACCGCGTGATGTATGAGGTCGCCGGCAAGCAATACCTCCTCAACATGCCGTTCGATCCAAGCGAAGGCGGCGCGATCAAGACGATCCCAGTTCGCATGGTTCCGACCATCTCGCAACTGTAGGCGTCCCGCCCGTTCAAGCGAACACTACAACAGGCCGGCCCTTAGGGGACCGGCTTTTTTTTTGGCCCTGGGCAGGCGTTAGCTGCGCGACTAACGTTGCTTCAAACTGAATATGGGCATCAAAGTCAAAGCAGTAATCGCAGTTCTTATCGCTCTGCAGTCAGTCGTAGCCTGCGCTGCCACGCCGATCCCTGCGGTCGATGTATCGCGCTCCACGACGACATATGCTGTTTCCGGAATCCTGCGCATTACTGCGAACGGCGCCGAAGGCCGCAGGCCGAACTGGGCCAACCAGAACGCTGCAAACGACGAGTGTTTCTCCTACACACGCTCTGGTGATAATTTGATAGAATCTGCTCCAGTTCAGCGCGATGCTGGCCGATTGCTTGTACCTGGAATAAAAAAGCCTCCGGACAGGTCCAGAGGCTCGGGTAAAGATTGAAAGCTGTGTTGAGAATTAGTCGTAGGTTACCTGGGGTAGAGCTACTGCGATCTACGTGAGAGCGCTGTCAATCCGTTGCGAAGTTTTCTAATACGCTACGAAGTATTCTGAAGACCTACAGCTCAGGCGAGACACTCCGTGCAGGTATGCCGTACATAGTGCGCCTCGATGAGATGTGGCAGACGGCATTTCCGACAGCGCATGACCTTCACGTTATCATGTGGAAATTTCGATGCGCCACCACGTGGAATGTCGCGCCAGCCGATACTGAAACCGTTACCGGCCAGCAAAGCAAATCGTTCTGGGCTGATTAGCGCTTCGCCACGGCAGACGCCGAGATAGTTGCTGTAGCTTAGGGTAAAGGCAATGCCATGAGCATCGGGCAACGGCTCATGCTTTTCGCGGTACGCCGCATACATGAGCAGTAGCATCGCTGAATGCAGACGCAAAGTACGGGATTGCAAGAACCACTCATGATTGGTCGGAGTTTGTCCAGATTGAGACTGGTTGCCGGTTACGCTCTTATAAATTGCTCGTGAGTCAGCCGGTTTAGTACGTGCAACGGAGGTCAGCGTGACTGCTCTTGCTCCCATCGCTGCGTTTGCCTGCGCAATGGCTACCTTCGAGGCGTAAGATAGGCTTGCTTTGTGATCTAAATTGCCTGTCGTATTCTGCATGGCTGCCAATTACAGTGAAGTGATGGGAAGTTGTTCGGAGTGAGACTCGAGAAGCGCACGCAGCAACGCGTCCTCACTTCCCGATCCTTCGAGCACCGCCTTGAATTCAGGGCTTGCGATACGCAGAAGGAAAATCGGCAAGCCCGTCATCAAAAGGGCATGCAGCTTCGCTTTGTCCATGGCGGCCAGCTTCGTGAGTGTTTCAGCGCTCGCTCCAAAAACAGCCGGCGCCAGCGGATCTTGATATTCCACCATCGCCACTAAGGCGTCTATTACCGCGAAGTTTGCGGCCTCAATCTTCTTGCGCACGAAGCTGTGGGTGTCGAAGATCGCCTTTGCTACTGGTATGTTGTTCTCGTTCATGGTGTCTTACGCTCCTGCTTTTGCCAGTTGCTGGCCGAACATGACGAAGGTTTCGCCCAGCGAAGCGATCGCGGCTTTCACAGCCGGGTCTTTGTCCGAAAGTGACTTGAGTAGCGCGATCGGGAACTGCGCGATCAACGCGTCGGCTTGTTCTTTCATTCCCAAAAACTGGGAGGCGCTGGCGCTGACCTGCTGGACCGCGTCCTGCAGCTTCTGCTTTTGTTCATTCAGGGTGCTGATCTCGGCCGAAACAGCCTCACGCTGGGCGGTCAGCGAATTGAGCTCGCGGGTTTTCGCGTTGACAGCATCCTCGACGCTCGTATACCCCACCGGCACTACTTCCTTTTCTTCAAAACGAACTTGCGTTTCCTGAGAGTTCAGCCGTTCAATTTCTTGCTCGAGGTCGGTACGGCGCTGTTCGGCCCGCCGAAGCAGTTCGGCCTGGGCCTCGATCTCGCGCTGATTGCGTGCACGTTCGACTTCACGCTGTTGCGCCATTTCCGTGAGCTGGCGCGTCTTGGCAGTAAGGTCAGCCTGAGTGCTGGCCAGCTGTGTGACAGCATCGGCTTCGGCCTTGTTCATTACCTCAACGACCAGGTTGTGGTCGATGCGTTTACCTTGTGAGGCCAGTTCGCGTAATTCCTCGATGACATGCGTATCGGTAGAAGGCGACAGAAGGGCGAGTGCACGCTGTGTGAACGCGTTTGCTTCAGTCAGGTCGATCTGGCCGTCGACGGAGAAGTGCGTGTTCAGCACATTGTTGATGTACATGTAGCGCGAGATCATCCGTGGCGCCAGTCCGAGTTCCACTTCTACAAAAGCACGGAAGCGATCACCCAGGATGTCGCGCATGACGCAAAGCTGCTGGGTCATCACGTATAACTCTGCAATCAGTCGACGTCCCGAAGAGCGGAACTCGCTCACGGACATGCGAAGCCGCAACACGTTATCGCTAGACAGGTCACTCAAGTCCAGCGTCGTCAGATCAGTGCGCAGCACGGTAGAGTCGGAAGGCAGTACAGCCGATGTCATAAGTTGCATGAAAGTCCAAAGTTAACAGTTCGAGTGACGTGAAAAATTATGCCCTTTTTCCACAGGGCAACATTCGTGAAACGATCGGACTTTTCTGTAGGA